>VFQQ010000517.1_pt1 | contig 74846 bp, 119 predicted proteins | sample 3512341 | NCBI WGS metagenome assembly VFQQ01 (sample SAMN10412373, study PRJNA504923) | tailings metagenome | isolation source: Relicate 2 Philex TSF1 revegetated site | place: Philippines: Tuba, Benguet | collected 2017-08-29
CAGCAGCGGCAGTGAAAACGGCAGCCGCAACAGCAGCAGCAGTGAATAGCGGCAGGGGCAACAGCAGCGGCAGTGAAAGCGGCAGTGGCAGCACTTCAGAGTCGGCGGCACCGGGAGGGGAGCTGGGCTGCACACAAGGGCCAATCACGCAGTGCAGCCTAGTATGCACCAAAACGCCGTACGTGTCAAGCAGTGCAGGCTTAATCTAACACAAGGAGCGCGCCGAAAGGTGGATCAGGGGTCGGCCGTGTACCAGGGGCGCTTGCCATAGAAAAAATTGCAAACATGCCCAGCAATGCAGCATGTTCCAATATAATAATATTAACAAGCGCACCGGAAGGTGGAGCAGGGGTCGATCATGTACCAGGGGCGGGCAGCGCTGGCCGCTTCCTGCTGCAGCTGCTCCAGAAGCTGTGCAGGCAGGCCAGGGCAGGTCGGTTGGACAGCGAGCGGTGTGGTGGGTGGTGCGGTGGGTGGGCCAGGTTTACTGCAATGTGCCCTCAAGGAAGTAGGTCTTTAACACCCCCCACCCCCCCACCCCCACCCCGGAGGAAGTTGCGGCAGAAAGCAGCAGCGGGCTGCAGCGACTGCTTCAACCAACCAACAATGCTTTTGTGCCCACCTGCACGCAGTGCTTGGCGCCGGCAGTCCCCAAGGGCGCCTGCGGTGCGCCGTTCACGGTCTCAAAGGGCGGCACCAGGTAGGGGTGCGTGGAGCCGCCGGCATTGGAGTACTGCCCGCCCCTTGGGTCCACTACAGGGCGGTGGAGGCACACAAGGGTTCAGGTTGTGTGGACCTGCCTGCCAGGCGCCTCATGTGCAGGGAAAGGGACCATTGGGCAATGTAGCACTGAGGAGAAGCGCCTAGCACTGACGAGAAGCGCCTAGCATTGAGGAGAAGCGCCTACCTCCGTCCAGGCGCTCCTCCAGCACGGGCACAGCTCGCTCTCGATCAATGCCCACTAATCAGTAGCGGAACACTAACCAGTAGCGGAAGCTCACACAGCCTGCTGCCTAAACGGTTCAAATCCCTGCTCCGTGAATGATGCCTACCTCCATCCAGCCGCTCCTCCAGCACGCGGCACAGGTCGCTCTCGGTGAGTTCGCCCCCCGAGCGCAGGCGCCGCAGCGCCAGGCTGCGCCGCAGCCGGGCTGTCATGCTGCTGCTGTGCAAGTGTTACAGCGGCTTGGCCATCTTGCTGTGCTCCTGCACAGCAAGTGTAGGGCGGCAGCGGCGGCGGTGGTGGCGGCGGCGGCGGCGGCGGCGGATGAGTGGGGCGGCATGCTGGCGATTTGCTCAGCTCACACTGGTCCAGCTGACCCCGTGAAACGGGTCGTGCGGCGCACGCAGGGGCCGGGAGACGCACTTGGCAGCGCGCTTCCTGGCTGGCTCACTTCTGCGTGCTCAGGCGTCGCCGATTGCTCAGCAATGATGCACTGGAGCCCTGGGTTAATCGCCCTCAATGCGACGGCACGTGCAGATCTGCCTGCTGCGCCGCCCTTGCCGTCGCCCCTTGCCCTCGACGGCGGCAGCTGGATCAGCCTGTTGAGGGAATCCGGACCTATCGCAGCCACACGGTGCTCAATTGAGATCACCACTTATAAATCAAGTGCTGTACGTTGGGCGCACCTTGTTGACGTGCGGGAGGCGGCGGTGTCGCCGCGCATGCTCACGAGAGCTGCCGCTGCATGAGCAGCTGGCAAGCGTGCTGTGCTCTCCATCGCCCCTGGCTCCACCCTGCAGCGCTGCTTGCACAGATGATACCGGGTGCACCCTGGTTGAACCAGCACGAGTGGCATGTCACGCAAGGCACCTCAACCCTGCCAGACGTCCGTTAACACATAGCAGCAGCAGCAGGCGGCGCAGTTGTGGGGTGCCGCTCGCTCATGTGCAGGCTCCAGGTCGCCGCTTGGTGTGGCTGCAACAGGGGATCAGACCCAGCACACGCAGCGCCGTACTCGCAGCCCCGACGTTGCTGAATGCGTCTTACATTTGCAGGCGTGAGCTGAGCAGCGAGACGTCTGACGCCCACTGCTGGTGGCGCCAGCGCAGCAGACCGCCCGAGTCAATGCTGGCCTATGATGAGAGGTGGTGCTGTGTGCAAGGAAATTAAAGCCGGACTGATTGACTGGGGGGATGGTTGACGGAGGGCCCTGCTCCTGGGCCGGCATGCTGGGCCGAAAGCACATTGTGCTGGTCGCGGCCAGCCGCCGCCGCCAACTGCGGTGCCACCGCAGCCACCATGGCGGGTCGCTCAGGGGGCACCCTCCGTCGCCCTTGAGCAACTTTACGAGCAACAGGACACGCGGCGCCGTTTGTTCCCTTGCGAACCTGCCTGAGCGGGGTGTGCCGCCTGAAGCGGCGCTTTCTAGTCAGCTGCTCGTGAGCGCGGCCCCTTGCATCAAGCGATTTCTGCTTCCGCTGTCTATTCTGTGCGTTCTGCATTTCGCCGGCCCACCCACGTGCTGCTCCAGCACCGTGCGCCTCTTCGCTGTGCGCGCCCCGTCCCGCTGTTCAGGGCGCTTCTGACTCCCGGCTGTGCACAGCGCCACCCAGCATGCCTCGCAACGCCGCCGCCCTGTGCTTGGTGGCCTGCCTGCTGGCGGCCGCCGCCGGCGTCGCGAGCGCGGGCGCCGTCGCCGCCGAGCCCCGCACGTGGTGGCACCAGTCGCAATCTTGCCCCACCTTTGATGGCTTCCTGCGCACCCGTCTGGCCCGCGACAAGTACGGCTGGATCGAGCAGCGCATGCACATGGTGCCGCGCCGGCGCGGCGTCACCCTGCTGCTGCCGGTCACGGCCGCAATCAGCGGTGAGGTGTTGAGGTGGGGAGGCAGATGGTGTAGCAGGACAGCCCATGCAGCCAGCCGCCCTGCGTGATTCAGAACAAGGAGAGATGTGGCCAGCATGCGCAGCAGGGTGGCAGGCCGCATGTGCAGCCCTGCCACACATGTGACCCATCCTTTGCCGGCCGGTGGCATGTGCCACCTGTTGAGCTGGCTGTCTGGCTGGTCAGCCAGGCCAAACTCCCCGACAAGCTTATGCCGATCGCTGGTGCTGCTCCTCCCCCGGCCGCAGGCCCCATATTCCGCCAGTCCCCGCCCATCTTGGAGACGACCCTCGACAGGCTGGTGAAAGAGGTTGTGCTCACCCGGAAGTTCAGCTCGGTGAGGGCACCGGCGCAGGCAGAAGCTGGCAGGACGCATTGAGCGGCAAGGGGACGGTGCAGCTGCCTCAGGCTGCCTCAGGCTGCCCGCCTGTCGGCGCTTGCCTGCCGATCCTCCCTGACCACGCAGCGCCCCCTCACTCGCAATCGCCCTCGATTCAGCCCTGCCTTCCCCGACCTCCCCGCTACCTGATGCAGGCAGGAGAGATGGCGATCGCCGGCTCCGCCCGCACGCTGTCCGGCAGCCGCGTGCTGTTCCGCTTGGATGGCGCCAACCGCCTGATTGTGCAGTTCGAGGGCTGGGCAGGCACCCAGGCAGTTGTGGAGCCCATTCCCATTACGCTCCCTACCTCAAAGGGCCATGAGGTAGGCAGCCAGCTGCATGCAGGGGAGGGGAGGGCGCACCGGCTGGCTGCAGTGGAGGGGCCCATTCCCCGCAGGCGCCGGGTCACCCTGCATGGCACGGCTGCATGCATGCAAAGGGTGTGCAGCGTGCCTCTGCTGTGCGGGCCCCGCCCACCCAATGGACGGCGTCAGCGCTCCTGGTCGCCGACCCACCCGCCCACCCACCCATTTGCCCGACCTGCAGGGCGTCACCATGTTCGCTCTCAAGCCAGTGGACCCCCCCACAGCTCCGGCTGTGGCCACCCAGCCCAACGGGCGGCGGCGGCTGACCAAGGTGATCAACAGCTGTTCGGGCGACCCCTGCCCCGCTTACTCCACTGCCCCCTGCTCTTGCGGCGCCAAGTGCACGAGCATGGGCGGGGCCGCGTCCGGGGGCACGGAGATCTTTTGGGCCTGCGGCTAAACTTGAACCGGCTTTTGGTGCTTTTGGTTGACTCCCCGCGCCAGCCACCGGCATGGGCGACCTCCCACCCACCGGCCGCTGCTGCCGTCATTACTACAGTAAACCTGTCCAATTCCAACTTTCAGTGCACTCGCCTGTCTCCAGCCACCTGGCACGTCAGCGGGCCCTCCCCCTTTCTGCACACTACGTTCTGTTTCTTTGTGCAGCCTGCCGGCCTGGCGCTGGATGGCTGTTCATGGCAGTCTGCACGCCCTTCCGCCCCTCCCTCTTGACTCCAACCTCAGCAACACTTGCCGCACCTCCCTCCTTGGCTCCATGGTCTGCACCATTCTCCCCACCTCCTGCCTTGACTCCACCCTGACACTTTCCCACACCACCCCGATGCTTATACCCCTGCCGCGCTTGTAAAGGGTCCATTGGGACTGCTCGGCAGCAGGCATGGGTGCAGCCAGCGCAAGTGGCAGGCTTGCAGCCAGCAGGAGGCGCACGAGGTGTGTGTTGTGTGAGAGCTGCTTTGGTCGTGCGCGGGATCCTGGTCACCTGTTGCTCTTGTGCATGCCCTTCAAGCAGGAGCAGACGCAGGAATGGAGCAGACCTCCTTGTTCCCGTGTACCGCGGGCATCGCGGCAGGGCTGCATCTCGTGCACAACACGGTCAAAACCTCAGGGCTGTCAACCGCCAGATGCGTGTGCACTGGAGGCCAGCCCCAACTGACGCGTTTTCCAGCTGAGCCTGCAAACCCTCTCTCACTGCGCATGTTCCTGGGGTGCATGAATTTTGGGGCGGCGCATGCTCGCAGCGCATGGCGGGAGACTGGCTGGTCCCATTGCAAGCATTGCGGCACTACGGGTGCGGAGTCTACCCACCAGCCCAGAAAGGCCAGAAGGGCTTGTGGTGCACCCTGGCGAGGTGCAGCTGCGGAAACTGCCTGCTGTACGCAGGCGTGCAGGCGTTCAGCGCAATCCAACGACCGCGCCGCGGTCGGCAGCCGGCGCCGGGCGGCGGCGGGCTTTGGGTGTGGAGGCGCCCGCAAGGCCGCCTGCGCAGGGGCAAACTCCATGGGCACCAGATCTGATCGTTTCAGCGGCCCTGCGCTCGAGGGGGCAACTGGGGCGCCATTGGGTGGCAGCAGAGGGGGAGCACTCGCAGCAGGGCCATGCGTTGCGGCCTCACAGGCCGCCCATCCGCGCCTCCCGCCGCATTACCGCGTTCGTGGCATCACCGCGCACCCCAATTCGAGCCCCGAGCAGGAGCAGGGCCCTCCCCCGCCTTCAAGGTGCGCGCCAAGTTGCGCGCAAGGGCGGGCGCACCCTCGCCGCTGTCAGTGTGCCCAGGATTCAGATCTAAGCCGTTTCTCAGCGGGGGACGCCCCTGCGAGCGGCGAACGCGCTCCCCGCCTGACACGAGCGGCGCCACCCGAGGCTCCTGGGCCGCCCACCGCTGCTCCAGGGCCGCCTGAGTGCGCCCTGGTGCCAATTCAGCGGCCCAACCTGGCCGTGGGGGCCCCAGGGTTCGCCATCGCCCCCTTGCCTCACTGCCCCCCTCCCCACGCCTGGTCGCTGCCTCTGCAGGCCTTGTTCGCGCATCCCACAGCCTTGTAAGCCCCAAGAGCATCCCTGGAGCGCGGCAGCCGCCCGCCTGCGGCCAAGGTGCTTCAGCCCAGCTCCAGCCCTCGGCAGCCAGCTATGCGCGCCAGCCTCACGGTGAGGGGGTCCTGGGCAGCTCGCGAACCTGGGTGGGGCAGCTACCGGCCCACATGCGGGTGCATTGCACGTGAGGGGCAAAGCCCCCGAGGGCTGCCAGGCTTCGAACGCGCGCCCCACCGCGCTGATCAACTCTGCGCCGATCGCGCAATCGCCGATCGAGCGCGGCGCGCCCGGCCGCCCTGTGGAAGCTGCCAGGCTTGCCTGCGCTACGGGACGCCGCCGCCGCCCGCCCCTGACCTGCCGCGCTAGTGCCCGGCTCGATTGCCCCCTGCTCCCTGCCCCGCTGCCCCTGCAGTTTGTGCTGCTGGCGTGCCTGGCGCTGGCCGCCGCCGCAGATGACCCGCTGTGCGTGAGCAAGGCGGCCGACGGCGCCACCGCCGCCGGCAAGCTTGTGGCAGCGGACGATCTGCCATACAGCGTGGAATACACCTCTACTGCTGACCCTGCTACCACCACATACCACTTCAAGGTGGGTGCTGGCCGATGCAATCTGTTGGAGCAGAGTGAGGCCGCTGCCGCCGCCGCCGCTGTGTTGCCGCTGGGGGTTGCCCGCCCGTAGCGCAGGCAATGCGCGGCGGGCGGCGCTTGGCCGGCACGCGCCGCTCACGCTGCCCACCTTCCCTGCCTTACCTCCCCGCAGGTCTGCTCCACCGGCTGCTCCGCCGGCGGCGCCAACTGCCAGCCGCTCAAGGCGTTCCGCCTGCGCCTGAGCGACAAGGTGCTGGCAGCACCCAGCAAGTTCATCAAGTCAGCCAACCCGCAGGGCGCTGTGGTGGCCGAGTGCGCCGCCGGCCCCGGCTGGTGGATCAAGGACGGAGAGCTGCAGAGCCTGGCCTCCTCCAAGCCCGAGGAGGTGCGAGTGCGGATCGAGAACTGCGTGCTGCTCGTTACTGGGGCTGCGCGTTGCTGTGTGCTGCACGTTACTGGGTGCTGCCTGCGAGCTGCCGCTGCCTGCTGCCGCTGCCGCCGCCACTCATGCTGCTCAGCAGATGCTCGGTGCGGCTGCTGCCGCTGCTGCTGGCTCCTTGCCCACCCCCTCTATCCCAAACCTGCACGCACCCTGCCCGCGCCGCTGCGCCTGCTGCTGTTCTTTGCGCCCCCCAATGCCGCCTGCCCCATGCTCTCGCCCTGCCGCTGTTCATGCACTTGTGATTGTTGTGCATTGCAGGAGGAGACCTGCGAGCTGTTCACTGTCGCTGTGTACAACCCGGCTGGCGCCACCGAGGCCACGGCTCTGTCGGCCATCTGCCAGCAGAACCTGAAGGTCGCCGGCAGCGACGGCAAGGGTGAGCACAGCGCCGCCCCGCGCTCTGCCGCATTTGCCACTGCCTGCATATTCTGGGCTGTTCAAAAGCTTTGCTGTTGCCAGCCCTATCAACAGCAGCTGCAGCAACAGGAGGGCAGCTGCAGGGCAGGAGTAGGGCTGCCTGCATGCCGCCTGCGGGAGCCCGCATGCAAATGCTGCGCTACGCATGTGCCCGCCTGCCTCCCCCCCTCTCACTCCCCCTCCGCCCTGCCTGCCCTCCCCTCGCACCCGCCCTGCTGCAGTGCTGCTGGACCAGGCTGCTGAGGGCGCTTCGTGCGTCTGGGGCCTGGAGCTGGCTGATGGCACCACTGGCTTTGGCACCGTCCAGAACGAGGGCGGCAGCGACCTGCCCGGCTCTGATGACGAGCCTGTGGCGTCGCCTGCGCCAGCACCCGCCAAGCCCCCCGCACCCGAGGAGCCCGCCAAGCCAGAGCAGCCCTCTGGCGGCAGCGGCGGCTACTACGGCCACCGCCGCCTGGCCGGCTACCGCAAGCTGTCTGGCTACCGCCGCAGCCTGCTGAGCGAGGATGAGGATGCCTTCAGCGGGCGCCAGCTGACCGGCTACCGCCGGCTGCAGGGCTACCGCAAGCTGCAGGGCTACCGCCGCAGCCTGCTCAGCGACGACAGCGAGGCTTTCACTGGCCGCCAGCTGACCGGCTACCGCAAGCTGTCCGGCTACCGCCGCAGCCTGCTGGCCGACGACAGTGAGGCTTTCAGCGGCCGGCAGCTGACTGGCTACCGCAAGCTGCAGGGCTACCGCAGGCTGTCCGGCTACCGCCGCAGCCTGCTCAGCGACGACAGCGAGGCTTTCAGCGGCCGGCAGCTGACTGGCTACCGCCGGCTGCAGGGCTACCGCAAGCTGTCCGGCTACCGCCGCAGCCTGCTGAGCGATTTCGAGGGCCAGGCAAGTTCGCCTGCTGCGGTTTTGGTTGCTCTGCTTCACAGTTGCAGCCCTGCTGCTGAGCAGTCTTGATGCCTGCCTGCCTGCTGTGCATGCTCTGGCGGCAGCAATGCACACGCTGTCGCGCTGTGCCTGCTTCTGCCCTTGCACTCACTTGCCGCTTTGCCCCTCTTGCCCCTCCTGCTTGCAGCGCGAGCTGCTGGGCTACCGCCGCTCCCTGTCTGGCTACCGCCGCTCCCTGTCTGGCTACCGCAAGTTGCTGGGTGCTGACGTGGAGGAGCCTGTCACCCTGGCTGTCCGCCGCCTGCTGGACGCAACCTTTGTCCCCCTGCCCTACGCTCTGGAGGCTGAGCACGGCGCCAGCCATGTGAGCCCTGCTGCCGCCTGCCTGTGCTGTTGCTGCCTGGCTGCTGCTGTTATGCTGCCCCGGCTGCTGCTGCTGCTGCTGCTGCTGCTGCTGCTGTTGTACTGCCCCTGCTGCCACTGATTCCCTGCTGCTGCAATGGAACTGCCTGTGACGCTGCTGCTTCCCTGCTGCAATCGGCTGGTGAGACAGTTGGTCGCTGAGCTATTTGCATGCCCGCCTGCTGCTTACCACTGCTCGTGCCATCCCAACTGTTTCGCAGGCTGGCCGCCAGCTGACCGGCTACCGCCGGCTGCAGGGCTACCGCAAGCTGTCCGGCTATCGCCGCAGCCTGCTGGCCGACGACAGCGAGGCTTTCAGCGGCCGGCAGCTGACCGGCTACCGTCGCCTGCAGGGCTACCGCAAGCTGTCCGGCTACCGCCGTAGCCTGCTCAGCGATGACAGCGAGGCTTTCAGCGGCCGGCAGCTGACCGGCTACCGTCGCCTGCAGGGCTACCGCAAGCTGTCCGGCTACCGCCGTAGCCTGCTCAGCGATGACAGCGAGGCTTTCAGCGGCCGGCAGCTGACCGGCTACCGTCGCCTGCAGGGCTACCGCAAGCTGTCCGGCTATCGCCGCAGCCTGCTGGCCGACGACAGCGAGGCTTTCAGCGGCCGGCAGCTGACTGGCTACCGCAAGCTGCAGGGCTACCGCCGCAGCCTGCTGGCTGAGGACAGCGAGGCAGCGTTTGGCGGCCGGCAGCTGGCTGGCTACCGCAAGCTGCAGGGCTACCGCCGCAGCCTGCTGAGCAGCAATGCTGCACAAGTGAGTGGTTGGTTGGGTGGTTCCCAGCGGTGCATGCAGCAGGCTGGTAGCAAGCCTATCGAGTGTCTTGCACCTGGCAACAGGCTGCTGGGCCAGTGCAAGTGCAGTCATAGCCTGCTTGTGGTTAGCATGGCAGCACAGCGCCTTACCGCAAGCAGCGCCTGACTGCTCCTTTGGTGCTCCCCTCCTCCCCCTTGCAGCGGCGGCTCACCGGCTACCGCAAGCTGTCCGGTTACTGAACCAACTCTTGACGGGCTGGGCAGGCAGGGCAGGCACAGGTCCGCCCGCGGCCCCCGTCGCAGCCGACCCGCGCGCAGCGCAGCACAGCGCAGCGCCGCGTGGCCCGGCATGAACATAACCCCGCTCCTTTGAAGATGCGCTACTATCCGCCGCACTGCCTTCTGAATCCACTCTCGTGGGGCCGTGCGTGCCACACCTCCCTGCCTCCCAGCCCTTTGCTTCCGCTGGGCTTTGATGTCGCGTCTTTTCCGATTGGCCGTGCGCGGGCGGGCGCCGCCGCCTGCCCCGCCGCTTGCCTTGCATGCTCTCCCCCCATCCCCTGTGCTTGTTTCTCTCTTCCTGTCAGCGCAACGCATGCGCCTCCTGCACCTCCGGGGCCCCATCCCCTTGCCTCGGCCCGCCCCTCCCATCAGAATCGATTCCTCGTGCGCGGCCCGCCCCCCGCCCCTCGCCCCGAAACTGGCCGGGGCGCAGCGCAGATTGGCGCTGGCGGCGGCGCGGCGGCCGCGCCCCAGCCGCCCCCACCTCACCTCGCCCCGCCCTCTCCCATCCCACCTGTGTTGCTGTGCACGCTCTGAGCCCCCTCCCCAACTACCCAGATTTGTCCCGATTCAACCCTGCTTCATTGCGTCCCAGTCGCACGCAAGTGGGTGAACGCCCCTAGCCTTAGCTGCATGGTAGGCAGGCCCCTGTCCTTTGTCGCGCTGGAGAACTGCACACCCTCGCCAGCTGGATAGCAGCACCCCGTCCCCCACTCCCCTGCCGCCCCGCTGCTCCAGTCTGCCGCTGGCTGCGCCGCGCGTGCATATAAACCAAAAACTTGAAACCGCCCAAAACGGCGCGCCGCTCCCACGAGCGGCGCCCGCCCTCTCATTTGCATTTCTCAGCCCATCCGTCCGTTGTGTAACATGAACGTCTTCAATGGGAAAATATGGGCCAGTGGCAGGGCCTGGCTTGTCCAGCAGGGGGACTGCCCTTGCAGCAGCAGAATCTACGTCTTGGAGATGTGCAGAGCGCACGCTGCGGCCTTGCACAGCATGCTGCACGTCGCCTCCCCGCGGCACCCGGCGCCCAAACCAAGCTAGCTACTTGTCGCATCTGAAACAGCCCGTTGCAGCGGCCGCGAAGCTCGCAACAAGCAACCCGCCATGACTGCGTCCAACTTGGGTCGGCATGCCGTGGGCTTCCTCATAGGCACCGTGCTAGGTCAGCAGCGCGCTGGGTGTCATACGCAGCGTGCCGGAGCGCCCGCGAGCGCGGCCCCGCCGTCGCCCGCCGCCGCTTGCCGCCGCTCGCCTGTCGCCCTTGCACGCTCACAACTGCGCCCCCTGACGCTGCCGCAGGCACGGCCTTCTACTGCTACCGCAACCCAGAGGAGATGCAGCGTGAGACGGGGCTCCAGATACGCTGGCGGCGCGCCCCTGTGCACTGGGCCAGCCAGCCGGCGGCACAGGTAGGTGCAGGCGCCGAGCGGTTGGGAGCTGCGAGGCCTTGCAAGCTGGGCAGGGCAGGCCAGCCAGGGCCTGCTATCCCAGCAGGCAGCAGCAATGAAGATGCCGTCGTGATGCAACCTGTAGGAGGAAAAACAGCAAGACCACCGCACAGCGACCTCACGATCCCCACCTAGCTGCCCCTTGCGCAGGTGCCGCAGGCGGCAGCCTCCGCTGCGCAGCCGCCCGAGCGCTGGACCGACCCTGGCCAGTCCGCATGAGGAGCTGCGCTGGCTCGTCAATACATAATGTTGGGCAGTGCATGCGCTGCAGCAGTTGACGCCCAGCCTAGGCCCTTGAGTGCCGGCCCATGCCAGGCAGCCAGCCATGCGCCGCCCCGTTCTCTTCATGTTGAAACTGTTTTCGCGCCCCACGATACTACCTGACGTTTTCTCGACGCCCACACGATACTATGCTGTTGGCACGCAGTTTTGAACGCCTAAACCACCTCTCGCACTGTACTATTGTTTCTCTCTCCTGCCTGCTCTCCCGTCCGCCCGCTTGGCAGGCCCGGCCGACTTGCGGCTGGCGTGGCCCCTTGTTTCATGCATGCCCCACCTCCCATGCTGCACTCAACCATTTCTGTACCATAGTAAGTAGCAGCACTGGCTGCAGTGTAAGCTGTTGCAGCGAATGAATGGCAGCACACGTGTGCTGGACGGGGTCGGGCAGCCGTTGAAACTGCACTGCAGCGGCAGCACTTGGCGGCGGCAGTGGCAGTGGCGAGGGCTTTGTGCGCCTCGCCGCGCCGGTCCGGCCACTGCACCGGCATCCACAGGCGCTAATGAGCACTGTGACGCGGCAAACGCAGGTGGGGCAGTGCTCAAGCTCAAGTGCCTGCTGCGCTCACGCGAAGAGTGTCGCCAGGCCCCTTCGTCAAGGTGGCTCGGCGGGTCTTTGGCGACTTGCAACCTGCCACGCTGCCTGGAAACCGCACCAGCCGCCATGCAGATCCGAGCGACGGAACTGTTGAGACACGGCACAGGCGCCGCCGTGGGAATAGCCATCGGTGAGCCCATTTGGGTGTTTGACAGCAGAAAGACAGAGATAGCACCAGCAAGCACCGCATACTCCCCCGCCGCTGCTCACTGACGCCGCCAGCCGCCGCCAGCTGACGCCGCCGCCGCTGACTGCCGCTCTTGCAGGCTTTGTTGGCCAGCTCTGGCTGACTGGCGAGACGCGGCTAGGGTGGGGAGGGATGGCCTACCGGTGGCGCAGCCCTTACTGGGACCACGTGCGAGAGGTGAGGCCAGCCTGGTCTGATGGGCAGGAGATGGGCAGATGGGCAGGAGAGGGGCGGCACCGTCAACCTGTGGATTCCGCAGGCCCGGCTTTGCCAACCGGTTGCCACCTTTGCCCACCTGCAGGCAGCGCAGCAGCAGGCGGAGCACGAGCGGCCTGCCTCGTGAGCACAAGCCTTGCGGACCTGAGGACGCTGCGGCTGACCTGGCATTTCATTTCTGTAGACTAGCAATGCTTGACACCCTACCCTGCGCTCGCTCACTGTTTGACCAGCACCGCGCCTTGTTATGATTTTTGTGACGCACCCGCACTTCCCTCCTCCCTGCCTGCCTTCATTTTTGCCACTACCTGTCCCACCCATGTACGCTGCCGCTGCGGCACCAATGCTTTGTAACAATGCCATGCTTGCTTGCATGGCAGTGGGCATTCATGCGAGCGCCTATTGGCAGCGCTGCCGAGGGAAACAATGGCACGGCGGTATGCGGTGACACGGCCTCCCAAGTCACAGCAGCACAACAAGTTGCACGCTTCTACTGCAGCTGCCGCAGCCTGGCCGACAGCTGCGCAGCCAGCGCCTGCACCGCCGGCAGCTTCTCCCGCCCCTCTGCCACCGCCAGCCGCGCCAGCACGCTGCTGCGCTCCCCTTCTGGCAGAGCTGCCCACAGCTGGGTGAGCAGCAGGCCGCTGCGGCGGTGGAGGATGGTAGAAGGGCGCAGAGGACAGGGCAGTCAATTTGCGAGCAGAGCATTGCAGGAATGCAACAGGTGGGACCGGGAAGCAAAAAAGTGGGCTGGCCTGGGCCAGGCAGGCAGGGGCGGAACGAGCGTCCTCTGGGATTTGAGCTCCCCACCAACATGGCAGCTGGCAAGCCATTCAGTCACTGCCAGGCAAACATAGCTCCACTCCCCCCTGCCCCTCACCTCAGCTTGTAGCTTTCCTCCCGCAGCTGAGCCGCCTTGCCATCTTCAGCCAGCCTCAGCGCGCCCTGCAGCAGTGCCGCCGTGCCCTCCTGCTGCGGCGACAGCACCGCTGCCACCGGCAGTGAGGGAGCCTGCCCCGGCTGCCCAGCCACAGCCACGGCACGCTCTGCCAGGCGGCAGCCGGCTGTCACGGCTGCAAGCTGGTCTGCGGGCTTGCCTGTTGCACCCAGCAGCGATGCCAGGCTGGCTGCCGCGCCGTCCGCCTGCTGCCGCACCGTGTGTGGACCCGCTGTTGCAAATGCGGCACCCAAGCAGGCAGCCACCTGTGCAGCAGGCACCGCCTTGCCTGGGTGCGGCTCTGCATCGCCGCCCTGCTGTGCGCCTGCTGTGCCTGCTGTGCCCTGCTGTGGTTGGTCCGTCTCCATGCCAGCAGCGCCCTGCGCCGCCTCTGCGAAGCTGGCAGCCAGCTCCAGAAGCCGCGGCGCCACTGCCCCATAAAAATCGCCATCGTCCTCGCCCTCAGCAGGAGGAGCAGCAGCTGTTCCAGCGGCTGGCGCACCACCGCTGCTTGCACTGCCTGTGCCGCCGCCGCCGCCCGCCCCCTCACTGCCGCTGCTGGGAGCAAACGCGAGGAGCACCTTCTCCAGCTGCACCAGCGCCTCCTTTCGGAACGCCGCCTTCTTCTTGCCAGCGGCATCCAACAGGGCGGCCACCAGGCGGCGGCGCTGAGGTGGTGCCAGCGAGGCGGCGCAGGCAGAAGCCAGGGCTCCTGCTGCTGCAAGCACCGCCTCCTTGCCCTCCCAAATGCGGCCGGGCACTTCCTGCGTTAGAACAAAAAGGCAGACACGGAAAGCGGGTTGCAGGGAAGTAAAGAAAGGAGCTTGCGGATAAGGAGAGCAGTTGCGGGTCAGGCTGAAGTTGAGAGCAGCGGCGCGGAGGCAGCGCATGCGGCACACGCATGCATATGGAACACTTCTGCCCTTCTGAGCAGCAGAGCACCCACTCCACACGCAAGCTCAACCAACCAGCCTGCCGCCCCGTCAAGCTGCCACACGCCAGCTCCTGCGATGCAACGCCTCATCAATGCAGCACCTCATCAATGCAGTACCTCATCATGCGCAGCGCACCTTGAGCAGAGCATCCAACACAGCGGGCAGGTGCGGCGCCAGTGCATCGCCTGAAGTCTGGCAGATCTGGGCGAGCGCGGACGCAGCCGCTTTTTTGCGGCCCCACTGCCCCGACTGCAGGCCCGCGGTCACGCGCTGCGGTGAGGCAGGGTAGGCGGAAAAACACAAATTACAGCCGCAGTGGCCAGCATGCCATCGAGGTGCTTCAAGCAACCAAGTTGGTTTGCGGCAGGGCTGGCACCGCCTTGCAGCTTTTACATCAGGTATTCGTTACACCCACCCACCTACAGCAACAGTGAGCAGTGTTCGCCCAGCCCAGCCTCACCTGCACCACCTCGGCCATGTGCAGGCGCAGGCCTGCCCCCGACGAAGCGGTGCTCTCCTCCCACACCTCCCGCCACACCGCCGCCACGTCAGATTCATCGTCAAACTGTGGGGGCAGACAGGGTTCGGTTTGGGAAAACATGCACAAAAACTGCAGATTTGGGACTGCGCAGCATGCGTGCATGACCACAATGTGCCGTGCAATGCGGCAGTCAGCTTGCATGCAGCACCAAGGGCACACAGCTGCCAACCCCACCCACCGACCTGTGCCATGAAGGCGGGTGGCGCCACCTCGCTGGCATGCGCGGCCAGCACATCGGCGGCCTCCCGGCCCAGCTCCCGCAGCAGCAGGCCTGCAGCAAGTGGAATGGCATAATTGACCAGGGGTACGTTGGTTGCTTCATGCCATGTCAAGAACAGCATGGTTTGCCCCATTCCGGCAGCAGCTGCTGGCCAATGAAGTGCCACAGATGGCCAGAGCAGTGCCATGGCAAGGCAAGAGACGCAGACCGCTAAGCCAATACCACAGAATGCGCAGAGCTGCAGCACTCAAACCAGGCCCACCTGCCACGTATCGGTCGTCCCGGCTGGCATCATCCGCCGCCAGCAGAGCAAGTGCATCCCCCACAAAGCGGTTCACGCGCGCGGCGGGCGCGTGGCGGCACAGCAGCGCGGCGGCCGCAGCGTATGACTTGCGCACGGCCGCGCTGCGGTCGGCACGGCAGGCCTCGGTTAGGGCCTGCATGGGCAGACAGATTGAGTGGCAGCTGGGTTGAGACACGTTGCACAGGTGACCTGCCCGCTGCACGGCATGTGCATATGCGCTGCACCAACAGCCGCATCTGGAGGCAACAACGGGTCTGTTGACGAGTCTGGACCAAATATTAGCATAAAATTCAGCTGCACTGCACTGCAACACACTGCTGCGCACCCGGATGAGCTGCGCGGCCAGCGGCTGCACGTCGCCGCCCAGCCGGCGCGTGACCTGCGGCCATGGATAGCAGCGCAAAGGAAGTGTCAGTTGGAGCGCAGTAAATTGCTGGAGGCAGAAGCCCTGTGGCACCCAGCCAACTTTGCCCAGCGGCACCTTGCACCCGCTGCAAGTCCTAGCAAGTGGCCTGCCCAACTGTTGTTCCTTGCCTGCGTGATGAAGCGCCCCAGCGATTATGTGTCGGCAAACAGACACAGCATTCACAAGTAAGCTGCCTTGCCTGCGTGATGAAGCGCCCCGCCCCCGCGCGCGTGTTGAGCCCCACGCCGCGCCGCACCAGTGCACCTAGTTTGGGGGCCAGCTCGGTTAGGGTGGGCACATCAATCTGCCTGCAGACAGACGACGCGTGTAAATAAAAGCAGGGTGTCAGCCGCAGGATGTCAGGGTTTCAAGTTGATGGGCGAGCTTGGTCAGGGGGGGCACGTCGATCTGCCTGCAGCCGGGAAACTTTTTGCTACTCACTGCTGCTGCTGTGCACTGCTGCTGAACGTTTATATTGGAGAAACAGGCGTCAAGCATTTCAAGTAGCCCACAAGCTCTCCCACCAGCACTAACTGCATTGATGATCCCCAGCATGCCCCATCTGGCACAGAGGTCGAGCGTTTCACCGGCGAAGCAGACCACTCCCAGTGCAACCGCGCAAGTGAAACAAAAAGACTGGATGATTAAACTCCGCCCACCTGGCGCAAAGTCGAGCGTTTCACCAGCCAGGCAACCAACCTCACAGCGCATTTCAATGTTAGCTGCCCTGATTTGTTCGCCCAACATGCCTCACCTGGCGCAAAGGTCGAGTGTTTCGCCGGCCAGTCCGCCCTGGGATGCCGCCACGCGCGCCCCCTCCAGCCGCCCAGCATCCAAGCCCAGCCGCTCTGCGTGCTGCTCGATGTAGTTGAGCCGGGAGTCTTCCAAGCCGCTGCGAGAGGTTTGAAAGGAAGGGGGGAAAGCATGTGGTCTGATTCCTGAGCCGTGTCGTATGCTGCTCAAATTTAGTTTACCCCGAGAAGCGCCTGGCACCAGGGCAGCCCTCTGCGCAGCACAAGGCTCCAAAAACCCCAGGGGTTTATCCAACGATTGACGCATGCCCCTACCTGAGGCTCTCCAGCATCGCAGGCACCAGGGCGGGCATGTGCGGTCGCAGCAGCTCCGGCCCCGCGGCGGCCGCCAGCTTGCAAGTGGTGTCCAGCGCCAGGGCTTGCACCTCGGGCACCTGGGAGGGCAGGCCTGCACAGAGCAACAGGGCAAGGCAAATAGCTGCAGTGAATCAAATGCCAGCTCGCAGGTGGTGTCCAGCGCAAGGGCTTGCACTTCTGCACCTGAGAGGGCAGGCCTGCAGAGTGGAGCAAGGATAGATATGGCGAGCAGCCGTGAATTGAATGCCACCAAACAAGCAGATGTACACGTATAGTCACAAGACCGCAGCCTGTCCCACTGAAGCAGGCTTGCACAACAAACCACAAGCTGACGGCACGTTAGCACAACAGCAAACCGCACCCTTCTCCAGCAGCAGTAGCACCGCAACAGCAATGGCCCTGACCAAGTAGGCATGCATTCCACAACAGCAAACCGCACCCTTCTCCAGCAGCAGGGGCAGCGCGATGGCGATGGCCTGGCACCCCTGCGCCGGCGGCGTCAGCTCGCGGTCGGCCAGCCGCAGCGTCAGGCCCCGCACAGTCCTGTGGAAGGGAGTTCATGACTGAGTTGATGTAAAGGCTGCTGTGGGAGGTGATAGCAAAGGTCTGCACGCGTTGCCGGCTCGCGATCCGCAATCCGCCAGCGCGAGGCCCAAATGGAAGTGATGCATTTACCTGGCCAGCGTGACGCCCGCCACCCGCACGCTCTCCTTGATGTCGTCAATGACTCGCAGGGTCATGGCCCACAGGGCCTCAAAGTGCGGGGCCAGCTCCTCCCAGCGCCGGCCCTGCGAGTGATTGGAAACAAGAGGATGAGGAATCAGTATGAGGGATTGAAGGGTCATGGCCCATAGGGCCTGGATTGCCGGGCCAGCTCCTCCCAGCGCCGGCCCCGCAAGCACAGCAGCCAGCAGTGGCATACAACAAGAGTGGAGCAAGAGCAGTACATCAGCAGATTCACAAGAGCGGAAGGCAAACGGGCACGCTAGGGCAGCACCAAGCACAGCCAAGGCCGGCACACACTGCACCTGCAGGAGGTCGCCCATGGCCAGGCTGGCAGTGGCAGGGCATAATATCGTAATCATAAAACACGGCAAAAGCAGTCGAAGCCAGCAGGTACTTGCCTGAAGGAGGTCGCCCATCGCCAGGCTGGCGGCCTCGCGCACGCGCCACTGCCCGCCGCCCATGTCCGCCAGTAGCGCCTTCATGATGGCTGCAGCAACAAGATTTATTGGGCAAGGAGCGGTGAACCAGTCGATTGGCAAGCCCTCCAGGTTTGCAAGGAAAAGGAAGGTCCGCCAGTAGCGCCTTCATGATGGCTGCATATTGATTGGGTGCGGCAGGGAGGGCGCACCAATGAAGGAGGGGGGTGCAAGGAGTGCAAGGGTACAGGAGCGCGAGCTCAAAGCATTCGAACTTCAAACTAGAACAGACTCGGGCACAGCAGTGGCTGCTCACCGTCAAAGTGCTGGGTGACGGACGCTTTGGGGTCGTCCAGCAGCGCGTGCCAGATGTGCGCCATGGCGTCCCGCACCTGCAGACAAGCGGGATGCTGAAATGCGTTACGCAGCATCAAGACAGAAACCCCTGCCTGCATTCCCGGCAGGATGGCTAATCATGTTCGACTTCCAATCACCACTTGCCTTGCCATTGGGATCGTACAGGTATCGGTATAGGCGAGGGATGATGGCCGCCAGCTTGGGGCCCAGCTGCTCGCCCGCCAGCCGAGCGATGGACGCAAATCTAGCAAACAAAGGGAGGGCAACTGGAAGTGTCAGTTCGTGTGGGTTGGGAAAGGTGTTGACTGCTGGCCAGTCGAGAAACGGACGCAAATCTAGTGGAGCAGGGTGGATGAGTAAGAGGAGGCAGCGGTTGTCAGGGACTCAATTGCTGCTCACCGCCTGCTGGTTGCCAGCAGGACGGCAATACGCCCGCACAACCCCACACACATGCACACCCACCCTCAGACAAAGCTCACCCAAAGGCCGCGCCACGGCTGCTGCTCATTGCATGCTGGTTGCAAGCAGGACAGCACCATGCCCACCCGCCCACCCGCTCCCACCCTCACGAAATCCAACTTACCCAAATGCCGCGCCGCGGCTGCTGTTCACCGCCTGCTGGTGGTTGGCCAGTTCCATGAATCGATACACCAGCTCCGGCTGGTTGAGCTCGGTGGCCAGGGAACACAGCTCCTGCGACGGCATGGTGCAGAGAACAAGGCTGACAGAGTGTGGGCAGACCCATGAAGCGACACACGAGTTTGGGCTGGTTGAGCTCAATTGCAAATGAGCGGAGTTCCTGCGACAGCAGGCACAGGAGTGCAGCCACAAGGATGTAGCCGACCAAGCTGACACAAACGGATTTAGCCGGCAATACTTGCGCATCAACTCCATCGGTCCTCAAAGCCCAGCCGCCACACCTTGTATGTTGTCAAGCTGCCGCCCCCGGGAGCTGCTCCCAGCTGCCCAGCCTCGAAGAGCTGGCTGTCCTCGGTCAGCTTGACCGCCCGCCGCTTTTGGGGCACGCCTGCAGTGATAAGCCAGGGAGTTCGGTGCAATAATGATAAGCAGGCGATCCCTCAACAACCAACAATGCCTGTCACCAAATGCACTAGCCAGTGCACCTGCAACCCTTGCTGACTTGAATACGTTCAAGAAGAGCACCCACCACTGAGCGTAGCCGTCAGTGAATCCAGCAGCGCCTGCCGCGTGGCCGCATCTGCCATGTCGTACACAGCGGCCAGCCCGCGGCTTGCCATCTCCTGCGCAGGGTTGTGAAGAGGCATAGTGCGATTGGTGATGCAAGGAGTCCTTCAACTGGCAGGTTGCAGCTTATGCAATACGCATTGCCTGACCGGCTTGGCTTGCAAGCGCAACAGCCCTGGAAAGAGTGCCGTAGGCTGCCACGGTGCATCTGGGCCGGCTTGTTCTGGTCGCCCAGCAGCTGTTGTGTCCAACCCATTGAACAAAACCATCCTTCAACGAAGCCGATATGCACCTGAGTGAGCTCGTTTTGGTCGCCCAGCAGCTGGCTCAGCGCCTGCTGCGCCTCCGGCAGCAGCGGCACCAGGCGCGGGTGCCGCCGGCAGTGCAGCAGCAGGGAGACGAGCCACAACGCGCCGGCGCAGCGCACCTGCAGTGCGGGGTGCAGCCGAAACTGTGAGAAACAATAGGGAAGTCTGGAAATGGTTGAGACAAACAGTGCAGCAACAGTGAAACGAGCCACACCGCTCCAGCGCAGCGCATCTGCAGGGCATAGGAACAAGTTAGAATGATGAGAAGATGAGGCAGTGCAGCAGCAGCGAAACGAACCGGACCGCGCCGGCGCAGCGCACCTGTAGGCGGGATTTGGGGTTGGGTTGGGAGAGGGCATGGCAGAGGCATACAGCTGGGGCACGATCATTCAAAGCCGCCTACTCAAGCCACCAACTCAAATGCATCAGGCGGACATCCGGCCGGCTGGCTGGTTGAGCAGTCATTTTCCACCCCCAACCCCGATACAGAAGCACAACACACACGATCACAAAGCAAACAAACATGACGCACCTCCGGCCGGCTGTTGAGCAGGCATTCTTCCATCACTGCACTCAACACCTGCTGCTGCACCGCCGCCTGCGCCGGGCTGGCGGCGGCACTCGCGCTGTGCGTGCTGTGGTCGCCGCCAGCTGGCCCAGCACTGCCGGCATCCCTGCTGCTGGCAGCAGGTGCCTCAACCTCCATTGCCTCCCCGCCCTGCTGCTGCTGGCCTGGCGACTGCCCTGCTGCTGATCCGGCTGCGGAGGCGGTGGCAGCTGCCGCCTCCTCTTGCTCCTGCCGCCAGGCCGAAAGGGACGTGAAGGGCGTGTGCAGGATGGCATCAGGTGTCACACTCACGCCTGCGGGGACGCAACACAAGCGTCAACCGTGAGTCCACAAAGGGAATGGCCAGCCGGTCACGCATCAGGCAAGCCACACACTGCAGCACCCAGCTTGCGTACGTGCAGTAGGCGCCAGGGGCCTGCAACACACAGCTGACCACTGCAAGCCTTCCAGTCCAACCGATTCCACTGCAAGCCAATCAGTCCAACCCAAGCGCAGCGCTCGCACCTCCAAAGCAGAAGCAGAGCGCTTCGCCAACCCCGAACAGAACCTCCTCGTTTTTGCTGGTGCGAAGGCCCAGCAGCGCTGCCACAGAGGGCTGCAGCACTCTGTCTGAGCTGACGCTTGCCGCCTTGGCTGCCGCTGCCTCGATGCTGCTCGGATCCGTTGCCCGCACCGCCGCCGGGCCGCTCTCTCCTGCCGCGGCTGCGGCAGGCTCCGCAGCGGCTGCAGGGGCGGCAGCTGCTGCCACTGCCGGGACGGGCTGCCCTGAGTGGCCCATGCAGAGGTATCCCAGGGCAGCAGCCGCCTTCTTGACCACCTGGAGCAAGAGGGCAGGCAGGCGGCATCGGTTGGCTGACATAAGTGCAGCTTTTGAGCTGCTTGTGTGCTGTCCTGCAGGACCATTTCAGCATGCAAAGCAAACTGCCCGGCTGGCAGCGCCACATGGGCGAGATGCAGCAGGGGCTGCCCCTTCGAGGCGAACACAACAAATAAAGCCATGAAAAAGCAGTACACCGCACCTTTGGGTCTTTGTCCTCCAGCAGGGAAGCAGTGGCCGCTGCCACCCCCGCCGCATCCGGCAGGGCACGCAGCAGCTGCTGCTGCTGCTGCTGCTGCGCGGGTGGCGTGCTCCCATTGCCCCCATCGCTGCCTGTGGCCGGTGCAAAGGGCAGGGATGCAATCCCCAGCGCCAGTGCCGCCGCCGCCCGCAGGCTGCTGCCGCCTGCTGTGGTCGTGGCAGCGACTGGGGCGGCGGAGGCAGGGGCATCAAGCAGCAGGCGCAGCTGCTGCAGCAGCGAGGGCACCAAGTCATCAGGCAGGGGCAGCGAGCCTGCAATGGGTGTGAGGCAGGGGACAGCAGGGCGGGGGAGCCTGTATCAAAACAGGAGCAGCCGCGGCACCATGCAAGCGTGTGTTGCAGGCTCAAGCACAGGGCACCGCTGCGAGCAAGGCAAGCGCACGAGCAACCATCCAGCAAGCCAGCATTTCTAACACCACAGCACCCACTGCTTGGCCAAAGTGACTCACCCTGCAAGAGGTTGGCGGCAACGTAGCCAGCCGCAGCAGCGGCGCCCTCCACCGCCTCCTGCTTTGCATGCTTTGCCCCGTCGGGCCCGCCAGCACGCAGCGTGCTCAGCAGCGCCTCGCATAGCGTGACCGCCCGCTGAGCCTGCTGTGCCTGCTGCGCTGGCGGGGCGGTGCCGGGGGCCACCAAGAGGCCCAGCAGCTGTGCGGCAGCCTGCCGAGCGCCAGCATCCACGTGCGCACTCAGCCGCAGCAAGACAGCCTGCCGGCCGGGATCAGCTGCGTACGCGGCCGCAAACGCAGCACGCTGTGCGGCGGCGACCGACAGCGTCGCTGCCAGCGCTGCTGCATGGAGCTCGCTTGGGGACTGTGGCAGCAGCGCGTTTTCGAGCAGCAGCAGGTAAGCAGCTGCAGCCTCGGCGCTCATGCCGCCTCCGGCGGCAGCTGTGCCGCCGCTAACCGCCCGCCGGCAGCTTTCCAGGAAGGCAATGGCTGCAAGAAGCGCCTTGGGCGGCAGGGGCAGCTCTCCGCCCTCTGCAGGCCGCCGCCCCAGCTGCGGCACTGCCTGCTGCAGGTACCGCAGAACTGCCTCGAAAGGAGGATAGGCTGGCAGGGCGGCAGCTGTGCTGCTCTTGCCGCCGCCAGAGCCGGTTGCAAACTTGCCGGGCTGCAGGCCTTCGATCGCTGCCTCGGCAATTTGGAACCGTGGGTCGGCTGCCGCCAGCATGCACAGGTGGCGAGCGGGGATGTGGCCGAACGGAAACAGCTTGATGGCCCACTGTGCAAACAGGGCAGCAGGGGAGGAGCAAGCGGGGAAGCGCACGGTCGGTCAAGTGGGGCCACAGGACTGGGCTTGCATGCAGGGTTGCCTCAAGCTGCAGGCAAGCTGTGTCATCCAAAGCCACATGCAAGGGACGCCGGCATGCTCCGACAACGCATGCGGAGCACAACACTGCCTGCAGCATCCCCGGCTGCGACTGCACAGATGGGCTTGCCTGCAGCGCCGCCATGCGCACAGCCTCGGGCTGCTGCTGCCCAACGGAATCAGCCAGCAGCTGCTGCAGCGCCTCTGCCGTCTCGCCCTGTGCGCCCCTGTAACATGGGGGGCAGGTGGGTTTGCCGGCGAAGCCATGCTGAGAAGTCGGAGTTACGCTTTTCTGCTTCGGTGTGCTTGCTGGGGGGACATTCCATAGATCGCCATTCCTTTGAAGACTCAACAAGCTGGCTCCGTGCAGCAACCACGTGCAGCAACCGAAACACAGAGGAACGTGTGTCTCAGCAGCGCAGCACAACAAGGTGAGTACGCACCTGAAAGCGGAGGCCAGGCTGGCTGTGGCCTCCTGCACCGCCGCCCGCACGCCCGCCGGCTCGGTGGCCAGGGCTGAAAAGAACCTGCAGGCATGGGAGGGGTTGTGAAGCACTCCAGGAGGGATTTGAACATGTTGGCTGCAGCGTACAAGAGCACGCACACCAGGGCAGAAAAGAACCTGCAGGCAATGACGCGCACAGGAGGAGCCATCTTGGCAGCACGTTGAAGGATGTTGGGCTGCAGCAGCGCAGGCGCATACAGAGCGAGTCGGCTCCATGCGGTACACAGGCCGGCAGCGGTGCATACACACGCCATGCCTGCACAGTCCATCACCCACCAAAGCCCCCACCTGGCCGCGATGTCGGTGCGCCCCGCAAACGCCTGCGGCTGGCGCTGCGCCAGCTGGCCCACGGCCTGATAGGTGAAGCCCCGCAGGGTGAGGCCCGTGACGTCCAGGCCCCGTGCGCCGCCTGCATTGGTGGAGACATTCAACATTCATGACTGCTTGATTGATAAACGCATCTTAGTAAGTGTAGCCCTGCAGGGTGTGCGTTTAACATGCAGGGCCCACGCCCCGCCTGCGTTGTGTGCAAAGTGAAGGGTCAATTGCTCATGTCGCTGGCCAGGTGCGCAGCAAGACAGCAAAGACACCTCTTCCGTCAATCAACATCCAGCAAGATTGCCCTCACCATCGTCCAGCAACTGCAGCAGGCCATCCAGAATGGAGCCTGCAGCGGGGGCCAGCTGCTCTGGCGCAGCGTGCTTGAACACCCAGCTGCATGTGCAGGGGATGGCAGGCAGGTGGAACAATGCTCAAATGGTGGATTGATCCACTGCTTTACTCAAAGCCAGTGAGTAGGCGAAACTGGGTGGTGAAGTCCGGGAAGGCACGATGCGCAGGCAGGCCGCCAAACTTCGTCGCAGTCACACAAGCAGCAGGGAATGTACTGTTAAATCCCAGCCGCCCCCTCACACAGCAAACTCCATGCAGAAATGTGGCAACGGGCTTGTAGTGCGTATATCAATTGAGAGGTGCTCATCAAACGGAAAAATGGAAACTCAAGACAGAGATGTTAAGCCGCTCACACAGCAAACTCCATGCCGCCCTGGCGCAGGCGGGGCGTGGTCTGAGGGCTGTACAGGCACACCGTCACGGTCTGGGGGGCAGAGAAGTGGCAGAAAGGGGGCAGAGGGCCAGGGAGGTGGGTGTGGGATACGAGAGCCCAAGCAATGGCACACAAGCGTGTCAATTTTATGCACACCAACTTCACCATCCACAGCGCGCGCTGACCCCAGCATTCGAGCTATGGCATCAGGCCGGGTGGCAGCAGGATAAAAGCCCCAAGTCTCCCACCCGCCCACCGTGAGGGAGTGCGGGAAGCAGTTGGCTGCCGCCACGCTGCGGCAGAACAGGGACAGCAGGCGGGCGCGCAGGGCCACGCCCCCGGGTGCGCGTCGCTCCTGTGTGTGGCAATTGAAGCGGGAAGCAAACATGCGTGTGAATGGTTTGGGACAATTGCTGCAAGCTGGGCGATGAACTGTTGTGCCATGAGTGCCCCGCCTCCGCTGCCTTGGCTTATGCTGCTGAGTATGCGGAAAGAAGCCAGCTGCCGTGCAACTACAGATCCCCTCAGGGCAGGCAGTCCTGTCAGTTCTGCAAGGAAGCAAACAATCCTAAAACGGCCCACGAACCACACTTCCCACCCACCTCCTCAGGCAGGCTCTCATCATCGGCCGTGCCGTGGAACAGCTCAAACAGCGGCTCGATCACGGCGGGGTCCTCTAGGTTCACTGCAAGCAAAGGCGTAAAAGGTGTGCCGGTTCAGCAATGTTGGCAACCGCTCCAGAGTAAGCACAGCAAGCATGCGCCCACGCGGCCAGTGCCTGCAGCCCCCAAAACCGTGACCAGATGCCAGGCATCACAACCTGCTGCCCTTCTGCTTTGTCATGCTCACGGCTCCTGCTGTTGCATGACCACAGCGGGCACAGTGGGCACAGCGGGCACACCTGGCGGCCTCTGGGAGTCCACGCCGCAGCGCTTCTTCAGCAGATCGTCAGCACGGCGTGACACCTGTGCAGTGCAACAAGCAGAGCAGCGGTACAGACGAGTGTTAGCAGCTGTACAAGACAGCAATGTTCCACTTCAACCGCAGCACCTCAGTCGCAGAGACATAAGCTTCAGCCCCACAGTGAACAGGTATGCACCTGTTCGTTTGGGTCACAGGCCGCCGCCAGGTAGACGGGCAGCATTTCGGTGGGGTCCCAGCCGGCGGCCGCAGAAAAGTTGAGGAGGCCCAGCTTCTGGCGCAGCAGGGCGTCGCCTGCAAAGGAAGTCACAGTGAATGAATTGGCCGGATTGGTTGCTTGGTTGGCAGGCATGGAGCAGAGGCTATCCAACCACGCTCAAACAATCCTCAAATTGCAGCAACTTAACACACATGCCACCACGGAACAGGACTTAACCCTCAAAAAACCAACAATGCCACTCACAAGCCAAAATGCCACACCTGCCGGCGCCTGCTTGCCCTCCACCGCCGCCACGTCAGCGCGGCTCATGCCAGCTGGCGGTCCTGCTGCTGGAGCATCCACCTCCATTGGAGCAGGCCCCCGCCCAGCTTGCAGCGGGTTGGAAGGTCCCTTGGCACTGGGGGGCTGGTACAGCATCAGCTGGAGGGCAAACCGCAGGACCAGGCGGCGGTCGGCGGCCGCCGTGGTGGTGCCAGCAGGGGCCAGCGCTGCCGCCCCGCCTGCTGCTGCTTCCGGCTCCCCGCCAGCTGCCGCGCCTTCCCCATTCTGCTGTTGCTCCTGCTGCAGGAATGAATAGGCTGATGCGAACTGCTGCTCGCTGCCGGCGGGCGAGCTGGCGGCCCCGGTAGCCATGTGCTCCAGGCACTGCGGCAGGGAAACAGCGGGTGATAAGCAGAGCTGGAGAGAAGGGAACACCGTAAGGCAGAACATCGAAAAGGTGTGCACGTGTGAGGGCTGGAACCACCTGCAAAACCGGTTGCCCAATGCCAGCCTGCCGCCAGCCTGCGACACGCCACCCTGCACCAGGCGCACCTGCGCCGCCATGCGCAGCAGCATCTGCTGGTGCTGCGCCGGGCAGTTGCTCAGGCCGGTGAGCAGCGTGGGCAGCTGCAATGGGTCCAAGGAGGGAGGGTTAGGGAAGTTAATTGGGATGGGCGGTGGTGCAAAGCGATAAAGCAGCAGGCATCCCCAGCATGACACTTCATATGAGCCAGGGGGCAAAACGAGCCCTGCCTGCGTGAAGCGCTCCTCTGGGGCTGCTCGTGCTACCGCTTGCTCCAGGTACACGACGGCGAAGTTGCGGGCCATGGCAGCCGTGCCGGGGGCTGCGGCATGAAGATATGGGCAGGAGAGGTGGTATGCTGTGGCTGGTGCCAAATCTGTGGTAACAGCCAGCAACAGCAGCCGGGCGGCTCCCTGGAAAGCCTGCCCACAAAGCCTGGATGTTACGGTTTTTCTCCAAACAGCTTCCTCACCCGCATAGAGCTCTGCAAGCTCGCGGAGGGGCAGGCGCAGCGCGGGCAGCGCGCGCGTGCGCTTGTTGGCATGGCTCAGAATCTCCAGCACCTGTGCAGGGGAGGCAGGGAGAAGAGTGCATCAGCGTAGGGCTGGATTGGGACACTCGCCACACCCTGCAATGACCACTGCGTAATACCCGACCAACCGCTGCCGCATTGCACATCGCGCCCACTCTTGCGCAGCCCAGTGAGTCAACTCAGCTCACCTTCTTCTGCGCCGCCGGCGAGGCGCCGGGGCCCAGCTTGGCAATGACGATGGGCAGCAGGCGGGACAGCACCTGCGATGCAAGCCTACACAGGTTGGTCACACGAGTGCACAAGCAGCAGGCAATAGTTTCAGTGTCTTCAGATGTGCTGCCCAGCTGCCAAGTTGTGCTGCTCAGCTGCAAGTAAGTAACAGCTGAGCTGAAGAACGGCGAAAGCTCCGCTTTCACGCCGCCTCTTGCCTGCTCCAGCTTGTCGTCTTCGGTGAGGGCCAGGCGGGTCAGCACCCGGCTCAGCCCCTCCAGCTCCTCATCTGCTGGCGCCGCCATTGCGCCGCGAGGTTCAGAAGCGCTGCAGAGGGAGATGTAAGGGGGTCAGGTGAGCAGGTGCGGGGCCCAAGCCGGGCGACGGCGGTGGCGGCGGCAGCGGCGCGGCGGCAGGGCGGGGGCGGCGGCAGCCGAATCTGACCTCGCCTACGGTGATGAAAGATGTCCGATCACTACTTGCGAGGGTCGGCCGCGCCACAAAGCGAAGGGCGGCCACGACCGATGGCGAGAGTTCGAGAAGAACGCGGCGCGCCGCCAGATAGCGCTACCGATCTGTTGAGCAAATGACAAGAAGTGGATCGGGCGCGGCAGCGGGCCCGCCGGCCCTCTCGGTGCCACCGCAGCCGCCGCCCGCGTGGCCAGCCGATGTCGGTTGGCATGCAAGCCCTGTGATGGCACAGAAGCTGACAAACATTGCTCAGATGCATCGAAAAGCATCGTCTGCACGGAGCAGCGGCGCCCTGGCGGATGGCAAGTCCCAACGAAGTAGTGCTGCCGCTGCTGCCGCAGCCATGCACCGGTGCCCCTCCCCTGATGCCAAGGCTGCACTGCTACTGATCCCCTGTCTCCGTTGCCCATTCAGCATTGCACCCAGCATGCAGGGCAAGCCCGTGTGCTGATGCGTCGCGCTGACCAGTCTGGCAAGCAAACCTGACAGATGGTGGGTGGGCGGCGACAGATGGCGTTTCATGTTAGATGCCCATCTGTCGTGCAGATGTCGTTAGATGCCTCCCAAGTGGGGGAATTGCTAAAACCACCTCACTCAAACATCGCCCTGCTGGGCAATCCCTGCCTATGGGTGCATGCTGCATCTCACCGTGACTGCAGCTGCGGGCCGCCACCTGCCTTTCCTGATCGCTAGCGCATGCGAATTGGCTTTGCAACAGGTTGTGTCCCACAAAAATGCCCCCACCGCCTTCAATCCACAGCGGAAATCTCAATGGCTCGCAATACAGGTAGCAGGCAGGGAGGGGCAGCCACGCAGGCTGGGCACACGGCCAGCTGCACTGCCTGCATGCTCCCATCTTGCCCCGCCGCACGGCCGTCGCCCTGCCTGTGCCCTCTGTACAACTGCAGCATGCATCGTCTGAGCTGTGCCCCCGTGCTTCGCAGCTTTGGCATTCAGTCGGTAGGTGCTAGCGCATGGGTGCCGGCGCTGAAGAGCAGCGTGGCTGTCAATGTCTGCTGTCCAACTTGCGATCAACCAGCCTCAGTCCAGCAGACCGGCCAGCAGGCTGGCTAGCAGGCCGAGCGCTCAGTCCAGCTTATCCTCCAGCCCCTTCCACCTGAAGGATTGGATTGAGAGGCAGTTGTTAGGTGGCGAATGCGGTAAGCATGACCAGCTGGAGCTGGAAGCATTGGAGGCGAGCAGCCAGGATGCACAGGACAAGCGTGAAAGGCGCCCTCTCCACGATAGTCTCTCTTGAGCAGCGCCCAGCCCGCAGCGCAGGCGGCAGCTCAATGCAGCGCCATGCCTTGCCTGGCACCTCAAAAGTCAGAAGGAGCAAGCAAAACTCACAGGCAGAGGCCACCCAGCAGCGCGGAGCCCACAGCGCAGGCAGTGCCGATGTCGCGCTGCTCGACATTGTTCTGTGGAGGAATTCGAGCAAGGGGAAATGTGGCAGCTTTTCGAACATTAGTCGGGAGCGCTGGTGGCACCTGGATGCGGACTGGACAATCAAGCCAGCACAGACAACCTACTGCCTCCCTGCCTGCAGAGCAGTCACATGCAGCCGCCCCAACCATGGGCGCGATGCTTGCCTGCACGTTGATGGCGTGTGAGGCGGCGGTGGCCAGCCAGCCAGCGCCCGCCACCTGAGTGCAAGCGTGGCAGGGCAGAGAGGAGGGCAGATGTGAGCCGACTTGTCTGTGAACTATGACGCGGCTCTCACAGAGCCAGGCTATTAATCGAATGGCCATGGCATGGCGAGAAAAAAACAGTAGGTGTCGGGCGCTGCACATGGGCATGCCAGGAGCGGTTGAGAAGCTGAGCGGGCATCCCCTCGACCCACACCGCCTGCGCCCTGCACATGCTGCGCTGCGCTTTGCAGGCCTTCACACACAAATCAGACAGCCCAGCGCACCTTCAGCATGTCCTTCTTGGCATCCTGCGGCGATTGGGCAGGTGTGACAAGCGGCACATGTTGGGAGACCAGGTTGGCGCTCGGCAGGCAGCGGCAAGTTGCCGCCACCGCTGGCTCATGTCACTTCACGCCGCATCATGCTCACTCACTGTGCACGCTGCCCGCTGCCATGCCCATTCCGGCCCATCGCCTCACAGCAACCCACCCACCCACCGCACCCGGCTGGCCAGATCATCGCGGGCCGCGATCACCAGCTGCTCCGCGCCCAGCCAGGAGGCAACCACGCCCGAGTTGCGGGTGGGTGCCTCAGAGAACACCGAGGACTGCAGGGGTGCATGCATATTGGTGGGAAACAGGTGGATGTGGCGCTGAGCACTCAGGAGTGCTTCATTTGTTGTTGGCGAGCGCAAAGGAAAGCAGCGCAAGTGGCAGGCGCCCCGTGGCGTCCAGGCGGCGAGCGGCGAGCGGCGGCGGGGTTGCCGTCAGCGGAGCCACCGTCCAAGGGCCCACATGGCGCGCCCACCGTTGCATACAGCCGGTTGTGGTAGTCCCGGGGCGCCGCCAGGGCCGATGCGCCCAGAGCCACGGCAGCTACTCCAGAGACCCGCAGCAGGGTGCTGTCGTCCAGCTCGAACTTCATGGTGCCTGGGCTGTGGATCGAGCTTCAGCAGGTGGCTGGGGAGTGGCTGGCAGCCCTGGTGGGGTAGGATTTGCTCCGGCGGCGCTGACCGGGTTCAATGAGGCAGCGCTTGTGCGCTTGCTAGGTACTCTGCTATATGCATCTGAGCAGCATGCTGACTTGCAGTGTTGATCCTCCAGTCAGCCAGCTCCCAGCCTGCCCCTTCAGGCCCTGCCAGCAGCGAAGCGCCTTCTCAGGCCACAGTTGGGCGCCTCAGCCGGCTGCCAAGCGCGCAATCTTCATGGCAGCACCTTCAGGCAACTTCAGTTGCGATCCAAGGCAACCAAGAGGAGCGAAGGCAGCGGGCAGGCCGCCAGCAACTGCCGCCCCAACCAGACCGGCACTTTTGCTCTCTTCTTAGTCCGGGGAGGCAATGGCGCTGGTTCATGGCTGCCGCAGAGCGGTGGCAGCAACGATGACGAGAGCTGGTTCCGACCTGCTTAGAGATCCTTAACCTTCCCGCACGTTGTCTTGCCACACCAGTCCCAGCCTCCCCTCCGCGCTATTTGCCCCCACCCGCGCGCCCCCTATCAAGTACGTGTGAAACGTGTTACACGCCGCAGTGATGCCGAGAGGTGTGGAGCAATTCGGTAGGTGGGGGTGGGGGAGCGCACAGCAACAAAAAGGGAGCAGGGGGGGTTGATCTTCTCGTGAGGCGGCGCAGCGGCAGCCGGGGGGCCGGAGGGCGCGCGCCTAGCTGCCGCCGCGCCACGTCAGCGCAGCGAGCTGCCTAACATCTAGTTGTTGATGTTGCTGCGGGCGGGGAGGTCGGGCAGGGGGGGGGGGGGGACGTGGTAAGGGGAGGGGAGACTCGAGGTGCTTGAGCATGCAGGCGCACCTGCCGCCCCGCCGCCGCCGCGCACGGCTTGCCGCAGCGCCGCATGCTGTCGCAGCTGCTGGCGCAGGCTGCAAGCTTGCATGGTTTACAACAACAACAAACTGCTCAACAGTGAAAGGCTCACCGGATGTTCATGTTGGAGGCGCACTTGCCGGGCTCCTTGCCCTGAAGAGGCGGAGGGGGTGACGTGGCAGCATGGGCGGGGCGTCGAGTCGCGGCATATCGGGCAGCCATTAAGCTTTGAATTAAGCCATGCCAGCACATACACAATGGCTTCAAGCATTCACCAAACATTCAACAGAGGCTTTACGATCCCAGACAGGGCAGCAAGCAGGGGGGCCAAGACGCTCGCAGCAGCCGGCACAGCCGCCCTGGCTCGCACCTCGCACTCCAGCTTGATGTCCTGCTTGATGATGCTGTCGGGAGCCACAACAGTCACGTCGCAGCCGAACCAGTTGTTGGGCAGTGCGCAGCTGCCGTTAGACACAGAGGTGCTGCAAGAAGACGAAGAAAAAGGGGCCGGAAGGCACGGGTGAGCGGAGGGGGGTTGGGGGGCCGAACCGGCGGCCGATCGTGCAGCACCTGCCGCCTCAGCGGCCACTCCACCTTGGCACGTGATGCCTGCTGTTTTAAAGCTGCCAATGTGCAGCTGGCTGACAGCAAAGGGCAATAATTGCATGAGCAGTAAAGTGGCAGGGGCGACCCCAGTGCAGGCGCAGCGTGCGTGTGCGCCCGCCGCCCTGCCGGCCACCCCTCCTCTTGCCACAATTCCCCACCTGCGGGCGAAGTTGGAGTAGGAAGACACCAGGCGCTTCTTGTCTGCAGGCAATAAATGGGAGAAAGAGGGCAGGGAAAAAGTTAGCAGCAGGGGTTGTGCGGCGGCCATCATGCACCAGGCGACGGCGCATGAACCAGCGCTGCCATGCATGGGTTGCCTGTTGGCAGCACACGACGGCAGCCAGCTGTTGGCCTGCTTCAGGCCGCTTGCAACAGATCAGCAAGCCTACAGAAAGCCTGCAAAATCAAGCAACCAAGCGCTGACCGTTCAGGGCCTTGTTGGCGGCGGTCTTGGCCAGCAGGTCCTCGGTCTGCAGCAGGGGATTTGAGGTTGGGTTGGGATGCCAAATCTAGCATGCAAAACTCGCTGCTGGGCTGCACAACGACTAAAATGTGCTGCGCTGCGCGTGGTAGGGCTTAGGGTTCGGGTGGCCGGGCTGGACGGCACGTCATCAGCTGCTTCTGCCGATTAGAGCTGCGGTTCGCTGCCCACTGAGCGCTGTGTGGCTGTGCTGGCACAGCAGCCATGCCTGCATGAAACAGCCGCATCCATGCACCACCCCCATCCCAGCTCCAGCCGCTGATCCTTGCGAGTTCCACACTGCGGCTGCAGCAGGCCGACGGCTGTTGCGAATACACTGACGCCTCCCACGGCTGCATGCCGGCGCCACGCTTCTGCCGCTCCTCCGCTACGGCTTGCTGCTGCTGCGCCCTGCTGCTGCGCACCCACAGCCAAAACCTCGCTGCAAAGCATCCTCCAGCTCTCACCAGGTCGGCATGGGCCAGGGGCGCGTTCAGCAGCACGGCGGCAGCCAGGGCAGCGGCGGTGAAGCCAGCAGCGGCCTTGCGGTCAGCGGACGCGACCACCGCGGTGCGGGCGGCACGGCGCTGGGTGGGCTGGGCCCGCACCTGGAGCTTGGCACTGCAGATCGGGGAGCGGGACGGGCGTCAGAGCGGGCGGGAGCGCTGGTTGGCGGCCCCTCCACCCCCTTTCGCCGCTGCCTCACCCGCAGAAGGCAGTCTGCATGGTCGTAGAGCTGGAGTGGACACGCGTACCGCTATCTGGGGGGTTGCAAGCTCGCCCCGCAGCCCGCAGTGCCGGGATTTGGCCGCCTGACCCGTGCTGTCCAGGCCTCAGCACGCTCACTCTCCCACGCCCAAAATGCGCTTAGATGCGCCCATCGGCCCATCGGGAGCGCGATCTCGGCGTTGGGGCAGCGCGAAAGCTCCCGGTGCCCAGCAAGTGCAGACCGCCAGCGGGAGGCGGCCGGGCGCGTTTCAGCCGCTCATCTGCGCTCGCGCCGAGATCCGCAGAGCACTGGGTGTCGCTGCAAGGTGTCGGGATGGCTGCTGCTAATTCTGCTGCCGCCGCCGCCGCCGCCGCCGCCTGCCGCCCCAGCGCTCTGCAGACCCCAGGTCGCCGTTTGTGCAACAGGGGTGCATGGGTCGATCAATTACAGGTGTGCAGCAGGATCAATGTCACTGAGGCTCAAGGGGATACATAGGCAGCAGCTGACTAGAGGATGCAAGACTGGAATCGCAATCACGGAAGGCCTGAAAACAAGAGAGTGACCTGCGGGTGCGGCAGGCAGCGAAGGAATGCCACAGAGGAGAGAGCACTGCTCCCATTGCGCTGCCAACGCCCGCTGCGGCTGCCGCATTTCCATGCGCTTGTCAGGCGCGGGCGTGGCGCGCCGCGTACTGCTGCAGCCCCTTGTCCCACACCGCGGTTGTGAGGCCGCGGGGGGCGTACACAGAGACGACCCCCAGCCGCGCCACATCCTCAATGTTCATGTGCATGTCGTCCCAAAACGCCATCTGGGGGGGGGCATTCAACATGGGGTATGGATTGAGAACGCAGACAAGCATGTTCACGTGCATGTCGTCCCAAAACGCCATCTGGGAGGGGCATGAGAATGGGGGTGTGAGAGTGGGAATGAGGGTGGGGGTGCGAGGATGACAATGCAAACAAGCATGACAAGCACTGGAGCACATGCACTGCTGGAGGTTGCCTCCCCTTTGCACCATCAACCCACACACCACCGCAACACCAGCCACGTCACACACACACCTGCTCGTAGGGGATGCCCGTCCGCTCGTGGATGCGCCGGAAGTGTGTCCGCTTGCTGCCAGGGTAGATCTGCGAGACAAGGCAGGCAGGCGTCGGCAGCAAATCAGCATGCAGTTTCGGGGTGCCTGCAGGGCATGCATTGAGCCGCAGCTACAGCGGTTTTGCTGCCGCAAATGCTAGCAGACGTATGGCCCCCATGTAAGCTCTAGATGTACTTCTGTGATTCACCTCGTGGTGGTGTGCCAGATCGTGCAGCGTGAGCCCGTTGTCCAGCGCCAGCATGCGCAGGCACTGTGACGCCCACTCTGCACGGCAGCGGAAGCATGGGGTTTGGACGAGTGCATGGGCAGGTGAACGGCTGTGCTGCCTTTGTTCGGGTGCTGCTGCAGGGCCGCAAGCATTGCATGCAGCTTCGACGGCCCTTTTGCAACGCATGGAAAGGACAAGCGCTGCCCAGGATAGCTCACTCCGCACCAGCAACAGAAACAGCGGCAGCGCTTGGTTTCCGCTCGCTGTTGAGGCACCATCAGCCCTGCCTCACCCCCATCCCCCCTTGAGCCATACTCACTCGGCTCGTCGGTGCGGCTGACATACGCGATCTGCACGTCCTGCCACCGCTCGTGCGTGGCCAGCTCGTGCAGGATCTGCCAGGCATCGCCAATCAGCGACACCTCCTCGCCGCTGCGTTTGGGGCAAGCCAAGCAGATTTTGGAGCATGCCAGCAGCAATCGGGTCGAGCGGCGCTCAAGCTAGTCTTGTACCGTCAGGCAGCAGGCACACACGCATGCAACAGCAGGCAGCACAGCCGACGAGCCTGCCTCGCGAACGTGAGCTGCGGCAGCAATCCAGCTCCACGTGAGACATAAACGCCCAAGGGCAGCCTGCCGTCCTCCCCACTGCTGACGCAGTGCCGGCGCAAAGCGCTCTCAATAATGCTCCCACCCAGCCCCCACCTGTGTGTGACGACCACGGGCCGCCCCGCGCGGTCCACCCCCTGCTGCTTGGGCCCCGACATCAGCTGGTACATCTCCGGCTCTGCAGGCAGTCGGAAGCAGGGCAGATGCGATGCCTGAACAATACAGAGGCCATCCCTGTAATCGGCAGGGAACGGCCCCACGTCTGCTTGCAACTGGTGCACTTGTGCTGCATCAAGCAGTATCATGGCTGATGTGCTGAGCAGGAGAGCAGCAGCGTGCAATCCTACAGCAGCAGCGACAGGGGTAGAGGGCAGAAGGCGCAGGCAAATGACAGCGTGCGGTCTTCTGCCGTCCCAGCAGCACATGTGACGCACCCCAAAGCGTGGCATCTAGATCAAACGCCACCAAACGTGGAAGCGCCATAGAGCCGCCGCGCTTGGACTGCTGTCGGGCCTGGCTGCCTGCCGCTTGTGTGGCTGAGCTGCAGCACGGGGCAAGCGACAGCAGCGGCGGCGGCGGCGGCGGGAGTGAGCGGCGGTGCCAGTAAGCGGGGCGGCGCAGGCTGGAGCCGGCTGCAGTAAACCGCTACGCTGTCACGTCACGATCCATCCAGGCTTCCCACCTCTTCGCTGCGCGGCTGGCGAGTTGGGAGCGACGGCGAGCGGCTGGCGGGCCCTGCGACGATGCGCAGCAGCGCATGAGAAAGAGATGGGACTGCAGAGCCTGAATTGCAAGCTGGCGCCGGGCCGCCGGTGTTGGCTGCCGCCGCTGCCGCCGCCGCCGCTGCTGCCAATGCTGCCGCCGCCATGCTCAGCAGGCTGCCGCCTACGGCACGAGCTCAGCTGGCATGCATGACCACACAGCTTTCTGTCCGATTGTGAGCTTCAACTGTTGATTCATGCTTCATCTGCAAGCATTGTAAAGCTGCCCCCAAGGCCGGCTAAATGGTGCTGGGCGCGTGTGTCTCAACCAACTGCGCATGCACTATCGCCCCGTGCAGCCCTCTGTTGGCCCAGTTTGATGCCTTATGCAAGGCTGCCGAGTTCCTGCCAGACATTGTTGCAGCACTGGCTTGCAGGTCGCAATGCCACACCGTATCATCATTGGTGAGTCAGGGCGCACACAGCATTGCAAAGAAATGCAGGCACGCTGGGCAACGGGCGCTCAACAACAAAGGAGCGGCACCGCGCCTGCCTCTGCTGCATGATGCGCTCAAGTACTCCCATCAGATTGCTAGTTGACGTCAAACAGTGGGCAGCTGTCCTCCCCCCAATGCTGGTGCCCACTGCCGGTTGTGTCGGCGCCGCAGCGGTAACAAAACTCTGCGGCACACCTGCAAGGCAAGGGCGACCAGGGGGGGGTGGGCAGTGGGCGCTTGGTTCCAGCCGCATGCGTTGCATGCACAGGTCTATGCACGCACATGTGGGATGCCCTGCGGCTACCCCTCGTTAACCAAGGCAACCCCACCCATCCCAGCGCACCGGCAGCGCATGTGGTTGCACCCCTCCGTCTTCTCCACAGCCGCTCCACACGAGGGGCAGTTGGGCCAGCCCTGGCGGCGCCTGAAAGAGTCGAACGCCGCGTCCGCCGCTGCGTCCTCCACATGTAGCGGTTGGTCGCAGGTGGGGCACAGAGCGCTGAGCAAATCTATGCCAGGCGTCGGCAGGATGCCCTCGTTGCAGTGCGGGCAGCTGTGTATGCCGAGCTGCGCCTCCAGCTGCGGGTGGGAAGTTGGGCAGCATGCGGCAGCAGGGCACGTGAATGGAGTGCTGCGGTGGAGAAGAACCCAGATGTTCACTCCCAAATCCCTCACACACCCATGCACGCACAGCCACCGTCCGGATGTTCCATGCCCACCCGCCCCTTCTGCATGCTCACCTGGCGGCGGACAAGAATGTTGATGTCAGCCTGATCCAGGAACAATTCCAAATCCTTTTGGGTGATAAGGCCCAGCCCCGCTGCCGCCGCATGCGGCGCCGCCATGCAGAGCGGGCAGCGCGGCCACTGGCCCCGCTCAAACTCGGCGGCGGCGTGGTTCTGAAGGCAGCTGATGCAGAAGGCGCAGCTGCACGCGATCAACAAGTAGTTGGAGGGCTCCGAGCAGATGGGGCACTCGCTGCCCAGGCCAGGTTTCTCTGTGGCGGCATCTGCCTGCTGCTGCTGCTGCTGCTGCTGCTGCTGCTGCCGCCGCCGTGCGGATGGCTGTGGCAGCGGCCGCCGCTGCTCAGAAGCACGAGCCGGCTGCTGCGGCCGTACGGGCTGTGATGCCGCCCCCGACAGCTGCAAGAGCCAAATTGCTGCCCCCAAAGTTGCAATGAACAGCAGGGCGTGGATCGCTAGTGCCAGGAGATGCAGCAGGTGGTACACCGCAACATCAACGGCAACAAGAATCGTGCTCAAAGTTGCGGATGCCAAATGGACTGTGAAATCTATGATAGCGCCGACAACAATGCCGCCGGCATAGGCCAGCAGGCTAAAGACTCCGAGGCATAGTATTGTAACGAAGACCTGCATCACAGAAGCGCACACAGCAACCCAGTTACAATGCCGCTGGGCAGGGAACTCGCAATGCCAACCATTTCTAGTCAGGCTTTGCTGATGATCAAGAATTATTGAGACAGGTCTGTGTCATCAAACGCGGTGCATATCATAGCATGCACATGCGGCTCATGCTCACCTTGTCGAAGGTGGTCAGCTCGACCTCCGCATCGCTCTGCATGTGAGCGGAGCGGGCGGCGGCACACTCTTGCAGCCCGCTGTGGGATGGACCAACCGGCCAACCGCCTAGCACACACGAGTGATACCTCAATTGGGATCAAGCGGCAGCCGGGGCCCAGGCTGGACTCAAGTCCAGCGGGACCCTCGCAGCCGCGGGCGCCGCGTGACTTGCGGACCGCTACTTCTCGGACAAACACGCTCACCATATCGCTTGAGCCTGGCTGCGCGCGTGTTCGCGCTCTGAAGTGAGCAGCACTGGGCAAGGTCACTGTTTTGGACGACTCCTGTGGCGCTGCGCGCAAACAAAGTGGCTTGAAAATTGTGCGCTGAGTGACAGGAGGGCGCCCGGTCGCTGGCAAGTTGCTCCCCCGCTCATGCCGTCGCATTGCGCTGGCGGCCAGCTGGGGCGGCACGTGTGGCGTATGCACACGCCACACGTTGCGAGCATGGTGGCAGTGACGGCCCTTCCAGCTCTCCAAGCTGCGCGGTCACCGTATTCTGCGCTGCTGCCGCCACTGTTGCACATAAGCAGGCATCGCACTCTGCAACCGCCTCAAGATTGACGCCAAGCACATGTAAGTTGTGCAGCATTGCACTTGCTGTGTTGTCAACCTGCATGCATCACGATGCTGCTCCCAAGAACGGAAAGGGCATGCGGTATGTGCAGACTGTGGCGCGAAGTGCCAAGCATGCTTACACAAGTTGTCAAGGCGCCGGCGAACCAGCGGAAGTCCGGCACATGGCTCCAGGGGCGACAACGCAACAGCAGCATGAAACAAGCGCTGCTGCCTGCGAGGGCTGGGCGTGTCCTGGCAGCGGAAAAATGAAGTGTTGATTGCTACGTAGTGAATGTGGGCATACGCTGCCGGGTGGGTCATGTGCACTAACAGCGGCAGCATGAAACGAGCGGTGCACACGTGCGTGACAGGTCCGCATTGTGCTCGCAGCACAGGGAACAGCTCAGAGTTGTCAAAGTGCATGGGAATGGATGGCGGATCGAATCAACAACTGTTAACCTGACCGCGTGGGCATTTGCAGCTATGCAATAGGGTTCACTTATTGAACATCCACATAATGGCACCAGGAGTCTCGGGTCAAGCCAGTTATTGGCCACGCGCAACTGCAGGTGTGCTTGGTCGCGGTGCTGCCGGATTGAAGGCACTCTAGCCAGCCAAACGACCGGCCTTGGTACGTCTCCAAGTTGTTGTTCATGATTGAGCAGCATGCCTGCACCCCTTTGTGGATGTTGGGGTCGCATGTCTGGCCAGGGAGCACACACGCGTACGTTTTGTTCTGCAGCAACAAGAAGGGGCCACTGTTACGAAGACGTGGAAATGTGCCAGTGCAAGGTTAGATCCATGTTGCAAAGCAAACACGGCAGGAAGAAAGGGGTGGCTGCCGAGCCTGCCAGACCGCCCCACAGCCTTCTGACTGCCGCATCGCCCACCCCTGAAGCTCAGCGGCTTGCGCAGGCGCCCGCCCTCCCTCCTCACCAGAATTTCAACGGACAGGCCGCCAGCGGACATAGTGACAGGCTTCCCGACGGCCTTGGTGAGCAGGCTGGTCAGCTCTGTGGCCCAGGCCGCCTTGTTCCCAGCGGCCAGCTTGGTGTTCAAGGCGTTGGCTTCGGCCTGGGTGACGGTGGTGACTTGCAGCCCAATGACCAGGGTTTGAGGCAGGCTTGCTGCGAGGCGGCGCGAACCTGGCAGGGAGCAGAGCTGGGCCAGGGAGATGAGCAGGGCTTCTCACACAGCAACAATGCTCGCTTCAGATCGGCGCAGCGAATGCAGGGCCAGGGAGATGAGCAGGGCTTCTCGCGCAGCAACAGTGCTCGTTGCAGATCAGCGCTGCGGCAGCGCCAAACAGGCATATGCGCACAGCCCCCAACCTAAGCGCAGCCAGCCACCAGCATGCCGCACCCGGGGGTTTTGCTGGTATCTCAGTGCAGGGTGCCATGGAGACCTTGTCGATTGCCACACCAGCTTTGGTGGCCAGCCACTGTTTCAGGCTTGTTTGCAGGGCGGCAGGGATGGCCTTGCAGCCGAAGGGACCTGCGAGGGGCATGGCCAAGCGCGTGCCGCATGTGTGCAGGGCAAACGCAGGCAGACATGCAACCGCTGGCATGCCTGGCTGCATTCGCCTGCCCCCTGTTCCCTTCAGCAACTCACTGGTTCCAGAACCAAAAGTAGGCGTCACGAAGACCCGCACGCCGGTAGCAGGTGTGGCGGTGCATCCAGCAGGATTGAGTAGGTATGCTGTGGTGGTGACATAGGGCTTGGCGTAGCCTGCGCCGTTCCGGGCAGAAAACTCGACCTTCCACTTCTTGTTGCACAGCGTTCCCTTGGGAATCTTGGCGCCCCCCAGCAGCACAGTGCTGCCTTCTTTGAACACAATGGAGGTCTGCAGGGGGCGGGCGACAGTTGGCACGGCAGATCATCAGGTGATGGATCACATTGCGCCAGGTCAGCGTACCGCCAAGCTGGGCACATGCCGCTCGCAACCGCTTAGATGCTTGGTATGGCCAGATCATGCCCTTAAAGCAAGCTTGCACAACAGCTGCTCAGCAGCCTGTGACCGCCCCTCCCCGCCCCCGCACCGACACACTCGTCTCCACTGTGTACTTTGTGCTGGTGCCAGCCAGCACCAGCGACACCTTGTACTTGTCCACCACTGTCGCAACCAGGGAGGCAGGTGAAGCAATGCAACGCGCGTTAGCGTTGCACACAGCGAGTCCCTTTTCTTGCGGCAACAGAGGTGAAGCTGGCCAACTTTTATTCACAGCAATCGGCCCGTGCAAGGGGAGTTGGCCCCTAGCGCACCTCCGCCATTGGCGCTGGTCACTGGGGCGGCCGCCAGCTTGACTGTGGCCGTGGCAAGGCCGCTGGCGGCGGTTGCAGTGAGGCTGGCCACAGGACTGGCCGCCAGCGTGGGAGGCTTCGTGCAGCGTCGCTTGCCGGTGGTGCCGGCCAGCACACAGGTTCCCTCTGTTTGGCAGCAGGTGTTGGTGCACTCCTGCCCCAGCTTCTTGCAAGCTGACGAGGGGCAGGGGAGGGGCAGGGGTGGGAGGCGGTTCTGAAGCGCTGGCTGGAAGGAGCGGCATGTAGGGTCCAGCGTGCAAATGACAAGCACGCGGCGGGTGGCAAGGCGTGAATACAGCAGGCGATGGGCGGCCGCTCGAACCAGCCGTCAATCGTTGCAAGAGGGCATAACGCACACTGTGGCAGACACTTACCAGCGCAGGTCAGGAGGGTCAGCTCATTGAACACCTTTCCGCTGAATGCCAGCTTCCAGTCTTGTTCAGGCGGGAGTGCCCACTCGTCGATCGTTGGATAGCAACCGCCTTGCGCGCTGCCTGCTACTGCATAATCGCTGCATGGTCTCAAGGTCTCGCTGTTGGGGCTGTGAGTTGTGTTGCACTCCACTCCACCTGCGGCCACGCAGACTCCAGGAGTGCCGGTGCCAATGCAATACGCGCAGTAGCGGTTGGTGGGCGTCGCGTCGCAGAAGGGTGCAGGAGGGGCTGCAGGACAGCGGGTCAGCAATGTAGGTCAGCGCCGCCAAGACAGCCGTGGCACGTCGCTCAGCAAGCAATGCTGCACAGTGCAACGCGGTGATGTGCACCCATGTGCTGTCATCGCCCCAACCTGTACAAGTTTACCTAGGCAGCCGTCGAACTGCACTTCCAATTTGCCATCGAAAGACGACTGCAGCACACAAGGGCAGGGCTCCATGTGCCATGCTGGGATGCGCGCAGGTGGATACGGCTAAGCACATCTGCTCTAAAGCAGCTGCTTAACAACAGCGATGCAATCGGCACCCACCATATAAGGCACGGGATTGCTCCCGTCAGGAGGATTTGTGACGAGGTAGCCTGAAATCCTTGCACAGCGGTTGGAGCAGCAGGGCGAGCCTTGGGCGCTGCAAAACTCGCCGGTCAGCGAGCAGGCTCCCGTACAGTAGCCCAGATCGGCGGCCAGCACCCAGCCGAGCCGACGGGAGGATGCCGTGCTTGGGGTGACAATGACACCGGCCCACAGATTGCTGCCGATCTGCATTGCCACGCCGGTATAGTCCAGCTGCAGAGGGGAGGGGTGAGAACAGGTGAGTGGCAGCTGCATGGGATGAGGACAGCCGAACCTGGCGGCCTTGCTCTTCCCACCAGCTTATCACCACTCCGCAACAGCAAATGCCATGGCAGCTACGTGCAATCAATTTACCAGAGCGCCGGGCATGACCGAATGCTCAGACCAGGACGCGCCTTTGTTTCCTTTGCGACACTGAGCAGGACGGAGGGAGTCGTTTTCTTGGGGTTGTCGACAACCTGCATGGGAGCGGCAGTGAAACTTGGGGGACATGGAGAGTGTATACACCACCCTTACGTGCGGGCAGGCTGTCAGCCTCAATCACAGCCGTCGAGCTCCACCAACCCTCAGCAGTCAATGGCCGTGACCCGTCACCCCACCTTAGTTGCACGCACTGCTCGCCGGCAGCCGATGTCGGCCGCCAGGCCCGAGTTGGGAGCCGAGACTGGTGGAGCTGAGGGCACACCATCCATTACGTGGGTGCTTAGCCAGCTCTGGAAAGCGGCGGCGGTGCTCGGGATGGCTGCCACATGCTTGTTGAGCTGCGCCGCAACCACGGTCAGCAGGGCGTTGCAGGCGGACGAGGCAACGGGATTGGTGGTGGCAAAGGGGTTGGGGTCGCCCTGCGTGAGGCCAGGGAGTGGACACACGTTTTTGCGTCTGAGCAGCAGCGCATAGCAGCAGACACCTATTGAGAGATGCAACTTGCATCCTCTGAAGGCTCAGCTTGCCCATGCAAGGGTGTTCTGCATGCATCCGCACCGTGCAGGCGGACTCAAGCGCCAGTTTGTACATTTCTTCGCAGGCGAGCATCACACATATGTCGCCTCTGCTAATGAAGTTGCCGCGCCTCTCGGCCAAGTTCTTGCCGACACCGCCATAGAGGGAGGCACAAGCGCTGGTCCAGGCGGTGACCTGCGGTTCAACCAAGTTGGTGGGTGAGGGCTGCATTGCAATCAGCATGCACCCACCCGGCACAGCCAAAGGATCTGGCAACCTCTGGTACTCCCAAGCCTTGCGCTTTTGCAACTGTGGCAGACCTGCTTGTCACACCCCCTGCTTGCAAGTTGCTTCTTCCGCTGTTTCACAACGCCACCTCACCGCAGAGTTAGCTGGGGCTTGCGGGCTGCTCATCAGGAAGCACAGTTCAGCGGGCTTCAATTTGGCTGCCCAGGTGCACATGGGGCTGATGAGGAGGGTCTTCAGCTTTGTGCTGTCAATGGTGGGGGCCGCGGCGGAGGGCACGGCACCTGTGGCTGCCACACTTGCAGCCGGTGCGCCTGCCGAGGTTGGTACAAGCGCTACCAGATGCGCCGGCAGCCCGCTCATTGCATTCGGGCCTGCACATGCGCAAGAGGCAAGGAAAGCTAGCAAAAGGGAGACATTCGTCTAGTTGTGCTTCCAGGCAACCCTCGTCGGCCGGATCATCTGCAGGCAGCTGCGCGCACCAATCGACTGCAGTGGAGCGCGTTCCGCGGTGCCACCAGTGATTGCTGCCATGGATGTAGCCAGCAATAGTGCCGGCCACAGGCGTGTGACGAGCCACGCCATCCTGCAAGCATTCGACTGGCCCCAGGCAATTGAAAGCTATGCAGCGGCAGGGAGAAGTGTGGAGCATGGTGTGGAGGGGAACACAGCAGAGCGCAATGTCGCGGTACTGCGGAGGGCGATGTCGCGGCGATGGCGCGTGCGGCGGAGCAGAGTGTGCAGATCCTGTGAGCGACAAAACCCGAGCCGCCCGCTGCCTTTATCCTTTGGAGCGTGCCTGGAAGTGGGTGAGGGGCCGAATGCAGTGCGGGCAAGAGGCGGCGCCGCCCGAGCTGGCCGAGCTTCGTGGAACGTGCACTCCGGAGGACGCGATGACTGTTGTGCGGTTGGGAGGATTAGAGAGCAAGCGGAGATGCTCAACATGTCGAGCGTGCGGGGGGGCTGCACCTCCTCCCTGGACCTCTTGCGCATGCATGTGCTCCTGAGATGAATCTGAGACCTGGTGGGTGCACTGGGCCCCCTCCTGTGTGGGTGCCCCTAGGCAGCTGCAGGGGGCAGCCGGAGCCCAAGTGAAACAGGCCAAGTGAAGCAAGGCGCTGGGTGGTGCCGGGGCAGGTGCCACCCGTTGGATCCAGCCGCTGCTGGGCGGCGGCGCTTGAGAGCGCATCGGGCGGAGGCGCCGCCTGATGCCCTGGAGCGCCCGATGCTGCATGGCGTCTCTTTCCAGGCTACCACCTGGTTGACTTCGGCAGGTGCTGTTCAGTGGGAGTAACGTGGAGAGCTAGTAGGGTGCCCGGCCAAGGTGCGCCGCGCGGTATCACCAGTACCGCCGTCGCTGCTGCCGCCGGGCGCTGCCTGCTGCTTGCCAGTGGAAGCACCCTGTGGCGGCCCGCAAACCGTCCAATGCATGCCAGCACGGAGTTAAGATCCAATTCAGATTCTTAATATCTGGTGCACACGCAACCGTGTTACATGGGCGACTAGCGGCAGGAAGGCAGCGGGCAGCTAGGGATAGCAAACAAGTGGCAAGGCAGGGTACGTGTCTATACAAAGCAGGCTGCATACATGTGCGGTGAATGCTATACCATAGGCCATGCTCCAGCCTCCTCGGCCATGCTGTGGCCATGCTGTCCATGCTGTGGTCAGCCGATGCCCATCAGGGACAGCATGGCATCCACCTCATCAGTGTCCTGCTGGGCCTGCTGAGCCTGCTGAGGGTAGAGCGCAGCACCACCAGGCTGAGCCCCCTGCTGGTAAGCTGCATGCGGCGACAGCTGCTGGAAGGCTGTGGCCGCTTGCTGGTACTGCGGCGAAGGCGGCTGGGCCGCAGGCTGCTGCTGCCAGGACTGGGGCTGTGGCTGGGCGGCAGGGAAGAAAGCTTCTGGAGCCAGAGCGGGCGGAGGGCCATGGCCGGCGCTGGGCGATGGAAGCTGCTGGTGTATAGCATGCGCAGCAGGCTGCCCAGTGGGGCTGCCATGGTGCTGCTGAGCGGCATAGGCTGCCTGGCTGTAAGCCTGATGAAGCTGTTCCTGCTGAGCGTACGCAAGCTGCTGAGCCTGCTGTGCCTGCTGCGCCTGCTGCAGCTGGAGCATGGCCGCGGCAAGGCCGGCTTGAAAGCCGTGGGCATATTCTGAGGGGCTGGCACCGGTTGGCAGCGGCGCGGGGTAAGCAGTTGGCGGCATCAAGCCGGGAGCTGCCGCAGGCGGCGGCGGCAGCGTGCCTGGGAGGGGCACCGGGCTGCCAAAGGGGGCTGGCGGAGCAAACATGTACTGCTGAGGGGCAGGCGCAAAGCCCTCGAAGCCAGCTGGTGGCAGCGCCGGCATGCCGGGCTGCTGGTGCAGCACTGGGTGTGGCTGTGGCTGCGCATGCCAGTGCTGTGCATCGGCAAAGGCGCCACTGCTGGGAGCTGCGGCAGCTGTGGGAGTGGCTGCTGCACTGCCTGTGGCAGACAGCGGCTGGTGCCAGCTGGCGGCGGCATCGCTTGCTGCTTCCGAAGGGGGTGCATGCGGCGAGTGGGCTGCCGGGCTGGCGCCCGTGCCGCCGGCACTTTGTGCATCGGCGGCCCAGTGAGGCACTGCTGCCGCTGGGTTGGGTGTGCCGGGTTGAGAGGGAGCAAATGTGCTTACGGGCTCCGCGGTCTGCACAGAGAGAGCAAAGCAAAAATTGGGTGGGTGGGTGGGTGGTGCGACACACAGCGGGTGAGCAAGCAGTTGATTGTGCATTGGTTGAAGACCTGTCTTCCGGGCTTTGCCACTCAGCTGAGCATGGACTGATCAGAACCTTGTAAAGAGACAGCCACGCAACAGCCTTGCGCACCTCCAGTGGCGCTTCAGCGGGGGCAGCCCAGGCTGCGTCATCCCAGCTGCCCGCATCTGCCACAGCGGCTGTGGTGGCGGCGGCGGTGGCAGCGGCTTCCAAGGCAACGGCCTGCACGGGAAGGCAGCAGGGGATCAGGTGAATCAGTTGGACTGCAAGGAGCAACGTGAGCTTTCACCAACCAGGAATTACAAGGGTGCCGAAGCAGCCGATGCCAACCATCAAACGCCACCAGCTGGGCTAGCGAGGGTACATGCCTTGCATGCCACGCAACCATGCAGCACCAGGCGCCAACCGCCTGCCGGCAGCCCGTATCCCCCTGCTCTCCCTGCCAAACTAATTCCTTGCCTGCAGCGCTTCACGTGCCGCCTCCCAGTCGCCGTCAGCGGCGACAAGATGGTCCTCCACGGCTTGCAGCGGGGAGGGCAGCCCCAGCTCGGCCGCAAAGGTGAGCAAGTCCTGGATTTCCCTGCGGCAGATGCGGGTGAAAAGGTTCTGGCGTCTGGGAGGCTGCGCTTTGGCTGGAAATGGTGGCAGGTTCAGAATGTGAAAGTGAGCAAGGACCGGATCTCCCTGCGACAGTGAAGAGGAAGGCCATGAGCATGGCTGGCTGGCTGGTGACGGTTGAACGGGGATGGCAACATGCAAATGCAGGCGCCTTCTTGATCGCAAATCAATCAAGGATGGCAACACCTGCGAGCCCCGCCAGTTGTATCCAAAGCCGCTTCCCGCCCGCCCGCGCACCCGTCTACTGTGACGGGCTGGAAGCCGGTGCACGGCTCCTTGTTGAACATCATCTGGGTGGCGAGTCGCTGGTCCGCCCCCGCCGCCTCAACCGCCGCCTCTGCCTCCGCCTCTCCAAAGCCATAGGCCAGCAGGGTTTGCAGGCAGGCGGCACGCTTGTGCCCTTTGACCAGCGCCAGCGTGGGCCGAGTCACACCCAGCAGCATCTCTCGCTCCTCTATCGCATCGAGCACAGCCTGGGCTGCTTCAGCCTCCTCTAGGGCACGCTGTGCCGCCGCACGCTGAGCTGCCGCCTCGTCCTCCTGGCGCTGCTGCTTGCGGGCCGCTCGCTCGGCTGCGAACTCCTCCTCCCGCTGCCGCAGCTCCGCCTGCGAGAGAAAGCAGGATGAGGACGAACATGCAACTCAAGCAGGCATGAGTGTTGATGACAACAACAAAGGGCTGCCCGTTCGGCGGCGAAGTCCTCCTCCCGCTGCCGCAGCTCCGCATGCAGAGGCAGGGGCAACAAGTGGGCATGCGAGTCAGATGCAGATGCTGGGCAGTTGTAGGGCAGTTGGCTTCGCTGCAGAACACTCAAGCTGCTGGTGCAGGATCCCTGGAAGGCGAGCAGACCAACCAAAGGGGAAGCAGACAGAACACCCAACATTAACTCAAGCAACGGCTGAGCACCAGAGCACCGTGCAAACCACAGCACCCACCTCGCTGTGTGCGAAGCGGCAGTTGTGGATGTAGCAGCGGCCCGAGGCAGCCACCTCTCGGCACATTGTGAGCTCGGGCGGGCGGGGGCCTTTGAAGGCGTCCCAGCCGCCACTGCCGCTGCCGGCACCAGCTGGTGAGGATGCAGAGGGCGGCGGGCGGCCGGGGGGCCGGCCGCTGCTGGTGCTGGCTGCGGCCGCGCCAAATGCCTCTGCATTGCCGCGCATGCTGCTGCCTGCTGGCGTGCGGCGCTTCCTGGCTGTGCCGACTCCGCCGGTGGGAGCAGCCGCCTTCTTCCCTGCCGCCGCGCTGCCTGCTGCTGCTTTGCGGGGCGTGCCGGCTGAGGGACGGGCGCGGATGGCACCTTGACAGGCCTGTAAATCTCGGCATCTGTAGTGAGAGGTGAAGGGAAGCAAGGGTTAATTCAGGGCGGTTGGCAGGCAGTGGCGGCATGTCAGGAAGCTCAAATACCGATCCCGTGGCTTGCGCGCGCACAATTGCTGCACAGTCCAGTCATCCAGCTCCAATGCCCACCTGAATGGTGCCAGAATCCTGCTCCGCAAGTCGTAACTCTTGCGAGCAGCTGTACATTGCAGTCACCCGCATTGCAACTACCCAGATTGCATGCCCCACCTACCTATTGTGAAGCCTGCGCAGCCTGCTGCCCCTTCGCGCTTGGCACGGCCGGCGCCGGCTGGGCAGGGGCACCACTCAACCTGTGAAGTACCCACGGCGTTTGTCTGTCAGCACATGGCACGATGCATGCCTGGCCAAACAGTCGGCTGCAAGGCTGGAAGCATGCCGCTGCAGGGAGGCAGGTTGGCCAGTCATGTAGCCCGCACTTGGCAGAGATACACAGGCTGCCAAAACATGCAGCGGTTTGTCCCATCCTGCAGCTTGCTGCCGACCTGCATGAAGTACTTGGGCCGCTGCTTCATGAGCACCTGCAGGGCGCAAGCATCGTGGAAGAGGAGGGGCCAACGTAATGTGATTCAGCATGCTGGGACCACCTGCCGCACAACCCTCTGCCCTCAATACATCCATCCTCATGGTTTGGCATTGCACATACATGACAGCAACTAAGCGCTACCAGCAGAGCGAGCAACCCTGGCATGGCTGGGCCGCCAGCGGGCGCACCAACAGTGGACCGGCCCGCTCACCGCGTAGCGCTTTTGCGCGGACGAATTGCTGAACATGATTGGCAGGCACTGCTGCAGGTGATCCACGGCGCAGTCGTAGTGCATCGAGGCCGTGCCGCACAGGCTGCACGTCGCTGCGAGTCGAGTGAGGCGGCGGCGGCGGCAAGTGAAAACCACAGCGCCCTGCGGCGATCCGGCGCGGTCTAAGACATGCCCCGATTGCCCCCTTGCTGCTGCGGGTGATGATCGCGCGCCGGGACCCCCTGGGAGCAAACATTAATGTCGTGTGCGCACCTGCGAATCGCTCCTCGGTGCTTAGATCAATCTTGCCGGAACATAGCACGCACTGGTCGTCGGGGTGCTGCTGCGGCGCCGATGGCTGCGCCTCCGGCGCCGCTGCCGGGCCTCCCCGCCCCTTGTCCTTCTTGGGAGGCATGCTGCAGTTTTAGAGTGCGATCACTCTCTGATCTAATGATCGGGCTCGACAGCCGCCGCCAAACATGGCAGCGGCGCCGCCGATCAGCAGCAGCGTGGCCGCCACGCGCCTCGGCCAGTCCTGTTGCATTTGTCACAGCTACAACATTACATGCTGCTTGCGCCAGCGGCAGTCACAGCGCAGGCTCCATTACAACTGGCATGCAGCTGTCTTGCCGCTTGCGCCGGGGCATGCGCTGCAGGCTGCTGCCGCCGGCGGGGCGCGCCGGCGCGTTCGTTCATCGCTAGTCACGGAAAATCGAATTCAAGTGCTCTCGGGTCAAGCTCTGGCTGGTCAGTAGGTGAACTGCGGCGAGTAGATGGGGTCCACGCTCTCATTCCACTCGCCATAGTACAGCGACAGCAGGTGGTCCGCCTGCAGACGGAATAAAGCGGAATGAGGAAGCAGGCAGAAAAGCGGCGGGTTTGGAGGCAGGCGACATGCGGCTGGGCATGCGCTGGGGCAACACCAGCTGCTATGCTACCAATACCGCATGCCTGTGGTGCCGCTCTAAGCAACCGCCGCCTACAATCAATGCTGCTCACAGCTCAGCAACGCATGCCGCCGCTCTCTGCACCTCTGACTCCCTGCCCTTGCGCTGCGATGCAACCTCACTGCGCACCTGCGTGACGCCGCTCTCCGCAATTGCCTCCAGCTCGTTGAGGTACTTGGTCTCCTGCTTGCCGCGCCGCTCCAGCCCGCCCCTGCAAGCAACAGGAGGATTCAAGGTGCACTCATGTTGGCAATCCAGCTCTAAATTTGTGTGAAGGGAGGGACGGTTAGTCTCCTGCTTGCCGCGCCGCTCCGGCCCGCCCCTGGAGGCAACATAGGGATTGAAAGTGCACTCATGTTGGTCAATTCAGCTCTAAATTCGGTTGAAAGGAGGGACGCTAGTCTCCTGCTTGCTGCATTCATGCAAAGAAAGGACAGCCTGACAAACGCAGCACCCACCAAAGCCATGCCGGTGTGCCCACCGCCTCGCTGCCCAACACAAACACAACACCCACCTGCTGATCTGCAGCACGCGCTGCGCCAAGTCCTGCATCGTGCCGATGCGGAAGGGTGTGCGCAGCCCACTGCAGGGGCAGGAAGCAGGGGCCAGAAAGCGGTGGGTGAGGGGGGCAAAGCATGCATGTGATGGAACAAGCACAGGCCGCTGCACGATTGGGAGCGCAGGCCATTGAGTCCGGGAGATGAATGGCAAATTGAGCTACTGCTGCTGCTGCTGCTGATTTGACAAACTGAACAGTGAACAAAGAAGAGCCACGCTTCTGCTTGGCAGCTGAATCGAGAGCCAGACCCGCACTGCACCTGCGCGGCACCTCGTCCCGCAGGAACTCCCGCTCCTCGTGCGTCCAGTCGCTGATCAGCTCCAGCGCCTCCGCCTGTGGAGGTGAATAGGGCAGCAAAGATCCAGCAGTGCGCGTCAGGAGGGTGGGTGCAAGGCATGCCAGGCAAGCCTGAGGCACCAGTCCGCATGCCAGCATCACAGGAACGCCTGCTGCTTGAGCAACGAGCAAGCAGCAGGCCATTTTGATTAACAGCCACAGTCCGGTTTACAGGCCCCACCTGCGCTTGCTCGTCGTACAGCAGGCCCACCCAGAGGGCGGGCAGGCCGCAGATGAGGCGCCAGGGCCCGCCGTCTGCGCCGCGCATCTCCAGGAACCGCTTCAGCCGCACCTGCGACGTAGAGGAGCAAGGGAGAGTGCAGCTAGGATGTGAGAATGTGCGTCTCTACAGTATGCCACAGCAACTGCTGCAGCCATGCAGCACCGCCACAGCACAGGTGTGCCTCGACAGCCACAATTGAACACCAAATCAGCAGCTGAGCCCCGCACCTCTGGGAACACCGTTGTGAGGTGGCTCTCCCAGTCTTTCAGCGTCGGCAGCTCGCCTGCAAAATAAGTTGCGGTGTCATAGAGTGAGGAGATGACCCAGGTTGCAGGGCGGTTGCGGCTGGCCAGCCCCCGGTCGGCCAGTCAGCAACCTCTCTTGCAAGCTGCCCAAAGAGTGCACCCAGCTGTTGCGCATCTGCGTCAGCCAGCGCTTCCATCCCAAGAAAAAGCGCTCTCCCTCCCCGCCAGCAGAGCCCCGCCCCCACCCCGCACCTGGCAGTGCGGGCAGCTTGCCCTCGAGGAAGTCGCGGAACGACTGGCCCGCCGCGTTGTGGTACGTGCCGTTGCGGTAGACAAAGTACATGGGCACATCCAGCACGTAATCCACGTAGCTGCATGGAGAAAAAGTAGTTGCACGGAAATGAGCGATTCAGAAGAGCACACAGTACATGGGCACATCCAGCACGTAGCTGCAGGGAGGCAAGGAGAAAAGGTTTGCGTCAAGCAAGTGCAAAGGTCAGTGCATCAAGCGACTGCGCAGTGCATGGCACCAGCAAGTTGTTACATGACACACAAGCACGCCATGTGAGTGGAAACCGAGCCGGCATGGCTTTCGTTGTGCAGCAAAGCCACCCTCACCGCTCAAAGCCAAAGCCTTCCTCAAAAACGAAGGGCAGCGTGCCGCAGCTGCAGGCAAAAGGGAGCGGGAGGCTGGATGGGTCGGTGAGTGGGCGGGCGGGATTGGCTTGACCGCAGTACAGGACGGGGGCCGTGCTGACTCTGCACACCCACCAGCCAGTCGCTACAGCACCGCAGCAGCACCAGCAGCAGCACACCACCACCACCTGTAGCAACCGCGCACCGGTCGGGGTCTGTGTCTGTCCACACGTGGCTGCGCCAGGACAGGTAGCCCGTGGGCTTGCCCTCCTTGAAGGGCGAGTTGGCAAACAGCGCGGTGGCCACCGGCTGCAGAGGGTGGTGTAACAGAGAATGGATGCTGAGTGTGCAGCCCATGTCCAGGCGCCAGCTAGGCTCTACCCACCAATGTCCATCCCCACTTGCCCAACGGAAAGTCCTGCAGCGCCATGCCGGTGCACATCTTCTGCACCATGCCATGCCAGCATTACGCACAATACCTGCTCAATCGCAACTTCAACAGCGTGCTAAGCTGCCCACCTGCAGAGCCATGCCGATGCGCATCTTCTGCACCATGTCCGCCTCGCTCTCAAAGTCCAGGTTGACTTGCACGGTGCAGGAGCGGAACATCATGTCGCGGCCCAGGGTGCCCCGCGTGGGCATGTAGTCCCGCATGATGGCATACCTGCAAGGAAGATAGCGGAAAGGTTGACATGACATGTGTGAAAGGCGATGAACATGCAAAGCAGCTGCAGTGCATGGGCATGTAGTCCCGCATGATGGCATACCTGTGGGTGAAAGCAGGCAAAAAGTGCAATGCATGAGAGGGCAGGGGGTGGGCATCCTGCAGTCAAGCGGGCTACCGCGCGATGGCAACAAGTATCTGAACACCACAAGCGTCACATGCCATTATAAGCACGCACCTGGCCTTGGGCATGCGCGGCACGTCCTCGTATCGCCACTTGGGATCGAACCCCACTCCCAGGAAGGCGATGCCCATCTCCTCGCTGATGCTGCGCACCTGCAGACAGTTAAAGGGGCAGCAGCCATCAGGCAAGCTTGCTCGCTTGTACAGCCGCAGAGTTATCTCCATGCACATCTCGTGCGGCTGACCACCCCAGCTGTTAGCAACAACCTCAAACCATCTGACCCAGGACGTGCCTGGTACAGGTGGGAGTTGACCTCGGCGCAAGTCTTGTGCAGCGTGTCCAGCGTGGCGCCGCTCAGCTCAAACTGGCCGCCCGGCTCCAGCGTCACGCTCTGCAAGTCAGGCAAGTCGGTTGCAGTATCGTGGTACCCATCAATGGCTGACATCAACCAGTGGCAGCCAGGCATCTGCAGGCATGCAAGCGTGCAGGCATGTGCCGCCCAGCCGCCAGCGTGCTCAGCCCAGCCCAGCCCAGCCAGCATGGGCAGCACAGGGAGCAGCACCCACCTGCCCGTCCTGTGTGAGGCCGATGATGTTGCCATCCTCAATGATGGGCTGCCAGCCAAACCGGTCCTGCGACAGCCAGAGAGGCGGGAGGGCAGGCAGAATGTGGCAGGTGCGCTGAGCGGCACATGCAGCGTCGCGGGAGAGCCATCTGCTGCTAATGCACAGCAGGCTTGGCAGCAACAATGTCTCAGACGCCACACGTCTGCTGGTCCCCAGCCATCTGCCTTCTCCCATCGTCTGGCTGGGGTGCGGGGCGCACACCAGCCCAGCCCATGCAGAGCAAGCAGTGCAGCGCATGCTCGCCTGGATACGCGTCAGCAGGGCGGCGATCTGCTCGTATGTGAGGCGCCGCGTGTCTGCCACGTTATACCCCAGCTTCTCGTGCTCCGTGCCAATCCTGCAGCAAGTAGTAGTGCAGCATGATCACTGCCAAAGCTGCCCGGCAAGAAGCGTGGGGAAGATGCGGCGCGGGCGCCCGGGCGGCGGCGGCGGCGGCCTCTCCGCTGCTCCTCACCGCCACTCCTCCCGGGGCCTGCATCCAGAGGCCAGGTATGACACCAGGTCGTCCTTGGTCAGCCGCTGGGTGGCGGCCTCGGCCTGGGCCGCTCCGCAGCGTGCCGCGCGCCGCTTGGCGGGGCCCGGCCCCTGTGCCGACACGCCCGCCAGCACTGGCGTTGGCCGCGCAACGCTGCACTGCATGGTGCAGGCGCCCTGGGGCTCCGCGCGCTGACTGCCCCCGTTCGCTACCTCGCTGTGGGCTCTGCCGCGGCTGCCAAGCGCACAATTGGGAACAAGGGTCACTAGATTGACGCGATCGGCGGCTGGAAGCAGGTGGGACGTGCATGCATGTGACGGCGGCTGACATCAACGAGGTGAGGTCAACGCCTCGGCAGCCGCCGGAACCGCACAAGAGCCACCAGTGCCAGATCTCCACACACAAGCCCACGTGCCAGGCAGATTGAAATTCTTGTTTGTTACATCCTTTTTGCGGGTGGCAGCAGAATGGGCTGCGCCCGAGCGTCATCAGCAGACGGGAAGACGGTCCAAAGCGTTTGGCAGACATGAAGGCAAGCTCAGTGCGAAAGTGGCGTGGGGATTCATAAAATGAAAGACCACAGCATTGTCGGCGGAGCGCATAGGGGAGGAGCGGGTTGCAGACGAGAAGGGGTGGAGAGCGGTGAACGAAGCGGTGAACGAAGAGCAGCTACTAGTGTACAGCGGCAGTCGGACAGTTGTGGGAGGCTGAGGGCCGTGCCGCCGCACACAAGCTGAGGCCAGCGGCGGGTGCCGGGACAGAACGGGGATACAGGAAAACCGGAGGCGATAGGGGGCTCAGGCGGCCTTGGATGGCGTCATGCGTTGACAGATTGCCGTGGCGCACCGGCGGCAGGGCACACTTGCCCGCCCGGCCCAGGCGCAGCGGGGGCCTGGCGCTTGGTTTACCAGGCCTTGTCGCCGAGGTCCCAGCCAGGGGAGGCCGCACGCCGGTCAAAGCTGCCCTCGCGCCGCTCAAAGCCGCCCTCACGACGCTCAAAGCCGCCCTCGCGGCGGCCACGGCCGCCAAAGTCGCCCCGGCCGCCGCGGCCGCCGCCTTCGCGCCGCTCGCCAAAGGAGCGGCCGCCGTCGCGCCGCCCGCCGTCGCGGTCACCGAACGAGCGCTCGCCGTAGGAGCGGCCACCCTCCCGGCGGTCGCCGTACGAGCGGCCGCCATCACGCCGGCCGCCGTCGCGGTCGCCGTAGCGGCCGCCGCCGCCGCGCCCGCCCTGCATGCGGCGCCGCTCAAAGAAGCTGGAGTCGTCGTTCCTGCGAGGGCGGGAATGTGGAGCAGGGGGTGGGGCAGAGGTCAGCAAATGCTGTTCTGCAGACCATCTTCTACCAACGCTGGACCACTGTGCACATCCGCTCTGTGCTGCCCCACCATGCCAGCAGCCAGCACCCACAAGCCCAGCACCCACCCAAACCTCTCGCCCAGCGCCCACCTGCCGCCGCGGCCGCCGCGGCCGCGCCCAACAGAGTACAGATCCTCCTCAGGGGCCAGGGCCGTGGGCGCCGTCAGGTTGACGCCGCGCTTGTGCAGCTCGCCCACACGCGCCAGGATCTCAGTTGCCACGGCGCATGGCACGTCAAATGCCGCGCCTGGGAGAAGAGGGGTGGGGAGGGGCAGGACGGGAGCAGCGGCAGGGTGAGGGGATGGTGGGTGGGGAATGATGGACACGCAGTGCAACGGCCAACGCACAGCGCAGGTGCGGCAAGCCGGCACAGCACAGCAGAGCTACATGCTGCCATCTGCACTCTGCCATCTGCTGCCATGGGAGCACAAGCAGCAGCCAGGCTAGCTGCCGAGTTTTGCTCACCCTCCTCCTCGCCCTCCTGGATCATGCGGATGCGGCCCACAGCGTGCGCGCCGTGCCCGCTGCCCTCCAGCAGCTTGGCCACAATGGCGCTGCAAGGGAGCAATCAAGGAGGAGGCACATAAAGGCAGTGAGCATGAGGTGCCAATGAAGCACCTTGGTGCAGCACAGCGCGTGCAGTGCAGCACAGCTTTGCATAGCACAGCGCAGCGCGGTGCAGTATTGCACAGCGCAGCATAGCGTGCAGCACTGACCTGACGTGGGAGGGGCGGGTGATGCGGCCGGGCTTGGACATGATGAGCAGCGTCTGCAAAATAAAGAGGTGGGAAGGGGCAGGAAGTAGGTGAGTGACCAGATTGGCTGGATGGCAGCGGGCTTGGACATGATGAGCAGCGTCTGGCGGGAGGAGGGTGGGGTGGATAGGGCAGCTAGCAAGTCTTCTGCTTGGCTGGATGGAAGCGCTGCTGCCTACAGGCGATGCACCTGATCCAGGTCTGCACAGCACAACCCAACCAACCAACCAGCCGCACACTTGGCTGCACCGCCAAGCAGTCAGTCCCCACCTGCACGCCCTCCTCCATGGTCAGCAGGGAGCGGGGCTCCGGAATCTCCTGGATGCCGCTCAGCGCCGCCAGCGCGGCCTGGAGGTGAGAGGGGGAGGCAGGGGCACAGCACATCGTGAAGCGGAGACGGATGGGGCGATCAAGCAGCAGCTGCACTTGTGTGGCAAACAGGCTCACAAATGCAGTGGCAAAAATGCCGAATTGGATGAAGAGGGAGGCAGCCCTCACCTCGAGTGCCTCCTGGGGGTCGCGCTGCGACAGCAGCAGGCGCGCCACGGGGCCAAAGTAGGACTTGACCTCCGGCTCCACGCCATCCAGGCGGTACATGACCTGGAGAGGAGAAGGGCAAGCGATTGGGAGGAGGAGTGAGAGTGGCTGCTGGGTGGGGTGAGTGAGGATTGATGCAGCATGCCGCCGTGCTGTTCATGTCCTGGCTGCACAGCCCAACAAGTCCGTCCAGTCCTCCACCAGGCCAAGGCTTTGTACCCTTAACCCTCGCCTGCTTGGCGGCGGCCTCGATGACCTCAGTGAGCGAGGGCGCATACTGATGAGCACCCACTAAACCCAAACACAACAAGAAAGCACCACTAGCTGCCATTCGCACCTGCTTGGCGGCCGCCTCGATGACCTCGGTGGGTGAGGGCGCGTTGATGAGCTTCACACCCTCCGTCTCCGTCTCGCGCAGGATGCGCTTGAAGTAGCCAATCTGGGGAGGTGAAAGTGAGGGCGGCATGACGGAAGTGAGCGGGCGGAATAGGCCGGGGATACTCGGAAGAACGCACTTGAAGTTCAAGCAATGCCTGATATAACAGTGTGATCTGGTCATGCCAGCCCTCACCCCCTTGGGCTGGAACATGGCGATGGCGGCCCTCCCACTCCCATGGCCAAAAGCGGAGCCATGTCTAAACTTTACACCCAGCCCAGCCCTCACCTCCTTGGGCTGGAACATGGCGATGGCGGTGCCGGACTTGCCCGCGCGGCCGGTGCGGCCTGCAGGGTTGGAGTGCAGGGCAAGGTGAGTGCAGCGTCAAGCGAGGGACACATGCGCACTGAAGCCGGCGGTGCCGGCAGACCTCTGGGCCCTGCAGCACCTCACATGCTGTTTGCCAAGAAAATCAGAGCTGTTTGCAGAGCTTGAGCGAAGGAGAAACCAACCCACCAGAGCGGTGCAGGAAGGACTCGAATCCTTTCCCAAACAGCCCAAATGCCTTCAACCACAGCTTCACCACCCACCGGAGCGGTGCAGGAAGGACTCGGGGTCCTGGGGCAGCTCGTAGTGCACCACCAGGTCGACGTCGGGGATGTCCAGGCCGCGGGCCGCCACATCGGTGGCAACCAGCACCGTCAGCTGCAGGAAATGCAGTGTTTGAAGGGCGGCTGATATCAGGAAAAGGCAGGCAATGGGGATGTCCAGGCCGCGGGCCGCCACGTCCGTGGCCACCAGCACCGTCAGCTGCGAGAGAGGAGTTGGGCAGGGGGACTGTGAGGAGGAGGCAGGGGACAGCAATGCTGGAGTGGCCCAAGCCCGACTGCCCATCCCCCCATGGGCTCCAAAGGGCAGACAGCCTCCAAAACTGCAAATTGCAACCAGCCAGGCCCAGCTCAGCCCCAAACTGTCCGCACCTTCTTGTCGCGGAAGGAGGCGAGCACCTCCTCGCGCTCGCGCTGGACTCACACCACCCCTCGAGCTGAACATACAGAGCAAATTCCTGCTGCTTATTGGCCCACCCACCTTCTTGTCGCGGAAGGAGGCGAGCACCTCCTCGCGCTCGCGCTGGACTCACACCACCCCTCGAGTTGAACATACAGAGCAAATTCCTGCTGCTTATTGTCCCACCCACCTTCTTGTCGCGGAACGAGGCGAGCACCTTCTCGCGCTCGCGCTGGCTCATGTCGCCGTGCAGAGCGCCGCAGGGCAGGTGGCCGCCCACCGAGGCGGCAACCTCATCGGCCTCGCGCTTGGTCTGCAGTGGTGGGTGGCAGAGGGGTGGGAGGATGGACGGGTGAGTAGGGTACGCAAGCTTGTGGTTGCAGCATGCCGTGCGCGCCAGGCTGCCGCTGCCTTCACTACCCAGCCCTTGGCACGCCAGCCGCCCACCAATAAGCGCAGTACAGCCGCGATTGCCTGTGCCCACTGTGCTGCACCCGTGCACCCACCTGGGTGAACACGATGGCCTTGCCGCCCTCGCCGTACACGGTCAGCAGGTCGACCAGCACCGAGCGGCGCGCGTCGGCGGGCACCTGCAGTGGGCACGAGCAGTGTAGCAGTGCAGAAATGAGCGGCATGCAACCACAAACTTTGCATAGGTGCTGGATGGGGCGGAGGCATGAAGTCGCCATGCAACTGCGCAATTTGCAGCGAGCCAACCACGGCTGTGCATATTTATTGCTAAGTGCACCTGCACGGCAAGCGCGGTGACGGAGCCGGCCACCAATGCGGCAGCCCTGACTTTACAGCTGGCTCAAGATATCCAGCAACAAAGAATGTCAAAAGCGTACCTGCACGGCGAGCGCGGTGATGGAGTCGGCCATCTTGCCCGACTGGCCCTCGCCCACCAGGTCAATGTCCACGGGGGCTGCACGTTGTGAAAGGGGGAGGCAGATAACAGGCAGGTTAGAAGCAGTAGTGATGCAGAGAAGGCAGGAGCACTGCCCACCAGGTCAATGTCCACGGGTGAAGCAGGTGATCGGGTGGGTGGGTGGGTGGGTGGGCAGGGAGCAGGGGTGGGGGCTCGTGCAAGCAGTGCTGATACCAGCCTGAGCAGAGGCCCGGGCCAGGCCACTTCTGCTGTATCCACAACAGCTTGCAACCAGTGGTAGGAGGCGAACTCACTGTTGAGGTACTGCTTCACCAGCTTCTTCACCCACTTGGGCACCGTGGCGCTGAACAGCATCGTCTGGCGCTCCTGCGACGTCAAGAGTCAGGCGGCAGCGCGGCAGGAGAATAAGGCGACAGCGCGGCAGGGGAGCAAGGGGGCGGCGCGGCAGGGGAGTTGTCGGCTGGAAGAAGCAGGATCGTCCCTGCAAGGAGTCAAGATGAGAACAAACAGCTGCATTCCCAACAGCTCCGCTTGCCTGGGGCACGTTCTCCAGGATCGTCTCCACGTCCTTCTCAAAGCCCACGTTGAGCATCTGGTCGGCCTCGTCCAGCACCACAAAGCGGACCTGCAGAGGAAACGATAGACAAGAAGCAGATGGGTAAGCGGTTGGTGATTGGAAAGGGGGCGGTGAGCGCATCTGGTTGGCCTCGGCCAGCACCACAAAGCGGACCTGCACACACATTGATCGAGCGAGAGCAGTTGGAATCAGAAACGACATGCATCAGAGGCAAGGCATGGCAGCGCACAGCCCAACCATGCCGGCTTTCAAACAGCAGCTGACGCGTCACTGGGACTCTCAAGCTCACCGCGGACAGGTCGAGCGCGTCCTGGTCAATCAGGTCGATGATGCGGCCGGGGGTGCCCACCACAATCTCCACGCCCCGGCGCAGCTCCTTGAGCTGCGGGCCGATGGGGTTGCCGCCGTAGTAGCAGCCCACGCGCAGGGTGGGGGCGGTGCTGGCAATCTCGCGCTCCACCTGCGATGGCGGCAGTGGATAGCAGTTCGATGGTTCAGCGGTTGCCGGCCTCTTGCTGAGGAGCTGAAAAGCTCAAAATGCCATTTGTGAGCGGAAACAGACTGCTGGCGCTTGGCAATCCAGAGAGTGCGGCGGATCACACCAGTTGCACTTGGAGTAGAAAGCTGCTGTCCCTCTTTCACCCCGTTACTCACAACCCCTGATCACACAACCCCTCCCACCTGCTTGGCCAGCTCGCGCGTGGGCGCCAGCACCAGGCACTGCGGCTTGCCGCTGGCCTTGGGGCCCGCCAGGATCTTCTCGATCACCGGGATGGCAAACGCCAGCGTCTTGCCTGCGGTAGGTGAAGGACAGAGGAGGCGCGTTGTGAGCACGTGCATGATCCATTGGATCCACCCAGCGCGCATTGCATGCACGCCGACAGCGCCGCGCACACCGCCATAGCCGGGTGCTGTGCCGTTTTGCGCAACACCCTTGCACTGTGCGGCAAAAGACGCGTACTGCCCAAGCACCCCTAGCAGCAGCGCGCACCGCTGCCGGTCTTGGCGCGCGCAATCAGGTCGTGCCCCGCCATGGCCGGCTCAAACACCGTCTTCTGGATGGGGAAGAGGGCGGCAATGCCGCGCGCCTCCAGCGCACCCACCTGCAGGCAAAATGTGCAATGGCAAGGGGTACGTCAAGAGCAGCGGGGGAGCAGTCAGCGTTGCGGCGGGGCGGGGCGGCGCAGTGGGCCCCGCTGTGGCTTTGTCTGCCCTGGTGTCAGGTGCATGCGGTGCAGCGCTCCCTGCACCCAGTTGGCGTTAGACTGAAGCGGTGCTCACCGTCGAGTCGGACAGGCCGCAGTTGGCGATGAGCAGGGAGGGGTCCACAATGGCGGCCACCTCCTCCTCGTCGTCGGTGAACAGGCTGGCAAAGCTGCGCGGCACCTGCGCGGAGAGACGGAGGCAACGGGGGCGGAGGCAAGCAAGCGGTGAGCGGCGGGCGGCGCGCGGGAGGAGATGCGGCTTGGCTGGCACACCCCCAGGACACCCAGCCGTGCAGCCCTCCCCTTAAACAGCCCCGAGCACCCACCTGGCGCATCTCCTCCTCGCTGTCGCTGCCGAACAGGTCAGCGGGCGCAGCAGCCTCAGCGGGCAGGGCAGACTCGAGGGTGGCGGCCACAGCGGCGAGAGGCACGCGCTTCTGCGCCTCCTCCTCAAGGCTGGGCTCCACGGTTGCCTGCGCGGGAGATTTGCAGCGCAGCGGTTCATTACTGGTGTGCAGAGGGTCAGCTGAGCTGAAATTTTGGCCGGATGCGCAGGCGCAAGCCGGCGGCCCAGGGCGCTGGCGGGGCGCCGCCGCCCGCCAGCCGTCGCGCCGGTGCACCTCCCCCGCGCCCCGCCCGCACGCCTCACCACTGCCAGACGGGCCGCGGAACGCCGACCATCGAAGCGCGGGGCTGCTGCCTGGCGCAGGGCGCCGGTGCCAACGGAGGCGCCGCTGGCCGAGGGCACTAGGGCCCGGGGCCGCTTGCTAACGGTCGATGCATGCCTGCCGCCCACTCCTAAGCCTTGCGCGGTGCGCGCTGCGGCGCTGGCCGCCATGCTACAGAGCCTGAGCCGTGCAAACGTGGTGGCGGGGCTCCTGTAGTAGGAGCAGCGCACCGTGGGACAGGCCGGTATGCAATGGCGCGAAAAGAGGCAGATGCATGCGCCGCCACGACTTTGGGATGGGGCCGCCGCCGCCAGCGGCGCTGCCACTGCCCAGGCCATGCACCGGGCACCACTTGCACCTATTTGCCGTTATCGCTATGCACTCAGCAACCACATGGCAGGCCACAAACGCCTGGCGCGCCTCCTCGACTCAGCCGCCACTCTCCCGGCCTGTGAAGAGCTCCCCCGCAGCCTGGCTGCCTGCCATACAGCTCATGTGACTCGTTTGTGTGTTGTGGAATGGCCGGCAAGCAGTTTGCCTGGCAGCTGGCAGAGCGGCGGCCGTCGCCACCGCCGCTGGCGCCGCCGCTGGCGCCGCCTGCTCGCGTCACGCTCTCGTTGGGGGAGTCCTGGTGCTGGCGTACACGCAACAAGTGTTGTGCTCTCGGCATACGTTCACACTCTGTTCCCTCAGGTTTCAGGTGCTGGTGAGGCAGTGGCTACAACAGCCGGCGGCTGCTCTGAATGCCCGCACACGCATGAATGCTGCTGCTTGGGAGCGCCGCTGCATGCGCCGCTTGCTGGCACAAGCGAGTCATCACTCGCCCTTGCTGCCATGGCGGGGGGCCAAACCCGCACTGCTTCTTGTTACGCACTTGTAGCGGCTGCCTTGAGGGGGCCGCAGCATGCACATGCAGCGGCGGTCATGTGCCGTGATCATCGCAATGCACTGCGTCGACGGCTGCATCCCTGCGCATCCCAGCAGTGCCTACCGCTGCCAAGTGGTGTCCAGGCCATCCCACTGCTGGCTGGCTGGCCTGCAAGCAACTCCTTGAAGGCATTGCAACACTCCCGCACAATCCCGCATCTGCATATGCGTGTGCCACCTCCTGCACCCATCTGCGCAACAACATTTGCTCACACCGGGTATAGTATGGCAAGCAGGACGGTGATGCAGATCTCACAGGGCGGGCAGGAGCGCCTAGCTGCCAGAGGCTAGGCAGAGGGCTGGCCCGCACGGCATGCTGAAGTGCAATGGCAGCGGCAAACAGCAAGTGGAAGCAAGCCAGAGCAAACTTATTTTAAGCCTCGAAGACAAAATCCTCCCAAAACAAATCTGTGTCACCCGCCAGTCCGGTTGTGACCTGCAAGGCTGGCCGCCCGTGCGCCAGGCAGGACATGGCATGCACAGCGGCAGCCGGGACATCCAGACCTTCGTCCACTTCGATCAGCAGCTGCTGCAGCGGGGGGTGGCGGCCCGCCCACTCCCAGAACGTCTGCTGCTCAGCGCAGGTCAAGCTGCCGCCTGTGAGCGCCAAGCGTGTCAGCTGGGTGGCTGCCGACAGCACTGCTGTGCTGCGCGAAAGCACATCCAGGCTGGCTCCCAGCGACCGCAGGCCGGCAGCCCAGGGGCCGGGCGGAAGGGGGGCCGCCGTTGTCTCAGGATCCATCAGTTCATAGCCTACGCTGCCCAGGCAGCAGCGCTGCAGGTGGCTCAGCCCCGCCAGGGCAGCCGAGGGCTGGCAGCGCCACGGCTGGTCGAGAGCGCACAGAGAGGTGAGCTGCAGGCAAGCAGCAGACAGGTTGACCCGTGTATCAGCCAGCATTCCGCTAATGCACCAGGCAGAGTGCTATGGGTTAGACTGCTTGCAATCCGTATGTTGCCGCCCGCGCCCCCTGTGCGCTCACATTAGTCAGCTGCTGCAGGGCGGCGTCCACCGCAGCTTGAAATGCAGCTGTGTCCATACGGTGGCCTGCTGTCCGGAGAATCAGCTCTTGCAGCCCAGTGAGCTGGGGCAAGCAGGCAGGCAGATGTTCGGTGTCTGCCAGCCATAGGCGCGCCAGCCGGCCCAGGCTTGTGAGCACGGCATACTCAGCAGGCTGACATCGCAATAACTCAAGCTCCTGCAGATGGGCAACCAGGCAGGCCTTATGAGCAATCATTTGGATCGCGGTCGACAAGCATGCATGGCGTGGCAAGCAGCAGCTGGGGCTGGCACTCGTCCATTGCCGTGCTCACTGCTGGAGCCCTGGCAGAGTGGTTGCCTGACTGCAAAATGTGCATACCAGCCGGTTGCGACAAGACTGGTATGCATCGTTTAGTGTGTATGCAGCACACGCAAGCACAGTGGTCAGCGCTAACTGCCCTGCACTCCTGCTTACCAGCGTGCTGAGGCGGGTGAGGCGCGACAGCTGCGGCAGGCGGGACGGGTTGGCATTGCAAGCGACGTGTTCCAAGCTGACTACTGCGAGGCTTCACAACGTGCAATTTGAGTGGCGCATTAGCCATCCGCCCCACATGTTCCATGCAGTGCTCACCTGTCGCGGCAGCACCGCGCTGCTGCTGTCGGTCCAGCTGAGCCGCTCCAGATTGGGGGGCAGCTGCACCGTGGCATCCACAAAGACAGCCCTGGCTGTCAGTGCCAGCCGGGTGGCTGCCGTCAAGCCAGCCAGGCTGCTGCTGATGCGCAGAATGCCACGATCGCTTGCTTCCAGCTTCAGCTGCCGCAGCTGCCGCAGCGCCGCGCACCAAGAGGTGATGCACAGCGCAGTACGTCCACTGCCAATGAACGTCAGGGTGAGCTGCTGAAGCGACCCTGCCGCTGCCAGGGCTGTCATACAGGACGTAATCTCAGATGCACACGGCTCCTCAACGCTGCTGGACGGCTCGCAATCTAGCTCAAAGCCGCGCACATGCCGCCCATGCCGCAGCAGCCAAGCCGCCAGCGACTGCAGCCGCGCCAGGCTGGGATGGATGCACGCAACGTTTCGCAAAGCGCCTGGGGCGTGTGCTGCCGTGTGCCACCGCCGGTTGACCAGCGCCGCACAATGCCTGCAGCAGTGGAAGGGCTGGTGTGGGTTGTGCAGCTGTGTGCCACGCTCGCGGCGGCCTCAACTTTCACGGGTGGCCCTTCCCGCCCGCTCCTCGCCTGTCACACCGATCCAGCAGTCCCAGGATGCGTTCCAGCAGGGCGTCCGGCAGCGAGGCTGGCGCCGCCTCGCCGCTGCGGGGCGCCAGGCGCTGTCGGGGTGCCATTGTGCATACGAGTATGCAAAGCAGGTGCTTACAGTGCTTGCAATGCTCGCCGGAGCGACCTCCAGCACTCCCAACCCACCGCCGCCATGTCGCTGCCACGTCGCCGCTCGTCCGCTGCTGCTGCACCTCCATAAGCACTGTGCTGCACCCGCACTGCATTACAATTGTTCAGGCAGAACCAGGAAATGAGCAGTCTGCACTCCCATGGGCCCATGGGCGGGTGCACTCCCAGCCTCGGGGGTGGCTGCCCTCCCAGCTGCTTTGTCACCGGCTGAGGCGTTTGCACGTCCCCGCGCACGGGTGGCAGTCCGGTCTTGGACCTGGGTAATCGCAAACCAGGCCCTCCTGGCAATGCATGTTTGTGGCTGCACCAGCAAGGACGGGATGGGTGGGAGAGCGGAGAGCGCACATGGCAGGCATTGCAGATGGCCCGCCTCGGCACTTGCATCAACTTGCAATGCCATGCATGTCACAGCAGACTGATGGAGCCCCATACTATTGATGCGCAGCAAAAGCAGAGCAACCGACTCACTGGAAGGAGTTGTCTCCAGGCAGCAGTCCTTGCCCTCCTGGCCGCAATCGGGCGGGTTGTTGATGCACGTGGCATTTGGACCTCCGCAGTAGGTGCCATTGGAGCACATGGGCAGTATCTTGCTGGGCTTGTCGAGCAGTGCATGGTAGATGCCTGTTGGCAGAGCGACGGAAGGGTTTGTTAGGGTTGAGTGGAACAGAGTGAATATTCGCTCAGTCCACCTGGGAAGCAAGCTGGGACGCTCAGCCAGCCAGCCGTCTTACAGCGCCTTGAAACACACTAGCTGCACACAGCGAACAGAATCGGCGTTGACATGCTCACCGGGGCAGCAGGGCTGGCCGGCAGCCCCGCAGCGGTTTGGATCCGGCACCGGGATGCACTCAGAGTCTGACACCGACCCCATTGGGGCGTAACACAGCGCATCTGCAGTGTCGGAGGGGTGGCCACAGGTACATAGAAGGAGTGCCACAGGTGCTGAGATGGGAGCAGCATGCCACATGCATATGTTGAATAAAAGCACTCAGGCGGGTCCTCCTTGCTGTCCTCGCCGAACTGACCTCCCGCACCGCTCGCCTGCTCCCCAGCAGAAGGGCGTCGGGTAGGTGCCGTTGTTGATGCGAGCTTGCTCTTCCGTCAGCAGCTCTGGGGGGCAGCACCTGCCTCCCAGCTGGCCGCAGGGGCTGGGGGTGGGCAGGCAGGTGGGAAACCCTGCCCGGCTCTCGGGCTCGCTGGCGCAGCAGTGATCGGCTGTGCAGTTGGCCTGGGCTGCAGGGCATGGGGGGCCACAGGGCCCTCCTGCAGGGCAGTGTGCTTGAGAGTGTGATGATGCATGGGGATGGATGCGGAGCGAGCAGCAGTGGCGCTGGTTTTGGAATCAGCAGCCGCGGCGGAAGTGGCGGCGGCAGCGGCGGCGGCGGCAAGGCAGCACCCCACCTGGCTGGCCGCAGCGCTCGAGGGGAGGGGTCTGCGCCACGCTTGTGACCACGCGCAGTGCCAGCAGCATAGCACAGCTGCGCAGGAGCGGCATCGAAACGAGGGCGGAAGTGCAGGAGGCTCGAGGAGTGCAGCTCGACAGGCTGCAGCTGCAACAGCAGTAGCACCGGCAGACAACTTCTTGAAGAAAAGAGAGCAGCATTCACTGAACGGCAAAGCGTGCTGCACTGCTGGAGGGGCCGTCCGCATCGGCGCGGCCGCCGCCACGCCCCCCGTGCAACTGCCTGCTTGCTTTTCTGTTCAGCCTTCAACATTGAACATGACGCATGTGGTCTCAATACATATCATTGCCAGTGTAGACTGCAAGCAACATTGGGAAATGCAACTACATCAAGCATGCGAGGACGCTGGCTCTGTCTGCGGCAGTATGTTGGCGCTTGAGCTTCTGATCAATCATCTACACCTGCAGGACACTCTCAGTTGGCGCTGGGCATCGAAAAGTCCTCGCCCAGGGGGTGGCTGCACCGCCACTGCAGCTCGTCCGGCACCGGCTGGGGGCAGGGCTTGCACACCCCCGGGTCTCCAGCTTCATAGTCGCACCACAGGCCCGCCTGGCGGCACCAAGTGGTGGTTGCTGCGCACAAGAAGATGCAGCCGTACAGGCAAGGAAGGTCAGCGGATGGGTGGGGTAGTGAACGGGAAAGCAGGCAGGGGTGAAGAGGTTGGGTGGCGGCGGGGAAGGCCGACGGGCACCCCAGCGCGGGCCTGCACAGGTGGCTCACATGCCGTGCAGCACTTGCCCGGCAAACCACGCGTGCAATACAGCTGCACCGGGGAGTTCACTTGAGGGAGTGGAGACGATGCAGCAGGGTTTGCCCTCGCGGCCGCAGTCGGGCGGGTTGGCAATGCACGTTTGGTCAGGCCCGCCGCAGTAGGCGCCCGTTGTGCAGATGGGCGGCACTTTGCTTGGCTTGTCGACGTCCTCGTGATAGAACGCTGCGTGGTGAAGGTGCAATGGATAGGTGATACACAGTCAGTGGGCAAGCTGGCCCACAACCAGCCAACCGACCAGGCAGCGGCAGCCATCAGCTCTCCCAGCGTCCATCAGTCTTTGCAGCTCGCCTATGCAGCTGCCTGCCGTCTGGCTTACATACAGCAAGCACGCGCCATCCAGCCTGCTGGAAGTGCTCACACGGGCAGCAGGGCTTGCCCAGCGCCCCGCATGTTTCAGCGGTGGGCAGGGGGATGCACTCCGACTCGTTGACGGTGCCCAGCGGCGCGCGGCACAGCACGTCTGCACACGGGTTGGGTACTTAAGTTGTTTCTGGGTGAGGCAGGGTGTGTTGCAGGCTGCACAGCTCTGGCATTTCTGCTGCGGCAAAGAGCAATCGCAGGCGTGAGCATGCGCAAGCCATAAGTCATTCATCAGTTCCCTGATCTTCCATAACTGCAGGCGCCACCCACTACATTCTACCACTTGCCTGCTCCCCAGCAGAACGGCGAGGGAAAGCTGTCGTTGTTGATGCGAGCTTGCTCGTCCGTCAGCAGCTCCACGGGACAGCACTTGCCACCCAGCTGGCCGCAGGGGCTGGGCGTTGGGAGGCAGGTGCGCCAGCCATCCGGACTCTCCGCCACGGCACCACAATACAGGCTGGCTGTGCAGTTGGCAGCGGCCGGTGGGCATTGGGAGCCACAGGGACCGCCTGCAAGCCGCGTGGGGTGACGGGAATGCAGCTCGGCATCGTGATTATCCGATGGCAGGAGAGCAAGCAGCTGCAGCGCTTGGCGGCAGTGGTGGCGGCTTGCGTCGCACCTGACTGGCCGCAGCGGTCCAGTGGCGGGCTTTGGGCTGCGCCCTGGGCTGCCAGCAGCGCCAGCAAGAGGGTGAGTGAGGCCAGGAGGCGCATGCAGACGAGGTGCTTGCAGGTGCGGAAGGGCAGCAGGCTCGGAGGGCCGAGAGGTTGCGGGCAGGCGCTCTCAAGGTTGCGAGAGGACAGGCAGAGGTTGCAGTGTAGGGTGCAAGGCGAACAGCACAGGGTGAGCGGTGCCGATGACGGCAGCGCCCGCCGCTGCGCACGACGGCACTGCTGCTGGCTCAATCAGATTGGCCGATCTTCCCGGCTATCGCTCACACTCCCGCTCTCATTGAGGCAGCCAAACTTTAGCTGGTCTGCTTGCCGCCCATGCGGTGCACCCCAGCAGCTGAGCACGCCCTGCAGCAGCCTTGGGAGCGTGTGTGGTGTTATGGTTCAACCGATGCAAGGCACCAAAGTCAAAAGTAATTGGGACTGGATGCCATTCCTGAAACAATTGCAAGGTATGGTGCTGCAAAGCACAGCATGTGAACAAAGGCTGCTCAGCTGCCATCAGCTGCCGACATGGGCGGCAGTCCCCACTGCTCTAGCCGCTGCTGCTCATGGCTAGCTGCCATCCGCAGGAAACGGCGGCAGCCCCCACTGCTCCGGCCGAAACTGCTCCAGGCTGTCCAGCAGCAGGTCAGCGCCGCCGCACAGCTTGCGGTCCAGATTTGGATCTGGCACCATGATGCAGCTCCTGCAGATTCATGGAAGGACGAGTCGTTCCATGGATCCCAGGCTAGAGTGTCACCCAAGCTTGCAGGCTCCGGTCTGTCACCGTCGCTTGGTTCACTCAAAACCGGCGCACCGGCACAAGCTTCCCTTGCGGTCAGGCCCGCTGACCCAAATCAACCCAGGTTCGCTGCCATGGCCAGTCAACCACATTTTGCTGTACCAGACCGAGTCCTCCACACAACCGGACTCACATGCCCGCCGCCTTGGCCGCCTGCACCCCGCTAGGCGCATCCTCGAACACCAGGCAGCTGGCTGGGTCGGGTGCCGGCTGCCACAACGAGGCGGCTTGCAGAAATATGTCGGGGGCCGGCTTGCCGTTGCTGACTTGGTCGCCTGTAGCGGGAGTAGGGGATGGGTTGGGAGCTCTGGTCTGTCTGCTCCTAAGGACATGCTTGCATGGCTAGGGCATTGCAGCCCAGCACACCTGTATACACCACAGATGCATGGACTCAGCAAACGAGCCCAAGTGGCTCCTGCCCACCAACCGGTCACGCGGTGGTTGAACAGCGCAAACAAGTCTCCATGCAGCGTGGTCTTCAGGCTGTAGTGCCGCAGGTGGGAGGAGGTGGCCAGGCAGACGGGGATGCCGTGCGCATGCAGGTGCCGCAGCAGCCGCTCTGTGGAGCAGGTAACCAAGCGGCAGAGGGGGCAGGTGGGTGCAGGGCTATGCGCGCCAGTCAGGCTGTGGGGCAAGCAGCTGCTTGGGCGGTATTGTAGCAAGGGTGGCACGGCATCACAACCACACCCAATCTGGCCGTTGCATGGCATCGCACCTGCACGCATGAGCAGTGCGGCTGACCAAACAGTCCACTGCTTCAACCCTACACGACTGCTCTGAGCCAGCCACAAATCAAACCAACAGCCAGCGCACCTGCGCCGGGCATGAGCTGCGCGGCACGTATCGCTGGCTGCAAACCCAACAGGAAACAGAACCGCTCCAACAGCAAAGCAGCGCACCTGCGCCGGGCAGGAGCTGCGCGGTGGGGAACATCTCATCCAGCGCCTCCTCCCGCTCAGTCAGGAACTGCGGGGATGGAAAACAGGATGCATGGCGCTAGAGCGAGCTGGCTGCTTGGCGAACATTGCTCGTCCCGCAACAGCCCAGCTGTCTGCAGATGAAAGCAGAGAAATCTTGTGGCTGCTGGGCGCGCTCCGACCGCTCCAGCACGACATCTGAGGGCCAGACAATGCCGCCACACCAACAGCATCTGTGCATGCCTGGCTTGTGATGCCCACCTCCTCGGGGGTGATCTTGCCGTGCAGATCCAGCTCATCCACCAGCGCGATTCTGATGCATTAGTTGCTCAATAACGGATCCTGGTTTACATAAAACAATCAAAGTGCCCACCTCCTCGGGGGTGATCTTGCCGTGCAGATCCAGCTCATCCACCAGGGTGCGCGCCGCCTCGATTGCCTGTGCACAGACAGGATGCAGCGGCGTAAGCAGCGGCGTGCCACATGACCGATGTGTGAATTGCAACTGAAACGGGTCTGGCGTCTGTTTATCCGTCCGTCATGTGCAGCCAAGATCAGGCAAAAACGCGGCCAGGGCAGAGCAAGCACAGGCTGGGCCAGCACATGCGGGCACGCGGGGTGGGCAATAGGCAGCAGCAACCAGCTTGAGACATCATAGCATGGCACAGCTCCTCACCTTCTTCCCCATCATCTTTGCCTTCAGCTCCCTGTGTGTTATACAAGGCCAGGGGTAAGTAGTCAGCAGCAGTCATCGCAGCAGCCAGTGAAGCAAGCTCAGTTGTGGCATTTAGCAGCCGCATCGGCTGTTGAAGCAGGAGGGATGCAGGTCTGACCCACTGCACTATCACCACAGCTCTGCGTTACTATCTGCAGCTCAGCACAGCATGCCGGCATGCAAACGGGTCCATGGAAACTATACGGAGCCCATCACCCCTGCTGCAGAGATGCACCAGGTGTGCACCGCCAGCGCACCAGGTGAATTCCTTGCCAAACCGGCTGGCCAGCCGCTGCTGCACCACTGTGTAGAAGCCCTCCGTGTCCAGCAGCAGGCCGTCCATGTCGAAGACGACGTGGGTCACCTGGAAAAGGCGGCAGGCAGCGGCAGGAGGGACAGGTGGGTGGCGCTGGCGGCGGCGGCAGGGCAGGTGTGAGCGATCGCCGGCGACCGTCCCGCACTGCGGACGCCTCACCTTGCCCAGCGTAGGCTCCGCCGAGCTTCCCGACCCCATTCTGTGCGCCGCTGTGTGCTCCCGCTGCTCAAGGCGGCGCGAGTGGGCTGGAGACCTTCAGGTGCAAAGCACGACGCAAATGAATGCTGATCTGTTGAGCTGGGACTGCCAGGGCTGCATGAGACACCGCCGCCGCCGCTGCCGCCACTGCTAAACGCCACCGTGCTGCAGCTGGCTCGGTCACCACTGGTTGCAGCCAGCACGCCGTCTGCACACCCACAGGCGAGTCACTGTTGCAACAGTACAGTCCAGCATGCCAGCATGCCTGTCTGAGCACCCACAGGTGAGTCAATGTCGCAACAACGGGCTGTGCATGCCAAGCGGTCTTGAGGGCCAGTTGCTGCCCACCCAACTGCTTCACCACTGCGGATACATATGATCTTGCCAGGGCATCACCACTGTCGGCACTACCTGCTCCGTCACAAAACGCTGGCCGCAAAGATCCAAAAGACATGCTGTTTTGTAGGCATGGCATGCAGTGCTCAATGAAGCGGGTGGAGTGCAGGCACAGCAACACTCAGGCCTGTGCCATTGAGCGGCCCCCAGCATCTGCAGCCGCCCGCTCCGCCTGCAGCCGCCGGCACTCCGCCCTGTGCTCCCGCCAGTGCACGCGGCTGCAGGCCTCGCTGCAGTAGCGCACCGTGCCGCAGCCGCCGCAGCGCCGCAGGCCGCGTGTGGCGCCACAGCCGGGGGCAGCGCACATGCGTTGTGGGCGGGCTGCGGCATGTGAGGCGGGCGGCTGCGGCTGTGCCTCTGCACCTGTTGGTTGCTGCTGCTCGCCCTGCTGGTTTCTAGCCTGACTCCCACTTGTGTGCTCGCCCGCTTCAGCGCTGCATTGAAGTGGGCAGGATACAGCAGCGCAAGTTCAGTTGATGCTGAACATGCCATTGCAGCAAGAAGGGCTGCGGATTGCTCAGCAATTGCGTGAGATTCACACCATTGCCACATGTCTGGCTGCTCACCTGTCCGGCAAGTGGTGCAGTGCATCAAGCAGCTCAGATGCCTTGCTGACAAGCTCGGCAGCTGCCTCATCTTCTTTAGAAACAGTCGAAACCGTTAAGAAGCGCTGCAGGGCTGGCGCTGCCCCTGCAGCAGCCATGGCCCGCAGCTCCGGCAAGCCTCCAAACTCATAACTGCTGTGCAGGATGTCAAACGCCGCATGTTGGTTGCTGCCATTTGAGCTTTGCTGCAGAATGTGCATAAGCCCGGGGATGCTGCCAGCCACCTGCTGCACATCTGCCGACCAGTGCTGCCGCAAAGCAAGCAATGCGTGGGTGGCTGCAGCTTTGGTCCTCGCGGTTGTGCTGCTGGCCAGCAGCTGTGCAAGTGCTGGGATGGCGCCCGCCGCTGCTGCTGCCTGCTGCCCCTCAGGGCAGCCCTCTGCCAACCACTGCAAGGCCTGTGCGGCGCCATACTGAGCAAACTGGCTGCAGCTGGCCAGTAAGGGCACCAACACCGCTGCGCTGCCGGCCGCTGCAACCGCCCGCCGTACCTCAAGGCTGCTTAAACAGAGCGTGCCGAGGGCGAGGGCGCAGTATCCAAGGCAGTAGTCCCATTCCTGCTCGTTACCCAGGCCAGCGCGCAGGCAGGCCAGCAGGGCAGTCAGCCCACCGGCGTCGGCCACTGCTGACTGCATTTCCAGGCTGGAGCATACCACTTTATAGATAGTAAAGGCGGCTGCCTCTTGCAACTCGCTCTCACTGCCGTGCAGCAGGGCCAACAAAGCTGGGAGGCTGCCTGCCGCCTCCTCCGCCAGCTGTTGTGCAAGATGCTCTGCCTGGCTGCTCTTCAGTGTTTGCATGGCATTCAGCGCTCGCGCTGCTGAAAGCTGGCCCGCCTGGCTGCTGCCGCTGACAAGCAGGTGCGGCAGCGCTGCAGCACCGCCCGCAGCCAATAAGGACTGCACAGTTGCCGCATCTCCTGCCAACACGCGTGCTAGCGCATCTGCCGCCTGCTCCTGCTCCAGCAGCTGCGGCGAGCGCAGGCGGCCCACCAGCGCTGGAATGTCGCCCGATGAGGCCATGCTGTTGGCTGGGAGCGAGAATGACTGCAGAATGTGGCGCTGCCTGCAGCCGAAAACAGAGGGAAGCCGGTGAGGCAGCGGCTGGGCGGGCCGGTGGCGCCGTCGGGCAGCAGCGGCAGGATGGCAGCTGGGAGGCCAGGCAGCGCCCCAACCGCCAGGATCGTAGTACCTGGCGCCTGCCCAAGGCCGCAGAGGTAAGGCTGGGCGCTAGGGACGCAGGTTGGGCCTGCTGCTGCAGTCCTCGCACGTGTGGGGAACTGGGAGCAGGGACGGATGCTGCATAGACGGCTGCTGCGCAGGTGAGATGTGCACGATAGCAGGCGAGAGAGCATGCCGCATCAGCCTGCCACCCGCCGCCGCCGCTCATGCTGCCGGCGCACCTGGCTCCATTTCGCAGGCAATGCAGCATCGGCTCTCGGTCCCCCCTGCAGCTCCTGCATTGTGCAATCAGGCGGTGAGCTGCTTGCACGCATGCTTAGCGATGTCAGCACTGCATGGCAGACCCATTGGAAACCATCTGTCCTATAATTCGCATGGCATAGTTGCATCATTGGGCAGCGCTTCTAGCATGGCAGGCAGCGCAACAGACAATCATGCATGGCAAGTCATTACAGAGAAGGCCAGCCGGCACTGCTGTTGAGAAGCCTCTGGCAGACTGGCAGCCCGGCTGGGGGCCATCAATCACTGCTGCTCACGCGCCGCAGCCGCCCGCTCCCCCTGCAGCCGCCGGCACCCTGCCTTGTGCTCCCGCCAGTGCACGCGGCTGCAGGCCTCACTGCAGTAGCGCACCGTGCCGCAGCCGCCGCAGCGCTTGAGGCCGCGCGTGGCGCCGCAGCCGGGGGCGGCGCACACGCGTGGCCGGCGGATTATGGTTGCCCGCTCATCTGCTTCAGGGCTGCAGGACAGGGAGGAGCTATCTTTCAGTTGGGGTAGGGTGTTGAGTTGAGTAAACCATTGCAAGTAAGCCGCAGCACTGCAAATGCGAAAGCCGACTATGCCCAGATGCATACAGGCATATCCAGCCGCACACCTGGCTGGCAAGGAGTTCAACAAATCAAGTAGTGTTGATGCCGGTTGGACAAAGCCTGCTGCTGCCTCGTCCTGCCTGCAGACTGTCAAAAAACGCTGCAATGCTGGCACTGCCCCAGCGGCAGCCATGGCTTGCCGCTCGGGCAGTCCGCACTGTGTATGCATGGTATACAGGATGCTGAACGCCGCCCGCTGCTCCGCACCATTCTGGCTGTGCTGCAGGACGTGCACAAGCGCTGGAATGCCATTGGCCTCCTGCTGCACTTGGGCCGACCACAGGGTAAGCAATGCCTGCATAGCTGCATTGCGGGCTGACTCGTTAGCATTGCTGGCCAGCAGCTGGGACAGAGCTGGGACGGCCCCAGCTGCCTCCGCTACCTGCTGTCCCTCAGGGCACCCTTCCGCCAGCCACTGCAAGGCCTTTGCTGCACCCAGCTGAGCAACAGCGTTGCTGCTGCCCAGGAGTGGCACCAACACAGCTGCGCCGCCGGCAGCTGCGACAGCTCGCTGCACCTCAGGGTTGCAACTGCAAAGAGCCCCTAGGGCAAGAGCACAGTACCCAGAGCAGTACTGCAACTGCCGGGCGCCAGGACCGGTGTGCTGGCGCAGGCAGCTCAGCAGGGCAGTCGGCCCACCAGCGTCGACCATGGCTGACCGCAGCTCCTGGCTTTCAGTTGCCAGGCTATAGGCAAGAAAGGCAGCTGCCTGTTGCATGTCGCAATCGCTGCCGTGCAGCAGGGCCAACACAGCTGTGAGGCTGCCTGCTGCTTCCTCCCCCACTTGCTCAGCAAACTGGCTCGACGAATCGCTGCTCGTCTGATGCTTGCAGTGTTGAGCGCACGCGCCGCTGCCCGCTGTGCTGCCTGGCTGCTGCCGCTGACAACCATTCGCGCCAGCGCTGCAGCACCGCCCGCATCAACAAGTGCCTGAAGAGCTGCTGCGTCGCCTGCCAACACTCGTGCGAGCGCCTCAGCTGCCTGCACCTGCTCCAGCCGCCGCGGGGAGCGCAGGCGGCGCACCAGTGCTGGAATGTCGGCAGTAGATGCCATGCTGTTGACTAGGAGCGCAAGAGGGCTGCAGAATGTGGCGCTGCCTGCAGCCGAAAACAGAGGGAAGCCGGTGAGGCAGCGGCTTGACGGGCCGGTGGCGCCGTCGGGCGGCAGCGGCAGGGTGGCAGCTGGGTGCTCAGGCAGCGCCCCACAACGTCACGATCGAAGCACCTGGCGCCTGTCCAAGGCAGTAGCAAGCTTGAGTTGAAGCCTAGGGTCGGGCAGGTTGGGCCTGCTGCTGCAGTGTGCACATGCGGGGTGCTGGGAGCAGGGGGCGGCTGCTGCAGATGGCGGCAACGTGCAGGCAGGTGAGAGCTGCGATGGCAGCAGAAGCAGGCGAGAGAGCATGCTGCATCAGCCTGCCACCGCCGCCGCTCATGCTGCCGGCGCGCCTGGCTTCATTTCGCAGGCAAGCCAGCATTGGCATTGGCCCCCGCCTGCACCTGCTGCATTGCGCAGTCAGGCAGTGAGCTGCTTGCACGCATGCTCTGCGATGTCAGCACTGCAAGGCATACACCTCTGGCATATGCTGCATGGCACTAATTGCATGCAGAGTTGCATGGCCATCGTCAGGCAGCATTTCTAGCATGGCAGGTTGTGCAACAGACAATCATGCATGGCAAGTCATCACAGAGAAGGCCAGCCGGCACTGCTGTTGAAAAGCCTCTGGCAGACTGGCAGCCCGGCTGGGGGCCATCAATCACTGCTGCTCACGCGCCGCAGCCGCCCGCTCCGCCTGCAGCCGCTGGCACTCCGCCCTGTGCTCCTGCCAGTGCACGCGGCTGCAGGCTGCGCTGCAGTAGCGCACCGCGCCGCAGCCGCCGCAGCGCTTGAGGCCGCGCGTGGCGCCGCAGCCAGGGGCGGCACACACGCGGGGCGGGCGGGCGGCCGGACCGGTGGGTGCGGCTGGTGGTGCCTCTGCGCCTGTCGAGTCTTGCCGCTCGCCCTGCTGGTTTCTAGCCTGACTCCCACTTGCATGCTCGCCCGCTTCAGCGCTGCATTGTTGGGGAGGCCATCACCCAAACTCAGTAGAGCAGAGCTTTCCAACAAATCACAAGCAAGCGCACTTTGAGAAGGAACCTCTGGAATTATGCCATCATTTGAGGTTGCACACACGACATCAGTCCCACCTATTTGCCAAGCGGTTGAGCCTATCGAGCAGTGTTGACACCTCACGGACCACCCCAGCCGCTGTCTCATCCAGCCCGCTGACTCTCAGAAACTGCTGCATGGCTGGCGCTGCACCGGCGGCAGCCATGGCGCGAAGCTCCGGCAGACCGCCGGACACAAAAATGCTGCACAGGAGGCTGAGTGCTGCCTGTTGATCGCTGCCATCTGAGCTGCTAAGCACGTGCACAAGCCCCGGAATGCTGCCAGTCAGCTGCTGCACAT
>VFQQ010000518.1_pt1 | contig 74824 bp, 75 predicted proteins | sample 3512341 | NCBI WGS metagenome assembly VFQQ01 (sample SAMN10412373, study PRJNA504923) | tailings metagenome | isolation source: Relicate 2 Philex TSF1 revegetated site | place: Philippines: Tuba, Benguet | collected 2017-08-29
GTATTAAAATCTAAAACACCCAAAAAGCTATTTACACACTTTATGGGATAGTCTCCACTAAACAGAAAACACATATATATTCAATCTCCTGAATCTGAAGAGCTTATAAAAAAAATAAAAGAAATTGACCCAAGTATTGGTAACCAATGTAAGTCTGTTAGTGATGTGAATGGGTTTTACATACCTCCAAGATATTTCGGTGAATTAAAAGTGTCAAAATATGGGTCAATTACATTCTAGGTAGCCTGTTTATCCTACAGGAGAGTGTGTAAGTACCACCCCCAACAACTATCCCCCTACCCAAAAGTACTTGCTAGTACCCCCACCTGTTTCATACACACACTCTAATAAAAACTAACTAACCCCAAAGCTTACAGGATTTTAACCTGTACTTATGGAGATTAGAAAAGCAGAAAGAAGTTTTAGTAGACTTCGCCTAGCACTACAGGGGTGTAGTGGTAGTGGCAAAACTTACTCAGCATTACAACTTGCTTACGGTTTCACTGGTGATTGGAGTAGGATTGTGGTACTGGATACTGAACGTAGTGCTGACCTGTACTCACATTTAGGTCCTTTTAATGTACTTACACTAGACCCACCATTTACACCTGAAAGGTACTTGGAGGCTCTTAAGGAGTGTGAGAAAGCCCATATACTGGTAATTATTATTGACAGTTTATCCCACCTGTGGGAAGGAGAGGGAGGTATCCTTGATACACATTCTAAAATGGCTGGTAATAGTTTTACAGCTTGGAGTAAGTTAACACCACGCTACAATAAAGTAATACAGGCTATTATGAACTGTAATGCTGAAATTATTAGCTGTTTACGTACCAAACAGGAGTATGTGCTAACAGAAAAGGATGGTAAACAGGTTCCTGAAAAGGTGGGTTTAAAAGCTGTGGCTAAGGATGGTATAGACTATGAAATGACCTTAGTGTTTGATTTAGATATCCACCACTATGCTACAGCTTCTAAAGATAGAACAGGTTTGTATGCTGATTCACCACCTTTTAGGATTACAGTAGAAACAGGATTAGAGCTTAGGGATTGGGTAACACATGGGTATGAGGCTACAAAAAAAACAGTTCTGTGCCTCATAGAAAGTTGTGGTAACCTACACCAACTGTATGCTACATACAACAAGTACCCACACTTCCAAGAACCACTCTTAAAGCACTTCCAACAAAGAAAGGAACAGCTGAGTGCTGTACAGAACCCACCATCTTAATGTTTAAACTTTAAAACTTTAAAAATGAACAATTTAGTTCCTGTGCTATCTGAACAGCACACTACCACAACCATTAATCCAGCACCTAACAGGAAACCTTTTATTGAGGCCAATAGCATGGAAGTAAGTTTATTACACTTACAGGATGAGTGTATTATACCTGTGTTTTCCAAGGACAATGAAAAAACCATTTCCCACCAAGAATTTATCAGCACTACAGAGGAAGTGGTAAGTAACCTATTTGGGGGTTACAACCAACCTGAAGTAAGGGTGAGCCACACAATTAAGGGTAGAACACCAGAAGCAATCCACAAGAAAGTAAATGAGCTGTTAGACCATGAAGAAACTGTGTATTATGAACGTATGGCCTTTATAATAGAAATCCCACTTATTACGGAACAAGTGGGAGGTAACCAGCTTACTTTAACTGTAGGTGGTGTAAGGTGCTACAATCATGAGAACCTGTACAGTAAAAAGTCCATTGAGCAGTTTAAGGTGTTTATTGGGTTTAAAAACATGGTGTGCTGTAATATGTGTGTTACCACTGATGGGTATATGGATGAATTAAAAGCAGCTACTGTGGATGAATTAGGGAGTAAAATAACCAGTTTATTTAGCTCATACATCCCAGAGCTACACTTTGCGCAGCTTCAAACACTTACAACACACAGCCTTACTGAATCTCAGTTTGCACAGGTGTTAGGTAAAGCTAGGTTACACAACTACTTACCTAAAACAAGTAAAAGTAGTATACCCAGCTTGGAGTTTACTGATACCCAAATCCATACCGTAGCAAAGGACTACTTCCAAGACCCTAATTTTAAAAGGGGTGAAGATGGTATGTTAAACTTGTGGAATATGTACAACCTACTTACAGGAGCTAACAAAAACAGCTACATTGACCAATTCCTTAATAGGAGTGTAAATGCGTTTGATTTGGTTACTGGTATTGGTGATGCTTTGGTAAACCCATACTCACCTTACAAGTGGTTCCTGAAATAACCAACTCTACAGTACCACTTACTAGATGAGGTGGTATTACTTAAAATTGTCATTTAACCAACTTCACACTCAAAATACGTGCACATAATCAGCTGTCTTCCTTATAACTAACAGAAATATAGGTGTTTAACTTAGTTAAGTAACTTGACTGTTAATCAGGGGGTCGTTGGTTCGAGCCCAACTCGGGGAGCAAAGGCTGCACGAAAGTGCGGCCTTTTTTCATTTTTCCATGAATGGCATTGACATTCTTTTAAGCGGTTTTGCCGACAATGATTATGTAGGTTACAGCGAATACACGTGGCCAGGTTAGAAGCAGTACGGAAAGATTAATGGCCATAAGTTTGCTGGCAAACCTGGCGAGCAAATTCTGGTGGCAGTTGTCGAGGTCAGAAATCGGCCAGCGGAAGCCAGGGAAGTTGAAAGTTTGTTTTGAATACAAAAGAGCCTGCAGTTGCTTGTTCAGCTGGTAGATTCATCTTTGTGCCGGCAGGCTATTTAGCACAGTGGTTTAGCGTAAAGCACGTACGCAATTAACCAAGGGGTTGCCGAATCTTGTGCATCAGAGCCCTACTCAAGGAGCAAAGGCCGCACGAAAGTGTGTCTTTTAGGTGTTTTGCTCGTTAGAATGGGAATAGTACCATCGACACCGATGGTTCAAGGGGACGTAGAGGAGTAAAGACCGCCCATGATAAAGCCCTTCCTGGGTAGCGCCTCACAAACAGGATAACAACAAGTACCTTCATTCCTACGTTACGAACATCCGCTTCTTTTTGCATGTAATCGCAAAGCACCTTTCGGCAAACGAAAAAAAGCCGTAAACCAATGACATATGCGAAAGTGTAGTTTTCATTGACTCACCTTCCCAACGACCTGCAGCCTTTCAAAAACTTGTTCATTGTGCGGCGCGTCGGGCAATTCGTCGGTGAGGTCTTGTCCGGCCCAATGCTCATAATGTTTGCCGTTGCGCCACAACCTGCTTGCTGTTACGTCGTATATGATGCCTCGATAAGCAATCCAAATTTCGTCGCGGTCTTGTCCGTTCCGCAAAGCCAGCTGCGCACGGGTATAGGAGGGAAGCTCATTTATTTCTAATGACATAAGGAACCGCAAAGGCGTTTTTTGGATTTGCAAAATAAAGCAATTCCATGAAAGCATTTTGGGACGAGCGCTATGCCGCATCCGAATACATCTATGGCGAAGAACCCAATGTGTGGTTTGCCGAAAAAATAAAACAATTAAGTCCAGGCCGCCTTTTATTGCCCTGTGAAGGCGAAGGCCGACAAGCCGTCTATGCCGCTGCCTTGGGCTGGGAAGTAGAAGCTTTCGACCAGAGCGAAACGGGGCGCGAAAAAGCCCTGGCTTTGGCGGCCAAAAAGGGCCAAACCATCCACTACAGCTTGGCCGATGCCATGGAATACCAGCATGCGGAGCCCTTCGATGCCCTGGCCTTGGTGTATGCCCATATGCCCGAAAAGCTGCGTACAGCATTTCACCAGCGGATGGCTGCACAGCTTAAACCCGGCGGAACGTTGATCCTCGAAGGCTTTCACACCAGTCAGTTGGGCCGCTCGTCGGGTGGACCGCGCGACCTAAGCATGCTTTTCACCCCCGAAATGCTGGAGGCCGATTTTGCGGGCTTCCACATCCTGCATTTGGGCGTTGAGGAAGTGCAGCTGAACGAAGGCACTTACCACAGCGGTGCCGCCACGGTGGTGCGTATGCTTGCGCAAAAAGCAGACAATTGATCTTATTTGATGCTTTACTATCTGCGTCCTTTTTCAGATACCGCCAGCATTGTAGGTACAGGCCAAGCTGCGGAGCAGTACCGGCCATAAAGCTCCGCTAACTCAGGGTAGGCGTGTAGTTGGAGCCTGCACCAAGTGCCATTCTTGCTACCGCAGTTTCAATCAACGCTCAAAGCACTTCTGCCGCTTAAAAATCCGCTGCGCCTCAGCGGTTAAATTGTCGCCCTACCGCACCTTTTCCGCATCTTTGCAACATGAACATCCGTCCACGACGTAACCGCAAAAGTGCCGGTGTGCGCGACTTGGTGCGCGAAACCACCCTCACGGCCAACGACCTGCTTTTTCCGCTTTTTTTGCTCGAAGACCGCAAAGCCCGTGTGCCAGTGGCATCCATGCCGGGTATCGACCGCTTGGGTATGGATTTGCTTTTGCCCGAAATAGAAGCCTGCCTCAAGTTGGGCATCAAAGCCTTTGATGTGTTTCCGGTGGTGCCCGAATCGTACAAAGACAAAATGGCCACCTACAGTTATGCCGACGAAAATTTCTACAACAAGGCCCTGGCCGAAATCAAGCGGCATTTTCCCGAGGCGGTCATCATGACCGATGTGGCCATGGATCCTTACAGCTCCGACGGGCACGATGGCATTGTAGAAAACGGCCGCATCCTCAACGACGAAACGCTCGAAGTGCTGGGTAAAATGGCTTTGTCGCAAGCCCAGGCCGGCGCCGACATCATTGGTCCGAGCGATATGATGGACGGCAGGGTGGGCTACATCCGCACCGTGCTCGACGACCACGGCTTTACCGACGTAAGCATCATGAGTTATACCGCCAAATATGCCAGCGGCTTTTACGGTCCCTTCCGCGATGCCCTCGACTCAGCTCCCAAATTCGGCGACAAAAAAACCTACCAAATGGACCCTGCGAACCGGCTCGAAGCCTTGCGCGAAGCCCTGCTTGATACCGAAGAAGGCGCTGATTTTTTGATGGTTAAACCTGCCTTGGCCTACCTGGATGTGATTCGCTTGCTCAAAGACTACAGCGACCTGCCCATTGCTGCTTACAACGTTAGTGGCGAATACGCCATGATCAAAGCAGCAGCCATGCAAGGCTGGCTCGATTACGACCGGGTGATGATGGAAAGCCTGCTCAGCATCAAACGTGCGGGTGCCGACATCATCTTGACTTATTTTGCCAAAGACGCCGCTCAAATCCTCAAAAACGCCTGAAATGCAACAGCCCATCCTCCTGCCTGTGGAAGGCAAAAGTCCTGAATTTGGTCAAAATTGTTTCCTGGCACCCAACTGTACGGTGGTAGGAGATGTAGTGCTGGGCGATGAATGCACCGTTTGGTTCAATGCTGTGGTGCGGGGCGATGTAAACAGCATCCGTGTGGGCAACCGCACCAATATACAAGATGGGGCGGTGATTCATTGTACTTACCAAAAAGCGGCAACCACCATTGGCAATGAAGTGAGCATTGGTCACAACGCCATTGTGCACGGCTGCACCATCCACAACAACGTATTAATAGGTATGGGGGCCATTGTGATGGATGATGCCGTGGTTGAAGACAACTGTATCATTGCAGCAGGTGCCATTGTGTTGGAGCGCACCCGCTGTGAATCGGGTTGGATTTACGCTGGCATTCCGGCCAAAAAGGTGAAACAAGTAAGTGCCGAGCAGATAGCCGGTATGAAACGAACAGCTGGAAATTATGTCATGTACGCCGGTTGGTTCAAGTCATAAAGGTGTCATATTCAACACCGGGTTTTGAAATATATTTTTGATTAGTGTTTTTTTTGCTATGTTTGGATAATAACCAAGCCTAGTCATGAAAAACATTCATTCCATTTGTTTAGCCTTTGTACTGTTATTGTTGAGTCAAGGTTCGCTTGCTTCGCATGTATTAGGCGGTGAATTAACTTATAAATGTTTGGGAGGAGGCCTGTATGAGTTTAACCTGCGTCTTTACCGCGATTGTAACGGTGTTGTATGGAATGAAACCAATCAGTTGATTCAGCACAACGTTCCTGGCCTGCCAGCCATAAGTATGACTCGTCTTCCTGGCGATTCGGGAGTGTTCGATGTTAGCCCGGGTTGTCCTGGTAGTACTGTCAACTGTGGAGGTAGCCCAACAAATGGTAGTGGTCCGGCTGGTGCAGTAGGTGTCCAAGTGTATAGGGGCTACCTCAATATGTCTACAGCCCCAGCTCCACCTGCGGTGGGCTATGTGTTTACCATGAATAGCATTCAGATAAATGTTCGCAATAACAACAACAACATGTCGCCCCAAGGGTCAGGCATGACCTTGCGGGTGATCATGTACCCTTACGTCCATCCCAGCACTGGACGAGCTTTAACGCCAGCTCAAATGTGTGACAATGCCCCTAGCTTTTCAGAACCACCATTGGCCTTGCAAACACTCAATCCGCTTGATACGGTAACTTTTAGCAACTTTGCTACCGATGTTGACCAAGACAGTATATCATTTCACATGGATTTACCCTGGCGGGGTGTATTTACTCCACTAAATTTTAACGGGGGTTTTTCGTTAACCCATCCTTGGCCCGGCATTATACCCGTTTCCCTAGGCACTCCAACGGGAAATGTAGCCATTCATCCAGCAGGTGGGGTAATTACTTTTAGTCCAACAACGCAAGGCAACTGGCTGGCTTGTATTAGGGTAGACGCCTGGAGATGCGGCCAGCGAATAGCCTCCAGTTTCAGGGATATTCAAATACGAGTCGTTCCCGCTCAGGTTGCTGTTCCAGTGTATAATCCAGCTAACCCTTCTCCCGCATCCCAACGTGCACCTCAATTTCAAACCCTCTTCAGAAATCGAAGCACGGGCTCACCGCAGTTGAACTTTGTGTACTATGCTGGTGATACCGTTGTGCTACCGGTCATGGTCAGCGACAATCATCCCACCATAACCGCTGGAAATGTGTTTAATCCTGATTCGGTTTTTCTAACTCTTGAAAGCACCAAGCTGAGCGGCACCAATAGTGTTTCTACTGGTTGTGATGCGCCACCCTGCATGACCATCCGCGGATTGACCGACCCCAATCCCCCTGCACCACCGGTGAATGCGCCTCAGGCTTTGTTCATGCGCCGAACACCGCTTGCACCACGTTTTCTCGGCTTGGGTTACAAAGGAATTTTGGAAGTGGGCGCCAAAATGGTTTGGCTGCCCGATTGTAGGGTCTTCGGCAGTAACAGTGGCGGCAGTAGCTGTATGGAGCCCACAAAAAGTTTCCTCTTGGCAATTAATGCTACCGACGACAATTGCCCAATCGTGGGGGTAAATCAGGTGGTTTATAACATTATCATCAAAAAGCTGCCCCCCTTGTCTGCACCTCGATTTGTGGGTGTAAACGTTGACCAAACGAATACCTTCGTGCAGCTTCATTTTCAACCAACCTACGACAGTGTAAGCATCGACCCCTTAGACACACTAAACATCTGGGAATACAATGCTGGAACCGATTCGGCAGCGGCCAAAAGGAGGTCGGTACAACGTCGCCTCAATTCCTTTAAGATGTACCGTATTTATCGTGCTGCTTCTCTTTCGGGACCATTTGTGCCCGTAGATTCACTAACCGACATACATGCTGCAAGTTGGGTAGATACCAATGTGTCATTTCAGCAAGGGCAGGAGTATTTTTATTATATAACAACCATATCGAGCTGCGATGGAGCTGAATCGATGCCGAGCGATACGCTCAAAACCATCAAACTGGTGGCTGTTAAAATAACTGCTGCTACTGGCTCAGACTTAGCATGGGATAATATGTTTGTGGCCGAAAATACAACTGTGAATGGCGGGTCATCTACCAAAAACTTCATAGAGTTCGAAAATTATAGCATGTTTCCTGGCCTGTGGACGACCCTTGACTCTACCTTGAATCAACGAGCCTATACGCACTTTTTGACCGTTGGTGCCGATTCGTTGAATTACAGGGTAGGCCAATTGGGCTTGAATCGAATGATTTTCTTTTCGCCAGCCACCGGTTTGGGGCTTGCTTCGAGTACTTCTATTGCCGTGCCAAGCGAAGGGCGTTTTATCAAGATTTACCCGAATCCCTTTGCTTCATTTGTGGTTGTGGAGTCTGCGCTTGCCATAGAAAAAGTGGAGGTTTTTGACATGAAGGGGCGAGCCATAGGCGCTACCCTGCAGTATGTACTTCCAAACACCGTACACGTCGATTTAGGCACGGTTGCCAAGGGACTTTATCGCATCGTTACTTGGGTCGACGGCATGCCTCGGCATGATTTGCTCTTAGCTTACGAATAGAATAATGCCTGTGTGATTCGATTTCTGTGCGACCATTAGCTTGCATAAAAGCGAAAAAGCGATGACTTACACGTGCTTGATGTATGATTTTGAAATGCCCTGCACCATGTATGATGCCAATTTTACGACACATCACTCATTAAAGCCGGATTAAATCCTTTTTAGAGGTTCATTTTTTGTAGAAAATGACTTAGCTTAGGGGTTGGTTTTGTTGGAAGAGCTATGAGCTTAATTCAGCAGAAAAAGCATTGGCAATGAAGAGAATTTTTTATGTGGTAATGGTTTTGTTTTTCATGACATACCAGCCTTTGAACGCCAGCCATGTATTGGGTGGTGAGATGAGTTATAAATGCTTAGGTGGGGGTATTTACGAATTCACCGTGGTCTTATTTCGAGATTGTAATGGCATCGGTTGGGATCAAACCAGCTTAATCATACAGCACAATGTGCCTGCGCTGCCACCAATAAATTGTGTTCGTTTACCAGGTGCACAAGGGGTAGTTGATGTTACTCAACGTTGTCCTGGCAACACCACTTTCAGCTGCGGCGCGAGTCCTACGACGTCTACTGGTCCCACAGGTTCTGTAGCTATGCAAGTCTTTAGAGGTACCATTAACCTCTCTTCGGCACCGCCTCCTCCTGCCGTTGGTTATGTTTTTACAATGAATGATATTAGGGTTAATAATATTCTGGTTAATGTGCGCAATACAAGTAACAATAATTCCGCATCAAATCAAGCAATGACGCTGAGAGTGATAATGTTCCCATATACAAATCCGAGTACTGGCTTAACTCTTACTCCAAGTCAAATGTGCGATAACTCACCAGTTTTTGCAGAGCCACCGGTAGCACTCCAGATTGTTAATCCATTCGATACAGTTACATTCAATAATTTTGCATTTGACAACGACCTTGACAGTTTATCTTTCCATGTAGATGTTCCGTGGATTGGGGTATTTCAACCTGGATTTTACAATAATGGATTTTCAATTACTAACCCCTGGCCAGGCATCATTCCGGTTCCTTTGGGGCCGCCAACTGGTAATGTGGCCATTGATCCGGCGGGAGGGGTAATTACCTTCCGCCCAACAACCTCAGGGAACTGGTTGGCTTGTATCAGGGTAGATGCTTGGCGGTGTGGTCAACGAATTGCCTCCATTTTCAGAGATTTTCAAATGCAAATAATTAATGCCCCAATCGGTTCTGCTCCTCCATATAATCCAAACGCTCCGTCACCCTTCCAACAACGGGCGCCTGAAATTGATGGATATCTAATTGACCAAGCCACAGGAAGGGTAAGGTATGATTTAACATATTATTCAGGAGACACTGTTATCATTCCGATTCAAGCGCGTGACAATTATCCGCTTTTTAGAGGAAGTGAGTCTAATCCGATCTTCAGGCCTGATACCATGTTTGTAACATTTAGTGGATTGCCCTTGAGTACCACTAATAATCCGGCAGCCAACTGTCCCTTTCCTCCATGTATGACAATTCGAGGAATTAATGATCCGAATCCGCCAGCACCCGTGATAAATGCCCCAGCTCCACTTCTTGTACGTCGTAACACATCAGACACTACAACGCGGTTTTTGGGAATAGGTTACAGGGGAATCTTAGAGGTTGGTGCAAAACTAGTTTGGTTCCCTAGTTGCAATAATATACCGGAAAATAGCATCTCTGGGCAGGCGTTCGGGTGCGCAACAACAATTGCTAGTAATCAAGTATCCATAACGGCATTGGATGATAATTGTCCTGTTCAAGGTAAAACCACGGTTACTTATACCTTTAGGGTAAAGGCCTTACCTGTATTACCCGCTCCATTTTTTTACGGTGTGAGTGTAGACAGTACCAACCGAGGTGCAACCCTCTATTTCCATTTAGACTATGATAGCTTAACGGTTGATCCGCTTGATACGATAAACTTTTTTGGTTACAACCGCAATACCGACTTCTTGCTAGCACGAGCAAAATCAGTAGCCAGAAGAAGAGCTTCTTTTGAAAAGTACCGCATTTACCGCTCCACAACGCGTAACGGACCATATGTGCTGTATGATTCCATCAGCGTAATTGATACATACAGCTGGAGAGATAACAATGTTAACCTCAACAATAACGAATATTATTATTACATCACTACTGTTTCGGGTTGTGGAGCCCAAGAATCGCGACCAACCGATACTTTGAAAACCATCAGTTTTAGCCTGAATAATAATATTCTTTTAGGAAGGGCTGAGTTGAGATGGGATTCAACCGCAGAAGTGCATAATAGGGGCTATTTCCCTAATGCTACCGGAAAATATCTCATTCAAAGAGCAATGGGCACTTCAGTTTCGGCGAGCTGGGCAAACATCGATTCGGTAATTGATTTGTATACCTATATCCAAAGTGTTTCGGTTTGTAACGATTCGTTGTTTTACCGTGTAGGCCTGGTAGATACCAATGGACGTGCTTATTGGTCGATGATAGATGGTGATTTGTTCAGAGATATTTACCCACCAGACAGTATTTTGATTCACCATGTATCGGTTGATAGCATCAGTGGCTTGCCTTTGTTGAGTTGGCAAGCAGGTCCAAGTACCGATATTGTAGCTTACGTAGTTTACCGGATGAATATCAGCACGAATCCGCCGGTTGCTACTCTTATTGATACCGTAAGAGGGTACAACAACACCTATTGGCTCGACAATGTGAGTGGTCAAGATCCCAGTCTTAACTCACTACACTATGGCATAGCTGGATTTGATTCATGTGGCAATTTGGGGCTCATTTCGCGCCGCCACAGCACCATTAGTTTGCAGGGTGGTTTAGACCAATGTATATCGTCTATTGTGCTTAACTGGAACGCTTACGTTGGTTGGGATGCGGTTGATAACTACGAAGTTTACCGATCGGCTTCGGGCTCTGCATGGACGCTTTTAGCAACTATTCCAGCCAATGGTTCTAATTTCGAGTATACCGACAATACCAATCTCATTACTGATTCGACGTATTGTTACTCAATTGTAGCTACCCGAGGAGTAGATGATACGGTAGCCGTTTCCAATCGCTTGTGTGAAATTGCTCGGGTAATCAGAGAGCCTGAGTATACCTACATCCGTCAAGTTACGGTAGATTCAACCCTGTCGCTCATTAAAGTGCTATTTGCTGTAGACAGCGCGGCCGACGCGGGTAATTTTGAGTTGTACCGTTCAACTGCCGCATCAGATTTTAGGAAAATTGCTGAATTTGGGCCTGCTGCCATGACACTTAACGGCGGATTCCGAGAATACGAGTTTATTGATGAAACAGCCGACCCAAGCAAAGAAATATACTATTACCGTGTTTATGCTTATGACTTGTGCGATCAATTGTTCGATACCTCGAATACCTCGAACAGCATTTTTTTACAAGCTACTCCCGAGGTAGACTTTTTCAACAGAATGCGTTGGAACAGCTATGCTTCTTGGTTGGGCGGGGTTGAGCGATATGAGATTCTGCGATTGATACCCGATGTGGATGTACAGTTTTTACCTCTCAATAGGTTGGGAGCCAATAGCGTGGTTTATGCCGACGACATAAATAACTTCACCGACAATGATGGTCGCTATCGTTATGTGGTGGTAGCCTTTGAAGGCGCAGGCAATACTGCTGGTTTTTCTGACCTTTCAATGTCTAACATCGTAGAGGTGGTACAACAACCAAGGGTTTTCATGCCTACTGCATTTATGCCTTTAGGAGTGAATCGTATGATTTTCCCCAAAGGGGTATTCATTGAAGAACGAGTAGGTTACAGCATCGAAATTTATAATCGCTGGGGAGAAGCGGTGTTCAGATCGACCAATATTGCTGTTGGTTGGGATGGCCGTCATTCAGCCACAGGTGAATATGTTGAGCCCGGTGTTTATGCTTTTGTGCTCAACTTTATAGGTAAAAACGGTAAAGTTTACAGCCAAAACGGCACTTTCACTGTAATTCGCTAAAAGGTAAACTGCAACAAAAAAGCCGTCGATGGATAAACCGACGGCTTTTTTTATGGCTTTTGAAAAACAGCTGCAGCTCCCGAGAGCATATCGTACCAATCAGCTCCGTACTTTCGAATTAGCGGACCTTTCAAGAATTTGTATACGGGTACTTCTAGCTTGGCACCACAGCTGCAAGCCGGGGCACAGATGTCCCACTGGTGGTAGTTGAGCGCATCGTAATGCTTTAGCTTTTCAATTCTAATAGGGTATAGGTGGCAAGAAATGGGTTTTAGAAAGTCGCTTTTACCAGCTTGGTGGGCTTGTTCAATGGCACATTTCCAGATGCCGCGATCGTCTTTAGCAGCAAAAATGCAGGCCCGCCCCTCAATGGTGGTGGTTACCAATTCGCGGTCGGGGGCCAACTCATAAAAGCCTTCGGTTTCTAATAAGGCCAAACCTTCTGCGGTCATAAACGGCTTGATGCCGTCTAAGTTTCTTTCAATATCATCGAGTTCTTCGAGCTCGAGGGGCGCACCTAAATCGCCTTCTTCGCAACATGCGCCTTTGCAAGCTTCTAAATCGCAAACGAACTTTTTTTCGAGCAGTTCGTCCGACACCAAGGTGTTTTCAACCAGTAACATGCAACAAAGCTACGTAATAGGCCGAATGCCTGTTAAAATGCCTCACTTAAATCGATATAAAAACCATACTGCCCTTCGGTATTGCGAGCCACATCGATACGCAAAGCAATGCGTTCGCGTGGATTTACAAAGAGCCTCAAGCCCAGGCCATATGCCGCTTGCAAATGCTGGGTACTTAGTTTTTGAAATGCAGGTGCCACGGTAAACACAGAAGTAAATGCATTGATGCCCACCAAACGATGCGCCTGCCAACGCAATTCACTGTCCCAGCCGGTTAAATTTTTATCTCTAAACCGACCTTCGAAAAAGCCGCGTGCAAAATCGCTACCGCCAGCCATGGCCAGTTCTCTGAAAGGCGGCTGTCCGTTTTGGTGCTGAGCCAATATGCGGTTGGCCCATACCCATTCGGGCCTGAAATGATGGAAATGACGCAGGTCAACAGCAGCATGACCAAATGCCGGCGTACTACCGTGCCAAGCCGGATGATGGCGGTACCACGCCCGTAAAAACCAGCCACTTTGCGTGCTTTGTACATTATTGCGGGTGTCGAAACGGTATTCCAATCCCCAGCCAGTGGTGCTGTAACCTTGCCCGCCTGTAAGTTCAAGTGCGTCCCAAGTACCTGCATCGGCCGGCGATAAGTTGTACAAGTATTGGTGCCTCACTAAAGGACCAATGAATTGATTCGGAAAAAGCTGCCAAAGCCAACCTGCACGCGCTTCCCAACTGCTAAAGTTAAAATCGAGCCGATCAGCCAAACTGCGCTGCGCCCCAATGCCGTAAAACCGATCGGTATAATTTCGGTAGCTAAGGTAGCCGTAGGCATACCAGCTTTCGGCAGGACCAAACAAATCGGCGCTTATCCGGGTGATGAATTGCCTGCGAAGTGTATACACCGCCTGGGCTTGCAAGTTAGAGTGCCGCGTGAGGCTGTCGCCCAAACGGAAATAGTAACCCGTACTGAGCCCAGCGCCCCAAGAGGTTTCGGGACTGTTGTAAAGTATGGGAATGGGCAAAAACGATAAGCCAGAGCTCAACAAGCTGTCGGCCTTGGCCAAGAGTTTTTTTTGAGCAAGCCCATGCGTGCTGAACAAACAAAGTATCAATACCGCAATGAAAACCCTCACAACCCAATTTTTTTGGGTATGATTACTTCCTTCAAATGGATGTCGGCACGCTTTACCTCTTGCCAATGTGCGCTTTCCACTTCGAACAAAGCCAATGCACAAGTGGGGAATTTGGGAATCAAAAAATCGGAGAGTTCCGCTACGAATTGGTGCAATTCAGGATTGTGACCCACCAGCAAAACCCGCGAATGTTCGTCGGGGAGGGCTTTGATTTGGTTCCACCACTCCGATGCATCGCAATGATACAAAGGGTCGCAGAGGTGAATATCGACGGCCTTGTCGAAGCCCGATGATAGCAGCAAAGCCGTTTGCCAAGCACGCAAGGCAGGGCTGCTGACCACCAATTCGGGTTCGAGCTGCAACTGGGTGAGGTGTTTGCCCATGGCGGCTGCAACCCGTCTGCCGCGGTCGTTCAGCGGCCGGTCGCGGTCGTCGAACAGCGGGTTTTCCCAACTCGATTTGGCATGTCGGAGCAGAAGCAACTGGCGAAACATCAGCCAAAGTTAAGCAACGGTAGCCAAAGCCGCGTGTAAAGATTATATGACTTGCCAGCTGTTGAGGGCAGCTGCTAATTCCGACTGTAGGTCGGCACCTTTGTTATCGGCATACCACTTGTGTAGCTGGGTGCTCGCTTCCAAAAAAGGCGTTTGTGCTGCTTTAAGGCCCATGTACAGGTTTTGTGCTGCTGCGGGCCGGGGACCCCAATGGCCTAATACCTCCATGTTTTGGGCATCGAGGGCAATGAGTTTGGGAATGGCGCGGCCACCATTGGTTAAAAACCGATCCATGAGTTCAGTATGCTCATCGCGCAGTAAATAACGAATTTCAAGCAGGGGGGTACTTTCTGCCATTTTTTGGAGCCAGGGCACAATTTGGGCAGCGTCGCCGCACCAGCCTTCGGTGAGCACCAACCAGCGCATGGGGCGTTTCATGGCTTCAAGATCGGCCCTCAAGGCTGCGTTAATGACGGCTTGTTTGTCGATGCGTCCCATGCGTTGCACATTCATGCGGGTGTATTGGGTGAGTTCTTCGCTTTGATTGGGGCCAGTGGTTTTGCCAGCGATTAACAATTGGTCGATGAGTTCGCGGTATTGTGGGTAGCTCATGGCTTGGTCCCAATAATGAAGCGAAATGCTTTGCGTCGAAGTGCTTGATTCCATACTTAAGCTTACGTTCTTTGTGGGTAGAAAGTTCATTGATGTTGCAACTTCCATCTCATTACGCGCCTCCTTTGTTTTTGCCCGATGGCCACAGTCAAACCATTTGGCCCTCTTTCTTCAGAAAAGTACGTTGGGAAGTGCAGCCGGTTGAGATGCTTATTCCTACGGCCGATGGTGACCTACTTTGGGCCGATTATTATGCCCATCCGGCAGCCAAGGGCATGGCCGTGCTCTGCCATGGTTTAGAGGGCAATAGCAGGCGGCCTTATATGTTGGGCATGGCCAAGGCCCTGTTTGAAGACAACTTTTCGGTGCTGGCGTGGAACTACCGGGGCTGCGGTGGAAGGTTAAACCGTACACCTCTGTTTTACCACAGCGGTGCCACCGGCGATTTGGCCCAAGTGCTGGCACAATTGCCCGGAGATGGTAATCTGCCTGTTTTGCTCGTGGGTTTCAGTTTGGGCGGCAACCTGGTATTGCGGTACTTGGGCGAGCAAGGCGAGGCGGCGCCAGCACGCATAGCGGCGGCAGCAGCTATTTCGGTGCCACTGATGTTGGCCGATGGTGCCGATTTTCTGATGCAGGGATTATCGAAGCTATACACCCGCAACTTCTTGAAAAGCTTGCGCCGGAAAATCATGGAAAAAGCGCCCCTTTTTCCGGGGCACTACCGCACCCATTTGCTGCCGCACATTCAATCGCTGCGCCATTTCGATGAACATTTTACGGCACCCATTCACGGTTATGCCGGTGCCGACGATTATTATGCCCGCGCAAGTGCCGCTTTTGTGCTCGAGGCCATTGCCCGGCCGGTGCTGTTGTTGCAAGCGCAAAACGACCCTTTTTTACCGCCATCGTGCTTTCCACAACCGGCTAATCAGCTGGTGCATAGGGTGTATAGCCCGCAGGGTGGACATGTAGGCTTCCCCCAGCGCCACAAAGCCAGTAGTTTTGCTGAAGACCAGGTGCTTCAATTTTGGGAAAAGCTGTGCATTACTTGTTCAAATCGGTCGACCGAAAGCCCTTAATTTTCCTGAAATTTACAGCGTGAGATTTGCAGACATCATCGGGCAGGAAGAGCTCAAGCGAAAGTTAATTCAAACCGTGAAAGAAGGCCGGGTGAGTCATGCCCAGCTTTTTTTAGGTCCCGAAGGCACCGGCAAATTGGCCTTGGCCGTAGCCTATGCGCAGTATTTGAATTGCAAGTCGCCAACCGATGACGATTCCTGTGGGGTATGTTCTTCGTGTCAGAAGTACAACAAGCTTATCCACCCCGATTTACATTTTTCGTTCCCCATTGTGAACAAGGGCACCGATGCCGAAAAGAACATCTGTGCTGCCCATATGAAGGATTTTAGGGAAGCATTTTTGGCCGATCCTTACCTGAATTACAACGATTGGATGCAGGCCCATGGTGCCGAAAACAAGCAGGGCAACATCAGCAAATTCGAATGTTACGACATCATTAGCAAATTGGGTTTGGCCCCGTTTGAAGCTGGCTTTAAGGTGCTCATCATGTGGTTGCCCGAATATTTGCGCGATGCTGGCAACGTATTGCTCAAAATTGTAGAGGAACCACCTCAGAAAACGCTCTTCATTTTGGTGGCCGAAAGGCAGGAAATGTTGCTTACCACCATCAGTTCGCGCACTCAGCTGGTCAAGGTGCCGCGCTTGCATATCGATGATTTGGCCAAACATTTAGAACATACCCACGAGCTCGACGAAAAAACGGCCCGCTCGGTAGCCTTGCTGGCCGAAGGGAATGCACGCTTGGCCCGGGAGCTGCTCGATCACGAATTGGGAGCAAACGAACAACTGTTCATGGATTTTATGCGCCATACCTATACTGGAAAGGGCGCCGAAATACTCACCTGGATTGAGAAAGCTGCCGATTTAGGACGCGAAGGCCAAAAAAGCTTGTTGCAATACGGGCTGCATATTTTGCGAGAATGTTTCCTGATGCGCTTTGGTTCGGCTAAATTGGCCCGGCTCAAGGGTATGGAACTCGATTTTGTGACCAAATTTTCGGTGTTCATCACCGAGGGCAATATTGCAGAATTCAATCGGCTCTTTAATGATGGTATTTACTATATCGAGCGCAATGCCAATGCCCGCATTGTATTCCATCACCTCGCCAATGAATCGGAGCGCCTGTTGGCCGGGGCAAAGAAAAGCGCCGCGGTGCAAGCCTGAGGATGCGCCCGCCCGATTTGTTCCTATATTTGAACCAATAAACAAGTGACACCATGGGATGCGGAAGTTGTAGCAGTGGAGGGTGTTCACCTGCCGGATGTGGCGATAAAGGCCATTGTGCCAGCGGCGGCTGTAACCGATTGAATGTCCATGATTGGCTTTCAAATTTGGAGTTGCCGTGGGGACAAAAGCCATTTGAATATGTTGAAGTGCGGTTTAAAGAGAACCGCAAAGAATTCTTCCGAAATGTAAACCAGCTCGATTTGTATCAAAACGAGTGGGTGGTGGTAGAAGCTCAACAGGGCCATGATGTTGGTCAGGTGACCCTCAAGGGCGAATTGGTTCGCCTGCAAATGAAACGTCGCCGGGTTTCGGAAGAAGACCCCGGCATTAAAAAAATATACCGCAAGGCCACACCGCAAGATTTGCAAAAGTTGGCCGAATTGCGCGAACAGGAAGCGGAAGTGGCCTACAAAGCCAAAGAAATTATCAAGTCGACCAAGCTCAACATGAAGCTGAGCGATGTGGAATTTCAGGGCGACCGCGCTAAAATCATCTTCTACTATACGGCTGAAGAGCGGGTAGATTTTCGCGAACTGATCCGTTTGCTGGCCGATGCTTTTAAAGCAAGGGTTGAAATGCGCCAGATAGGCCCACGCCAGGAAGCTGCTCGCATTGGCGGTTTGGGGGTTTGTGGTCGCGAATTGTGCTGCAGCAGCTGGTTAACCGATTTCAAGTCGGTTTCTACCACCGCAGCACGCTACCAAAACTTATCGCTTAATCCCGCTAAACTGGCTGGGCAGTGTGGCCGACTCAAATGTTGCCTCAACTACGAGCTCGAAACCTATATGGATGCCTTGCAGGCTTTCCCTAAAGACGCCCGCTACTTGAATACACAAACTGCCAGCTATGAATTGGTGAAAACCGATATTTTCAAGCGGCAAATGTGGTATCAAATCCAGGGAAAAGCAGGAGAATACACCGAAGTGAATGCCATACCGCTTTCTATTGAGCAGGTATTGGAGGTGCGTGCCATGAACAAGGCGGGCGAAAAGCCGTTGGCCTTAGAAGCCATGGTTCAAACCGTGGAAGTAGAACTTGAAGAAGAGCCCGACTTTGAGTTGGAAGCCGAAGGTGTACTCGATCGGTTCGATGGAAGCAGGCGTAAAAAGAAAAAGAAGAAAAAGCCAGGAGCCTCTAGCCGACCGACAAATGCAGCGGATGCACAAGCTAAAGCGCCTGCAAAACCCGCCAATCAGAACCAGGAAAGGCCTCAAGGCCCACGACCTGAGCGTCAGGCGAGAAACGAACAGCCGCGCAACGAAAACAGTGGAAACCGCCCACCACAAGGCCCTCGGCCCGACCGCCGTCCGCGCCCTGAAGGTACTGCCATTCCAACCCCTCCCAAAACGGAGGCAGGTGCGGCACCCGAAAACCGCGAGCCCAAAGATGCGAATAACAACCGCAATAGAAATAACCGCCGCAGGTTCAGAGGTCCGCGGCGTGAGGGCGGCAACAATAACACTCCTGCCTCATGAAGTTTCGTGCTGTAGTTCTGTCGTCACTGCTGGCAGCCATGCTCGCCGCATGTAACAACCAAGCCAAAGTGGATGTATTTTTGCCTGTTGCCTCGGCTGATTGGAATTATAGCGATTCTAAAACAGTGGAAGTGAGCGTTGACGATACCGTTTCTTTGTACGATGTGTTCATCAATGTGCGGCATGCCGGCGATTACGAATGGCAAAATCTGTATGTGAAAGTGAGGATTTTTAGTCCTGCCGGCGACAGCACCTCCGAGTTGGTTAGCATTCCGCTTGCCACACCCGAAGGAAAATGGCTGGGCAGTGGTTTAGGCAGTTTGCGCACTTTACGCCATCCGTACAAAGAGCAAATCCAGTTCCGCCAAATGGGTACGTATCGCTTTGTGATAGACCAGTACATGCGGGTGAATCCGCTGACAGGCATTCACGATATAGGATTACGCGTTTCGAAATAAGTCCATTAAAAAACCGGCCGAAGCCGGTTTTTTTTATTGCTTAATGAATGATTTGGTAATCAATCCGCGGCTACTTTCAACACGAATGAGGTATTGGCCCCGGGGCAAATGGCCTACCGAAATGCGGTTTTTGCTACCATTGATGGGAAAATCGCCTATTTTCTTGCCAATCATGTTAAAGATTTGGATTTGTCCGCTTTCGGCTGGGTAGTTAAGTTCAACCGTAACGTAATCTACGGCTGGCACCGGATAGAGCTTCAGGCTGGGTTTGCTCAATGAGGTCACAGAAGCTGCGTTGGTGCTGCCTATGAAGGTTATCACAACCTGGTTGCTTGGGTTGCCTACCTCGTAAACCCGTACGCGCAAAGTGCCGTTGCCTACAATGTTGTTCGGGTAAAAATGCCCGTCGATATTGCCGGTAGCACGGGCATTGAGGCTAAAATCGGCACTGTCGGTGTTGTCGGGATAACAGGCATTGATATCGCATACGGTACTGGCCCAGCCTGTAGGCATACTGGTTTGCAACTTTACCCAACGCAGGTTGGCGATGCTACCGGAATTATTTACAATATTGGCATACGCCACAATTTCAAATTCAGAAGCAGGGCCGTTGGTGTAAACGGTATCGTTTCCTTGCAAAACTATTTGGCCTTGTGCAGCCAGGCCCATGCAAAAGAAGGGTATGAGTAGCAGCAGTCGTTTCATAACAAATCGGTGAAAGTTCAAATATAAAGTATTTAAGCGTTGATTCAGCCCGCTTGAGCGAGCATACACCTTTCGTTTTGGTCGGTAAAGCTGTAGTAGCCTTCGCTGCTAAAGATGAGGTGGTCGACAAAGCGCACTTCAAACACGGCACAGGCGCTGGCTATTTTTTGGGTGATTTTGCGATCGGCTTCGCTGGGCAACAGGCTGCCCGAGGGGTGGTTGTGCATTACAACCAGCTGCACAGCCTGGTGCTGTACCACTTCGCGAAAAACCTTGCGCACATCAACAATGGTGGAGGTGATGCCGCCCACACTGATGCACTTGCAGGCCAAAGGGCGTGAGCTGTTGTTGAGCATGGCAATGTAAAACTCTTCGTGTTGCAAATCTTCGAACAGGTGTTGGTAAGCTTCATAAAACTCGCGCGATGACTTTAAGGTTGGACTACTTTTGCCCATCAGTTCTTTGCGCCTGCGACCTAACTCAAGGGCCGTAGCTATGGTCACCGCTTTGGCCGGTCCAATGCCTTTGATTTCGGCAAGTTCGCGCGGGTGCAATCGGCCCAGTTCGTGGAGGTTGTGGTTACAGCGTTGCAGTAGCTTGCGGGCCAAATCAATGGCCGATACTTGTTGGTAGCCATGCCCAATGAGGATGGCCAACAATTCGGTATCACTAAGTGCAGTGCGGCCTTGTGACAAGAATTTTTCACGGGGCCGATCGGCGGCATCCCAATCTTTGATGCGCCGTGGGCTGGGAAAATCGGAGACCAGGGAATTCATGCCCTGAAAATAAAAAAGGCTTACCAAACGTGGTAAGCCTTGTATAAAGAGTGTAAAAAATCGCTGAGATTACGAAAGCGAATTCATCATACGCGCCAACTTCGACTTTTGGTGGGCAGCCTTGTTGCGATGGATGATGTTTTTCTTCACCAATTTGTCGATACGTGAAATCACGTCAGGGAACATTTTGGTGGCGTCATCTTTTGAACCGGCAGCTTTCAGACGCTTGATCATGGTCTTGGTGGTCTTCAACTGGTAACGGTTGCGCAGGCGCCTCACAGCGGTCTGACGGATTCTTTTAAGAGCTGATTTATGATTTGCCATTTTGCTTAATTTCTCTTTGCCGAAAAAACGGAGTGCAAATATAGCCAGTCTTTTCTAATGCACAACTATTCTGTTGCGAAAAACTAAAAAATACTCCAAAAAACGCAGGCTGTGCTTCCAGTTTGTAAATTTGGCATGCAAATCCGAAACAAATGAAAAGAATTTTTATGCTTGTTATGGTGGTTATGGCCATGGCTTGCAACCAAACCCCCAAAGAAGATGCTGTTGAAACAGCCGAAGTGGTAGAGATTTATGGCGATACCATCACTGAAGAAGGTGCTATTCCTACGGTAGAATTGGCTGCTTTGATGGCCGATGCCGATTCGAAAGAACTCAAATTGGTAGGAACCATTGAAGAATGTTGTCAGAAAAAAGGATGCTGGATGAAGGTAGATTTGGGCGATGGCAAGACCATGCGTGTAACTTTTAAAGACTATGGTTTCTTTGTGCCTAAAGATGCTGCTGGTCGCCAAGTGATCATGGATGGCGTGGCTACCTTCGAAGAAACTTCGGTTGAAGCCTTGAAGCACTATGCCGAAGATGCTGGCAAAAGCAAGGAAGAAATTGCCGCCATTACAGCTCCTGCCAAAGAATTGGTTTTTGAAGCCCGTGGCGTAATTTTGAAATAAGGTGCGCACAGCAGTCATCTTAATTTGCTTGGGAGTATTTCTTGCCGCTTGCTCACAGCAGGCTGCCGAAGAGGCGCCAGCAGCAACAACAGCCAAGGTAGAGTCGGCCAAGCCCATGGCGCTCATGATGCGTGCCATTTACGACCAGAGCAAAAGCATGAAAACGCAAATCGACTCAGGCAAGGCCCTCGATGCTGATTTTTATCGTTTTCTCGAATTCCATCAATTAGAGCCTACCGACAGTACCGTACTGGTGGAAGTGTTTTACGAGCACAACGAAAAATTCAAAGCGGCTTACGAAGAGCTGTTGCGGGCTTCGAATAAACCAGCCTACAACGCCATGCTTACAGCCTGTGTGAATTGCCACGAAGATTTTTGTCCCGGTCCCATCAAACGCATCAATAAACTGCGCTTCGCCGAACAATAAGTCCATTTCGATGAAAAGTGTAAGAAAAAGCTGCGTTTTCGCAGCTTTTTCTGTTTTCAGGCTTTTTCCACCTGCCAGGCTATCCGTAAATTTGAACATGCGGTATACTACCTTATTCTTGCTTTTATGCCTGTGCGTTTTACCCCTCTCGCAAACGGGCGCATGGGGCTTTTGGGCGCATCGTCAAATTAACCGCGTGGCCGTTTTTACCCTGCCCGATGAGATGTTCCCTTTTTTCAGGCACCATGTAGAATACCTCACCAAACATGCCACCGATCCCGATAGCCGGCGAAGTAGCGATCCGGAGGAAGCACCACGACATTATATCGATTTAGATTATTACGGTCCTTATCCCTTCGACAGCCTGCCGCGCAGTTGGCAGGAGGCGGTGGCACGCTACACCGAAGACACGCTGAAAGCCTATGGTATCGTGCCCTGGCACATTCAACGCATGTATTACCGCCTGGTAGAAGCCTACAAAGCCAAGGACAAAGAGCGCATCTTGAAACTGTGCGCCGATTTGGGGCATTATGTGGCTGACGCCCATGTGCCGCTACATGCTACACTTAATTACAATGGGCAGCTCACCAACCAACACGGCATTCATAGCCTGCTCGAATCGCGCTTACCAGAGCTTTTTCATGCCCAATACGATTTTGTAGTGGGACCGGCTCCCTTGTTTGCCAATCCGCTCAAGCGCATCTGGGAAGTGGTTCTCCAAAGTGCCGCCGCCGTCGACACGGTGCTATCTGCCGAATGGAAAGTGCGTGCTAGTCTTCCAGAAGCAGATTGGCAAGTGTATGAAGAAAGAAATGGCAGAAGAACCAAAATGTACAGCGAGCCATATGCCGCTGCCTACCATGCGCAACTGAATGGATTGGTTGAGCGCCGCATGCGACAATCGATATTGGCAGTAGGAAGCTTCTGGTATTCGGCTTGGGTAGATGCCGGGCAGCCCGAATTGTCGGGCTTGATCAACACCCAACTCACGCCCGCCGACAGTGTTCAGCTCGAAGAAGATACGCGCAAATACCGATCGGGTATGCTTATAGGGCGACCTGAGGCCGATTGAAGGGTGGGTGGCCGAGAAGTGAAAGGCAACAGGCCATGAGGTGGTTGTGAAGTACTGATGTCTTAGCCGATGGGTGGCACTTGGTGTGCTAAAGTTGATTGTAGAACCTGTGCACGACGTTCACGGAATGTCTTCGGGCTGGGCATCGGGTTTGGGGAGGGTTGGAATAACCTCTATGCTCACCAAGGCAAATCCTTGACGGATGAAACCCAGTTCGCGTGCACCTGCTTTGCTCAGGTCGATGAGGTGTGGCGATCTTTTGGCCATGCGGTCGTTGATAATAACTTCAATGCATTGCTGGTTTTCGCGGTTGGTTACTTTAACCCGGGTGCCCAGGGGCAGGCTTTTGTGCGCGGCCGTGAGGCTGTCGTGCCTAAATACGGCCCCGCTGGCCGTTTTGCGCCCTTCGAACCGTTGGGCATAATAGGATGCGGTACCAAACCACTGGTTTTTGGGTGTTTCTGCCAGTTGCGCATTCGCCCAGTGATTGATGCCTAATCCTAAAAATAGAAGCAGTAGGTATTGACGCATATGATGTAATTTTAGCAAAAATTTCGAATGGAACTATCAAACAGCATCAACGAGGCCATTAAAACGGCCATGAAAGAAAAAGACCAGGTGCGTTTGCGGGCTTTGCGAGCCATTAAATCGGCCCTGTTATTGGCACAAACCGAAAAGGCAGGTACCGTGGTAGACGCTGTCAAAGAACTGCAGATATTACAAAAACTGGCCAAACAGCGGCGCGATAGCATGGCCATTTATCAAGAGCAGCAACGAAACGATTTATACGAGCACGAGCGCGAAGAACTGGAGATCATCGAGACATTTCTGCCGAAATTTTTATCGGCCGAAGAGCTCGAACAACACATTGCTGCCATAGTTGCTTCCACTGCTGCCAAAAGCATGGCCGATTTGCCCAAAGTAATGCCTGTGGCCATGAAAGAGCTGGCCGGCAAAGCCGACAACAAGGCCATTGCCGATATGGTGAAGAAGTTACTGACCGCCCAGTGAATTGGCTCGATTACCTGATCTTGCTTGCTTTGGGCTGGGGCGCATTTCGTGGAGGCATGAAAGGCTTTGCGGTGGCCATTACTTCGCTCATTGCCTTGTATGTGGCAGTAATTTTAGGTTTTAAAGGCATGCATGCAGTCACCACCTGGCTGCAGCAGCAATTCGATTGGAATACACCTTGGATGCCTTTCCTGGGCTTTCTTACCGTTTTTATCGCAGTGTTTGCCGGCATATTATTGCTGGGGCGCTCGTTCGATCGATTGTTCAAAGCAGCAGCATTGGGTTGGGCCAATCGGTTAGCGGGTGCGGTTTTCGGCGCTTTTCAAATGCTGTTGGTAGCGGGCACCTTGTTGTGGCTGGTTGACCAAGTGCAGCTCATTGAGCCCGAAGTGAAGCACAGCAGCAAGCTGTATCCCTTTGTGAGCGATACTGCCCGGGCCAGTTGGACCTTCTTGAGCAAATTATGGCCAGCACTGGGCGATTGGATGGCGCGCATCGATGCCCAGTTTGATGCCCTCATTACACCCCAGCCATGAAAGAAATTTTGCTGGTAGATAATTTCGATTCGTTTACCTACAATTTGCTTCATCAGCTCGAACAAGAGGAAGTGGCTTGTACGGTTTTGCGGAACAATGATCCCTATTTGATGGAGGCAGCCCAGCGAGCAGATGCACTGGTATTGTCGCCCGGACCATGTACCCCTATCGAAGCCGGCGGCATGATGGAGTTGATTGCAGCACTGCACCAGCAGCTTCCCATTTTGGGCATTTGTTTAGGGCATCAAGCTCTTGGTTTGTTTTTCGGGGCGCGGTTGCAACGGGCGCCTCGACCTGTTCATGGCAAAATTTCTTGGGTTCAAACGGCTCCTGACCCTTGGATCAGGTCGGCAGGCGAATGCTATGAAGTAATGCGTTATCATTCGCTGGTACTTGCCGATTTGCCGCAGGAGCTTCGGCCCTTGGCTTGGAGTGACGACGGCTGTATCATGGCCATGCGGCATGCGAGCTTGCCTTTGTTCGGACTGCAATTCCACCCCGAATCTGTCGGTACACCGGCTGGTCAAGTGCTTATCAGGTCGTTTCTGGAACAAATACCCTAACTTTGTGGCATTCTGTGAACCCAGAGGCGTTCAGATTGTTAGGCATTTATGAATATCAGCGAAATTAGCAGTACCGTTGTCCCAGTCCTGAAACCAAGCGATTCGGCGTCTTTTGCCATCGATCGGATGATGGAATCGCGCTTGTTCGACCTGCCGGTGGTGGGGGAAGAAGGGGCGTATTTGGGCATGGTAGCTTTCGAACTTTTGGAAGAGTTGGCTGCAGAGGAACCCATTGAAGTTTCGCAATCGGATTGGGAAAGCTGGGCCCTTCACGAACAAGAGCCAGTTTTGAAGCTGCTTAATTTGCTGAAAGAAGGTCAATTTACTTGTGCTGCCGTACTCGATGAAGAAGGCAGGTTTAAATATGCCATTCAGATTCATGACTTGGTTAGCTGGATGGCTACTCAAAGTATGTTGTCGCAACCGGGCGGAATCATCACCTTGCAAATAGGCACCAACAACTATTCGCTGTCGGAAATTGCCCGCATTGCCGAAAGCAACAATGCTTCTATCGTGAATTTACGCATCAGCGAATTGGCCGAACAGGATTTTATGTTGGTTCATTTGAAATTCAATCTGGTAGATTTAACCCACGTGATGGCTACCTTCGAGCGATTTGGGTACCATATAGTATCGTTTCACCACCAGTCGCATTTAGACGACTTTTACACCGAGCGCTACGATGCGCTCATGCGTTTCCTCGACATTTAATTGATGCGAATAGCAATTTACGGTCGCTCTCTTCAGGAGGAACAGCACGACCACCTCCTCAAGTTGATAGATGCATTCAAAAAGGCCAAAGCCGATTTGATGCTTTATTCACCCATTGCTGCTGCTTTGCAACAAGCAGGCAAGCCAGCCGATGTGCCTGTTTTTTCGGCACAATCGGATCTTGATCCGGGGCTCGATTTTTTTGTGACCATTGGAGGCGATGGTACCTTATTAGATGCTGTTAGTTGGGTGCGCGACCGGGGCATTCCGGTTTTGGGGATCAATTTTGGCAGATTGGGCTTCCTTACCTCCGTTGCGCCGTCGCGGGTAAAGGAGGCGGTAGATCAGCTCATGCGCGGACAATACACCATCGAAAAGCGAAGTATGGTACGCTTGGTAACCGACGGCGTATTGTTTGGCAAGGCCAATTATGCTTTAAATGAATTTGCCATCCACAAAAAAGACATAGCCAGCATGATCAAAATTAAGGCCTATGTTGATGGCGAGCTCATGAACAGCTATTATGCCGATGGTTTGGTGGTGGCCACGCCAACGGGCTCAACGGGTTATTCAATCAGTTGCGGCGGCCCCATTATTTTGCCCGAAAGTCCGGTTTTGGTAATTACACCCGTAGCGCCTCACAATTTAAACGTACGTCCGGTGGTGGTAACCGACCAAGCCAAACTGGCCTTTGAAGTAGAAGGCATGGGCGATCAGTTTTTGATTTCACTCGATTCGCGCATGGCCACCATTCAAAAAAATATTCGGATTGAGATTTCGCGGAATCCGTTCGACTTTTTGCTGGTGCGCTTGCAAGATACCACCCACTTGCGTACCCTTCGCAGCAAATTGCTGTGGGGTGTTGACAAGCGTGACTCGTAATTGTGCGGTTCGTTTTTAGTGGCAATTTTGATGATTTGTTCTCAAATCCAATTTGTTCCCGCTATATTCGTTTTTCCTTAAGGTTGAAATCTTAATCAAAGCGCAAAATCTGCTGCATGGCCAAGCATGTTATGGGCTTGTTGCTGTTATGTTTAGGCATTACGGCGGCATCTGCTCAGAAATTAGAATACGGTATCAATGGTTTCGCCACCTCTTATTTTGGTGAGCTGAACAATTCCATTACGTTTGCCAACAATATCCGCTACGGCGGAGGGGTGCATGCGCGCCGTCATTTGAACCCATGGTGGAGCTTGAGGGGCGATGTAAATTGGGCTCGGGTAGCAGGTTCTGACAATCGTCCCGATTTTGTTACTACCCTGCGCAATCTCAGCTTTAGGAGCAACATTGTGGAATTTACCGGCGTTTTAGAATACCGTTTCCGTGAAATAGGTCACCGCCGTAACGACTATAAAATGACACCTTACCTGTTTGGTGGTGTAAATCTTTTTCGATTCAATCCACAGGCCGAATATCAGGGGGAGTGGTACGATTTGAAGCCATTGAGTACAGAAGGACAAGGATTGCTTGAGTATCCTGAGAGCACACCATATGCGCTTACCCAGTTAGGCATTCCTTTTGGTGCTGGATTGCGCTGGTCGCTTAATCGTTATTGGCGCTTGAGTTTAGAAGCTGGTTACCGATTCATTTATACAGATCACTTGGATGATGTGAGCGGTTTTTATGTGAATTCCGACATTTTAAGAGCGAATAGGGGGCCTTTAGCGGCTATTTTGGCTGATAGAGGACGCGAGCTTGGTCCAGGGGTTCCTCCCAACGCACCAGGCACATTTAGAGGAGCGCCACGTGAGAGGGATTCGTTCATTTACGTGGGCTTTTCGTTGAGTTATGTGGTTTATCGTAAAACTTGTCCACGTTGGAAATGATACGCAAATTGCTGATTTTATGGGTGACAGTTTTTTGGGGTAGTACTTCGTTACAAGCCCAAATCTATGATTTCGGTATTTCAGGAGGTGTAGGTGGTTATGTGGGCGACATCCAGCCTTTTGTAAGCCTTACCAATGTGAAGCCTGGCGGTGGCATTTGGTTTAAGTACAACCTCAATCCACACTGGGGCGGTAGGGTTGGTTATATGACTACCGATGTGGGCGCTAGCGACCGCAATGGCAATACTCTTTGGCAGGTAAACCGCAATTTGAACTTTAACTCATACATCTCAGAATTGTATGGCATGGTGGAGTTTAACTTTTTGAGGTACATTACGGGGCACAAAAAATACTTTCACACGCCATTTATCTTTGCCGGATTATCATGGTTTCGGTTTAACCCAACCACTGTATTAAATGGCAGGTTGATAGAATTACAGCCACTTGGAACAGAAGGACAGGGATTAGATATTTTTCCAAATAGACCCTTTTACAACCTCACCAGTTTCGCTATCCCCTTTGGTTTAGGTTACCGTTGGAATTTTTACAAATTCCATAGCATCAATTTCGAATTGGGGGCACGTTATGCCTTCACCGATTACCTTGATGACGTGAGCTTGACCTATCCAGGTGCCGATTTATTGTTAAATGAGAGAAGTCAAGTATCTTCTTTGCTTTCTGACAGATCTTGGGAGCTTGGTTTCAATTTGCGTGAGCCCTTTAGTCAAAGAGGGGTAAATACCTTTAACGACTTGTACTGGTATGCTGGTGTGAGTTACATTTTTACAATAAATTCGGGCAGATGTCCTCGATTTAGGTAATTTTGCCAATTCGCAAAAACACAAATGTCTTTAGCCGATATCATCGATCCGGAGCGCCTTCCGCAGCACATTGCTGTCATTATGGATGGAAATGGCAGGTGGGCCAACAGCCAAGGGCAACACCGCATCTTTGGCCACCAAAATGGGGTGCAAGCTGTGCGCAATACCACTGAAGCCTGTGCCGAATTAGGGGTAAAATACCTTACACTTTATACCTTTTCTACCGAAAACTGGGCAAGGCCTGTTGAGGAGGTAAATGCCCTGATGGAATTATTGGTAGCTACCATCAAAGCAGAGGAGGCTACGCTGATGAAAAATCAGATCAAGTTGGTGGCCTTCGGTGAGCTGAGCAAACTGCCTCCTGCATGTAGGGCTCAATTAGAAGAAACCATTGAGCTCACACAGCACAATGCCCGTTTGCAATTGAATTTAGCATTAAGCTACTCTTCACGATGGGAGTTGGTGCAAACCGTACAATCTATTGCAGCTGATGTACAGGCCGGTAAGTTGCAAATTTCGGAAATTACCGAGGAGTTGATCAGCCAAAAACTCATAACCGCCGATATTCCCGATCCGGAATTGCTCATCAGAACGAGTGGTGAATGCCGCATATCTAATTTTTTGCTTTGGCAATTGGCCTATACCGAGTTGTATTTTACCGAGACTTTCTGGCCTGATTTCGAAAAAGATGATTTATACAAGGCCATTTTAGACTATCAGGGTAGAGAACGGCGTTTTGGCAAAACGAGCGATCAAATCAAAACCATTTAATGTCCATTAGCCGCAAGTTATTTTTTTGGATCCTGGTACTATTGCCGGGTTTTGCATTTTCGCAAGTAACACTCAATGGTTTTGAGGTTGATTATAAAAATCCCAAAGAATTTACCATTGGAGGTATCAGGGTGGAGGGTACGCAATTCCTCGACAAAGATGTATTGATCATGCTCTCGGGTTTGCGCGTAGGCGATAAAGTGGTGGTTCCCAGCGAGAAGTTTTCGAAAGCAGTACAAAATCTTTGGAAGCAAGGCTTGTTCGGGGATGTAAGCATTGATGTGGAGCGGGTAGAAAGCAACACCATCTTTTTGCTTTACACCTTAGAGGAGCGCCCACGTTTGTCGAGGTTTGCTTTTAGCAAAAACCTAAAAAAAGGCCAAGTGGATGATTTGAGTGATAAGCTCAAGCCCTACAAAGGCAAAATTGTTACCGAAAACCTGAAAGTTACTGCCACAGCCATCATCAAAGACTTTTATGCAGAGAAAGGGTTTTGGGATGCTTCAATTGAAATGGCCGAGCAAGCCGATAGCAATATGCTGAATGGCGTGGTCATGCGCGTGACCATCAAACCTGGCAAAAAGGTAAAGGTAGGACAAATCAATTTTGAAGGCAACCAGGCCTTGAGCGACCGCAAGCTCAAAAAGCAAATGAAAGGAACGAAGGAATACCAGGCATGGAATGTTTTTAGGGGTGCCAAATTCCAGGAAGAGAAGTACGAAGAAGACAAGGAGAAAATTCTATCAAAGTATTTGGCCGAAGGTTATAGAGATGCACGTATAGTGCGCGACACCCTTTTCCGCAATCAGCAAAACCGTTTTGTGATTCAAATGAAGATAGTAGAAGGCAATCGCTACTACTTCAGAGATATTAATTTTGTAGGCAACACACTTTATCCCGATTCTACGCTTTCCAAGATTTTGGGTATAGAACGCGGAGATATTTATAATCGAGAAACGCTTAATACCCGTTTGCAAATCGATCCTAATGGCCGCGACATTTCTAGTCTGTATATGGACAATGGATACCTCTTCTTCAATATTCAGCCAGTGGAAGTGAAGGTAGAAGGCGATTCTATTGATTTGGAGATTAGAATCTATGAAGGTTCGCAAGCCATTATCAACAAAGTGAGCGTTATTGGAAACGATAAAACCAGTGACCACGTGATCATTCGGGAACTTCGCACGCGACCCGGCCAAAAATTCAGCCGCAGCGACATCATGCGAACCACCCGCGAATTGGCCCAGTTGGGATACTTTGATCCGGAACAGTTAGGGGTAACGCCTACTCCCAATCCAGCCAACGGAACGGTAGATATTGAGTATAAAGTGGTAGAAAGATCGAACGACCAGGTAGAATTATCGGGTGGATGGGGAGCAGGCCAGGTTGTGGGATCGTTGGGTTTGGTATTGAACAATTTCAGCGCTCGCAAATTTTTCGACAAAGAGGCATGGAAGCCGGTTCCCTCGGGTGATGGTCAGCGTGCAAGTATTCGTATTCAATCGAACGGTCGCTTTTTCCAATCGTACAATATGTCGTTTACCGAGCCTTGGCTGGGAGGCAAAAAGCCCAACGCTTTAACCGTTAGTGCTTACACCTCCATACAATCGAATGGCTTGCCACGTACCGATGCCCGGCGACAATCGACCACCATCAATGGGGTAAGTGTGAGTTTGGGTAAGCGGTTAACCGTGCCCGACGACTTCTTTACCTTGGTGCACTCGGTGAACTACCAGCAATTTGTATTGAACAACAGTATAGCCACTGCTTACCTGCAAAACGGCGTTTCTAATAGCTTCTTTTTCCGTGAAACCCTTTCGCGAAACAGCATCGACCAGCCCATTTATCCCCGAAGCGGCTCAAGTGTAACCCTGACCTTACAGTTTACACCGCCCTACAGCCTGCTGGGGCGCCAATCGTTTAACGATTTGCCTGCCGATCAGCGTTATCGTTGGATAGAGTACCACAAATGGCGTTTCGATAGCCAGTATTACCTGAAGCTCGTGGGCGATTTGGTGTTGCTCACCCGTGTTCAGTATGGCTTTTTGGGCAATTACGACAGGAATTACGGGAACGTACCTTTCGGGCGCTTTTTCGTAGGTGGCGATGGTATCATGGGCTTTAACCTCGACGACAGGGAGCTTATTGGCCTGCGCGGTTACCAGAATTTCTCCTTAACGCCCAACGATCCTATTACCGGGCAGACGAATGTGGGAGCTACGGCGTTTCAGAAATATACCATGGAGCTCCGTTACCCTATTACGCTCAATCCGAGCGCTACCATTTTTGTTACCAGCTTTTTGGAAGCAGGAAACAGCTTTTTCAAGGTTCGTGATTTCCAGCCGTTTAACAACTTCCGATCTGCAGGTGCTGGCGTGAGGGTGTTCTTGCCCATGTTTGGTTTGTTGGGTGTTGACTGGGGTTATGGTTTCGATCCTGTACCTGGCAGAGATGGTGCTCACCGGGGCAATGTTCACATTTCAATAGGACAACAATTCTAATCGATATGTTGAAGAAGCTCATTATTGGCATGCTTTTTATCATGCTCGGTGCGGCACCTGCTTGGTCGCAGCGTTTTGCCTACATCGATAGTGAATACATCCTTGCCGAAATGCCTGAATACAAGGCAGCTCAAAACGAACTGGATGTATTGGCCGAGAAGTGGTCGAAAGAGCTGGCCGAAAAGCGCAAAGAAGTAGACCGGCTTTACCGCGCATTCAAAGCCGAGCAGGTGCTGTTAACCGAAACCATGAAAAAAGAACGGGAGGCAGAAATCAAGAAAAAGGAACAAGAAATAGATGATTTGCAGCGTAAACGCTTTGGATTTGAAGGTGAGCTTTTCCAAAAACAAAAGGAGCTCATAAAACCCATTCAAGACAAGATTTACGATGGCGTTCAAAAATATGCGCGAGATAAAGGATATGACATTATTTTTGACCGCTCAGGCGAATTCACCATGCTGTATGCCAACAGTCGGCTTGACAAAAGCGATGAGGTATTAGAGACCATGGGAGTTGCCAAGAAAACAACGAAGCCCAAACCAGAAAGAAGATAAAATTTAAGTTATGTCAATTTTAAAACAAGCTGCCCTCGTATTGGTAGCCATGGTAATAAGCAGTACTGCTTTTGCTCAAGTGAAACTGGGACACATCAATTCTTCGGAATTGGTTGGAATGATGCCCGAAACCAAATCGGCAGACGACAGCTTGAAGCGCTTCACCGAAAGCCTCAATGGTCAATTACAGCTGATGCTTGGAGAGTTGCAAAACAAGTATGGCGATTTTCAGTCGAAACAAGCCAGCTGGTCGGAAGCCATTCGCGAGTACCGTGCCAAGGAGATTCAAGATTTGCAGACCAACATCGATAACTTCCAACAGCGTGCGCAACAAGATATTGCCAAGCGCAAGGAAGATTTGTACGGCCCTATTTTCGAAAAGGCAGAAAAGGCCATTAAAGAAGTAGCCAAAGATGGCAAGTACAGCTACATTTTCGACTCTAGCGCGGGTGCGATGCTTTATCAGCAAGAGTCAGATGACATCATGGAGGCCGTTAAGAAGAAGTTGAACCTTACGGGTGTAACTCCTCCGGCATCTGCTCCCAAGAAGTAATTTGTAACCTTTATAAAAGCCCACTTTCTTACGAAAGCGGGCTTTTTGCATTTTAAGACATCACTTATCTTGTCATTTTGCATATTTATCACTTTCTTTGGTAGGTATCTTTAACCGCATTTCGCATGTTGTCAATTTCCAGAAGCCTGTTATTCTTCTGTTTGCTTTTAGTGATTGTTTTGGCTTCGCCAGTTCGCAGTTTGGCCCAAATGTCAAGTGGCGACAAGGCCTTTGAAGTTCAAAACTACTTTCTTGCTATTGATAGCTACAAAAAAGCCATCAAGAGTAAGGAAAAAAAGGCCTTAGCTACCTACAAAGTAGCGGAATGTTACCGGTTGATGAACGACAATAAGTTGGCGGAAAGCTGGTACGCACGCGCCATCAAGGCGGGTTACGAAGAGCCTGAATTGTATTTGAACTATGCAGGTGTATTGCGGGGCATGGAAAAATATGACGATGCTATTGAACAGTACAATACCTATCTCGGCTTAAACCCAACCGACAGCCGGGCCAAGTGGTTGCTCGAATCGTGCAAGTTGGCTAAAACTTGGATGAATACGCCTTCACGCTACGAAGTGAATAACATGAAGGTGTTTAATTCGCGCCAGTCGGATTATGCTTTGGCCTTATACAAGAATAACGGAGTGATTTTGAGCTCTACCCGTGAGGAAGCTACTGGTAAGAAGTTGTATGGCCGCATTGGGGAAGACTTTTCTGATTTGTTTGAAAGCACCGTTGACCGCCGTGGCAAGTGGGGTAAGTTGCAGGTGCTGCAAGGCGATGTGAACACGGCCTTTAACGAGGGTACAGCTACGGTTAATAAAACAGGAACCATCATGTACTTTACCCGATGCAGCAGCAAGACAGGTGAGTGCAAAATTTACATGTCGCGCAAGGCCGGTAACAACTGGGGCAAAGCCGAGGTGATTGAGTTGTTTGGCGATACGGTGAATGTAGGACAACCCAGCCTATCGAAAGACCAGAAAAAGCTCTATTTCGTTGCCGACAATGCTCCTGGCGGTCAAGGTGGAAAAGACATTTGGTTTATGAACAAGAGTCGCGGCGACAACTGGGATGAGCCTATCAATCTTGGTCCACAAATCAATACCGAGTTCGATGAGATGTTTCCCTACATCCACGAAGACGACAATACGCTTTATTTTGCTTCCGACGGACACCCTGGCATGGGCGGTTTGGATGTGTTTTACAGCGAAGGTTCGGGTACCGAGTGGTCACAGCCTGTAAACATGAAATTCCCTATCAACTCGGGTGCCGATGATTTTGCATTCATTGCCAATGCGCGTAAGGATAAGGGCTTTTTAAGCACCAACCGTCCAGGTGGCCGTGGCAGCGACGATATTTGGCAGTGGGTATTAACTCCTTTGCAGTTCAATTTAAGTGGTCAGGTATACGATGACAGCACCCGTCGTGCTTTGTCGGGAGCCGAAGTGAAGCTCATTTTTGTGGAAGATAAAAGCTACATAGAAGCCATTACCGACAACCGGGGTATGTATACCTTTAAATTGCGTGAAGGGGTAGATTATAAAATTGAGGTAACCCGCAAAGAGTATTTTGGCGACGACACCAGTTTAACGACCAAAGGTTTTGAGGTTTCTAAGGACTTTGTGATTAACATTCCGTTGAAAGCGGTGCCTATTGAAGAGGTTACTTTGAACGACATCTTGTACGACTTTAACAGCGATAAGCTAACGCCCAAATCGAAGGAAAATTTGAAGGTATTGATTGATATGATGAAGAAGTCGGAGAACCTCATCATTGCTATCAACTCGCATACCGACTCACGTGGTTCTGACGAGTATAACTTAGATTTGTCGCAGCGCCGTGCCCAATCGGTGGTGAACTACCTCATCGAAAATGGCATCGACAGTGCGCGCTTACAGGCCAAAGGTTTTGGTGAAACGCAATTGTTGAACCGTTGTAAAAATGGGGTGAACTGCTCTGAGGAGGAGCATCAGATCAACCGTCGTACTACTTTCAAAGTGGTATCAACCGACTTCAAAGGCATTATCAAATACCGTCGTGTAACGGGTAATGAAGAGAAGGAAGAAGATCAGGTATTTACCGACCCGAATAAAGAATAAGATTCTGAACCGATAAACAAGGGCAAAGTGAGTAACTTTGCCCTTTCTTTTTACCGAGGCATGGAAGCATCGAAATACCAACAGCGCGGGGTGTCGGCCGCCAAAGAAGACGTACACAAAGCCATTAGCAAATTAGACAAGGGGCTTTATCCGAAAGCATTTTGCAAGATTTTGCCCGATTATTTGGGTGGTTATGATGCGTGGTGTAATATTATTCATGCCGATGGCGCAGGAACCAAGTCGTCGTTGGCATATGCCTATTGGAAGCAAACGGGCGATTTAAGTGTATGGAAGGGCATTGCCATAGATGCGGTGGTGATGAATATCGATGATATGCTCTGTGTAGGTGCAACCGACCAATTTTTATTGTCTTCTACGATTGGCCGAAACAAGCGCTTGGTACCTGGTGAGGTTATTGCAGCCATTATTTCCGGAACCCAAGAGTTCATTGATGAAATGGCCACTCATGGCGTGAACATCCATTTTGGCGGTGGAGAAACGGCCGATTTGGGTGATTTGGTACGTACGGTGGTGGTAGATTCTACCGTTACTGCGCGTATGAAGCGCGCGGAGGTGATTAGCAACGACTGCATTCAACCAGGGGATGTGATTGTTGGATTGGCATCGTACGGGCAAGCTACATACGAACAGCAGTACAATGGAGGCATGGGTTCGAACGGTCTCACCTCGGCGCGGCACGATGTGTTTCACAAGTCGGTAGGCGAGCATTTCCCCGAAACCTACGATGCCGGTATCGATGCTTCGGTGGTGTATGTGGGCAAGCACCAGTTAACCGATATGGTAGCAGGTACGCCTTTAGATGCGGGGAAACTGGTATTGTCGCCCACACGTACCTATGCGCCCATTTTGAAGCCGGTATTGAAGCAGCTGCGGCCGCACATCCATGGGTTGGTGCATTGCTCGGGTGGGGCGCAAACCAAGGTGCTGCATTTTGTGGATGGTGTGCGTGTGATTAAGGATAATTTATTGCCCGTTCCGCCGCTTTTTGAGTTGATTCAATCGTCATCGGGTACATCGTTCAAAGAAATGTATCAGGTATTCAACATGGGGCACCGCATGGAAGTGTACTTGCCCGAGGCCTATGCGGCCGAAGTAATTGGCATAGCGCAGTCGTTTGGTGTAGCTGCCCAAGTCATTGGCAGGGTAGAGGCTGCCGAGCAAACCCAAGTGCAATTAGAAACACCTTACGGTTCCTTTGTGTACAATAAGTAAAACGGCTTATGCTATAAATGAAAAAGCCCTCGTTCGGAGGGCTTTTTCGTTTTATAGCTTGGCTTATTTAGCGTAAGCAATCGAGCGTTTTTCGCGGATGACTGTTACTTTGATTTGGCCGGGGTATTGCATCTCGCTTTGAATGCGTTGCGACATGTCAACCGACAGGAGTTCGGCAGCATCATCGCTTACCTTTTCTGATTCAACAATAACACGCAATTCGCGGCCTGCCTGAATAGCAAATGCCTTTTCTACGCCTTGGTAGCTCATGGCCAGGTTCTCAAGGTCTTTGAGGCGCTTGATATAGCCTTCGATGACTTCGCGCCGGGCACCGGGACGTGCGCCCGAAATAGCGTCGCAGGCTTGAACGATGGCCGAAATAGGGTCGGTCATTTCTATTTCATCGTGGTGCGCTCCAATGGCATTGCATATTACGGGATGCTCTTTGCAACGTTCGGCGATTTGCATGCCTAACAAGGCGTGTGGTACCTCGGCATTGTCGTCGGGCACCTTGCCTATGTCGTGCAACAGACCAGCGCGTTTGGCCAGCTTGGCATTCAAGCCCAACTCGGCCGCCATGGTGGCGCAAAGGTTGGCCACCTCGCGGCTGTGCTGCAATAGGTTTTGGCCGTACGACGAGCGGTAACGCATTTTACCTACCAAGCGCACCAGTTCGGGGTGGAGGCCGTGAATGCCCAAGTCGATACAGGTACGTTCGCCAATTTCTACTACTTCTTCTTCGATTTGCTTGCGGGTTTTGGCAACCACTTCCTCAATACGGGCAGGGTGTATGCGGCCATCGGTAACCAAGCGGTGCAGGGCCACACGTGCAATTTCGCGCCGCAGTGGATCGAAGCAAGAGAGGATGATGGCTTCGGGTGTATCGTCTACAATCAATTCAACCCCGGTGGCTGCTTCAAAAGCGCGGATGTTACGTCCTTCGCGACCAATGATTTGGCCTTTCACATCGTCGTTTTTGATGGGGAAAACAGAAATAGCGTTTTCAATGGCATGTTCGGTAGCCGTGCGCTGTATACTTTCTATAACCACCTTTTTGGCTTCGCGGTTGGCCTGCAATTTGGCTTCGTCGATAATGTCTTTGATTTGTGCCATGGCTTGGCTTTTGGCTTCGCCTTTCAATTGCTCAACCAGTTGGGCTTTGGCTTCTTCGGCGGTGAGATTGGCGATTTTCTCGAGGTTCTTCACCGTTTGTTGATGTGCCTTGGCCAGCTCTTCTTTGCGCTGGTCAACAATTTCGATTTGACGGCTGAGGTTTTCGCGGGTGGCTTCTAATTCGGCTTCTTTGCGCGCTGCCTGTTCTAATTTTTGGTTGAGACTCTGCTCTTTTTGCTTGAGGCGATTCTCGTTTTGAATAACGGCTTGGTTGCGCTTGTTGGTCTCTTCATCGTGCTGCGAGCGCAACTGTAAGAAACGCTCTTTGGCCTGCAGCTCCTTTTCTTTGCGGATGCCTTCGGCCCGAATTTCGGCCTCTTTCAAGATGCGAGCCGCTTCTTTTTCGGCTTCTTCCTTTTGTTTGTCGAGCACTTTGGCCAACATAAACCGGCCAACAGCTACGCCAGCGGCCAGTGATAATACTCCTATGAGCAAGTTGATTAACATAACGGATGGTTTTAATTACCCGTTGCAGTGCCCGAGCTGCGCTGGCTGAAGAAGGGAAGCTTATTTCGAAATCAATTGCCTGATGCGCTCCAGTTCTGCCTCTATGGCATGATCGGCACTGTTCAGCTTGTTGGCATCTTGAGCCAGCAAGGTATTGGCGAGGAAAAGGGCCGTCATGGCCAATACATCCGTCTTGTCGGCGGTGGGATACAGTTTCCGGTATTCCACCAGCCGTTCGTTGATGAGCTTTTCCGCTTCCCGCATCCGAACTTCATCGTTTGCCGAAAGCACCAGGGGATATTCCCGGTCGCCTATTTTGATTTTTACGTTTTTCTGCTCCATGGTTCTTCATCCATAAACGCTCGCCTCTAGTCCTGCAAGAGGGCTATACATTTATCGATTTCTTTGATGAACTCATTCACCTTTAGTTTGGCTTCCTGCTTTGCTTTCGGGTCGTGGTCGAGTCCTTTAGCAATTTTCAGGATTTTTTTCTGTGATTCCAACACATCGAGCGATTGTTGTAGCTCTTGGTTCTTGGCGTGTAAACGCTGCATTTTTTCTTTCAACTCGGCGTTTTCGAGCTGCAATTGCTGGTGCTTTTGCTGCTGTTTTTCAACGAATTGGCGAATAAAAACCAGTTCTTCTAACAATCCTTTACTCATACGTTATTGGCGCACAGTTGCCCCTAAAGATTTCTCAAAGTTATGCATTAATTTTTGCATCACCTTGTCTGCTACCTCGTCGGTGAGCGTCTTTTCTTCGTCTTGTAAAATAAAGCTCAAAGCATACGACCGTTTGCCGGCTGCTACCTTTTCACCTTCGTATACATCAAACAAATTGACGGCACGTAAAAGCGAGCCTGCCGAAGCAAGGGCAACTTCTTCGAGCTGACTGTAAGCCACATCCTTGCCAATGACCAAAGCCAAATCGCGACGCATGGCCGGGAACTTGGGCAGTTCTTTGAAGCGGATGGGCTGATCGGTTTCACGCATCAAAGTGGCCCATTCAAAGGTGGCAAACCATACGTCTTGCTTGATGTCGTAATGCTTGCAAATTTTGCTGTTTACCTTACCCAAATAAACCACTGGCTTGCCATGTAATTGGTATTGAAGCTGGTTTTCGAGACAGGGATGCGTTCCGGGCTTCGAGTCAAGCCTATCGGCCAAGCCCAGGCGCGACAGTACATTCTTTACCGTGGCATGTAACTGATAAAAATCTGATTTTCTAGCAGGCTCATACCAACTTTCGGCTTGTTGATTGCCTGTTACAAAAAGCGCTAATTGCTCTTGCTCGGTACGTGCCTTGTTCATGCGGATGTAGGCCTTGCCGAATTCGAATAGCGATAACTGAAGCTGGCGCCGATTGAGGTTGTGGCTGATATTCTGCAGACCACTGAACAACAAACTGGGCCTCAAAATAGGCACTTGTTCGTTCACCGGATTCATTACGCGTATTTCTTTGCCCAAAAATTCGGGAGTAAGTTCAAGCTCTTCCTGACTGATGAACGAAAGACTCATGCTTTCGAAATAGCCCTGGCTCACCAATTGATTTGATATGCGCTGTTGCCACTCGTTTTTGTTTTCGCGCTTGGGGTACGATGCCCGGTAATGCACCGGAGCGCCCAGCGGAATATTGTTCAAGCCATGGATGCGCAACACTTCTTCAATGACGTCAATTTCGCGGGTTACATCTACCCGGTAATTGGGCGCTACCGCCTGAACGCCTTCGGCATGCTCGTATTCTATCACAAAGTCGAGCCGGCGAAGGATGTCGCGAATTTCATCGCGCTTGATTTTTTTGCCAATAACGCGGTCGAAGTTGCTATACAGCAAGTGCATCCGCTTGGGTACAGGCACCGTGCTGCACACATCTTCAAGGGCGCTGCTCACCTCGCCTCCAGCAATTTCAAGGATGAGGTTTACGGCCCGTTGCAAGGCAGGTATCACCATATCGGGGTCGGTGCCGCGCTCAAAACGGTAGCTGGCGTCGCTTTTGATGCCGAGCATCCGGCTCGATTTGCGGATCACCGAAGCATCAAACTGCGCACTTTCAATAAAAATGTCGGTGGTGTCGGGCGCGATACTGTCGTTGAGACCGCCCATCACGCCAGCTACCCCCATGGCTTCCTCGGCATTGCATACCAGGAGGTTTTCGGGCTGGAGGGTGTATTCTTTTTTATCGAGCAAGGTGATTTTTTCGTTCACTGCCGCGCTACGCACAATGATTTGGTTGCCCTTTATTTTGCGCAAATCGTAAGCATGGAGCGGATGGCCCAACTCAAACATTACGAAGTTGGTAATATCTACCACATTGTTGATGGGCTTGCTGCCAATGCTGGTGAGGCGCTTTTGGAGCCATTCGGGCGATGGACCTAAGGTCACTCCACTGATGCAAATGCCTGCAAAGCGGTTACAGGCGCCTGGCGCGTCGATACGGATACTCACCTGCTGGGTGCCGCTGTGTGTACCCGGATCGCTGAGTGCGGGAAATTTGCGTCCCATGCGCAGGTGAGCGGCCAAGTCACGTGCCACCCCATAATGCGAAATGGCATCGGTGCGGTTGGGGGTGAGGCCAATTTCTATTTGCACATCGGCATCTGAACCCAAAAGTTGGGCGATGGACGTGCCGACGGTCGTTTCGCTGGGAAGCACCATGATGCCATCGTGGTTGTTGCCCAATCCAATTTCGTCTTCGGCACACAGCATGCCTTCGCTGAGTTCACCGCGAATTTTAGCTTTTTTGATGGCAAATGGCTCCCCGCCAGTCGGATACAGGGTAACGCCCACGGGGGCTACCACTACTTTTTGTCCGGCCGCAACATTGGGGGCTCCACACACAATCGACAGTCGATTGCTGCCGTCGGTAGTTACGATGGTGCACTGGAGCTTATCGGCATTGGGGTGCTGTGTGCATTCCAACACTTCACCTACCACCAATCCTTCGAGTTTTTCGGTCGATTGGCCCAAGGAGGTAGTACCATCTACTTCGAGGCCAATCTCGGTTAAGGCATCACAAAGGGTATCGAGCGCAACAGGCTGCTCGAGGTAAGTCAGCAGCCAATTGTAGGAAATTTTCATATCTGTTTGTTCTCCGACAAAGTTAAAAGCAAAAGCGCTTGCTGTCGGAATAATTTTGACAGCAAGCGCTTGGGTTGAGGTTCTGTTTCTACTTAGTCGCGGATGATGCGACGCACGCTTTGTTTTTGTCCGTCGTCGATGCGGAGCAAATAAATACCTGCAGGCAATTGTTGCAATTGCAGATTGAGTTGATTGAAGCCGGCATCGAGTGCGTGATTTTCGGTCATCAAAACCTGGCCGAGCGTATTGCTCACTTGGAAGTTGATTTTGCTCGACTGTTGGGCATAAACCGATACATTAAGTGCTCCTTTGGTGGGATTAGGGAATACCTGAACTTGCAGCTCTTGACGTGGTCCGTTTACGCCTGTTGCCGGAGTGAGGTCAAAAAAGCGGATGTCGTCGATGGCTGCTTCAACAATACTCGCTGGGTTAAGGTCTTGGGCCACAAATCGCAGACGCACGGTTGCGCTGGGAGTTACAAAATCTCTCACCCGCACTGCATTTCGGCGCCAGCTTCTATCGCTGCGGCGGGTACGTTCTACCAGGCGCCAGGTGCTACCGTCGTTGGTGATGTATACTTCCCAGTTGTCGAGGTTCGGACTGCTACCCGTTTCATTGGTATACCAGCGCATATAAGTAATCACCGGATCGCCATAGGTACTGAGATCGTAAAAGGGACTCAACAAGCTGGTGCGGCCACCATCCACATCGGCTGCATCTACAGGGCTGGTGGAGGCAGGAGCATTTTTGGTAAAGGCTGCCCGGCTACCACCCGGGGTAGCGTTGCTTCCGGGTGCTGTGATGCTGCTGGGGTTGGCAGCAGTAGCAAAGGAGGGGATGGGTACACCCATTTCCCAAAAGCCGTCGGTGGCATTGTCGGTACTGAAGCCAATGGTGAAAGTTGAATCTTGGCTCGCGTTTTCAAAGGTATGATTCGCGTATTCGGTAAAACCTACCAAAAGGTTGTAGTGTAAATTGGGCGTAGCTGCATCGGTTGCGAAATTGGGTTGAACGGCGCCAATGCCGCCCGATAAATCAACCACACCTACAAAGTACTGGAGAATGGTTCCAGCGGGTTGGGCGGGTAAGCTGCCCGTGTAATTGTTTCCACCTGCTGAGGTAAGGGTTACTGTATCGCTGAGGCTGGGGGCAGCACCCAGTGGACGATAAATGACTTGCGCACCCGCAACAAAGCTATTGAACGGAGCAGCAGCGTTAATTGAAACATTCACTGGAATAGGTGCATTAGCTGGGGCATCTGCAAAAGGCGTTAGCGTAAATTGCACATTGGCCAGCAGGCGGATGCCATGAAATCCAAAAGCACTAACCAGTTGATTGAAATGGGGGGTGCCATTCGATAGATTGTTGTCATCGTCATCGGCTTGAATGGCATCAATCAAAATTTGGCTGTAAAGGCGACCTTCTTGTCCGTTTGGCGCATTGGCAAGCGCATACATCGATTCGGCCAAAATCTCCATCATGGTGCGGTTGTTGCCAATGAGGCCACCTGTACGCCACCAGGCACCGCAGATGATTTCGCCATCGGCATGCACTTGGCCTACAAGATTTTGCGGAAAAATTTTGGGATTGATGTCGTAGCGGCGAATCGATTGGTTCGGATTGGTAGAGCTGTAACCTATGCCCAACACGGGGTCGCCGGTAAGGGTAATGGCAAAGATGTCGCTGTAACCTTCGCCCATACCGCCGTTTTGAAATGGCTGTCCGAAAGAATTGTAGAAATAATTGGTGATGGCATGGCCGTATTCATGGTATACCACGTCGGCCGTCAGCGACAGGGCGTTACAGCCGCCAGCAGTAACATAAAAATTGATAGAGTTGCCGTTAAAGAAGGCATTACAGGTGCCGTCGGTACGATCGACACGTGTGGTTAACGGAAAATCTAAAGCCGTAAAATTCGGCATCAAACTTTTGAGATAATCGTGCACCAACGAGGTGTGATAATATGCCGAAAGGTGTCGGATGGAATTTATTGCTGGCGAGGTACCACGGTTGTTGTAGATTACGGTATCGCGCAGCGAGTCGATCATAAGCGTAAAAGTAGGCGTATTAGAGCCTGTATTGCCGTGCACTACCCTCGACCAGCGGCCTTGCAAGGGGAAGGTGCCAAGTGCGGGTAAACCCGGGATACCACCATCGTACTGACCGCTGGCGGTGGTAAAGTAGTTGACGCCGTTGACTGTAAACTGCAAGTGAGGCAAAGCCACCAGAGAATCGGGCAAGTAAGGATGTTTGGGGTAAATCGTACCTAGCAACTGTAAATTGCCGTTGGCCTCGGGTCTACCATTGGCAAGGAACGGCTTAGGAGCTGCTTGCACCACCAAATTACGACGTGATAATAGCTGGCCGTTGTGAGCATCAACCAGTACTTCCCAGTTTTCGGGCACCCGATCGTGATCAATGGTTTCCACAAAAATGGTACGAACCAGGCGGAAGCTGTATTGTTGGTTGCCAGGAATGGCCAATACCTTTAATTGAGGTTCGGCGTAAACATGGGTAATGTTTTCGAGCTCATGCTGGGCCAAGGTCATGGCCTCACCTTCGGAGATGCTTGGTACTGTGCTGAGCTGGATGTTGTTGAACACATCGAGACCGAAGAGCACCACCTCGTCGGTTTTGGTGAATTTGAGTGTTAAACGGCTGTTGATGATCTCTAAACCTTCGTGCAGCTGGCGGAAGTTTACAAAACGGTATTTGGCCGATTCATGGGTCCTGATGAGCTCTAGCTGACCAACAGGAATGTTGAAGCCATGGAGCTCTTCGGCCATGAAGCGATAACTTTTGGCTACCAAATCGGAACCACTTACCCTGATGGGGTCGCCAAAAGCGCGGTTGGGCTTGCCGTTTTCTTCGTTGAAAAGCACATGCCACGAGGGGTGTTTTTGGCTGAAGCTGTACCAGAAGGTGGTAGCCTTGAGGTGCTGTTGCAAGCTTACATCAAAAGCTTGTTTTTGTTGCACATAGCGGATTTCCTTATCTGAATGCTCGTGAGCCTCAGCGGCTACGGTCAAAATCAGCAGCATAAACAGGCTGTTAAAGAGCTTTGTGGAAAAGTTTTTCATGTACCGTTTTAATGTAGTAACTTCAATGATAAGAAAAAGTTGGGCGAGGTGTATCGCTAAAGCCTGATTTTTTGCTGATTGCGTAGTTTTGGCGCGTTAGGTTATCTGCTCAAATTGGGAATAATCAAAAAAAGTAATAACTTTGTAATTACAATTTTTGCTTATGCATCTTGCTGTCATTCACATTGGTAATTCGAAGGGTATTCGCCTTCCGAAAACCCTTTTGGATAAGTACAAGATTACGGATCAAGTGGAGTTGATTCTTGAGAAAGAACATATCATTCTGAAGCCCAAGACCAATCCACGGTTGGGATGGGAAGAAGCATTTAAAAACATGCATGCCGCTGGTGACGATGAATTGCTGATGGATGATGTTTTTGAAGATGAAAATTTGGATGAATGGAGCTGAGGCAATACCAAATCATTTTGGTGAACCTTGATACTACGGTTGGCAGTGAAATTCGAAAAACGAGGCCATGTGTTATCATTTCCCCCGATGAAATGAACAAATACCTTAAAACCGTGGTAGTTGCTCCCTTAACAAGCACCTCAAAAGCGTATCCTACCAGGATTGAAATCCTTCACCATGAAAAGCGAGGTTGGATTGTATTGGATCAGATAAGAACGATAGATCGGAGTAGAATTATAAAGGTTACGGGTAAGCTGGCAGAGCGTGAGATTAGCCTGCTGAAGCATGTACTCCATGAAACATATGTTGCCTAAGCCTAAAAAACGATGCCATGAAAACCTTGTTGACAATTTGTTTGAGCTTGCTTGCGGGTTTTGTATCGGCACAACAAGCGGTAGTGGTAAAGGGACGAATCAACAACTTCGATGCGTCGGAGACTATTTTTTTGGGATTTGACGATGTTATAAAACCGTTGGAACCACAAGCAAGCGGTACATTTGAAATAACGGCCAAAGTGCCTTCATTTCCTGCTTTTTTCTATTTCTCAACCATCTCAAAAAAGGGAAAAATCACTTCCAAATCACCACTCATTTGGTTTGAAAGCGATAGTGTGTTTGTAGAGCTGAACTGGTTGGATGGCGCCATTGCCATGCAAGGGAAGTTGCCGTACCAAGGTCTTTCAGAAAAGCTGGAAGCATTGAAAGGTAAGCCACAAATGGAGGAGGTACTCAAACATGCGAATGCCATTCCGGCTTTGTATTTCGCCAATGTGCTGAAAGAAAAAATAGGCATTGCCGACCTAGAAGCTTTTTTAGTGCATGTTCCTGACTCGCTTCGTGCCTTGCACTACGTAAAAAAGATAGAAAACTATTTGCTCGCTCAAAAAATAGGGTCACTCAAAAAGGGCTCGGTGGTGCAAGATTTTCAATTGCCCGATAGTACAGGAAACCGGGTTTCAATGCTGCAAAATTCGGGTAAAAAGCAGTTGGTGGCTTTGGTTTCAACAGGCTGCTTCTATTCATTGGCTAGTTTGAGCATGTTGCAAGAGCTTGCCGAATGGAACAACAAGTCATTTGACATTATTACCATTTGGGACGACGGCAGCAAAGACACATGGTTGAATGCGCGGAAAGATCAAAAGAGCAAGATTAGTTGGACCAATTTGTGGGATGAGTACGGTTTTGCTACTACCTACTTTGGCATGCAGGTTTCGCCTTCGTTTTATGTGATTAACGAAACAGGTGTTTTGGTGAATGTTTTTCGTGGATATGACCAAAAAATTGCTTCAAAAATCAAAATCGCCTTGCAGTGAGGAAAAAGTTCATGGGTTTGCATTTTGCCAAAGGTTGAAAGGAAAAAATGAAAGTGGATTTTGAAAAAGGATGGTTGGTAGGAGCACTATTGGTGGGTGTTTATTTGTTGGTATCGGCCTGCAAATCAACCAACCCACCTTTGCCAGTGGTGGCGCAAGTTGATTTGAACCGTTACCAGGGCCGTTGGTACGAGATTGCCAGTTTTCCGCTGCGGCCACAAAAAAACTGCACGGGTACCTATGCCGAGTACAGTTTACAAGGCGAGTACATCAAGGTGTACAACCATTGTATCAACAGTACCAATGGCAAGGTAAAAGACATCACTGGCAAAGCTTGGCCCGAAAACAAGGGCGACAATGCCCGCTTGCTGGTTCAGTTTTTTTGGCCTTTTAAAGCGCCCTACCACGTGATTGCGCTAGATACAGCCAACTACCAATATGCCATGGTGGGCACCCCCAACCGCAAATACTTGTGGATTTTGTGCCGCCAGCCCCAGATGGAACCTGCCCGGCGCAATGCGTTGGTGCACTATGCTAGCAGCTTGGGCTTCGATACCCAGAAGCTGCTGTATACCGTTCAGCCTTGATTACATGATTTCGGCCAGCTCCAGCCAACGCAGTTCCGCTTCATCCAATTGATCGCGCTTTTGCTGGAGGCTAAGTCCCCACTGCGCATATTCCTCGGCTGTACCATTGCCACTGCTGAGCTGTTGTTCTAGTTGGGCGATCTCGCTTTGCAGCGCTGCCATTTGTTTTTCGAGTTGCTCGTATTCTTGCTTCTCTTTGAAACTCGGCTTGCGTTTGGGTTCTGCCGGCTTAACGGGTGCCGCTACCACTGCAGGTGCCTGAACAGCTAGTTTGATGTCGGCTTCCTCTTCTTTTTGCCTGCTTTTTTCCGATTTCAGCCATTCGCGGTAGTCGGTGTAGTTGCCCGGAAAATCGCGTACTTGGCCTTCGCCTTCGAACACAAAAAGGTGGTCGACCAAGCGGTCCATGAAATAGCGGTCGTGCGAAACGAGTACCAAACAGCCCTGAAATTCATCGAGGAATTCCTCTATCACATTGAGGGTTTCGAGGTCGAGGTCGTTGGTGGGCTCGTCGAGGATGAGGAAATTGGGGCCGGTCATCAATACCAGCAAGAGCTGCAAACGGCGTTTTTCACCTCCGCTGAGTTTGCTCACCTGGTCGTGTTGCTGTTTGGGTGGAAAGAGGAAGCGGTTCAAAAAGTTGGAGGCACTCAACTCCCGGCCGTCAGAAGTTTTGATGTATTCGGCCCGCGCCTTTACCAATTCAATGACGGTTTGTCCGGGCTGGTACTGCAGCTCCTCCTGGGTGTAATAGCCAATTACCGTGTTTTCACCCTTTTCCATGCCACCACCATCGGGCCGTACCAAGCCGGCGAGCAAGTTCAAAAAGGTGCTTTTGCCTACACCGTTTTTCCCTACAATGCCTACCCGGTCAAAACGGGTGAAGATGTAGCTGAAATCGTGCAGTATTTTTTTATCGCCATAGTTTTTCTTGAGGTAGGCCAACTCCAGGATTTTACCACCCAGCCGCTTGCCATTCACATCGAGTTCTATCTTGCCTTGGGCGCTCGGTCCTTTGGCTTTTTCTTCGAGTTTGTAGAAATTCTCGATGCGGGCTTTCGATTTGGTGCCGCGGGCCTTGGGTTGACGGCGCATCCACTCCAACTCCTTGCGCATGAGGTTGCGTGCCTTTTCGGCATCTACCAAAGCAATTTCTTCACGGATGGTTTTGTTCTCGAGGAAATCGGCATAGCTGCCTTGGTGGCGGTACATTTTACCCCGGTTGAGCTCAAAAATCTCGTTGCAAACACGCTCCAAAAAGTAGCGGTCGTGCGTGATCATGAGCACCGTCATGCGGCGGGTGCTGAGGTAATGCTCGAGCCATTCAATCACTTCGAGGTCGAGGTGGTTGGTGGGTTCGTCCATGAACAGCAATTCGGGCCGGCCAACCAAAGCCTGTGCTATGGCCACGCGCTTGCGCTGTCCGCCCGAGAGCGAGGCCACCGACTGGCTCAAATCGCTGATGCCGAGTTCGGTGAGTATTTGTTTTACTTCGAGTTCGTAGTCCCACAGGTTTTGTGCGTCTATTTCGAGGGTGAGGTCGTGCAACTCCTGTATTTCTGCCTCGTTGGGTTCGGCCAATAAGGCCAGGCGGTTGTATTGCCGCAATAGCTGTACTTCGGGCGCATCGCCGGCGAAAATCACTTCGCTGATACCGCCATTTTCGCCCATGAGCGGTTCTTGTTCGAGGTAGGCCATGCGTACATCGTTGCGGATGCTGTAATTGCCTTGGTCGTGGGTTTCTCGACCGGCCAAAATGCGCATCAAGGTGGTTTTGCCACAGCCGTTGTGGCCCACTAAGACTACTTTTTGACCCAAATTGAGGCCGAATGATAAATCTGTGAAAAGGGTACGCTCGCCAAAACTTTTGCCTAGCTTTTCTACCGAAAGGACGTTCATGCTGCGAAAATCCGCAATTTTTAGCGCATTGCAGCTTCTTGCAACACAAACTCACAGCTGGCTGCTACTTGGCCATTCACTTGGAGTTCGAGCAAATGGGTCCCAGGATAGTGTTTGCGGGTGGTGAGGTCGGCAAATGCATGGCTGCGGCTCAACTCCATTCTTTCGCCCGGGGCCAAGCTTTTTTCTGTGATTTGGAAAACTTTGGGAGAGCGCTGCCCATTGCTTTTCACAAAATGGATGCGGTACTCGAGCCGGTATGGGCTGCTTTCGCTGCCCTGGTGTTCGATCGCCAAGCTTAAAGTTGCTTTTTGGCCTAGGATGAGTTGATTTGGATGTATGCCCCAATGGTGTAATGCAAAATTTGGCGCCTCAAACCCAAAAAGCTGGTGTGCTTCGGCTCGGCCTTTTTTGAGTAAACCGCGCAGGGCGTGTTTGAGCAGGGCATCGGTGGCGGTACTTTGTCCTTTCCAAGAGGCTGCCACGGCCAACAACCAATCGGGATGCGATTTAGAAATGTCGTTCAAGTGGTTGGCTACCGAACGGCGCACATATTCCGAGGGGTCGTTTTTGAGTTTTTCGAGCACAGGCAGGGTCACGGTGGGGTCTTTTTTCAGCCAAACTACGTCTTGCCCCCAGGGTAAACGCGGTCTCAAGCCTTCGCTGGCCAGCCGACGCACATATTCGTTGGGGTGGTCGGCCCAAGCGAGATGCTGCAGCAGCATGCGCTCGGGGTATAGCTGCAAGAACGGCCGCACGGCGAATTCAGCACTGAAACTGCTGGTGAGTTCGGCCAGTGCCGGAATCGACAAGTCGGGTTCGGCTGTGCCGTGTACTTCCACAAAATCGGGAAACAACATGCCAGCCAAGCTGCGGAATTGGGGGGCCAGGGCCACCACCACCGGCAGTTGCCGTGCATAATCGCCCGGCAAACAGCTGCCTAGCAATTGGCTGAGGTGCCGCATGCGCTGCTTGAGCGACATATCGGGCCAATGCGCAGGCATGGCTAGTTGGTGCCAGCGTTCTTGGTCAAATGTGGGTGCCAGCTCCTTGGCTGCACAGCTGAGCGCCTGCACAAAGGCGGCATCAAAAGCATCTTTGAGTACGTAATCGGCCATAAAAAAACCGCCCGAAGGCGGTTCTAAATTAGTGTTTTTATTTAGCGTTTGATGATGCGCATGCTGCCAGCCTGGCCTTCCATGCGGATGAGGTAAGCGCTTGCTGGTAAGTCACTGAAATCGAGGCTGCTGCGGCTTTCGGTGAGCAATTGCTGTTTTACTTTTTGGCCCTGGAGGTTGTAAAGCGCAATCATTGCTTGCTGCTCGTTTTTGAGCTCTACAGTCAATACATCGGTCACTGGGTTGGGCCAAGCCTTCAACAATGTGCCCAGTTGATTTTCATTCACCCAACTGGAGCTTCCAATGGGCGTAAGTCGATACAGGGTGCCGTTGGCAGGGGTTCCGAAAAGGGGCAACAATGACAATCCAAAGGTGGGATTGGCCACCGTACCGCTGATTAAATTGGCTACTACGCTCGCATTGCCATCGGTGAGTGCCGTGCCCACCAAGGGGCCTGGGTCGCCTTCGTAAAAGGTTGCCAAGTCGGTGATGGTATTGGGACCGTAGCGGTATTCAATGATATTGCTTCCTTCGTAAACCCAGGCCTGAAAGCTGATGAACATGTTAAGAATGCCCCCAGAATTGCTGTATTCGCCGTAAGAGCCAACTTCTTTCCATTCGATTTTGAGGATGCGGTTGCCTGCAGCACCATCTACCTTGTACGAAAGGGGCGAAAGCGAAATGGTAGAGTCGTAACCCCTGTCGATAAGGTCGGTTTCGAAAGGTGACATCACCCCAAATATAGGATTGCCATTGCTCAAACCAACCAACGATCCGCCCAAGCCATCGAGCATCAAGGTGTCGATAAGCTGACCTTGAATACGCATTACAAATGGCATTGGGAAGGTGAAGGTAGGGTCGTCCCAAGGCGCATTGTTGTTGATGGAGGTAGTGCCCGTAAGCGGGGTATACGCAGCTGTTTCGGCAGTAAAGGTGTATGCCAAATTGGCTGTGTTTTCAGTAGAAAAGAGCGTTTTGATTTTGCTCTTTTTAGGGCTGTTCTGGGCGCTCGCTGTACCCGTTACTAATAACGACAACAAGCCGATCCATACTTTTTTCATGATAGTGCAGGTTAGATTGCGAAAATAATGAAATTGTGGTTGTAACGGCTTGTTGTCGCGCCATGTCAAGGTTTTAAGATGCGAACGCTGTTGCCAAAAAGTGGGTCGGTGAGGATATACATACCCGCCGCTAGTTGCTGCAGATGAAAACCTGCACGGGCTTGTTCGAGACTAAGCGCTTGAATCAACTTGCCTTGACTGTCGATTAAGTGAAGTGTATCGCTGCCTACCAAACCTGCCAGGTGGTGCAGTCCGGTTTGTGCGTCGGTTCGCAATGTCATGGGAGGCAGGTGGGTTACCGCTTGTTTGCGCTCGGGCAGTACCAAATGCACGGGGTTCAACGAAAGTACAGTGCCGTTTTCGGGAATAGCACACATGAGTTGACTGGCACAATAGGTGGTGGGTTGCGATGCCAAGCCGGCAATAAATTGCTTGTGTATTCCTGCTTCACAGCTTGCCCACAAGCTTATTTCAACGTGCTCATCTCTGCGGTTTACAGGCATTTTAACGTAGTGCAAACTTACTTTGCTGTCGAGTTCATGTAGCCAGCTTTGTACGATCAGGGTGTCGGAATAATATTTCCGAACGGCCAGGAACTGGATTTTCATAATCCGCTCGCCGGTTTGCCCGTCAAGTTCATAGCTTATGGCTTCAAACGCAAATGGATCGTATTCATACAAACAGCTATTCACCATTCCGCCAAAATGGAGCATGCCGATGTCCATGATTTCTGTTTTGTTGATATGTAGCAAGCTCAGCTGGAGATGGTTGTAAGGTTCAACGTAGCCAACGGCTTGTCCATATACATAAAATGGAAATGGCATGGGCAAAGTGGCTGGCCATTCGGGATATTGAGCATCCATGGGCCATTTTTGAGCCTTTTGAAGGGGCTTTGCCGCTTCTTTGCTGGTTTTAAGTTTGTAGTTGGCATGGTGTTGACATTGTGTGGCACAAGCCGCTGCCTGCTCCTCTTCCGAAATACGGTACCGGTGTTGGTGGATGCAGTGGCTGTGGTCGTGGCACCAGTTTGGTTCTACCTGCATGCCTTTATCACTGCTGTGGTGTGCGCAGCAACTGCTTATGGCAGAGCCGCTCTCACACTTGGATATTAACTGCATTTCGGTTGCCACAACCTCGATGTAGCGCTTAGAAGAGTCGGTTTGTGCTGCAACCCAGCCTGGCAGGGCCAGCAGCACCAAAATCAGGTTTTTCATGGTGCATGTGTTAAAAGGTGAATATTTCTAAATGCATGTTAGCGTTCACCCAAGGACTTGCTTGGGTAAAGTAGCCATTGATGATGCCGTTTTGCGGTTGTGGTTGGAAGGTGTTTAGGTGATACCCTTCCCCATATTGGGCTGGAATGCCCCAAATAACAATGCTTTCCAATTCTTGTTGACCACAGATGACCGACCACGGAAACCAGGGTTTCGTGATTGGTGGGTTTTCAGTTGTGCAAAGCCTGGGCATGGGCAAGGTAGTCATGGCTGCAACCGCAGCAGTTGCAGGCTCCTCTCTGGAAATCGAAACATGTTGGGCAGTAGCCAGCTGGCTGATGGCCAGCAATGCGAAGAAAAGGAGTTGTTTCATGGCTCATTGCTTTGAATTAAAAGCAATTTACCCTCAGCCGTTTCCCGAATGGTCACAGCTTTGTCGGCATATGTGTCCTGCCGATTTTCTGACATTCTAATGGCAATACTTCATGCGGTTGCGGCTGTTGGCTTTTTGCCGAAATTGCAGGCCGTATGAAAAATCCCTGGATTGCGGCATTCCGACTGCGCACCTTGCCCCTGGCTTCGGCCTCTATTGTCATGGGTGGCGCATTGGCAGCAGCCGTTGATGCTCACCGCTGGCCAGTGACCGCGCTGGCCCTGCTCACAGCCATCTTGTTGCAGATATTGAGTAACTTAGCCAACGATTATGGCGATTTCCAAAACGGTGCCGATTTGGCGGGGAGGAGCGGACCAGATCGCATGGTGGCCAGCGGACAAATCAGCGCGGCTACCATGAAAACCGCCATGGGGGTGTGTGGCTTCCTCGCCTTGGCATCGGGTGTTGGTTTGTTGTGGGTGGCATTTGGCGGCTTTTCGGTGGCTTTTGTAGGGATGTTGCTGTTGGGATTGCTGGCCATTGGGGCAGCGGTGAAGTATACCGCGGGTAAAAATCCCTATGGTTACGCGGGCTTGGGCGATGTGTCGGTGCTGCTGTTTTTTGGCTTGGTAGGCGTAATGGGCAGCTTTTATTTGCATACCGGTGCATGGTGGTGGAGCGTGCTGTTGCCTGCCATGGGGCTCGGACTGTTGTCGACCGCTGTTTTGAATTTGAACAACCTGCGCGACCGCGAAAGCGACACCCGTGCTGGCAAACGCAGCATTCCGGTGCGCATTGGTGCCGTTTGGGGCGTTCGCTACCACAATATGCTGGTGCTGCTGGGCAGTTTGTTGATGTTGTGGTTTGCCCGGGACGAATGGTCGCACCTGCACCTTCCTTGGCTCATTTGCTGTTTGCCTTTGTGGTTCAGTTTGTACCGCATCAACCAGGTGAAAGCAGCGCAAGGCTACGACCGCTTTCTGAAAATTACAGCCCTCAATACCTTGCTTTTTGCCGTGGTTGCCGCCCTCATGAATTTGATTTAGCATGCAAAGTCTACCCGAGAATTTACACGCCCGTTGTTTCCCTTACCGACTCGATTTTAAGTCGCCGGCGGGCACCTCACGTGGGGTAATGACCCAAAAAATGAGCTGGATGATTGTGATTGCCGATGAAAACGGTCAGCAGGGCTTGGGCGAGTGCGGTCCTTTACCCGGTTTAAGTTTCGACGATCGTCCCGATTTTGGCACGCGTTTGTTGCGCTTGTGCGAGCAATTCAACCAGCAAGAGTGGGCCACGTTTGAAGAAAGTTTGCTTTTTTACCCCGCCATGCGTTTCGGTTTTGAAATGGCCCTGCGCGATTATTTGCAAGGCGGCGAGCGTCTGCTTTTTGAAAGTGACTTTACGCTGAAGGGTGCTCCCCAAGCCATCAATGGCCTCATTTGGATGGGCAGCGAGGCCTTTATGCAACAACAAATTGCCGACAAGCTGGAACAAGGTTTTACTTGTTTGAAAATGAAAGTGGGTGCCCTCGATTTTGAAACCGAGTTGAATTTGTTAAAGGCATTGCGCAAGCAGTTTCCGGTGAACGTACTTGAGTTGCGCGTTGATGCAAATGGAGCCTTTTCGCAGGCCCAAGCATCGGAAAAGCTCAAGCGTTTGGCTGAACTGGGCTTACACAGCATTGAGCAGCCCATCAAAGCCGGACAGCCCGAAGCAATGGCGGCTTTGTGTGCCCAAAACATTTTACCTATTGCCCTCGACGAAGAGCTCATTGGTCTCACCGATACCGACCAAATGGCCGATTTGCTCGATCAGATAAATCCCCCCTACATCATACTCAAGCCAACTTTGCTAGGCGGTTTTGAGGCTTGCGAGGCTTGGATTGCCGCCGCCCAAGCACGAAAGGTAGGCTGGTGGGTAACTTCGGCCCTCGAGTCGAACATCGGCTTGAATGCCATTGCGCAGTGGACCGCCACCCTGAACAATCCTTTGCCGCAGGGTTTGGGTACTGGACAGCTCTACACCAATAATTTCGATTCGCCCTTGTTGGTGGAAAAGGGCAAATTGTGGTTTTTGCCAGAGATAAGCCCATGGGATTTGGCAGGATTTAGGGATAATTTGTGAGTTGGTTTTCACTGACCAATGCGTGTTTCGGACGGATTTTTAAGTTTGAGCATTTTTTTTTAGCTTGAATTCAAAATCCGCATGTATGAACCTATCTCAAGCCGAAAAAGCCACCAGCGAAACCCTGGCACGTTGGGCGGGCATTAGTGAATTTTACACCAATAATGCCAAGATGGAGCGGCAAAATAGCCGGTTCCGCCAAATAGTAGGTTGGTTGGGTATTTGGCTACCGCTGGTGGTTTATATAGTGCTTTTTGCGGCAGGTGGTCCTTCACGACCCTTAGAATCTTTGAGCCATTATTACCATACCTGGGCGCAAGTGCCTTTTGTGTTGATTGTAGGATTCATGGGATTGTACTTGTTGCTTTACAAAGGCGAGGAGGGTTTTGATTTTATGCTTAGCAGTTTCGCAGGCCTTGGAGCTTTTGTATTGGCGTGGGCACCTACCAGTCCTATTTGTGATCATACAGCGGCTTCATGGATCATTACGCAAAACACCAAATCGTCTTTATTAGAATGCCTTCATTTAGGGGGTGCAGGGGTGTTTTTGGTATGCTTGTCGTTCATTCTATTCTTCTTTTTTCCGCGCTTTGGACAGGTAACTACCAGGCAAAAGTGGTTTTACAGGTCATGTGCGGTGGTTATGTGGGTGGCTTTTTTGGTGGTGCTTTTAGGGGAAAGCATTTTGGGAGATGATGTTTATTTGAAATACAGCCTTACCTTTTGGATGGAATGTATAGCCATTTGGGCCTTTGGTTGGGCATGGCTAATCAAAGGCCGAACGCCAACCGTATACTCGCATTGATACTGCTAATGTGTGGTTAATTACCAACCTTCTTTCCCCACGAGGGGCACAAATTTGAAGTTGTCATAGGTTTCGGTCTCGAGGCTGCCGTCGGCTTGTTTGCGGATGCGCAGCATGCGTTGGTGCGCCTCGTCGCCCACCGGAATAACCAACAAGCCACCCACTTTGAGCTGCTCGCACAACGATTGTGGTACCACAGGTGCACCGGCGGTTACAATGATTTTATCGAAAGGAGCGAAGGCGGGCAATCCCAAGGTGCCATCGCCGTAGTGGGTACTTACCTTGCTATTCATGTTTTGAAGTAGCAGGCGGGTTTTTTCGTACAACTTCCGCTGCCGTTCGATGCTGTACACTTTGGCACCGAGTTTTTCGAGCACCGATGCTTGGTAACCCGAACCGGTGCCGATTTCGAGTACTTTGTCGCGCTTTTTTACTTCGAGCAATTGCGACTGGAAAGCTACCGTAAAAGGTTGCGAAATGGTTTGACCTTCGCCAATGGGCATGGCCCTGTCGTCGTAAGCTAGCTCCAAAAAAGCCAAATCGAGGAAAAAATGACGGGGAACAGCGTTGATGGCTTGGAGCACCGCCTCGTCGCTGATGCCTTTGCCCCGAAGGTCGTCGACCAATTTTTTTCTCAATCCTTTGTGCCTGAAACTGTCTTGAAATGTGCTTGACAACATGCTACAAATGTAAGCGATTGAGGTCAATTACGCCGAATTGTTGGTAATTGCCAATGACAATCGGTTAGGGAATTCTGACTGTGGAAAAAATCAGGGATTGCAGTGATCACAATTGGCAGGATCGGCCACGGCCCCCTGCGGATGCATGTTTTTTTCGCTGTGCCCGCAGAAACTGCAAAGGGTGCTTTCGTATAGTGGAAGGCGGGTAGGACGCTGGCACCAGCCACAGGGCAATCCTGCCACCAATTGGCCCCCAGCAAAGCCGGGGAGTTGGCAATTCGGACAAGCAGTTTGCAGCCTAGAAATCATTTTTTCGGCCGCTTTGGCCAAAACCCCCATGCGGGTGGGGTTGAGGTGCGCACGCATATCGGTTTCGGCCCATACGCTTCCGTGCGATGCCCAAAGCGATTTGGCGGCGGTTTCCAAGGCCACGCTGTCTTGCAATCCCTTGAATAGCACACCGAAATCGTGTTGACTGGCTTTGAGGATAATGGCATGCTCAGGGAAGCCAATTTCCTGAGCAAATTCGCGCAAATCGCGCAGATTTTCGATGCGGCGGGCGGCAAAATTGGTGTCGGTACTCAAATAATCACTGCGCCAAAAGCGACCTGTTTCCGACTCCACAAGGTATAAAAGCTCCAGGTCGGAAGCCACAAAAGGAATGGCCGGGTGCGGACCAAAACTTCCTTCGCTCACCAAGACCAAATCGGCGGGGCAGGCTTCGTAGCCCAAAGCCGCTTTGAGTTGGGCGGTTTCGAGTATATCGCCCGGCCTTTCGGTTTCACCACTGAAAGTGCCCAGCCGATCGGTATCAATCGGTGGCACTTCCAGACAGTGAAGCCCTAATTTTTCGGAAAAAAGCGGACCAAGCACTTGCTCCTTGCCATGGCGGGTGGCCACCAGCAGGCTTTTTCCCTTAAAATAGGTGGTTGGTGTTTGCATCAAGCTTTGTCTACTTCAATCACGCTGTTTAACGACAAGGAACCGCCACTGTTTTCGAGCGTTTTGCGAAGTTCGTATAAATCGCGCTGTAATTCCTTGATTCGGTTTTCGCGCATTTTGATGTCTTCTTCGCTCGATGATCGCATGATTTTGTCTTCATGATACCTGATTTTGGCATGAACAAACTGCGTAATCAGGTGCAAGGCATCGTTTTTTTCAAACTGACCTTGCAGTAAGTTCAGTTTCATGTTTATTGTCCTTGTCCGAGTGAATAAGCTGCCTTGCCGTCGAAACTGTAGAGGTTCTCTGTTTTCACCACGTCGATGCCCAAGGCCTCGGCGCGGCTCAACAGGAAGATGATTTGCTGTTTGGTCATGGGGAAAGTGCTGGCCTTGAAGCGACAGCGCCAGTGGTCGGTGCAGAAGGTTTCTTCAAAACCCTCGGGCCAAACTTTGATGCCACGGTTGGTAATCATGCTCAAGCTCGCGGTATCGGTATTCAATTGTTTCACAATTTTGGCCAATTCGTTGGCATCGGTTCCGTGCCAGTGCACAAAAAGATCAACTCCTTGCAGTTCTTTGGCGCGCTGTGCCTTGCGTTGGTATCGTGGCAAGTTGAGGGCGCCCGAAGCCTGGTAATTCACCGATTTGAGGGTGGTAGGTTGCTGTCCCAAACGGGCAATCACCGCATCGGCAAAAGCACGGGTACCTACTTTTTCGCGGCTCACACCTTCTTTGTAAACATCGTAAGTATGTACGCCATCTTCCATGGTGCGTAACCAGGCATTCTGGATGCGGCTGGCTACATCGCCCTGACCAATGTGGTTCAGCATCATGATGGCACCTTGCAACAAACCACTTGGATTGGCCAAATCTTGTCCGGCCCGGCGGGGTGCCGATCCATGGATGGCTTCAAACATGGCGCAACTTTCGCCTATATTGGCTGAACCGGCCAAGCCCACCGAGCCTGCAATTTGGGCCGCTACATCGCTCAGTACATCGCCATACAAATTGGGCATCACCACCACGTCGAATGCCTCGGGGGTATCGGCCAGTTTGGCGGCGCCAATGTCTACAATCCAGTGTTCGTTTTCGATGTCGGGATATTCAGCCGCAATTTCATCGAATACCTGGTGGAACAGGCCGTCGGTTTGCTTCATGATGTTGTCTTTGGTGAAGCAAGTCACCTTTTTGCGGCCATACGCACGGGCATATTCAAAAGCATAACGCACAATTTTTTCGCATCCCGGACGGCTGATGAGCTTGAGGCACTGCACCACTTCGTCGGTTTGCTGGTGCTCGATGCCGGCGTACAAATCTTCTTCGTTTTCGCGCACAATCACCACATCCATCAAGGGGTGTTTGGTACGAACGTAAGGGTGGAGGCTCATGCACGGACGTACATTGGCATACAAGCCCAAAAATTTACGGGTGGTTACGTTCAGGCTTTTGTAACCGCCACCTTGGGGTGTGGTGATGGGGGCTTTGAGAAACACTTTGTTGCGGCGGATGATGTCCCAACTTTCGGGGGCAATGCCTGAGGTATTGCCTGAGAGGTAAACTTGTTCACCGACTTCAATTTCGTCGATTTCAATTTGGGCGCCAGCCGCTTGGAGGATGCGCAGGGTGGCATCCATGATTTCGGGGCCAATGCCATCGCCTTTGGCTACAGTAATGCGTGTCATGGGGTTACGTTTTAGGTGCAGCAAATTTGTAGGAGTGAAAGCATATATTTGTATTGATATATTTGATACTCATCATAAGTATTGCTGATGCATTACACCCTACACCAACTGCAGGTATTTTTGAAAGTCGCCGAATTGGGCAGCGTAAGCAAAGCGGCCGAGGCCATGCACCTTACCCAGCCCGCCGTGAGCATGCAATTGCGCAAATTGCAAGACCAGTTTGCCTTGCCACTCACCGAAATGGTGGGGAGGCAGCTGTTTCTAACCGAATTCGGACAAGAAATTGCCACCGCGGCCCGACCCATTTTAGAGCAAGTGCATGCCATTAATTACAAAACGCTGGCGTACCAGGGGCAGTTAACCGGACAATTGCGCATCATGTCGGTGTCGACCGGTAAATACATCATGCCTTATTTGCTAAGTGATTTTTTGTACCGAAATCCGGGCATCGAACTGCAGTATCAAGTCACCAACAAACAGCAAGTGCTGGCTGCTTTAGAGCAAAACAGCATCGATTTGGCTTTGGTATCGCTGGTGCCCGTCCATTTGGCGCTCGAAAAAATGGAGTTGTTGCCCAATGAATTACGTTTGGTGGCCAGTCCTTTGTTGCTCGAACGGGCGGGCACCAGCCATTGGCAAGAGCTGTTGCAGCGGCAGCCTTTGTTATTCCGCGAAAGCGGCTCGGGTACACGACAGTTAATGGAGACCTGGTTGGCGGGCCAAGGCTGGTCGCAGCCTCACCGCTTTGAACTGGCCTCGAACGAGGCCGTAAAACAAGCTGTATTGGCAGGACTAGGTTGTTCGGTAATGCCCGTTTTAGGAATCAAAGGTGAGCTACAGCGTGGCGAAATGGTGGTAGTTGAGGCACCCGGCTTGCCGCTTTACAGCCAATGGAGTTTGGTACATGCCCGCGGTAAAAGGCTTCTTCCGGCTGCGGCTGCTTTTTTGTCGTTTTTAGCGCGAGAACGCGAAACCATCAATACACGATGGTTTAGCTAAGCTCAAAAGTCATTTATAAACAAAAGGAAGCTTCAGCTTCCAAAACAACACCTTCTTGCTCAAAAAAAGCTAGATTTGGGAATGATTAGAAGATGCTGTCTACTGTTTTTGGTGCTTGGGTTTCAACCTTCGCATGCACAGTTTACAGCCCTTGGTTTTGCCGATTCTTTGCTTTTTGATGCAAGCCAATCTTACCATTATGGCGACTATCAAGCCAGCAGGCCTTTGCGCGTGATGGCATGGTTTCAGGCCAAACCAACGAGTCGTGGTTTTTTGTCATTTGGTGAATTGTTGATGGGAACACCCACCTTGCGCCGCGTTGCTTGGGATACAGAGCAGCAGGAAGCAAAATTGACTTGTTGGCGCGAAAATGCTTTTGTTCATTTGGAGTCAGGAGAAGTTTTAGACGAAGCTGGATCTATTAGGATTGACCAGCACCAATTATTGCTATTGGCCACAGAGGCACAGCCAAATGACTGGCCTGCCGCTGGACAATATCCTGTAGTTATTTACCACCATGGCAGCAGGGGCTTTGGCGCCGAGAATTATCAAATGGCCGAAAACTGGGCCAAAGCGGGCTTTTTGGTGCTGTCAGCCGACTTTCATTTGCCGCACCCGCAATGGGCATATGGTTTGGCAGAGGGAATAGACAGCAGCATGGCGAGTTTGCGCTGCCTTTTTGCATTCGCTCAGCGTTTGGCAGGCAAACAAGCCATCTTTTTTGTAGGCCATAGTTGGGGCGCGCAGCAAGGCTGGCGCTTTTTGGCCGAAGACGCACCTCCCATCAAAGGCTTTATTTCACTTGAAACTACCTTGGAATACAAAACCAATGCAGCTGAAATTGCCGATAAATGGCCCTATATGTTTGAGACTTTGATGCATAAAGAACGCAAGGTGAAGGTGCCCGTTTTGGCAGTGGCAGCACGGACTGGTTCTTTGCCATTTCCTTTTCTGAGTCATAAAACCACCGGCTGGCAGGCACAGCTAGGCGTTGTTCCTGAATTTGCACACGAAGCTTTTACCAGTCTCCCTTTTTTGCGGTTGCATTTGCCCATGCAGCCCGATGATCAGTTACTCAGAGCGCAACAAGGGCTTTACCATGATTTAGGAAAACTGCTGCTTCACTTTTTGCGAGTACCAGGTTCGGCCTTTCCCGAACCCACGGACCCAACCCAATTTGAAATCGTTTATCGCCAGCCATGAGCATCACCTATTTACCTCACCGCCTCGAAACCCTGGCCACCACCAACCTCTGGGGCTTGCGCACCACACACAATCTGTTGAACATGCAGAATGCCCAACAATGGATGGCCTTGCGCGGCCGATTGCAGGGCAGTGCTTTGGCGGCACCTGCGCATTGGTATGCGGTGAATTTTTATCCTCAAGACTACTTCAGTCGTTTTGCCCCCGAAAATCCATACGATTTGGCCTGTTGTATCGCTGCTGATCCAAAGGCAACCAAGCCCGATTTTCTTGCGGAAGTGGTCATTCCGGCAGGCTTGTATGCCGTTTTTACCTATCAGGGACTGCCTAGCGCTGCGCCATTTGAGTGGATTTTAGGCAGTTGGTTGCCGGCTTCGGCTTACCGCCTGGCCCACCGCCCACACTTCGAAAAACTGCCGGCTGATTATCGTCCCAACAATCCCGAGGCTACCGAAGAAATTTGGCTGCCCATCGACATCCAGTAGCCATGCAAGTCAACACCCAAACCAATTTGGCCAGATGGCAGGAACTTGCCGAGCGCTACGAAGCCATTTTTGCTTCCGAAAGGCGGTATGACGCCTCGTACGAAGCCTTTGGTGCGCTCCTCCCCACCGGGGGGCGGGTGCTCGAGGCGGGGTGTGGTCCCGCTTTTTTGCTGCGTTACCTGGCATCCCGCCGGCCCGACTTGCCATTACACGCTGCCGATGGAGCGCCGGCCATGTTGGCGCTCGTAGGTCAGCGTTTGCCCCAGGCCGAAGTGCATTTGTGCGATTTGTCGCAGCCCGAACAACTGCCGGCAGGTCCATGGCAGGCACTGGCCTTGCCATTTTGCATTTCGTACCTCCCCGAGCCGGCAACTATTGCCTTACTCCAAGCTGTTTGGCAACAATTGGCGCCTGGTGGATTTTTGTATCTCAGTTTTACGGCCGGCAGGCCGCAGCGATCGGGTGAGGTGCGCGGCAGCACCGGTCATGCCATGCATTTTTATTTCTACCATGCCGCAACGCTCAAAGCATGGTTGCGCAAGCAGGGTTGGGCGTTGTTGTTTGAAGAACGCTTGCGGTTTTTCCGCCGCCGCCAAAGCGAGACGCATGTTTTGTGGGTATGGCAGAAGCCTGTATGTTAAATTTTACCGAGTTCATGGTGGCGCAGCTGGTAGTTAGTACATTGCTTTTATAAGGAGGTCGATATGTTGAAACCTTGGTGGATTGCCTTGGTCTTTTGCTGGATCGCCAGCTCGGCTGGAGCGGTAACCATTACTTTTCAGCTGCGGGCCGAGCCAGGTAAAAAATACGCCTTGAGGGGTGGGAGCCTGCCTTTGCGCTGGGAGCAGGATGTTGCCATGGTTGAAGCAGTTGGAAATCCCGGACTGTTCACAACCTCCGTTACCTTTGGCGATACCAACCTCCGTTTAGTGGAATACAAATTCGTACAGCTGGGTAAAACGGTCCGTTTTGAATTGGAAGGCCGGGGCAACCGCTTGTTGCTTTTACAGGGCGATAGTGTCTTGCCCGAAACCCGGTTCGATGCCGCTCCGCATTACGAAATGTTCGAATTTCCCTTGCTGGCACCGGCTGAAATGCGTGCCGATTTGGCTTTTTTAAAGGAAGTGATTTTGACCTTGCATCCGGGTTGGGACCGCTATCTCACCCGGCAACAGCTCGATTCGCTTTTTGAAGGCGCCCGGCAGCGTGTCGAAAAACCGCTGCGAAGAGCCGATTTTTTCATTGAACTGAGCAGCCTAACGGCCGCCCTGCAGTGTGGACATACCTTTCCCAGCTTTTTTAATCAAAATGGCTTAAACGAGTTGGCCTTGTTCGAAGGCAAGCGGTATTTGCCCATGCAAACCAAGGTCATCGGTCACCGCATGTTTGTGAATGCCTACGCGGGAACAGATGGGGCCCTGTTACCGGGTGATGAGGTACTCAGCTTGCAATGGGTACCCGTGGGCGAGGTGCTGCAAAGGGTGCGGACATTGATCAAAGCCGATGCCGGCAATGTGTACAAGCGACAAGCCGAGCTGAACGTCTTTGGCGTGCCCATACCCGAAAGTTTTGACGTGTACCAGGCGTTGCTTTACCCACCCCAAGATGGTCAATACAACTTGGTGGTAAAGCGCGCAAATGGCCAAACCTCGGCTGCATCGGTGGCCGCCATGGATCGCCAAAGCAGGAGCAGTCGCTTGCTGCCAGCCGATTTTGGGTGGTGGGAAAAACGCATGCTCAACGATTCAACCGTTTACCTGCGATTAAGCACTTTTGATGGTTTTGCTTTGCCTTTCGATGGCGCCAAATGGTTGCAGCAGGCTTTTGCCGATATCAAAAAGTCGGGTGCAACGGTGCTGTTGCTCGATGTGCGTTGGAACGAGGGCGGGCAAGACGATTTGTTGCTGGCTTTGGGACAGCACCTCATCCAGCAGCCGTTGCAACTCATTGAACGCGAAAGTCGGGTGCGTTACCAACAGCTGCCTGCGGCATGGTTGCCACAGGTACGAACATGGGATGCAGCTTATTACGATTTGCGTGCACGCACCCAACCTGTACCAGGGGAGGCCTATTTCTTGCTCGATGCCGATAAGCCAAGCTCCGCTATGCGCATAAAACCTGCAAAAAATGCCTTCAAGGGCAAAATCATCTTGCTGTTGAATGGCGCAAACAGTTCGGCAGGTTTTTATTTGGCTGAATTGGCGCGCACCAACCATTTGGCCATCCTGGCCGGAGAGCCTACAGGCGGGAGCCAACAAGGCTTGAATGCAGGGGTAATCTTTTTCGTCACCTTGCCTCACTCTCAGATGGAAGTAGATGTGCCGGCCATTGGCAGCTTTTCGCCCCAAAAACCGATGGGGGGCATTGCACCCGATTGGTACTTCCCCGAAAATGCCGACACTTGGCAGCCAAACAAAGACGCTGTGCTCGAAGTTGTACTGCAGCGATTGGCAGGCAAAGCTGAATGAAAGCCGTGCCGCTTTAGCCGGTATAAGCCACCGCAAAATCGCGCATGGCACCAATGAGGGGCAAGGCCAGCTGTCCTTTCGCACTGAGGCCGTACTCCACCCGCGGCGGAATTTCATGGAAATCGGTGCGCACCACCAATTCGTGGTCTTGCAGGGTTTTGAGCTCTACTGTGAGCATTTTATCGGAGATATCGGGGATGCGCCGGCGCAATTCGGAAGGACGCAAAGGACCCTCTTTCAGCTGAAACAAAATGAGCAAGCGCCATTTACCGCCCAGCAGTTCGAGCGTGGTGCGGATGGGACAACGGGGCGAGGGTGTTAACAAGACATCTGACATACTAACCTCAAGGTAGGTACCGTAAAATTAGTGTGTAAAAAGGAAGCGGCCTACTTTTGAGGCATGAAGAAAATCTCATTGTTTGGCGCAACCGGACTCACCGGTCGCCAGTTTTTAGAACAGGCCCTCGCAGCGGGGCATGAGGTAGTAGCTTTGGTCCGCAATCCAGCAAAACTCACCGTCAAAAGTCCCTTGCTTACCGTCATCCAAGGCGATGTGCTCGATGCCCAAGCCGTTTCGCGCAGCTTACAGGGCGCCGAGTTGGTGGTGAGTTTGTTTGGCCACGTAAAAGGTTCGCCCGAAGGATTGCAAACCAAGGGTACCCAAAACATCCTTGCCGCCATGCAGCAGCACCAGGTTGAACGCATCATCTCTTTGTCGGGCGGTGGTTTGCCCTTTCCCGAAAAAGACCAGCCCAAATTTGCCGACCACCTCATTCGTGCCATCATGAAAATTGCTGTGCCCAAGGTGTTGAACGATGCCATTAAGCACCATCAAGTACTGGCGGCCAGTAACAGGCAATGGGTCATTGTACGCGGGCCGCGCCTCACCAACGAGCCTGCCCGGGGCAATTACCGCGTGGGATGGGTGGGGGTGAATGCCAGCACCAGCGTAGGCAGGGCCGATTTGGCACACTTCATTTTACGCTTGGTGAACGACACCAGTTTCGACAAACAAATGCCATTTGTGAGCTACTAATCACAGTTTTGTGACAATTTTTGGCAACTTCCACGTTATTTTCGTGTCAAAACCCTTTAGATCATGCCAAAAATTACTTTGTTTCTATTGTTGGCCCTGTTAACCGTACAATGCAACAACCGCCAACCCGTTGAAGACGGCACCTATGTGGGTACCTTCATGGTGCGCTACAACAACAGCACCCAAAGTGGGGCCGTGAGCTTGCGGCTCAACAATGGGAGTTACACTTGTTCGGCCAATACCAACCGCATTCCGGCAGGAGGTATTGGTAGTTTTTCGGTGCAAGGCAATGAGTTGGTCTTTGTGGATTCGGGAGCTTATACAGCCGATTTTGATTGGAATCTCATACTGGAAGGCCCCTATCAATACACTTTCAACGGCCGACGTCTTTCCCTCGAAGCCGATAAAAACGGGCTAGGCAATTACCGTTACGAATTGGAAAAGCAATAAAAATGGCGACCTGCGGGTCGCCATTTCCGTTTAATCGGCATTTGCAGCTGCTGGCTTGGCTTCGCTGCCGGCCAAAATGCCACCGTCGATGACCAACTCGGTGCCTGTTACATAGCGCGACTCATCGCCGGCCAAATAAAGGGCTGCATAGGCCACATCTTCGGGTGTTCCCATATATCCCAACGGAATGCCCGCTTCCACCTGTTTGATGATGGCCGAGCGCTGGGGTTCTGGTCCCAACATGGCATCCCACATGGGGGTGAGGATGGCCGCTGGGTGCAAACTGTTGCAGCGGATGGCATAGCCTTTTTCGGCACAATAAAGCGCAACACTTTTGGTATGGTTGCGCACACCTGCCTTGCTGGCAGCATAGGCCGCAGCACCGGGAATACCCACTTGCCCACTGCGCGAACTGAGGTTGATGATGCTACCACCGGTGGTTTTCATAAGTGCTATCCCGTACTTGCAGCCGAGCATGACACCAGTAAGGTTGGTTTGCATCACCGCTTCCCAACTGGCCAAATCGGTGTGCTCAGGGTCGTGGGGACCGCTGGTTTCGAGAAAACCGGTGATGCCAGCATTGTTCACCAAAATTTGAAGTCCACCGAATTGCGCTTTGATTTGGTCGTGTGCCGCTTGCCAAGCACTTTCGTGGCGCACATCCAAGGACAAATAATGGGCACGTTCACCCAAGCTTTGAGCCAGTGATTGGCCCTGCTCGTGGTCAATGTCACTGAGCAGCACCGTTGCACCTGCTGCATGAAATACACAGGCAATGCTAGCGCCAATGCCGCGCGACGCCCCGGTAACGAGAGCGATTTTGTTTTCCAGTCTGCCTGGCATAACGTAAGAAATTTGAGGTTGATAAAAGCCAGCCTTCATCGGTCTTGCCGCGGGCTGGCGACAAGGGGCCTGAAACAGGAAGGATTGGTCCCCACTGGGGAATAGCTGCCGACGTGCGGCGGCTGGCTTAATTGTTCATACAGCAAGTTTAGGTGATTGCCTTGGTTTGGCCAAACATGAATGCTATTTTGACGCACGAGGTTGTTTGTTTGGCTGAAATGGATGTGTTCAGGCACCCGATTTCACTCAAATGGATGAAAAATATGGAGTTCAATGGCGGTTGAGTACAAAACAATAACTAGATTGCATTTGAAATTGCCCTATGAGGTGTGTGCCAAACCAAATACAATGTTCAGAATAGCCCTATTGAGTGCGGTAATCATGCTGAGTACAGTTTTTTGGTCCTGCAAAAAGGAGCAAACGGTTGTGGTACCAGATCCACAACCACTTCAGCGTATGCTGGTAAGTAGCATGCACGATTTGCCTGGTAACAAGCTGATGGAATTTACTTACGATGCAGCCAATCGCTTGGTGCGTTGGGAGGGCTACGATTTTCAGCTTGGTTCTAATTTTTTTCATTATGGCACCTACCATTACGAGAACAATGTGCTGAGGCGCATGAATTATGTGAATGAGTTTTATACCGATATCGACCTGCAAACTACCTTTCTCACCGATGCTTCAGGACGCATAGACAGCTTGATCAGCTGGGGTATTTTTGCACGAAGCAGTGGCAAAATGGCATTCGATGCGCAAAACCGATTGACGCGCTTTTGGGATTATGGCTTTCGCAACCCTCAATGGCATTACGACTACGGAAATACGGCCAATTGTGTGGCTTTGCGCCGCGATTCGGCGATTGTTAATTTTAACTACGACCAAAACCGACGGCCCGATTGGGGCTTGCCAGCCATTTATGAGGCGCATGCAAACTTCTTATCGATTTTGACTACGGATGCAAACGGCAGGGCAATAGTAGCCAGCACCAACAATGTACTGCAAAACGTCACATCTAACCACCGCTGGCAATATGCCTACAATGCCAATCAGTATCCCGATACCATTCGGATTTTTCGGAGCGGCACCTTGCATTCGGTGTGGATTTTGGAGTATATAGCAGCCAATTGAAGCAATGGGTATTCGTTGAGACCAAAAAGCGACCCACGGGTCGCTTTGGTTGTTTTGGTGCCTGGCGCAGTGGGCGTGTGGTGGATCCCATCACTTGATTATCAGTTCAAATGATTAACACAAGAAACAAGTTTCACTTGAGTGCTAAGACTCCTTTTGCGCCAAACGCGCCTTATAATCTGCAGTTACATGCGCTTCGATGTTAACTCTTTGAATTTCATGATACTTTCTTCAAAATGGTTTAACTCATCAACCCATTCCATGAGGTCTTTACTCAACCATTCAATTCCTTCAATTATTTCTTTTTCATAAGTTTCCAGTGCCCTGATATCCCAACTTATGGCTTCATGATGAAAGATTCTGTTTCGTAATTTTCTAATACCATTGAACTTGGAACTCATGGTTTTTCGCTTTCGAATATTTTTAGGGCAATTTGGAAACGCAAGTCTTAAATTCTTCCATAGGGTCATTTCGAACTTTACATCGAATAGGGAAGTCCAAAATCCAAATGACAATTCTGAAATGATTCTTCCTGGAGTAATTTCCTTTTTCTCCGATAAGATGTTTGTTCTTGCTTGAGAGATCTTATCTATTTGGAACCGATTTGCTATCTTAATAAAGTCTTTATGGTTATACCATTCTTTATCTTCAAATTTTCTCGTCAGCTGGAATGCAATAGCGTTTCTTAATCCAATTTCTAGAATTGAAAGTAGGGGATAAAATGATGCAGATATGATTATGTTGCCTTTGTAATGTTTGAGCGCTTTTGAGATGTCTTTTTGGTTGTGATTTAAGTAAGGTTCAAGTCTTTCTTGCGAAATGATTTGGTCAACCATTGCCTTTTTATCCATAAAACCTCTATCTTTGTTTCTAGTCCCGGTAATTCCTCTCCCAGTATCTATGCTGGTGATGAAGCCGGGTTCTTTGTTTTATGGCATTGAATATAGTTTATTTCAAATTCAATTTCAACTTCTGAGTTTCAATTTTGAGGTAGCTTTTTTAACTACGGGCTAAATGGTTGAAATTGTGCTTATGGTGACTATTCCTTTTCTAATATCCCCTTCAAATTCGCCAAATTCCTTTTTTGCGCATCGGCCAACATGCCCCTGCCAAACCAATAGCCCATCAGGTTCATGGGGTAGGGGTCGTTGCCGTAAAATTCGCTGGTCACCAGGCTTTGGTTGGGGGTAATGGCCTCGTACAGGGTGGCTGCTTTGGCGGTGCCTTTGAACGGACGTACGAACTCCAGGTCAACATCCATGCGGCTGTCGGTAATGGCCGTGATGGTTTGCCGGCCTTCGCCCACATTTTCGTTTTCGCTGTTCCAGTACTGACTGGCACCCACTTCGCCATCGGTACCCGTAATTTCGGGCACCAAATTGGGGTCTTCCATCACCCATACGCTGTAGTTTTTTTGGTGATCGAGGATGCGTACATATTCTTTCACCGCGCTGGTAGGCACGTTGATGGTTTCGCTCACACTCACCGTATAGGTGCGTGGCGTGAGGGCAGCGGCAATCAGCAGCATGGCTATCAGCCCCAACAGGGAGTAGCCAACGGTTTTTACAATTTTCATAGGGTAGGTATTTGGGTGGTTGATGGTTGTGTGTGTGACTTTCTCTTAGCCAGTTTTGCATCTCTGCGCTCTCTGGCCCAAGCGTAGCGCAGGGCCTTGAGCCTCCGTTAACTCGCGGCCATGATGGAGCCTCTAGTAGCACTGACAATTGCAGTCTATCGAAGGCACAGCTGTTTGAATTACGCTGCTAGCGCCATTGGGCCGTAACAAATTCCTCTGTGCCTCTGCGGTTCATTCGCCCGACTTTTGCCGGGTAGCGCCCATGTGATCAGGCCATCTGCCTATCACAATAAGCCGCAAAGTTGTTCAATATCGCCTGCCAACCCTGTTCCTGCATTTCGCGTGGATTTTGGCTTTCGGGCTCAAAATCTTGCTCTATTTGGGTGCCAGTGGCAGTGGTGGTGAATCGCACTTCAATGCGGCGGTCGTCGTCGAAGTGGTAGGTGAGGCTTGCCGGCGCTTCCACCGTGTCGAATTGGCCCTCGAGGTCGAAGCCAAAGCTGCCGTCGCGGGCTTCCATGCGGTAAGAGAAACGGCCGCCCGGGCGAAGGTCGTTTTGCGCGGTGGGACAAAACCAATCGTCGCTGGCGAAATTCCAGCCTGTTACGTGCTGGGCTTGGGTAAAGCAGTCCCACACCGTTTGCATTTCGGCTTTGCTGTGGGCTTTGATGGAAATAAAATGGGTCATAAATTAAATTGCTATACAATCTTAGTAATTATCCGATTGAATTCAAACCAAGCAATGGGTTGACACCTTTTTCTAAAGGTTAGGTAGTGGTTCTGTGATTTCTTTCGCCAACCAGCCTGCCATTCAGCAGGTTAAGGTAAGTGCTCCATGAGTTCGTTTACATCTTGGAAAGAATGAATAACGAAGGCACTTCCCCTTTTTTGAAGGAGATGGAAATATGTGGTATCTGGATGGATACTTTTCATTCGCATTTTCCAATCGACCTCGACATGTGGCGCATACCTTGTTTCGAGAAATGAAAGTTTAGGATGCAATACCACTAAGAAATTCGGATTCGATTCAAGCATTTCGAGCGCGGGCTGAATGCATGGTAAGCATCCTGCCCCATTAACATACAATACCGTCGATACTTGGTGGCTTTGTGTTTTTTTCACCAACCAAGCGTGCTCAACGGTTTGCTGCCTTTTGCAAGAAATGAGGCAAATCAAACACGCACAAGCTAAGTTTGGTAAAATCATCCATTTCTTCATAGCGATATTGGTACAATTGATTATCGAACGTGCCGATGCGAAAGATTGAGTGATCTTTGGCTGTGTTAATTTCAATGACGTGCAACTTGCGGCTCCAGAGATTGATGGCCATGAGCCAGGTTTGGTTCTTTTTTCTTAACAACCTCACTAAATAGCCATTGGCTAAAAAACAAGGATAATACCTGGGTTCATGTTCAAGCTGCTTCAATCTCTGGTTGGTTGTATATCGCTCGGGTGCTGCCTCTAATCCCCAATGCCGTAAATCGGGAAAGTCGAAAGAATCCACCAAGCTTTGAGCCTGCAAATGGAAGAGAAATATGCGCGAATACTTTTGATAAGAATATACCATTAAAGAGTCGTAAAGCTGGTAATAAGCACCTGTTCCGTAGTGATTGCCGTCGTTCCAATTGGCCGGAATAATGGGGATTGGCAATTCGCGAACGACCGCCATTCTGGTTTTCTTGTTGGGCTTTATTGCAATCAGGCCTGAGCGTTGACCATAAGATTTTCGCCCTTCAGCATCTAATTTTTTATTGCTGTAGTAACCTGTATGAAATAGCAGCTCAGCTTGCGGCGATGTATGATACAATGTCGATGAATTCAACATAGGTCGAACGGGCTTGTCGTAACGATATAAATCTTGAGCTGGCCAGTCCCAAATGCCACTATCGGTGAGCAGCCAGGTTGTTCCAAGTCCCATGAATAAACCCGACTCGTTGAAGTATGCGTCTACCGGTAAAACGGGCTTGATCGTGTCAATATCTTTACTTCGGACTGTCTTTATTGTGCCCGATAGGAAATTGAGCACTACCAATTGCCCGTCCACAAATTGAAGTCGATTTTGGCCACTTTCGGGAATCAGCACGTCCATTACGCAAGAGTCAGGGGCAGGTACATGCAAACTTGTATCGGTTATGGCGCTACTTTGAGGCTCTTCAGATTGCTTACTGTGCTCTTGACTGCAACCCAATGACAGTGCCGCAAGCAGATAAAAAACACAGCTGAAAAAAACACGCATTTGTCAAAAATAACCTTTGACAATCATTATTAAAAGAAAAAATTTAGTTCAAAATAAACTAAACCAAAAATAGTTCTTATTTTTGCATCATCAACTCTGTAGCATGCCTTTTGAGAATCTAAGCGAACAAAAAAAGAATTACCTCGAAGATTTTGGTTTATTCTTCGAAAAACTGGGAAGTGGGCGCATTGCCGGGCGTATTCTCGGCTACCTGCTCATCAGCGACCGGCCCGAGGTGTCGTTCAACGAATTGGTAGAGCAGCTCGATGTGAGCAAAGCTTCGGTGCACAACCAATTAAAAATGCTGGAGCAAACGGGCTTTGTAAAGGCCTTGCGCTTCAAAGACGACCGCAAAACCTATTACCGCATTGGCGCCCGCGACATGGGCGAGATGACAGTGCGCCGCATGGGCATGACCGTGATGTTTGTCGACCTCATGCTGCGCGGCTACGAGATGAAGCAAAACAAGCAGGACGATGCCGCCAATTTTTTGCGTGATACCGCCGGCTTTTACCATTGGCTGCACACCCGCATGCGCGACCTCATTGGCGAGTGGGAGCAACTGCGCGATACCTACGACATCAACCCTTCAAATACCTAAATCATGAAACCCTTAACCCTTTTGCTTGGTCTGCTGCTCGTTGCCAGCAGTCTGCATGCCCAACAACCCGATCCCAAAGACATCCTGCGCCGCATGGAGGACAAAAGTCGGGGCGAATCGGCCGAAATGACCATGAAAATGACCGTCGTAAGGCCCCGCTTTACCCGCGAAATGAAGATGAAAAGCTGGAGCAAGGGCCAGCAATACAGCCTGGTGCTGCTGCAGGAGCCGGTGCGCGACAAAGGCACCGTCTTCCTCAAGCGTCAAAAGGAAATTTGGAACTACGTGCCCTCGGTCGATCGCATGATCAAACTGCCGCCCAGCATGATGTCGCAAAGCTGGATGGGCAGCGACTTCAGCAACGACGACCTGGTGCGTGAAAGTTCGGTGATCAACGACTACACCCACAAAATCTTGCGCAGCGAGGAACAGGAAGGTCTCGATTGCTGGGTCATTGAAATGCTTCCCAAAGCCGGCAGTTCGGTGGTATACAGCAAGGTGGTAGTGTGGGTGAGCAAAGTCGATTTTTACCATTTGCGCACCGAAAATTATGGCGACAAAGGCGAGCTGGTGAGCACCATGGTGATGAGCGACATCAAAAAACTCGGCAACCGCACCTTGCCCAGCCGCATGGAGCTCACGCCCATGGACAAAAAAGGCCACAAAACCATCATGGTGTACGAAGCGGCCCAATTTGATGCGCCCATAGCCGAATCCTTCTTTTCGGTACAAAACCTCAAAAACATCCGCTGATGCTGCTCTTTAAACTGGCTTGGCGCAATTTGTGGCGGTCGCGCAAACGCAGCCTCATCACCATGTCATCGGTCTTTTTTGCCGTCTTGCTGGCGGTATTGGCCGAAAGTGTGAACCGTGGATCGCACGAGGGCATGATCCGCAACAGCGTGAGTTACTTCACCGGCTACTTGCAACTGCAAGATTCGGCCTACATGGAAGAGCCCTCGCTCGACTATTGCTTTGCTTGGGATGAACAGCAACAAGCAGCCTTCGCTGCCGTGCCCGGCGTGGCATCGCTGGTGCCGCGGGTGCAGGGTTTTGTACTTGCCGCCAGTAACAGCAAAACCCGCGGGGCCATGGTATTGGGCGTAGATCCTGCCCGCGAAGAAGCCCTCAACGGCCTCCAAAGCCAGCTGCTTGCTGGTGGTTTTGAAGCAGGCGGTGTGGTGGTTGCCGACCGCTTGGCCGAACGTTTGGGCATCAAGTTGGGTGACACCCTGGTAGTGCTCGGTCAGGGTTATCAAGGCCAACAGGCAGCGGGAGCTTATCGGGTGACCGGCCTGGTGAAACCCAAACTGCCCGAGCTGCGCAAGCAAACCGCCTACCTGCTTTTGCCCGATGCCCAGGCGCTTTTTGCAGCCGAAGGCATGGTGAGTTCGGTGCTGGTAATGCCACAAGAAAACGCATCCATCAGCAGCATGCAAAAACAAATGCAATCGCTGCTGCCCACCGATGGTTATGTGGTGGTGCGCAATTGGGAGGAATTATTGCCCGAATTGCTGGCCGCCATCGAGTTCGACAATGCCAGCAACCGCATCATCCTGGTGATTTTGTACATCGTGATAGGCTTTGGCATATTCGGCACCGTGCTTACCATGACCCTCGAACGCCGCAAAGAATTTGGGGTGCTGATCAGCGTGGGCATGCGCCGCGGCCGTTTGGCCCTCATGACCTTTTATGAAACCCTTTTGCTGGGTGGCATGGGGGTATTGGCTGGCTTGGCCGGTTCGTTGCCCATGGTGGCCTGGTTTTACGCCCATCCGGTGCCGCTGAGTGCCGAGCTGGGGCAGATGAGCGAAGATTTTGGGGTCGATCCTTTTGTGTACTTCAGCGCCGACCCCAGCATTTTTGGGTCGCAAGCCGCCGTGGTATTGGCCATGTGTGCGCTGGTGGCTTTGTATCCGGTATTGTATGTGAAAAAATTAAACGTGCTCCAGGCATCACGCGCATGAAAAAAACGACTTCAAAAACAGCCGGACTCGGATTTGTCTTTCGCCTCAGTTGGCGCAACATCTGGCGGAACCGCGGGCGTTCGTTGAGCCTCATGACTGCCATCTTTTTGGGATTGGTGGGTGGAACCATCGCCATGGCCATGGTCACCGGCATGATGGAACAGCGTTTTTTCAACGCCATCGAAAAACAATACAGCCATGTGCAGTTGCACACCAAAACCTGGCTCGATGAAGGGCAGGCTGGCATGGGCATTCCCGCAGGCAACCGCTTGCTCGATTCATTGCAAGGCCTCCCCGAAGTGCGTGCCGCTGCGGGTCGTGCTTTGGCCAATGGACTCATTGCCTCGCCCACGCTCACCCAAGGCGTAGAATTGCGCGGGGTGGATGCTGCGTCGGAAAAGGTGCTGGTAAAACTCTCAGAGCAGTTGATCGAAGGCGACTACCTCAGCGACACGGCTGCGCCCGAACTGCTCATTGGTCGCCGCTTGGCCCAAAAGCTCAAGGTGGAAGTGGGTTCACGTTTGGTCATCAGCTTTGCCGATGCGCGACAGGAAGTGGTTTCGGGCTCGTTCAAGGTAAAAGGCATTTTCCGTACCGCCAATGCCGGCTTCGACCAAAGCACGGTGTATTTGCACCGCCACCAGCTGCAAGCTTTGCTGGGCGAAGAAGCTGCCGTGTACGAAATAGCGCTTCGTTTGCACCAAAACGACAGCGTGCCAGGGCTTACCACAGCGCTGCAAGCGGCACATCCCACACTGCAAGTGCGTTCGTGGCGTGAACTGGCCCCCGAATTGGCCTATATGCAAGACAGCGGCTCGATGGTGAGCTACATTTTTGTGATCATCATTTTGCTCGGACTTTCCTTTGGCATCCTCAACAGCATGCTCATGGCCGTGTACGAACGCATGCGCGAACTGGGCATGCTCAAAGCCCTGGGCATGACCAAAAGCCGCATTTTTCTCATGGTGATGACCGAAACGCTCAGCATGTCGCTGCTTGCCGGTTTGGCCGGGTTGGCAGCCGGTTACGCCCTGGTGGCCTGGCTGGGCAATACCGGCATCGACCTGGGGGGCTATGCTGAAGCCCTCGCTGAATTTGGCTACGATGCGGTGATTTATCCCGCCCTTTCGTGGCAGTACGCCCTCAACATCACCCTGTTGGTGATCGTCCTCTCGCTGCTTGCTTCATTGTACCCCGCCTTAAAAGCGTTGAAATTGAATGCGGCAGATGCCATACGCAGTTGAAGGTTCAAGGTTCAAAGTTCAAAATAGGATCTGCCACTTCGTGGCAGGGGGCTTTGACTCTGTTGAATCCCTTTGCTGCGCAGCAGCAAAACCTTGACAGTACCTGAAAAAAGTTGACACCTAAGCAGTCTTCCTTTAACAATTAGGAA
>VFQQ010000519.1_pt1 | contig 74701 bp, 66 predicted proteins | sample 3512341 | NCBI WGS metagenome assembly VFQQ01 (sample SAMN10412373, study PRJNA504923) | tailings metagenome | isolation source: Relicate 2 Philex TSF1 revegetated site | place: Philippines: Tuba, Benguet | collected 2017-08-29
ACAGCCGCGACGAGGCCGCCCAGGTGCGCCTCGACATCCTCAACGACAAGGAGGGCGTCTGGCGCTGCCGCACGACCTTCAACTGCACGGAGGCCTGCCCCCGAGGCATCGAGGTGACGAAAGCGATCGCCGAGGTCAAGCAGGCGATCCTGTCGGGGAAGCCGTAACAGCACCACCCGATCAGCGCACGCGAGGGGCCCCGACGAGCGATCGTCGGGGCCCCTCGACGTTGTCGGGCGGCGCTAGCGGGACCGGATGAACGGGATCGCGATGCGAGGGTTCAGCACGCGCCCGTTGCCAGCGACGACCGTGCCGGCGATGGTCAGGATTCCGTGGGCGACCGCCAGTGCCAGGTAGCCGATGACGGCGAAGCCGATCGGGAAGAAGCCCTGGCGCGCGTCAGGGACGGCGATGGCGAGAACGGCCACGTAGAGCGCCAGAGCCACGAGCACGGTGAGCACCGTAAGCGCCCAGTTCGCCGCGTGACGCGCGTTCTCCGCGGCGACTGCGTGCCCGCTGCGCTCCGCCGAGGGCCGCACCGCCATCATCACGATCGCCGCCCCGATGAGCGGGAGAACCGGCAGGGGTGCCCACGCGATGAAGCCGAGGGCCCATGACTTCTGGCCGGTGGGCACACGGGCAGGCGGCGGGGTGTAGGGCTGGGAGCTGGTGTGCGGGCGGGCGTCAGTCACGGATTGGTCCTTGCAGTGGGGGCTCATGTTCGGAGCGTCGATTCGGATCGACGGCGGGTCGACCCTACCGACCGCAGCGGCTGCGAGGAGCACGATAGGCCGCGCCTGGGGATAGTCGCACCTGCACCCGAACCCCCGCCTAGGCTGGGTGAGTGCCCGACTTCTCTGCACTCCGTTCCCGGCTCAATGATCGTGGCTTCACCCCGCAGCACGTCATCGTGCCCGGAGATGAGTCGACCGAACCGCCACTTGAGGGCGCGCTGCGCCTCCGCGAACACGGCAACGGGTTCGTCATCGAGTCGGTCGACTACGGATCGGGGTTACCGCTCGCGACCGCGCCGGATGCAGAGAGTGCCGCGGAGGCGCTACTCGCATACCTGAGCCGGCCGCTGCCCGAGCCCACCGCGCATCCCGAAGCGACGGTGCACGCGTGGGTGACCGACGTGGCGAAACACTATTTCGAGCTTCGCGACCGCGTCGCGGCCTCGGGGCCCATCATCATCGACCTGCCGCCCCATCTGCCGCTGGACCGCATCGGCGGGATCGACGGGTGGCGTCTCACACCGCTGGACACGCCCTTCGAGCTGAGGTCGCTACCGCCGACGGCCATCCTGCCTCCCGCGGAGGTGCACCGTTTCGTCACGCGGGCCGCTATTCGCGTGGGTGTGCGCATCGTTGAGCCGTGGTTCGGACGCCCGGGTGGCGCGCTCGTTTTCTTGATGCAAGAACCCGGATTCGCGATCCGGGACGCGCTCGCGTCGGGTCACCTTGAGCGCATCACGATCGAGCGCTGACGCGCTGCCTCCGATCACAGTGCACCGTTGTCATGATTCCCGACCGACCAGCGCCCTCCACCACCCGGGTGCATAGCTCGGATTGCGCTCGGTGAACGCCCTCGCGGCGCCCGCCACCTGATTCACGGGCACTCGCTCACCTCCATAGAGGGCAAACGCGAGAAGTTCGTCGGGATGCACGCCTTCCGTATGGGCGACGTACGAAAACCCGCCCCCCGTTCCGCCCACCGTTGTCGCGACCTCAGCGCCCGCACGCGATAGATAGCCCACACCGTCAGCGGCGCGCGATATCCACGGCTCTGGAAGGGGGGTCGATTCGAGTTCGGTGACGATCGTGCGACTGCCTGAACTCGCCTCCCCGACCCGCGCATGGGACAGTGCACTGCGGCTCGTTCCCACAGTCCAACTGAGCCGGAAGACGGCAAACCGCAACAGAGCGTCGATATCCGTCGTCGAGAATGTGTCGGGCCAGGGCACCCCTGCTGGGTGACGCTCTCGTGGTTCACGAAACACCCAGCGGTCGGCCACGCGCGCGAATTCCGCGCACCAGGTTTGCGGAATCTCGATGAAGAGCGTCTCCGCACCCGCGTGGTACACCGTTTCGGGGTCGCCGAGGCGTAACCATTCAAGTCCCCGGAGGGCCGCAGGCCATTCGGCCTCGGGCGCGGAGTCACTCACCGCGGCAGCGTTCCCAAGACATCAGTCATGAACTCAAGTCGCACAGCGTCAGCCATGCTCATCGGCACTCTCGTGTTGGTCTCGAGATCGAGTCGCGTCAGAAGAACCTGTATGGCACCTCCGTCTCGTGCGAAGGCGGGCGCCACAACCGATACTTCGATGTGCACACCGTTTTCCGACATGATGCGCGCAGCATCCGGCGTGAACTCCCACACCGAATACGTTGAACGAGCATGGGGCGGAGGCAGGGCTCGAGACTCGAATGACGCTGCTACGCCGTCTGGCATTGCCGCAAGGTACGTTCCATCCGGGTTGCCGATCCGATCGAAACGAGACCCAATCACGTCAATCGCCCGTGCCGGGTCGGTGATCACAAACTCCGATCCCGGCAACGCGCCTCCATTAGCAGGCCAACGCGGTCCGGACACCGTGCCGTGGTCGGTCTCTCGGATGGTCACGTAGCGCTCAGAGTACTGGTCGCGCGTCAAGGGCGCACCATCCGGAAAGCGTCCGTACGGCGCGTTCGGATCGGTAATGAGCTCGGCGGTTAGTGCCGGCACTTCCGGACGAACGAGATCGGGGTGCGCGCTCCAATAGGCGTCATCGAAAGGACTGGGCGGGACCTCCCCGAAGTCGGCGTATACGGTGCCGTTCCCGGGATTTTCCCCCACCTCCATCGTGATTTCGGTACCACGCTGCACCCCGTCACCAGCTGCCGCAGCAGAATCCAGGGCATCCATTCGAGCGGCTGTCTCCGCCGGCACGTCGTCCCATGGCCGGAGATGCGGGCCAGGGGCATCAGCACCCCCGGTGCCCCCGGTGCCCCCGGAGCCACCGGAGCCACCGGAGCCACCGGAGCCACCAGTCGGAGCCTCGACGGGCGCGCGCGAAGGCGTGGCGGGGCCGTCTGCGGCGCCGCCCGGAGCGGAGCCACCCGCGTCAACGGTGGTGGCCCCGCCGCGAGCGTCGGCGCCGACGAGCTCTGGCGTCGTTGTCGACGTCGCCGGCGACCCGGGGGGTTCTGTCGAGCCGCGCGGCGGCGGCGGGCCGTCCGCGACACTCGAGGCTGGTGCGTCGGATACTCGTGCGGCGTCGTCGAGCCCCCGTCCCACCGGTCCCTCGAGCGACAGCGAGTTGCTCGGCACGGTGGGAACCTCGACGCGCGGGGCGTCGAGGCGCCCGAGGTCGGACAGCGACTGGCCGAGTGATCCGTCGAAGAGCCGACCCAGATCGCCGAGCGCCGGCAGCGTGGCCCGCACTCCCGCTGCGCCGCCGCGGAACGCCAGCGATGCCGGGTCAATGATGTCGACAACGCGCGCCGCCGAGCGGAGAGCGGCCGCACTCGCGCTCCCTCCGACCTTCGCGGAGGTCACAGCCGCGCCGGCCGGAATCACGATGGTGGCGATGTTGAAGACCGACGCACCCGCCGCGCGGGCGGGATCCTCCGACCACTGATCCCAGGCGATGAGCCCCTTGCCGGTGTCGAGAAGAGTCTGTTGCCCGCGACGGACGAAGTCTCCGGCGGGCCCGGGGAGCGTACCGAGGGCGAAACCTGCCGGGCTCAACGAGGCGAGGCCGACCCCGAGCATCCCAATGCTGCTCCAGCCTGCCGAATACGCCTCCCCCGAGAACCACTCGCCCGTGTTCGGGTTGTATCCGAGGGCAAGGGTACCGAGCCCCTGCACGGTTCCCCAGATGCCGTCGACGACGATGCCATCCCACACGAATCCCTTAACGGCACCGGCGGTCTTCGTCCCACAGTTTTCGGTACGACCGACGGGTGACCCCCACGGCAGTTCCGCGTCCTCCGGGATCTCGGCGACCCCGTAGCCGTCGGGATTCGCGTCCGTTGCGGCCTCGAGAGGTGCGCGGCCGATCAGCGCGTAGATCGCGCTCGCGCAGGTGCGCTCCACCTCCCACATGCGCGCAACGAGGTCCCGGACCTCGGCGAGCAGAGCATTGTTCTGATCGCGGAGCTCGGAAACGTCGTTCCAGGCGACGGTCCGCGTCGTGGCGACACCGCTGACCAGATGGGTCGTCGTCTGCTCGACGTAACCGTTACCGAGGCCGGCAACGAAGGTTCGCGCCTGAGCGCGAACGCGATCGAGAGCCTCCTTGATGGGCCGGATGTCCGCTGCGTACCGGGATAGCGCCGATGCGACGCCACCGAGATTTTCCCCGAAGGTGGCCGCTCGCGATTCCACCGGTGTCATCACCCCGAACAGCCGGCCGGACTCAGGCGCCTCGTAGTGCGCGGCGAGGCCCTGCCAGCTGCGATGGATGACCGCGCCCTGGTTTTCAACGTCGGCGGCGATCTCCGCCAGGCGCCGCGCCTCGGCCTCGACGCTGTCGGGGTCGATCGCTTCCCCGGGGATCTCCGATGGGATGATCGCCTGAGCACTCATTGCGGTCGGGGTCCGTTCATGGGTCGCAGGTCGACGGGAGCCACCACCGACGCAGCAGCGGCCTGAGCATGGGAGACCATGTCGTAGTCGCCCGCGATGTACGCGCTCGTGGCCTCGAACGCTCCCCGCAGCCCTGCTTCCCCTCGTGTCATGATCGCGTCGAGGTGACGCGTCTGATCGCCGAAGAACTCCTGCAGGGCCGGGAGAATCGCCCCGCTATTGCCCGTGCCGACGGCCACCGCTTCGATGCTCGACTGCAGAGGGGAGAGGATCTCGGCGAAGTGCTCGAGATCCCCCTGCGTCTGCGAGAGAACCGATTCGACGCCGGCCGGAGAGATGCGATATCTCGTCACGCCGACTGTTCCTAACCGATGTTGTCGACAGCCGTCTTCGCGCGCTGCAGAGCCTGCATCGCGGCTTCATCGTTGCTGGCGAGCGACGAACGGAGCGTCTGGATGATCGTGCGCACTTCGGCGGCGACGCGGTTCCAGCGCGCCTCCTTCATCTGGTATTCCTCCGACACCCCGTCGGCGAGGTAGTCCGACATCGCCTGCTTGACATCGCGGTCGCGCTGGTCGATGAGTGACTCAAGTCGGCTCGCGACGGCGGAGAAGTTGTCTTGGGCGTTTTGCGATGCTGCGACGTCGAAATCGCGCCGGTCAGCCTGGTTTGCCGTAGCCATCGTCACTACCTCGAGCTTCCGAATCGGGCGGCATCGAAGGCGACGCCGGACTGCGTGGATGACGTTTCGTCGACCATTTGCTGCTCACCCTGCAGGAACGCTTGGTTCTGACCGGCGATACCGGCGAGCACCGCGCTCAGCGCCCCGTTGAGTTCCACCGAAATGCGGTCCGTCTCGGCCTTGAAGCGGTCGAATGCGGCTCGGCCTGCGCCGTTGAACTTGCCCTGCAACGGCTCGGCCGCGTCGGCCAACTGCTTGACCAACGCTCCGAGGTCGTCGCCGGCCGCAGAGGTCTGCCTGGTCAGCTGTGTGAGCTGGTCGCCCCCCATTGCGAACTTCATGCGCGCATCTCCTTCTCTAGACGTGGCGCCGAGCACATCAACGCCAAAAACGAGTCGACCTTATCGCACGACCCCCGAACGGGGGTAGACCTTCGCCTGTAGGCTCTCGGTGAGTTTTTCGCAGCGATCGGTCGCGGATGGGTGGGGAGGTCAGATGCCGAGTGCGCTCGTTGGCGCCGTCAGCTGCGATGGCTGTGGCGCCCCGATCGCCGACGCGGTGATGCACTGCGGTGTGTGCGGCGTCGCACTCCTCCCGGCTGCCCCGGGGAGCGCTCTCGAGCCGGTGACCGGTCCGACGACGGGCCTCCAACCGGCTCGCGCACTCGAACGTGCGGGGGCCGCCGCCGTCGACCTGATCAGCATCTTCGCGCCCGCCGGCGGACTAGCGGCGATTCTTCTCGGTCCCGACCCCTCGGCGGAACACGTGGTCGCCCTGGCCGCCCTCACGATCTCCGTGCTCGTTGCCCAGGGCGTCTGGTTCACGAGGAGTGGCCGCAGCCTCGGCCGCGCGGTGCTTGGCCTCCGCTCCGTCGACGATCTCGTCGCCGAACCTCCCCGCCTGTCGGCCCTCCTGTCGCGCGTGGTTCCGAGACGACGCTCGGGCCGCATCATCACGGTGAACATTCGCACGGGCCGGGACCCCTTGACCCCGACGCCCGTTGCGACCCGTGTCCTGACCCTCGACGGCGCACGCACGGCATCCACGCCCCGGCCCCCGGCCCGCGGGCCCCGGCGCGACGCCGAACCCACCCCGAGCGTCATCCTCGAGCTGGACACCGGCGAAAAGCACGTGCTGTCGGCGAGCGCACTCGTGGGCCGAGCCCCCGAGCGGCGTGACGGCGACACGCATCTGTTGCTCGCATGGCCCGACCTCGGCCGCACGCTGTCGAAGACGCACGCGTTGATCGAATGGTCCGGCTCCGTACTCTGGGTCACCGACCTCAACTCCACGAACGGAACCGTCATCGTCTCCCCGTCGGACGATCGGCAATTGCTCGCTCCCGGCGTGCGCGCAGCGGCTGCGATCGGCTGGACGATCGCCTTCGCCGATCGCAGCATGCGCATCCTGCCGGGTCCGGGGGCGAGCGGCGCATGACCGAAACGCATCCGACCGTTCCGCATCCGCTCGTCGACATCGCGGGAGAGACGTGGACGGCGACTGAGACCCGCGCCCGTGCCGTTCGGCTCACGCCTGCCCGCATCGACCTCCTTCGCCGGTGTCGCGAAGCCGAGCGCACACCCGTCCTCATCAGCGACGAGTTGAGCCGCCTGACGCCGGCCCTCGCGTCCGTGTGGCGCGACGCAGGGGGGCGGTGGGTGGTCCGCGAGCCCGACGGCTCACTACGCGACGGCTTCACCGGCCGACGCGCATCATCGATCGATGAGGCTGTCACCGCCCCCGCGGTGACAGATCCGGACGCGGTCTCGCGCCGCGCCCTCGCCGTCGCGCGGCCCGATCAGGTCGTCGTACGCATCGAGGCGGCCGTGAGACACCGCGCCCGGTCGACCACCGTCCTCGGCCGGCTCGCGGAGGACGCCGCACGCGCCGTCATCGGTGAGTCGCCCGGGTCGTTCGGCGCCGCAGAGCCCGCGGCAACGCGGTGGGATCGACGTGAGCTCACCGCATTCGCGCGATCGACGATGCCCGATGACGCGTTCCTCGTTGTGGCCGGTCGGGCGATGACCGGCACGATCACGGCGCGCCGCACGCGGCACGGGATCGAGGAGCTGACCTCCCTCCACCTGGGGACGGGAACCCCCAGCACGATCGACTACGCACGCCGACGCGACGCGCTCGCCGCCGCCCTGACTGACATCGCCGCGACGGAGCAACCCCTGTCAATCATGACCTTCGCGGCACTGGGCGATGCATCGTTGACCGTCGCTCCGGCCGTGCCGCTGCTCCCCACTCCGGAACTGCTCCTGATCGGAGCCCCTGCGGTGCGCAGCATGCGCATCGACGTGGAGGGTCACGTCACCCGCCATGGCGCGCGGGTAGTGGGGCGACCGCGAACGCCCGCCCTCCTCTACCAGCTCGGATCGCTCGGTGACCGCACCTGGGAGCGGCTGGATGCGCTCCTCGCCGATATCGACCGTGACGCCCTCTCCGCCGCCCTCGGAACGACCGGCTCCGCGGTCGTCGAGGGGCACCGACCGTCTGAAAGGACAGCCGATGGCCAACCGTGACAGCATCCTGCTGGAGACCGTGCGGGCGCACCGCGAACGGCTGCTCGCCGCGTTCCTCTTCGGGGAACTCGACGAGCGTCGCCCCGCGGGCGACAACGTGAAGCGCCTGATCGGAAGCGCCGTGCTCGCTGCTGTCGCGTGTGCGGGCTGCGTCGGCTTCGCCTTCGTGGTCAGCATCCTCGCATCCGGGGGCCTTCGATGACGACGTTCACCCGCGTGACGGTGGTCGGCCGCGCCCTTCGCGCAGACATCGTGGTGCCTGACGACGAGCTGCTCGGCACCCTCGTCCCCTCGCTCATGACGATGCTCGAGGAGCCGGCGGGGAGCGCAGCCCGACCGCTCACCCTCGTGCGAGCGACCGGCCAGCAGCTCGACCTCCAGCAAAGTCTGCGTGACCAGAACATCCCCGACGGCGAGTCGCTCCGCCTCGTCCGTGTCGACGCCGCGCCGCCCCCGCCCGAGGTCACCGATGTGACCGACGTCCTCGCCGAGACGCACGACGCCCGCGCCGGTCGCTGGGGGACGACGCCGAAGCACCTCATCACCGCCGTCGGACTGGGTGTGCTCGGAACGCTCGCCAGCGCCGCGACCGCGAGCCTCATCGAGGACGCCACCACCTCCGCCCTCACCCTCGCGGGCGGCGTCCTCCTGCTCGCCGTACTCGCTGTCCCCGCGGGGCTCGTCGGTGGCCTCTGGTATGCGCGCGCGCTGACGGCCGTGGGTCTCGGCGCCGTTCCGGCCGTCGGGGTGCTCGGCGCCGTCGCGCTTGGCTGGGTTCCCGCAACGTCTGGCTTCGCCGCCGTCGCGACCTCCCTCGCCCTGGTCGTCGGCTGGGTCGCCCTCGGGCTTGGACTGGGCGTGGGGACGTCATCGGCCAGCATCCGGCACAGCGCCGCCGCCGGCGTCGGCCTCGGCATCCTCCCGCTCGCCCTCATCGGGGCGGGAATCAGCGTGACCAGCACCGCGGCGGTCACCGCTCTGGTTGCCGTGGTCGCCGTTGGACTGGTGCCGTGGTTCGCGCTCGCATCCTCCGGATTGACCGGCCTCGACGACCAGATCATCGAGGGACGGGGCCGGCGGCGACCCGAGGTCTTGTCGACCGCCGACGTCGCGTACCGCTCGCTGACGGGCATGACGGTTGCGATCGCCGTGCCGCTCACGGGGGCGACGCTTCTCCTCCTCTCCTCCGGCAACGCGTGGGCGAGCGGCCTTGCTGCCGCAGTCACCGTCGTGACAGCGTTGCGCACCCGAGCCTTCCCCCTCGCCGTCCCCGTAGCCGCACTCTGGGTGGCTGCCGCGCTCCCCGTCATCGCCGCCATCCTCACGCTCGTCATGCAGGACCCCGTCGTCGGCCTCCTCATTGCGCTCGGTACCGCAGCGGCGCTCGTCGTTGCGGCCGCGGCCGCTCCGGCTCCGCACCGGCGCGCGCGACTGCGCCGCGTCGGCAACGTCATCGAACTGCTCGCGGTGCTGGCGCTCCTGCCGGTCGCTCTCGGCGTCTTCGGTGTCTACGCCGACCTTCTGGGAGCCTTCTGATGAGCGCCCTCACGTCCGCCGTTCCGCTTCGCGCGCTCGCGCGTACGAGCGAGACCATTCACGAGCTCAGCGCCGCCGACCGCGTCATACGCCAGCCGCTGCCGCTCAGCCGGCGACTCGGCGTCGTCCAGTTGCGCGGCGGAGTGGGCGCGTCAGCGACCGCCGCCGCTCTCGCGAACCTGTTCGCGCGGCGACGCGCCGGAATGGTGCTCGTCGTGGACGCTGCGGGCGCGCACTCCTCGATGGCGCACTGGCACGCGGGACTGCCGGTGCACGCCGTCCACACGGGGAGCGAACGACGGACTCGCGCCCGCAACGCCGCCGATGCGCGAGACGGCCTGCCGCGGACACCATCCGGCGCTTACGCGCTCGACCTGCGGGCGATGAGCGGGCGACCGGGACGACCCGATGCCGATGACTGGCACCGCGAAGTCGATCCGATCAGCCGCTTCTACGACGTCGTCGTGACCGACTGGGGGGTGCGACTGCCCGAAACCGGATTGGGTGCCGCAGCGACCGCCAGCCACGCGCTGTGCCTCGTGGCACGATCGGATCGTTCGAGCATCGACGAGGCGGTCTCGGTCATCCCCGCCATCCGGGAACAAGAGCCCGCCATGGGCATCCTCCTCGCGATCGCGGATGTCGCGGGAGTCGGCGAGCGGCGCACGCGCGCGCTCGCCGAGCGCACCGGCGTTCCGGTCGCGCGCATCCCGCACGACGGCGCACGGGGCGCCGCGCGCCCCGTTGCAAGTCGATCGCTTCGAGCGACCACCCGCATCGCCCACGCCCGTCTCGCCGCAGCACTCCTCGCGTCATCGCAACCGAACGGGGAAATGCGATGACCCTGCGCATCGTTCACCGGCCGACCCGCATCACTCGGCCGTTGCCCGCGCCCGAATCCGAACAGCTCGCCCCACCCCCGCAACTGACCGACAGCGGACCCGGCGGGCTGCCCCTGCAGACGCTGCTGCCCGTCGTCGGCGCCCTGTCGTCCGTCGTGATGATCGTGGTGCTGCGTAACGGCAACCCGCTCTTCCTCGTGCTCGGAGCGGTGATCCTCGTCGTCGCCCTCGTCGGCGGCCTCGTCGTCGCCCTCTCCCAACGCGGAGGACAAGCGCGGCAACGACGGGTGCAGCGCGAGCGGTATCTCGACTACCTCGAAAAGGCGCGATTCCGTCTCCGTCGACGAGGGGCAGAGTTGCGCAGTGCTGCCGCCCTGCTCGATCCCGACCCCGTCGCCCTGCTGGAGCTCGCCCACGATCCGTCCCGGCTCTGGGAACGGCGTCGTTCCGACCGCGACTTCCTCCGCGTTCGGATTGGAATCGGCGATGTACGGGCCATCGAGCTCGGGGTGCCGGACGACGAGAACCCCGTTCAACCTTTCGATCCGGCGCTGCTCACCGAGGTTGAGAGCCTCGTCGACCGCTACAGCCTGGTGCAGGGGATGCCCGTCACCGTGTCGCTCGACCGCGCAGGGCACGTGGCCATCGTCGGACACGGCGAGGCGAGCCTCCGACTGGCGCGGACGCTGATCGCACAGCTCGCCACCTTCCACTCCCCCGACGACCTCCTTCTCGCGGCCGCCTTCCCGCCCGAGCGCGCCGACGACTGGCGCGGCTTCGACCTGCTGCCGCACGTGAGCGACCCGCGCCAATTCGATGGACCGGTTTCCGCTCGACGCGTTGCTCCGAACATGGCCGAGCTGCAGCGACTGCTGGCTTCCGAGCTCGATGCACGCGCGCAGCTCGCGGCGACGTCCCGTCGCAGCGGCGGGCGCGCGGAGCACACCCGTCTGGTCGTGCTGGCCGACGATCGCGGCCGCGTCGCCAGTCGCCTGCAGATTCCGGATGCGGAGCTCGGCATCACCGAGCTGCGGATCACGGTCATCCACCTCGTGAGCGAGCGCCTGGACGAACCGGCGGATGTCACGGTTCGCCTGACCGTCACCGACGACACCGTCACCATGACGGATGCACGCGTCGAGCAGGACGGGCGCGTCCCGGAACGGACGGCGCACATCGACGACCTCAGTCACGATGCCTTCATCACCCTGGCTAGAGCGCTCAGTCCTCTGCGGCTCAGCCTCACGGCTGCCGACAAGGCGGAAGCCGCCGTCGACATCGGCGTCACCGAGCTGCTCGGCATCGACGATGTGCACACCGTCAGCCCAGACACGGTCTGGACGCCGAGGTCTACCCGGGACTTCCTGCGCGTGCCGATCGGCATCGACGATCACGGCGCCCCCGTCCTGCTCGACCTGAAGGAGTCCGCGCAGCTGGGCATGGGCCCCCACGGCATCTGCATCGGCGCGACGGGGTCCGGCAAGAGCGAGATGCTGCGCACCCTGATCCTTGGCCTCGCCCTCTCCCACAGTCCTGACGACCTCAGCATGGTGCTCGTCGACTACAAGGGTGGAGCGGCCTTCGCCCCGTTCGCCGGGTTACCCCACGTCGCCGGCATCATCGACAACCTGGCAGACGACGCGCAGTTGACCCAGAGAGCTCGTGCGAGCATCCAGGGTGAGATCGTCCGCCGGCAAGAGCAGCTGCGCAGCGCAGGGTCGTCCCCGTCCATCAGCCACTACCGCGCCCTGCGGGAAGAGCGGCCCGACCTTCCCCCGATGCCCCACCTCTTCATCGTCATCGACGAGTTCGGCGAGCTACTGACCGCCGAGCCCGACTTCGTCGACTTGCTGCTGACGATCGGACGCATCGGACGGTCGATCGGCGTGCACCTATTGCTCTCGAGTCAGCGCATCGAAGCCGGGAAGCTGCGCGGCCTCGACACGTACCTCTCGTACCGCATCGGCCTGCGCACGTTCAGCGAGTCCGAGAGCCAGGTGGTGCTCGACACCCCCGACGCCTTCCACCTGCCCGCGATCCCCGGCTTCGGGTACCTGAAGGTCGACACCACCGTGTATCGCCGCTTCCGGTCGGGTTACGTCTCGGGGCCGGCCGACACCGAGGTGCGGCCAGCCCCCCTGACCACCGAGACGCGGCCCGAGCCAATCGCTCTTCCCGTGTACAACGGGCTCGCGCGCGAGGACGGTGCGGAAAGCGTGGAAGCCGAGCTCGATGCCCCGTCAACTGGGCGCGCGCTCGTCGACGAAGCGGTCGACCGGCTGCGCAGCGCCACCGAGACCACGCGGCCCGTGTGGCTGGCGCCGCTGCCCGCACGCCTCGCCCTGGGACGTGTCGTGGACGGGGCTGCGGACCTCCCCCTCCAGGTGCCGCTCGGGCTCGTCGATGATCCGGCACGGCAACGGCAGGACCCCTGGCTCCTCGACCTCACCCGCGGAGGCGGGCACGTCGCCGTCATCGGGGCCCCCCAGTCGGGCAAGTCGACCGTGCTGCGCTCGCTCGCCGCCTCGCTGGCCCTCACCCACACGCCTCGCCAGGTCAGCATCTACGGGATGGACCTCACCGGCGGCGCTCTACGACGCATCGAGGGTTTCCCCCACGTGGGCGGTGTCGCGACCCGCGGCGACCGCGACACGCTCACGCGGCTTCTCGAAGAGCTGCTCGCCATGTTGACCCTGCGCGAACGCGTCTTCCAGAGTGAGGGGATCGACTCGCTCGCCTCCCTGCGCGAGCGGCACGCTGCCGGCGAGCTCCCGCAGCTGCCCTCCGCCGACGTGGTGCTGCTAATCGACGGACTCGGCGGTGTCCGGGGAGAATTCGAGGAGCTCGACGCGCCGATCGTCGAACTGCTGCAACGGGCGGGAAGCTTCGGCATCCACGTCGTCGCCGCCATGACCCGCTGGAATGACCTGCGCATGACGCATCAGCCCCTGATCGGCACGCGCATTGAACTGCGACTCAACGACCCCGCCGACAGCGTGATCGGCCGCAAGCTCGCGCAGACGATCCGCGCGGACCAGCCGGGGCGCGTGCTCACGGAAGACTCGCTCTTTGGCCAGGTGGCGCTCCCCGTGCTCGACGACGTCGACGATGCAGCCATCGGCGACGAACTGGAGTCGCTCGCTCGGCGCTCGGCGGCAAGCTGGGAGGGGCCGGCCGCGGCGCCGATCCGCCTCCTCCCGCTGTCGCTGTCGCTCGACCAGTTGCCCGATGCGCTCGACGAGCCCGACCGCATCCCCTTCGCGCTGCGCCAGGACACGATGGAACCGGAGTACCTCCAGCTGCTCGATCGCGACCAGCACCTCCTGGTGTTCGGCGACGGAGGGTCGGGCAAGACAACCGCTCTGCGCAGCATCGTCGCCGGGTTGCTCGACCGGTTCAGCCCGGACGAGCTCGTCCTGGCAGCGATGGATCTGCGCGGCGAGATCGCCGCGCAGATCCCCGACGACTACCTCGGGGGTCACGCGAGTTCCGCGCAGGATGCGCGTGCCCTGGCGACGGCGATCGCGACAGAACTGGACAAGCGCACCGGCGCGGGCCGCGGCGACGGACCTCGCATCGTGGTCGTCGTCGACGACTTCGACATCCTGTCGTCAGGAGGTACCGAGCCCCTGCGACCGTTGCTCGCACACCTGCCGTCGGCGCGGGATCTGCGCCTGCACGTGCTGCTCAGCCGCCCCGTCGCGGGAGCGTCGCGCGCGATGTTCGACCCGACCCTGCAGGCTCTGCGGGACACGGGCGGGACGGGGCTGATCCTCTCCGGCGAACGCAGCGAAGGCCAGATTTTGCCGCAGGTCTACGCCGAGCAACTCCCGCCCGGCCGCGGCCGCTTCGTCCGGCGTGGCGACCGGCCGCGCATCATCCACATCGCCGACCCGGGAGGTCCCCATGCCCCGTGAGGTGATGCTCGTCTCCCCCACGCCTCTGACCATGCGCGACATCGCCGCGGCGGGAGCCGAACGGGACCCAAATCTCGGCGTCCGCGCGATCGCCGACGGCAACGCCGTGCAATTGGTCGACGAGCAGGGGGTCGCAGTGCTGACGATCGAGAACTCCCGACGGATCGACGACTCCGGTGACATCGAGCGGCTTCTGGGTTCGGCTCCGGTTGTCCCTCCCGGCTCGTGGTGGATCGACGCGATCGCGCCCTGGGGCACCGCCGGAGCGCGCGGCGTAGCGTTCGCGCAGCACCTCGCGACCGAACTCGGCGCGACGATCTGGATCGAGGACGGCTCGTGAGCGCGAAGCGGTCGACCGTGGCCCACCACGTCGCCGTCGCCGGAACGGGCGGCGGCGTCGGGTGCACGACCACCGCGGCGCTGCTCTTCACCTCCCTCACGGAGCGCACGGGGCGCGCGCCCGTGCTCTACGACCGCTCGGCAGGAACGCTCGGCGCTCGGCTGCCCGAGGGCGACGACGTCCTCGAACTCGATGTCACGCTCGCCCTGCACGACCTGGGCGCGCACGCCATCGGGGCGGGCGTCGACGTGCTCGACGACCCGGCCGCACTCCTCGTCGTGGTCAGCCCCCTGACCCCCGCCGGCGCCGGCGCCTGCGACGCCGTCTTCGAGGCCGCGGAGCGCCGGTTCGGGCCCCGCGGCCGCAAGCGCGTCCTCGGTGCGCTCGTGCCGGTGTTCGGGCGGCACCGCATGCGTCGCCGCCTCGCCGACATGGTCGACGCTCACGGACCCGACACGATCGTGGCGTTCCCCCGCGACGCGGCGCTCGCCGCCGGTGGGCGCATCCCGCTGTCCCGGCTCTCACCGTCGACGATGAGCGCAGCGAGCAGACTGGCGGGCGAACTCGCCACGCGCATCGCCCTGCGTTCGCGCTGAGAACCCGCTCGCTGTCGGACCGGCACTCGTTAGGGTCGAGGGATGCGCGACGAACGAGGCGACGCCGCTCACGACAGCGAACCCGATTCCGACTCGGCCGGCGGCCTGAAGGAGAAGGTCATGCCGGTGGTCGAGAAGGTGAAGGGTTCGCGACCGGTGCGCGCGTTCCAGCGTTACCTCGGCGCATCCGGGCCGATCCTCGCCTCCGGGCTCGCCTACCAGGCACTGTTCGCGGTGTTTGCGGGGCTCGCTGTGGGCTTCGCCGTGTTCGGCACGATCGTCGCCGGCAACATCGGGCTGCGCGAGGCCGTGATCGACGTCGTCTCCGACTCGGTTCCGGGCCTCATTGATGACGGGTCGGGCAATGGAGCGATCAACCCCGATGCGCTCATGAACGCGCGGGTGTTTGGCGGTATCGGCGTGATCGCTCTCATCGGCCTGCTTGTGACCGCGCTCGGATTCCTGAACGCCGCACGCGGCGCCACGCGCCAACTGTTCGACCTGCCGCCGGCGCCCGAAAACTTCCTCAAGGCACGACTGCGCGACCTGGGGCTCGCTGCGGGGTTCGGCGTCTTGATCATCGTGTCGGCGGTGTTGAGCGTCGTGGGCACGCAGGCGACCGACTTCCTGCTCGACCTCGTCGGCATCGACGACTCCACGCTCGCGCGAGTGCTCGGACGTATCGTGACGCTGAGCATCATGTTCGCGGTCGACGCGGTCGCGCTGGCAGCCCTGTTCCGCATCCTGAGTGAGGTGCGCATCCCGTGGCGGCACCTGCGCGAGGGGGTGCTGATCGGGGCAGCGGGCCTCGGCGCGCTCAAGGTCGCCGGTGGTCTGCTGCTCGGCGGTGCCTCCACGAATCCGCTGATCGCGTCGTTCGCGGTGATTCTCGGTCTGCTGATCTGGTTCAACTTCGTGTGCCAGCTCATCCTCATCACCGGCGCGTGGATCGCGACCAGCGTGAAGGACGACGACATCATCCTCGACGAGGCGGTGTTCGCCGCGCGCCTCGAGGCGGCCCGCGCGCTCGTCCGCGAGCACGGCATGGGGGACGAGGACACCGAGGATGCTCGGGGCGGCATATTCGCGCGACTGAGGCGCCGCCTCTCCCGCCGCTAGGCCCTATCCCTGCACCTCATCCCGCGCGGCGCCCTGTCAGTGGGCGCTCCTAGGATGGCGGGTATGCCCCGCATTCGCATCGCCAGCGTCAACGTCAACGGTGTCCGCGCCGCCTACCGCAAGGGCATGGGTGACTGGCTCGCCGGCGCCGATGTCGACGTGCTCGCCCTGCAGGAGGTGCGTGCCGAGACGACCGACCTCGTGCCGCTGCTCGGTGACGGGTGGCACGTGCTGCACGACGCCGCCACTGCCAAGGGACGCGCGGGGGTCGCGATCGCGACCCGCGAGCCGGTCGACGTACACCGCATCGAGCTGGGCCCACCCGACTTCGACTCGGCGGGGCGCTGGCTCGAAGCGGACGTCGAACTGGGCGGAACGTCGGTGACGGTCGTCAGTTGCTACGTGCACTCGGGCGAGGCCGACACCCCCAAGCAGGAAGAGAAGTGGCGCTTCCTCGACGCCATGGAAGAGCGCCTGCCGCAGCTCGCCACGCACTCCGCGTACGCCGTCGTCGTCGGTGACCTGAATGTCGGACACCGCGAGCTCGACATCAAGAACTGGCGGGGCAACCGCAAGAAGGCGGGCTTCCTGCCCCGCGAGCGCAGCTACTTCGACCGCTTCCTTGCCCCCGCGGGCGAGACGATTGAGTGCGTCGACGGCACCACCGGCACCGGCCTTGGCTGGGTCGACGTGGGGCGGCAGTGGGCCGGCGAGGTCGACGGGCCGTACACCTGGTGGTCGAACCGGGGCCAAGCGTTCGACAACGACACCGGGTGGCGCATCGACTACCACCTCGCGACCCCGGCGCTCGCCGCCACGGTCAGCGCGTACCGCGTCGACCGAGCACCCTCGTACGACACACGGTGGAGCGACCACGCTCCCGTCGTCGTCGACTACGCGGTGTAAGCGCGTAGGCCGACACCGAGCATCCCAATGACAGAATCGAGACCATGAGTCTTCCGCGCCTGTTTTCCGGCATGCAGCCGTCCGCGTCCAGCCTGCACTTGGGCAACTACGCCGGGGCGCTGCTGCAGTGGCGCGAGATGCAGGCCACCCACGACGCCGTCTTCTGCGTCGTCGACCTGCACGCCATCACGGTGCCACAAGACCCGGCCGAGCTGCGCGAGCGCACCCGCCGCACCGCGGCACAGTACATCGCCGCGGGCATCGACCCCGAACACTCGACGCTTTTCGTGCAATCGCACGTGCGGGCGCACGCCGAACTCGCCTGGGTGCTGAACACCATCACGGGCTTCGGCGAGGCGTCGCGCATGACGCAGTTCAAGGACAAGTCGGCTCGCGGTGGCGTGGATGCCGCGTCGGTCGGCCTGTTCACGTATCCGATCCTGCAGGCGGCCGACATCCTGCTGTACGACGCCGCCGTCGTTCCCGTCGGCGAAGACCAGCGTCAGCACATTGAGCTGACCCGCGACCTCGCGGGGCGCTTCAACTCGAAGTTCGGCGACACGCTCGTCGTGCCCGAGGTGCGTATCCTGAAGGAGACGGCCAAGATCTACGATCTGCAGAACCCGGGGTCGAAGATGTCGAAGTCGGGCGAGAGCCCCGCGGGGATCCTGTGGCTGATGGACGACGACAAGGCGCTCACGAAGAAGATCAAGTCGGCCGTGACTGACTCGGAGGGCGTTGTGCGCTACGACGCCGCGTCGAAGCCGGGGGTGTCGAACCTCCTGTCCATCCTCGCGATCGTCACCGGTCGCACCGTGGCCGATATCGAGGGCGACTTCGACGGGCTGCAGTACGGCGCGCTCAAGGGCGCGGTCGCCGAGGCGGTCGTCGAGGCGTTCCGACCCATCCGCGAGCGCACGCTCGAGCTGCTCGACGACGCGGCCGAACTCGACCGGCTGCTCGCGATCAACGCCGCCCGGGCGGAAGAGATCGCCGACGCGACGCTGCGACGCGTGTACGACGCGGTCGGCTTCCTGCCGCGCGGGTAGGGGTGCGATCGACTCCGGGCGAGGTTGTGCTCTTCGACCTCGACGACACACTGATGGCGCACTCGCGCTCGGTCGACCTGGCGATCGAGCGGGCGCAGGCTGTGGCGCGACAGCTCGTGGCGTCGGGCGCCGCCGGTGCCGACGCGGCGGGGTTCGCGGGGTTCGCCGCCGCTGACGCGCGGCTCGTGCAGGAGAGCTGGCGACGGCTCGAAGAGCTGCACTATGCCCGGTACCTCAGCGGCGAGCTCGACTTTGTCGGCCAGCGCATCTGGCGCGCCCGCGACGTGCTGTTGCCGTTCGGCGTTGAGCTCGATGACGAGGCCGCGCTGCGGTGGTTCGCCGAGTACTTTCGCGGCTACCGTGACGCCTGGGCATTGTTCGACGACGTGCTTCCGACGCTCGACGCCCTCGACAGCGCGGTGCCCGGGGTTCGCTACGGCATCATCACGAACGGCGAGCTCACCTTTCAGACCGACAAGCTGCACCGCATCGACCTCTGGGAACGGCTCGAGCTCACCCCGGTGCGCGCCGACGGCTCGGTCGACGAGCCCGAGCGACGCGGCAGGCTGGTGGCCTCCGGCGAACTCGGGGTAACGAAGCCGGACCCGGCGATCTTCACAGCGGCGGCGCGCGCGTTCGGCGTGAGCACCGCATCCTGCCTGTACGTCGGCGACCGGCTCGCGACCGATGCCCTGGGCGCGACGGCAGCGGGGATGCGCGGCGTGTGGCTCGCGCGCCCCGACCGCAACCTGACGTCGGCCGCCGCCGACTCACTCGTCGCGAATACAATCGTCGCTGGCGGCGCAGAGGTGCCGGACGTTGATCGCGTCAGTTCACTGGGCGACGTGCCCGCCCTGCTCGGCGAGGCGCACGGAGCTGCGTGTGCGGTCGAAACGTCCAGCACGGAACCCGGAACGCCCATGGAGTGACGGTTCGTGCTCGCCTAGCGTCGGACTTCTGTCCGCTCGACGCCCGCCAGCCCGCGCGGGCGTGCCCATCCGACATCCGCACGGGAGCCCACCAGGAATGACAACCCGCTACCTCGGCCCCGGCACTCTGCCCGCCCCAGACACCCGGCCGCTGACAGGCACGCCACCCGCTCACCTTCCCGCGCGAATCACGGTGTGCCTGTGGGACTTCTCGTGGTTCACCCGCGCCGGGGCGGGCGAACCCTACGAGGATCTCGATCGGGCCCTCGCCGAGACGGCCGAGCGCGGCTACACAGCGATCCGCATCTGCGCCGCGCCGCTCCTCCTGTTCGGCGAACTGGGCCTCGACGACCTGGCCACCGACCTGGCGATCGAGGGTCTGGGCCAGGCACCCGACGGCGGCTTCTACGGCCGACGCACGCGCTGGTATGACGCACCGGGCGGGTACCGCCTGAACCTCCGCGAGCGACTGTTCGACCTGTTCGACGGCGCCGCACGGCACGGCCTGGTCGTCATCCTGGCCAGCTGGGAGTACCAGCAAACCCCCGCCTTCGCGGCCGACGAGCGTTGGTTTCGGGCTATCGATGCAGTTCCCCTGAACCGCCGCTATCACGCCCTCGGCGCCGCATTCGATCGGATGCTCACCGCGCTCACCGACGCCGGTCACCGCGAGCGCGTGGCGCTCATCGAACTGCACAACGAGGGCGACTTCAGCATCCTGCCCGACGTGCACGGCGGCGGCGAGGCGGTACTGGACGACCTCCGCGAGCGGCATCCCGACGTGCTGTGGACGGTGAGCTACGGCAAGCCCCCGCACCTCGACATGGCGGCCGTGTCGACCCACCTCGGCGCCGCCCAATTCCACATCTACAGCTACGGCGTGCTCGACGACCTGCAACGGCGCATCGACATTCGGTCAGAGGGCTCGGCGGACTTCCCGAATGCGATGATGCGGTCGCTGCTGCGCCCCGACGCCCCGACGCCGGCCGAGTACGGCCGCCCGGCCGAGTGGAAGATGCAGGCCACAGTCGTCACCGACCAGATGATCTACGGCTACGACTGGGTCGAGCCCGAGATGTGGGATGCGTGGCTCGCCGCTCACTACGACGCCTACGACCACGTGATGCGCCGAGAGATCGAGTCGCGCACCGCCGCCGTCGCGCACTGGGCCCGCCGCCGCGGCGTCCCCGCGATCATCGGCGAGGGATGGGTCGGCTACACCCCGCGGGATGCCCGCTTCGAGGATGGCCCGCTCGGCCAGAGCCTCGCCGAACACGGCATCGACGTCGCCCTGGCGAACGGCGTGTGGGGCATGGTGCTCGGCTCGAACAGCGCGCCGCACCATCCGGCCTGGGCCGATGTCGCGTGGCAACAGGCGCAGAATGCGCGCATCCTGAAAGCGCCCGCCTAGCCCTTGCGCTGCTCGCGGTACGCCGAGGGGCTGACCCCGTGGGTCTTGCGGAACTGTCGTGAGAAGTAGAACGGGTCGCGGTATCCGGTCTCGGCGGCGATCTGGTTGACGGTCGTGTCGGTCGTGTCGAGCAGGTGGCGCGCCCGCGACATGCGCAGCGCCGTGTGGTGGGCGAGCACGCCGCCCCCGGTCGCCCGGTGAAATAGAGCGCTCAGGTGGGAGGCGGAGACGCCGACAAGCGCCGCCAGTTCGGGAACGGGCATGGATGCGTCGAGCCGGTCGGCGAGGAACGCCATCGCCCGATGGAGAGGGTCGCCCTCCTCCGGCGTCACGCGATCGGTCGCGATAACCGTCATGAGCTTCCACGCAGCGCCGCTCGTGCGCACGAGCCTTGCCGGCGACTGATCACGCTCGAGGCCGCTGACGATCTCGTCGATCAGGGCGACGACGCGATCGACGGCGCGCAGCGAGAGCACCGGCCGGGCGCGGGTGACCTCGGTCGCGCCGGTGAGCTCGGCGGCGTCGCCGCCGCGCAGATGGCACCACCAGATGGTCCACGGGTTCTCGTTGTCGGCACCGTAGCGGTGGGGTGTGCCGCTGCCGACGACGACCACGGTCGACGGAGCGACCCGGTGACGCACGCCATCGATCTCGATCCAGCCTGAGCCGGCCGTGCACGCGATCACGATCGTCTCTTCGACGCCGTCAGGGCGGTACCGCTCGTGACCCTGAGCATCGGGGAATTGTCCAGCGTCGGTGACGACGAGCCGACGGGTGACCGGCCGCTGCAGCGCCGCGTCGACGGCGGGGCGCGGGACCACGCAGAGCCGCTGGTTGATGAATCCGTCCGCGCGCGTCACGCCGCCTCCTGCCGAGCACCGGAGGAACGTCCAGGCCCGGCGCAGTTTCGGCCATTTTGCCACGCCCCGCGTCCGCGTAACGTCGTCGTCGTGACAGACCGCGTGCATCCTCGACTCTCCCTGCCCGCCGCGCCCGCTGCGGAGGCGGCCTTCCTGGCCGACGGCGGCGTCGCCGTGTGGAGCGAAGCCCTGACGATCCCGACGTACGAACCCGGCACGCCCGAGACGCACCCGATGTTCCTCGACCAGCGCGTCTACCAGGGCTCGAGCGGCCGCGTGTACCCGCTGCCGATGATCGAACGAGTCAGCACCCATGCCACGCCCCGGCAGTGGCAGGCCATTCACCTCGAAAACGAGTGGGTGCGCCTCGTGGTCCTGCCCGAACTCGGCGGACGCATCCACGTGGGCTACGACAAAGCCAACGACTACGACTTCTTCTACCGCAACAGCGTCATCAAGCCCGCCCTCGTGGGGCTCGCCGGCCCCTGGGTGTCGGGCGGTGTGGAATTCAACTGGCCGCAGCACCACCGCCCGGCGACCTTCCTGCCGACGAACACGCACATCGACCGGGACGACGACGGCACGATCACGGTGTGGTCGAGCGATCACGACCCCTTCGCCCGCATGAAGGGTATGCACGGGGTGCGACTGCGCCCCGGCAGCAGCCGGGTCGAACTGACCGTGCGGCTGCACAACCGCACCGACGAGCGGCAGACGTTCCTCTGGTGGGCGAACGTCGCCGCCCGCGCGCACAAGCACTACCAGTCGTTCTTCCCGACGGACGTGCACTATGTCGCCGACCACGCGCGCCGGGCCGTGACGGCCTTTCCTCGCGCAGATCGGCCGTACTACGGGGTCGACTATCCCGCCCTCGTGACCGACGACACCCCCGATGCCGACCGCATCGACTTCTACGCGAACATCCCCGTGCCCACCTCGTACATGGTGCTCGAGACCGAGGACGACTTCTTCGGCGGCTACGACCACGACGCCGGCGCTGGCTTCGTGCACTGGGCTGACCGCACGATCGCGCCGGGCAAGAAGCAGTGGACCTGGGGGAACGCGCCCTTCGGCCACGCGTGGGATGCGCACCTCACCGACGACGACGGACCGTACGTCGAACTCATGGCCGGCGTCTACACCGACAACCAACCCGACTTCTCGTACCTCGCGCCCGGCGAGACGAAGTGCTTCGAACAGTTCTGGTTCCCGATCGCCCAGATCGGGCCGGCTCACCAGGCGACGGCCGACATGGCCGTCTCGCTGACGCAAAATGCGGCCGGCCGGTTGCGTGCGGGAGTTGCGGTCACCCGCCGGCGCACGCTGCGCATCCGCCTGATCGACGAGACCGGTCGTGAGATCGCGCACGACGTGGTGACCGTCGATCCGGGATCCCCCGGATGGGTCGAAGTCGACGCGCCGGACGTCGCGCTCGAGGACGTCACTCTCGTCGCCGACGACGACGGCGCGGAGGTACTGCGGTGGCGGCACCGCCCGACCCCGACCAACGCAGCAGAGCCCGAGACGGCCACCGAGCCCCCGCTGCCGGAGAACATCGCATCGATGGACGAGCTGTATCTCACCGGCGTGCACCTCGCGCAGTACCGGCACCCCACGCGCGACTGCGAGAGCTATTGGGTCGAGGCGCTGCGGCGCGACCCCGCGGACAGTCGCTCGGCGATCGCCCTCGCGACGCGGCGGATGGCCGACGCCCGCTTTGACGAGGCACGAGGGCTCATCGAGACCGCGCTCGACCGCCTCACCTTCCGCAACCCGAACCCGCAGAGCGGGGAGGTGCACTACCGGCTCGGGCAGCTTGAGGAGCGCGCGGGTGCCGTAGTTGCGGCGCTCGCCCACTACGGCAAGGCTCGGTGGGACGCGGCGTGGGTCGTGCCAGCCGCCTGGCGTTCGGCCGTGATTGAGGCGGCGCGCGGCAATACGACGGCGGCACAGGCTCACCTCGAGCTCGTGCGGCGGCGCGACCCGGACCACCTACGTGCCCGCGCCCTCGACGTCATCCTGCTGCGCCGCCTCGGTCGCGGTGTCGAAGCGCAGGCACTGCTGGAGGAGTCTCTCGCACTCGATCCTCTCGACGAGTGGCTGCGCTCTCTCGCCGGCCGCCCCGCCTCCTCCGACGCGCGCACCCTGTTCGACGTCGGCCTCGAGTACGAGGCGTGCGGCGAATGGGACGCGGCGCTCGAGACGTACGCGCGTGCCGCCGCGGCGGCACCGAGCGCCGCAGGCGGCATCGCTCCCGTCGCCGAGTACCGGGCGGCACGCCTGCTGGACGCGCTGGGCCGCGCCGACGAGGCGTTGGCAGCGCGCGAGCGTGCGCGTTCCGCCGATGCGCGGTGGTGCTTCCCCGACGGGATCGACGCATACGAGGCGCTGTCGGCGGCGATCGAGGCAGACCCCGCGGATGCCCGCGCCCGCCTTCTGCGCGGCATGTGGCTGTACGACCACCGCCGCCGCGCGGACGCGCTCGATGACTGGCTAGCCGCGCTCGCCGCCGCACCGAACGACCCCGCCATCCTCCGCAACGCGGCGGTCGCGACGGTCACGGTGCGCGGTGACCTCGACGCCGCGGCTGAGCTGTACGCGCGCGCGCTCCAGCAGAACCCGGCGGATGCCCGCATCCTGTCCGAGGCAGACCAGCTGGCCGATCGCCGCGGCGAGTCGGCGGCAGATCGCTTGGCGCGACTCGATGCCGCGCCCGACTCGGTATTCGCGCGCGATGACCTGCAGGTCACGCGGGCCGACCTCCTCACGCTCACGGGTGATGCGGCGGGTGCGATCGCGCACCTGCTTGTGCGGCCCCTGCAACCCTGGGAGGGGGGCGAGGGGCGCGCTCTCGCCGCCTGGGAGCGTGCACACGCCCGTGTCGCCGCCGACGCTCTCGCCGCTGGAGACGCGGACGCGGCCCTGACGGCGGCGGAAGCTGGCATCCACCCGCCCGCCTCTCTCGGTGAGGCACGGCTTGACCTCGATGCCCCAGCCCACCTGGAGGTACTCAGGGCGCATGCACTCGCCGCGTCGGGCGACGAGAACGCTGCCATGAGCTGTCGCCGATCCACCGCCGCCAGGATCCACCGGCGCCTCAGCACGCAGATCGATGCCTCGGCGGCGTGGGGGGCACGAGCGGCCCGGGATGTGGGCGACACCGCGCGAGCAGACACGATCATCGCGGCGATCGACGCCGAGATCGAGCGTCTGCGAAGCGAACGCGCGCGGATCGACTACTTCGCGACATCGCTTCCGACGATTGCGCTGTTTCCCGAAGGCCCCGAGGACATCGCTGCGCGGCGGGCAAGAGAGCTCGAGCGGTCACTGCGCGACGCGCTCGACGGGGCGTGACGGAGCACGCGATTCGCCTCGAAAGGGCAGCGGGCGGGGTTCCGAAGAACCCCGCCCGCGCGCCCCGCAGCTACCACCACTGTGGGGCGATGTGACGTGCCAGCGTCACGTGTGACGACTAGTTGACGTCGTCGTCCACCCAGTCGAAGGTCTTCGTCACGGCCTTCTTCCAGTTGCGCAGCTGGCGGTCGCGCTCAGCGTCGTCCATGTTGGGCGTCCAGCGCGAGTCCTCCTGCCAGTTCTGGCGCAGCTCGTCAAGCGAACCCCAGACGCCGGTGGCGAGTCCGGCAGCGTATGCCGCACCGAGCGCGGTCGTCTCGGCGACGACGGGGCGCACGACGGGCACGCCGAGGATGTCGGCCTGGAACTGCATGAGCGTGTTGTTCGCGATCATGCCTCCGTCGACCTTCAGCTCGGTGAGGTCGACGCCGGAGTCGGCGTTGACCGCGTCCAGCACCTCTCGAGTCTGGAAGGCCGTGGCCTCGAGCACCGCGCGAGCGATGTGGCCCTTGTTGACGTAACGCGTGAGGCCGACAAGGGCACCGCGCGCATCGGACCGCCAGTACGGGGCGAACAGGCCCGAGAACGCCGGCACGAAGTAGGCGCCACCGTTGTCGTCGACCGTCTTGGCGAGCTCCTCGATCTCGGGAGCGTCCTTGATGATTCCCAGGTTGTCGCGCACCCACTGCACGAGCGAACCGGTCACCGCGATGGCGCCTTCCAGCGCGTAGTGAGGCTTCTCGTCGCCGAGCTTGTAGCCGAGGGTGGTGAGCAGCCCGTTCTTCGAGTGGACAATCTCCTCGCCCGTGTTGAAGATCAGGAAGTTACCCGTGCCGTAGGTGTTCTTCGACTCGCCCGGATCGAACGCCGCTTGGCCGAAGGTGGCCGCCTGCTGGTCGCCGAGGATGCCCGCGACGGGAACCTCGCGCAGGAGCGACGACGAGTGCACGTGGCCGTACACCTCGGACGAGGACCGGATCTCGGGCAGCATCGACGCCGGGACGTCGAACGCCTCGAGGATCGAGTGGTCCCACGAGAGCGTCTCGAGGTCCATGAACATGGTGCGCGACGCGTTGGTCACGTCGGTCGCGTGCACGCCGCCATCGGTGCCACCGGTCAGGTTCCAGAGCACCCAGGTGTCGGTCGTGCCGAACATCAGGTCGCCGGCGTCGGCCTTCGCGCGGGCGCCCTCGACGTTCTCGAGGATCCAGACGATCTTCGTGCCCGAGAAGTAGGTCGCGAGCGGCAGGCCCACGGTCTTCTTGAAGCGCTCGACGCCGCCGTCGGCCGCCAGGCGGTCGACGATCGGCTGCGTGCGGGTGTCCTGCCACACGATCGCGTTGTAGACGGGCTCACCGGTGTTGCGGTCCCACACGACAGCGGTTTCACGCTGGTTGGTGATACCGACGGCGGCGATCTCGTGACGGGTCAGGTTCGCCTTCGACAGCGCCGAGCCGATGACCTCACGGGTGTTGTTCCAGATTTCTTTCGGGTCGTGCTCGACCCATCCGGCCTTCGGGAAAATCTGCTCGTGCTCCATCTGGCCGACCGAGACGATCGAGCCCTTCTTGTCGAAGATGATGGCGCGAGTCGACGTGGTGCCCTGGTCGATTGCGAGTACGTACTCAGCCATTACTGTTCACTCCTTTGTTGACGTTCTTCATGGCGGGTGACCGACGACGCGTCGGTCCGATGGGGGACGGGCGCGCATCCCCCTGGCGGTCGGATGCGCGCCCTGGCTGTTACAGGACGGGCAAGAGCGCCGTCGCGGCGACACCGGCGATGGCACCACCGATGAGCGGGCCGACGACCGGCACCCACGAGTAGCTCCAGTCGCTGGATCCCTTGCCCTTGATGGGCAAGAGCGCGTGGGCGATGCGGGGGCCGAGGTCACGTGCTGGGTTGATGGCGTATCCCGTGGGACCACCGAGGGACGCACCGATACCGACAACGAGCAGGGCGACGGGCAGGGCGCCGAGCGCGGCGAGGCCGGCCGGTTCTGCGCGGCCGAAGCCGATGACGACGAACACCAGCACGAACGTGCCGACGATCTCGGTGAAGGTGTTCCAGCCGTAGCTGCGGATCGCCGGGCCGGTCGAGAACACGGCGAGCTTGGTTCCCGCGTCGGGCTCCTCGTCGAAGTGCTTCTTGTAGGCGAGGAAGACGATGACCGCACCGATGAAGGCACCGATCAGCTGAGCAGCCCAGTACAGCAGCACGGAGGTGACGCTCACGGCGACGCCGGGCGCAAACTCGGTGAGGCCGCTCGTCACGAGTCCAATCGTGACGGCCGGGTTGAGGTGAGCGCCGGAGGCGTACGCGACGGTCACACCGGCGAAGACCGCGAGGCCCCAGCCGAAGTTGATCATCAGGAAGCCGCCGCCGAAGCCCTTGTTCTTGGCGAGGATGACGTTCGCGACGACACCGCCACCGAGAAGAAGCAGCATCGCCGTACCGACGATTTCTGACACGAATACTGTTAAGAGATTGTCCACGTTGACCTGTCCTCATCGTGTGTTGGGGGGGGTGAACCTCTCCAGACCCTGTCCGTCTGGCGAGGGTGCGGGTGTCAGTTCTTCCTGACGCACCGCCCCGCTGCTGCGCCGGCGCAGCCTCGGGAGATCGGGGGATGCTTGCGGCGCTCCGCGAGCATCCGATTGCGGAATGCGCTCATGTCGTGCTCGCCGTCTCGACCGACGTGTGCACTCCGTGCACGTCGGCGAGGTAGTCAGCGGCGGACGCGATCTGATCGCGCCGCTCGTCGGCACTCCAGCCGAGCACCTCGCCCGCGATGTCGGCGAGCTCTTCGAGTACCTCACCGGTGACCGCTCCGACGAACGCCATCGACGTGCGGCGCAGGACGATGTCGGTGAGCCGCACGACCTGCTCCGTCTCGACGAGGTGGGCGATCTCGGCGCGGGTGTACTCGGGGGCCGATGTCAGCGGAGTGTCGTCGCCGGTCGCGAAGCTCGCGATCATCGCCTCGGCGCTCGTGCCGTAGCGGTCGAGCAGCGTTGCCGCACGCTCACGACCGATGACCGCGCCGTGCTGGGCAAGCCACGCCTCACGTTCGTCGTCAGTGGTCGGGTAGCCGACGGCACCCCCGATGAGCCGACCGTCGGTCGACACGACTCGGTCAACGCCGAGCACGTCGAGCACCTGGTTCGAGAGCTGCTCGCCGAGCGCGCGGAACGTGGTCCACTTGCCGCCGACGAGACTCAGCACCGGGGTTCCGTGGAGCTCTCCCTTTTCGACGCGGTAGTCGCGCGAGATCTGCCCGGTCGAGTCGGCGTCCTGGCGGGGAAGGGGGCGCACGCCCGAGAAGCGGAAGACGATCTGCGAGCGGTCGACGTCGATGGTGGGGAACACGTGGTTCACGAGGTCGAAGAAGTAGTCGACCTCCTCCTCGGTGCAGCGAATCGGCTCGTTCATGTCGTGCGCGAGGTCGGTGGTGCCGAGCAGTACGCGACCCTTGAGCGGGTAGATCAGGACGATGCGGCCGTCGGTGAACTCGAAGAAGATCTCGCGGCCGTTGCAGGCCTCCAGCAACTCGGGGTGGTCGAGCACGATGTGCGAGCCCTTGGTGCCGCCCATGTACGCACTGTCGTTGCCGAGCGCCCTGTTCGTGAGGTCCGTCCACGGCCCCGACGCGTTCACGACGAGGGTCGTCTTCAGGTCGAACTCGTCGCCGGTCGTGACGTCGCGTAGGCGAACGCCGTCTCCGGTCATGTCGACGGCCTCGACGTAGTTGGCGGCGCGAGCGTTGTCACCGGCCGCGAGGCCGTCGTTGAGCACGTCGAGGGCGAGCCGCTCGGGGTCGTGCATGGACGCGTCGTAGTAGGTCGCCGTGTACTTGACGTCGTCGCGCAGCTTTGGCAGCAGCTCTTTCGACGCCTTCGCTCCGCGGAACTGGTGGCGCGGCACGCGCCCGCCGTCGCGCGAGAACGTGTCGTACATCGTGAGGCCCGCCTTGATGAGAACGGCGCCGCGCTCCTTCTTGGCCCCGCCCTTCAAGCCGAGGAACCGGAACGGCGCAGACAGCACGCTCGAGAAGGTGGAGAAGATCGGGATCGTCGTCGGAAGCGGACGAACGTAGTGCGGGGCAAGCCGCAGCAGCGCGTTGCGCTCGTGCACGGACTCCTGAACGAGCCGGAACTCGCCATTCTCCAGATATCGGATGCCGCCGTGGATCATGTGCGAGGAGGCCGCCGAGGCCCCCGACACGTAGTCGTCGCGCTCGACGAGCACCACGTTGATCCCTTGCAGCGCCAGGTCGCGGAAGGTCGCGATTCCGTTGATCCCTCCCCCGATGATGAGGACGTCGGCGCTGGGCTGCTCGCGTAGGGCGGCAACTGCTGCTCGGGGGGACGACGACGGCGTCGGCATGCGGATCGACCTCGAATCTGCGTTTGTGGCGGCGGTGGGGCGCGCGGCCTTGCATCAATGCTCACGAGAGCACAGACTCGATACCAACCCATCTGCACAAACGTGCAACTGAGAGGTGACTGAGTGAACACCACCATGGGGCCGAATGCACGGGCACGTGCCGCCGTACGGGCCGCCCACCTGTACTACCTGCAGGACTGGACGATGGATGCCATCGCCACCGATCTGGGCACCTCGCGATCGTCGGTTTCCCGCCTACTTTCTTATGCGCGGGAGGTGGGACTCGTCGACATTCGCGTCCGTTCGCTCGCCGAATTGACCGCTCGCGATGAGGAAGAGCTCGGCAGACGGTTCGGTGTCACTGCACGCGTGGTCTCAATGCCGTCTAGTGTCACTGGCGCTGACCGTCAAGAGACAGTTGCCGCGTACGCTGCACGTTTTCTCAGCACGGTTTTCGACTCCAACATGGCCTTGGGGGTCGCGTGGGGGTCCACGATGGGTGCCATCAGCCGTCACATCGTGCCGAAAGAGACCCACAACAGTGACATCGTGCAGCTGAACGGGGCCGGGAATCCGCACACGACGGGCATCGACTACGCGAGCGAAATCCTGCGTCGATTCTCGGAGGCGTACTCGGCCAGGCTTCAGCAGTTTCCCGTTCCGGCCTTTTTCGATTCGGCGGCAACGCGGGAGGCGCTGTGGCGGGAGCGCTCAACCAAACGGGTGCTCGAGATGCAGTCTCATCTCGACATCGCCCTTTTCGGCATCGGCTCGCCCTTCGCCAATATCCCCAGCCACGTCTACATCGGCGGCTACCTCGACGAGGCGGACTACCAACTACTCGAGAAGCAGGGGGTCATCGGCGACGTCGCGACCGTGTTCTTCCGCCCAGACGGGTCCTCCGACAACATCGATCTCAATCGTCGTGCGACCGGGCCGGACTTCGACACTCTGCGACGCGTGCCCCGGCGCATCTGCGTGATCGCTGACGCCTCCAAGCTGCCGGCCCTGCACGGCGCGCTGCGGGCGGGGCTGATCACCGACCTCATCGTCGACGACGGGAGCGCGAAAGAACTGCTCGAGAGGCCCGACGAGTTCCCAGCCACCGCCCGGGAATAACCCAGGGCTAACGCTGTTGACTACGCTGATACGTAAGTACGTGCTCCGGGGTAGGTGTAATTCCTAGCCGGCGGTGAGAGTCCGCGACCCGGCACCGCGCATCCATTCGGGTGCGAGGTGGCGGTTGAGCCGGTGAAATTCCGGCACCGACGGTGACAGTCCGGATGGGAGGAGCGCGCGTGCAGCAGGCGAGCCTGCCTGCGCTCGCGACCCCGGACGCGCCCGACACACGAAGGCCCCGGGATGACCGACACCGCGCACCGCGCCAGCGACACCGCCATCGAGGCGGCAATGCGGCGCGCGCTCGCGATTGCGGCCCACGGCCCCGCCGTCGGCGTCAACCCCCAGGTCGGCTGCGTTCTGCTGGATGCACGCGGCGAGCAGGTCGCGGAAGGCTGGCATCGCGGCGCGGGCACCCCGCACGCCGAGGTCGACGCCCTCTCGCGCGTCACCGACGCGACGGGCCTCACCGCCGTCGTGACGCTGGAGCCGTGCAATCACACGGGCCGCACCGGACCGTGCGCTCAGGCGCTCATCGATGCCGGCGTCGCCCGGGTCGTGTACGCGATCGCCGACCCCGGTGAGCTCGCGGGCGGCGGCGCCGAGCGCCTCCGCGCGGCCGGCTGCGAGGTCACGAGCGGGGTGCTGGCCGACGAGGCCGAAGAGTTCTTGCGCCCCTGGCTCACGAGCGTTCGACTCGGTCGCCCGTTCGTGACCGTGAAGTGGGGCTCGACCCTCGACGGTCGCGCCGCCGCCGCCGACGGCACCAGCCAGTGGATCACCGGCGCCGCCTCTCGCCAGCGCGTGCACGAGCAGCGCGCCGCCCACGACGCGATCGCGGTCGGCACCGGCACGGTGCTCGCCGACGACCCGAGCCTGACCGCTCGCGGCGACGGTGGCGAGCTCCTGCCAACGCAGCCGATCCCGGTCGTCTTCGGCGAGCGCCCCGTACCCGAAGGCGCACGCCTGCGGACGCATCCGGCCGGGCTCATCGAGCTCGGCCACCGCGACCTTCCTCGCGCTCTCGACGAACTGCACGCCCGCGGCCTCCGCCGCGTGTACGTCGAGGGCGGCCCGACGCTCGCGAGCGCCTTCATCCAGGCAGGGCTCGCAGACGAGTACCTCGTGTACCTCGCACCGATGCTGCTCGGCGGGCCGAAGACGGCGATCGGCGACCTCGGAACCGGGACGATCCGCGACGCGCGCCACCTGAGCATCCACCGAATCGAGACCTTGGGCGACGACATCCTCGTTGTGGCCCGCCCCGCGAAGGAGCAGTAACCCATGTTCACGGGAATCATCGAAGAACTGGGCGAGATCGTCGCGCTCACCCACGGCGACGACGGCTCGGCCCGCATCACCGTGCGCGGCCCGCTGGCTGTCAGCGACGCGAAGAGCGGCGACTCGATCAGCGTGTCGGGCGTGTGCCTCACCGCCGTCGAGCTCGACCCCGAACACTTCAGCGCCGACGTCATGGGCCAGACGCTCGCGATGTCGAACCCCGACCAGTGGGCCGTCGGCCGCACCGTCAACCTCGAGCGCGCCGCCGCCGTCGGCGACCGCCTCGGCGGACACATCGTGCAGGGTCACATCGACGGCACAAGTCGCGTCATCGATGTGCGCGACGAGGGCAGCTGGCGGGTCTTGCGCTTCAGCCTCGACGCCGCCCACGCCCCCCTCGTCGTCGACAAGGGGTCGATTGCGATCGACGGCATCTCGCTCACCGTGAGCGCCGCCGGCGACGACTGGTTCGAGGTCTCGCTGATTCCCGAGACCCTGACGCGCACCACTCTCGGGGCTCGCCAGGTCGGCGACCTCGTGAACATCGAAACGGACATCCTCGCCCGGCACGTCGCGCGTCTCGCGCGGTTCGGGTTTGGCGAGAGCGTCGGCGACCGCGCCGGCGTGAACGGAAGGAGCGGCGCATGAGCATCGCGAGCATCCCCCAGGCCCTTGCCGAGCTGCGCGCGGGGCGCCCCGTCCTCGTCGCCGACGACGAGAGTCGCGAAAACGAGGGCGATGTCATCATCTCGGCCGAGCTCGCGACGCCCGAGTGGATCGCGTGGACGATTCGGAACACCAGCGGCTTCCTGTGCGCCCCGATGACCAACGCGATCGCCGACCGGCTCGAGCTGCCGCTCATGGTCGAGCGCAACGAGGACTCGCTGCGCACCGCCTACACCGTCACCGTGGATGCGGCGAGCGGCATCACGACCGGCATCAGCGCGCGCGACCGCGCCCACACACTGCGTGTGCTCGCGAACCCGGAGGCGACCCCGGCCAGCGTGATTCGCCCCGGGCACATCCTGCCGCTGCGCGCCGTCGACGGCGGCGTGCGCCAGCGCCCCGGACACACCGAGGCGGCCGTCGAGCTCATGCGCCTGGCCGGCCTCAGCGAGGTCGCCGCGATCGGGGAACTCGTCAGCGACGACGGCGACATGATGCGCCTGCCCGAGATGATCGCGTTCGGCCGGGCCGAGGGTGTCGTCGTCATCACCATCGCCGACCTCATCGACTACCTCGAGTCGGGGGCCACGGGCGACGACGTCGAGGACGTGACGCCGATCGACGAGGGCAGCTCCGTGCGGTTCGAGGTCGCGACGACCGTGCCGACCAACCACGGCCCGTTCTCGATGCGCGCCTACCGCGATCGGAAAACAGGCGCCGACCACGTCGCCATCGTCTCGGGCATGCCCCGCGACGACATGGTCGTGCGCGTGCACTCGGAGTGCCTCACCGGCGAAGCCTTCGGCTCGCTGAAGTGCGAGTGCGGCCCACAGCTCGACGCGGCGCTGGACGTCATCCACCGCCAAGGCGGCGCCGTGTTGTACATGCGCGGCCACGAGGGGCGCGGCATCGGCCTCATCAACAAGCTGAAGGCGTACCGCCTGCAGGAAGACGGCTACGACACCCTCGACGCTAACCTCGCCCTCGGCCTACCCGCCGACGCCCGCGACTACCAGGCCGCCAGCGACATGCTGCGCGACCTCGGCGTGACGAAAGTGCGGCTGCTGTCGAACAACCCCGAGAAGATGCGCCAGCTCACCCAATACGGCATCGAGGTCACCGGTCTCGTGCCGCTCGTCGTCGGCGTGGGCGCCGACAACGAGGGCTACCTCAACGCCAAGCGCGACCGCATGGGCCACCAACTGCCCGACTCGATCACCTCCGCCCCCGTTTTCACCACCCTGGAAGGACGCACCGCATGAGCGGCCACGGAAGCCCCACCCTCTCCATCGACGGCACCGGCCTCACGGTCGCGATCGTCGCCGGCCTCTGGCACACTGAGATCAGCGACGGTCTGATCGCCGGCGCGCGCCGCGCCCTGGAGGCGTCGGGCGCGACGATTGTCGAATACCGCGTCCCCGGCTCCTTCGAACTGCCCGTCGCCGCGAAGGCGGCGCTTGACGCGGGCGCGGATGCTGTGGTCGCCCTCGGCGTGATCATTCGCGGCGGAACGCCCCACTTCGAGTACGTGTCGGCTGCCGCGACCGATGGGCTCACGCGGGTCGCGCTCGACACCGGCAAGCCGGTCGGATTCGGCGTGCTGACCCTCGATAACGAAGAGCAGGGCATCGACCGCGCCGGCCTTCCCGGCTCGAAGGAAGACAAGGGTGCCGAGGCGGCCGAGGCCGCACTCGCGACGGCCCGGCTGCTCGCCGAAATCCGCGGCTAGGGCGACTCGCGCGGCGGCTGCTAGCAGCGCACCCAGCGGGCGGCCGCCCGCGTGAAGCTGTACGGCTCGTTCGGCACACCGCCGTGGGTCATGGCGAACAGGATGCACGTGTTCGCCATGCTGCCATTCGTGCCCGGGCGGTACAGCGACGCTCGGTGGCCCGTCGACGCCCACCACTTCTCGGCCGCGGTGGCCCCGGTGTTGGCACTTCCGCCAGAGAGATTGCCGTCGCAGCCGACGTCCGGCACACCGTCGCTGCGCTTGGCCTGCCCGCGGTGCCCCCACGCACTCATGGGGTTCGTGCTCGGGTCTTCGGCCATCCAGAACAGGCGCCGCTCCATGCAGGCGTCGTACCGCACATTGCGGAACGGGATCGGCGGCAGGCAGTTCGCCACGCGGATCTGGTTCATGCGGGTGGCGAAGGATTGCAGGTCAGCCGACGTCGTGCCCGTCACACCCCCGGGGGAAACAATTCCCGGAGCCTTCGGCGTCGAACCCCGGATCGCCGAAGGGCACTTCTTCGACGTGCTGGCAACGATGGTTGCGGACGTCGCCTTCGGCGCGCCGAGCGACAGCGTTTCGAGCTCCGCCGACGCTGTCGGCGCGACGGGCGCGACCACCGCGAGCGGCGTGACCAACGCGACAACAATCGCGCTCCAGAGTATTCGTGGCAGCAGCACGGTGCCCCCCCGATCCTGTGTGCGCCCAGCCCCCCAGCTGAGATGCCGCAACCGTATGCCCGGCCGCCCAGGCTCACCAACACCCCACTTTCGGGGACTGTCGCAAAGCGAACGCCACGCCATCGAGGGATGCTCGAAGAGGTGGAACGCGTCGTCTAGTTCCTGAAAGAAACGCCCCGCATTCCACCCGTGACTCTGCAACGGAATGGGATTTCGCGCGCCCCACAGGAAACTTGTGGAACCGATTGCACATAGATGAGCGGGCGGGTGATACTCAGTCCACTCCGGGGGTTCCCACGCGACGACGGTGTCGCACCCGCCGGCGCAGGAGACAGCGAATGCGCATCCCTTCTTCCGCCCGCAGGCTCGGCGGTATTCTTCTCGGCTTTGCCCTCATCACGGGGCTGGTGGCCGCCCCCGCACCGGCACCGGTTGCGCAAGCGTCCGCACAGTCGGACTTCACAGCCAACGTCATGGCGCCCCTCATCGTTGACAACTGGGGTGCGTTCACGAACGACCTCAACGCCGTGAAGGCGTACGGCGTGGACGCCGTCAGCGTCGACGTGTGGTGGGGGCTCGTGGAAGCGAGCGGTGACAACCAGTTCAGCTGGGGCTACTACGACCAGCTCTTCGCCACAATCACGAACGCGGGGCTCGACATCGTGCCGATCTTCTCTTTCCATCAGTGCGGCGGCAACGTGGGCGATACGTGCGACATCCCGCTGCCGAGCTGGCTGCCGAGCAAGTACACCGGCGCGACCCTGAACGGGGTCACCCTCGACGGCAACGGACTGCGGCACCGCAGTGAGCAGGGCAACTATTCACCCGAGACCGTGCAGGGCTGGGCGACGCCCCTCGTCACCAACGAGTACGCCGACTTCACTGCCGCCTTCGTGGCGCGGTACGGAACCCAGTACGCCAACCGCATGCAGGAGATCAACGTGTCTCTTGGGCCGGCCGGCGAGCTGCGCTACCCCTCGTACAACGGCCACGACTCCGGCACCGGCTACCCGACGCGCGGCGCGCTGCAGGCCTACTCGCCGCTCGCCATCAAGAGCCTCCAGGATGCGATGGTCGCCAAGTACGGATCGGTCGCGGCGATCAACGCCGCCTGGGGCACCAGCCTGACGAGTGCCTCCCAGATTCAGCCGCCCAGCAACGCTGGCTTCTTCTTCTCCTCCGGCGACTACCGCTTCACGCAGTACGGTCGCGACTTCATCGACTGGTACAACGGTTCGCTCGTCGCCCACGGCGAACTCATGCTCGGCACCGTGATCGATGAGCTCGATGGCGCTTTTCCAAACGCCAAGATCGGCTACAAGATCCCCGGCATCCACTGGGCGATGGGCGGCCCCGTACCGCGCGCCGCAGAAGTCGCCGCCGGGCTCATCCAAACGAGTGTCGACATCTTCTCGCCGTCGACGGGCCGGGGTTACCAGAACATCGTGAGCCTCGCCACGCGGTTCGGCGACTCGGGTCGCGACATCGTGCTGCACTTCACCTGCCTCGAACTCGGCAACGAAAACTTCGCGCCGCAGTGGTCGCAGGCCAAGACTCTGGTCGGCTGGGTCGCCGACGAGGCCGCACGTCAGGGCGTCGACATCAAGGGCGAGAACGCGCTTGCGGGAGGAGCCACAACGAACTTCGGGTGGGACAACGTCAATGACGCCTTCACCAACCACTCGTACTCGGGCATGACCGTTCTGAGGGTCAACCAGGTCGCGTCGGGAACCGGGGCCTTCCGCTATGCGCAACTCATCGACCGGTTCCGACCCGAGGGCAGCAACTGGCCGAGCGTGTACGTGCGCGGAACCCACAACGGGTGGGGACTGTCGACCCCGATGACGAAGGCGGGTGACGTGTGGACCGCCTCGAACGTGTCGTTCGGCGCGGGAAGCGGCCAGGGCTTCAAGTTCGACGTGTTCGGCACCTGGAATCTCAATTACGGAGGCACGGCCGCAAGCGGCACGGCGGTGCAAAACGGGGGCAACATCCCCGTGCAGTCGAATACGACCTACACGATCACGTTCAACGAGGTGACGAAGCAGTACGCGGCGACTCCGACCGGTTCCGGACAGCCACCCGCCGGGTCGCAGACGGTGACGGTGAGATTCGCCGAGTGGCAGTCGGCGTCGAGCTACTCGCTGCACACCTGGAACGGCCTCTCAGGCACCTTCCCGATGCAGTACGAGGGCTTCATCAACGGCCGCCACTGGTGGACGATCACCGTCCAGAACGCCCCGTCGTCCTTCGGATTCACGTTCACGAATTCGAACGGCAACTGGGATACCGCCGACCGGCTCTACAGCGGCCAGGCAAGCACGGTGTACGTGCTGCCGGGCAACGCGACGGTGTTCACCTCGCGGCCGTAGGCCTGTGGATGCGCGCCGCGGCTACTTCAGGAACAGGGCGCGAAGGCGGCGGGTCGTCACGAGGATCCCGATGCCGATCATGAGGCCGAAGTAGCCGAGGTGCACCCACACCATGGCGTCGAGCGACCCCGTGGTGAATCCGCGGATCAGCTCAACGCCGTGCCAGAGCGGCAGCGCCTGGATGATCCACTGAATCGCCTGGGGGTACACGCTGATCGGGTAGAACGTCGCCGAGAACAGGAACATCGGCAGCATCACAAAGTTGACCCAGTCCATTTGCTGGAAGGTCTTCAGGTAGCTCGTGATCGCCATGCCGAGGCTTGCGAAGCCGAACGCGATGATCAACACGGCGGGCAAGGCGAGGATCGCCGTCCACGAGAGGTTCAGCCCGAGCACCTGCATGATGATCATGAAGCCGGAGGCGTAGAGGGCTCCGCGCAGAAGCGCGAGCATGATCTCGCCGAGCGCGACATCGAGCGGCCCAAGCGTCGTGGTGAGCATGCCCTGGTAGAGCTTCGCGTAGTGCAACTTGAAGAAGACGTTCCACGTGGAGTCGTACACGGCGCCGTTCATGGCCGAGACGGCCAGCAGGGCCGGCGCGATGAACGCGGCGTACGGAACCTCGGCACCCGTCGAGGTCTGAACCGTCCCGACGATCGCGCCAAAGCCGATGCCGAGAGACAGCAGGTAGAACACGGGCTCGAAGAAACCCGAAACGATGATGAGCCAGTTGTTGCTCTTGGTCGCCAAGAGCCCGCGCGCGACGACGGCACGGGTGTTGCCCGCGTAGAGCCCGCGGGTGCGGCCTGCGAGTGCGGTCATCCGGCGAGCCTCCTTGTCACCGTGCGGCTGGTCGACCAGAGCCCGATCACGACGATCGAGACGAGGTAGCCGATGTGTACGGCGATCAGCCACGGCGCGATGTCGTGGCCGTAGGCGGCGAGACGACCCAGCTCGACTCCGTGCCAGAGCGGCGACACCCAACCGATCGGCTGCAGGTAGATCGGCAGCTGCTCGAGCGGAAAGAAGGTGCCAGAGAAGAGGAACATCGGGGTGAACCCGAAGCGCATGACCATCGCGAGTTGTCCGCGTTCATCCTTCAGCGTCGCCGAGTACGACGAGATCAGCAGGCCGATCGCCATGCCAGTGAGCACCGCGGTGGGGACGGTGAGAATGCCCCACACGCTCGGAACCGCCCCGAAGGCGAGGATGACCGCGTAGTACACCGCGACGGCGAACGTCATGCGCAGCGCGATGAAGAGCATGATGCCCTGCACGATCTGGTTTCCCTGAATCGGAGAGGCGTTCATCCCGTGGAAGATGGGGTTCCATTTGAAGCCGGCGACGATCGGGTACGTCGTCTCGTTCGCGGCCACCGTCATGGCTGCGGCGCACAGCAGCGCGGGGGCGACGAACTCGAGGTAGCTGACGCCACCGATGCCCTCCGGAACCAGGCTTGCGAGCCCCACCCCGAGCGCGAACAGGTAGACGATCGGGTTGCCGAGGCTCGTCAGGATCGCCGAGCTCGCGTACCCGCGCAACGCCCGAATGCGGTGCTCGACGATGTACAGGGCGCCGTATTTTCGGGGCGCGACGCCCGCCGCGAGCGCGCGCCGCGCATCCTCATTGTCCGGCCCGGATGCACGGGCCGATTCGGGAACGGTCGCCGTCATTCGATGAGGCTCCGCCCGGTGAGACGCAGGAAGACATCCTCCAGCGAGGAACGGCGAACGAGCGACGTGATGGGGTGCAGCCCGAGCTTGGTGATCTTCTCGAGCTCGGCCTCGCCGTTGTCGCTGTAGATCAGCAGCCGATCGGGCAGCACCTCGATGCGCTCGCCGATGCCGGCGACACGCTCGGCGGCCTCAGAGTTCTTGTCGCTGCCGAACCGCACCTCGAGCACTTCGCGGCTCGAATACTCGCGGATGAGCGCGGCCGGCGACCCCTCGGCCATGATCTGACCCTTGTCGACCACGACGAGTCGGTCGCACAGCTGCTCGGCCTCGTCCATGTAGTGCGTCGTCAGCACGAGAGTCGTGCCGCGCTCCTTGAGGCGGAACAGGCGATCCCAGAGGATGTGCCGGGCCTGCGGGTCGAGGCCCGTCGTCGGCTCGTCGAGCAGCAGGATGCGCGGGTCATTGATGAGGGCACGCGCGATCGTGAGGCGCCGCTTCATACCGCCGGACAGCTCGTCCACCTTCGCCGCCTTGCGATCGGAGAGTTGCGCGAACTCGAGCAGCTCGTCGGCGCGCTCGGCGATCTGCTTGCGGGGCAGGCCGAAGTACCGGCCGTAGACGAGGAGGTTGTCGCGCACGCGCAGGTCAAGGTCGAGGTTGTCCTGCTGGGGCACGACGCCGAGCTGGGAGCGAATGTCGGGGCCGTGGAGGTTCGGGTCGAGGCCCAGGATCGACAGCTCACCGGAGGTGCGCGTCGACACCGCGCCGATCATGCGCATCGTCGTCGACTTGCCGGCACCGTTCGGGCCCAGGAGCCCGAACGACTCACCGGGGGCAACGTCGAAGTCGATGCCGGCGACGGCGGTGAAGTCGTCGTACTTCTTGACGAGTGACGATGCGGTGATGACGGGCGCTGGCACGAGAGTTGAGCATAGACCTGTTCGGCCGTGAACGACCTCCGGCCGGCCCCAAGCCGCCCTCGGGCAGGATGGGGGGCATGAGCACCGCCTCCCCCGCCCGCGCGCGCCGCGGATTCGGCCGTCCGGCAGACGACGGGCCCCGCGCCAGCTTCCGACAGCTGCTGCCCTACCTCCTCGAGCACCGGAAGGTGCTCGCGTGGGTCATCGTCATCTCCGTGCTCGGCGCCGCCGCATCGCTCGCGCAGCCGCTGCTCGTCAGCCAGGTCATCACCCGAGTCGAGGCGGCGGAGCCTCTCGGCAGCCTCGTGATCGTGCTGGTCGCCCTGGTCATCGCGAGCGGCCTGCTGAGCGGCTTCGGTCACTACCTGTTGCAACGCACGGGTGAGGGCGTCGTGCTCTCGAGCCGGCGAGCGCTCGTGCGCCGCATGCTGCACCTGCCGATCAGCGAGTTCGATCAGCGCCGCACGGGTGACCTCGTCAGCCGGGTCGGCAGCGACACGACCCTGTTGCGCGCCGTGCTGACGCAGGGTCTCGTCGAGGCGATCGGCGGCAGCCTCGTGTTTGTGGGCGCCCTCATTGCGATGCTCGTCATCGACCCGCTGCTGCTCGGGCTGACCCTGCTCGTCATCACCATCTCAGTGGTCACCGTCGTCATGTTGTCCATGCGTATCCGTGTGGCGAGCCGCAAGGCGCAAGAGAAGGTCGGAGACCTGACCGCCGCCGTCGAACGGGCCATCTCATCGGTGCGCACCGTTCGCGCTGCCAACGCGACCGACCGTGAGATCGCGGCCGTCGACGAGGATGCTCGGGGCGCCTGGCGTCAAGGAATCACCGTCGCGAAGATCTCGGCTCTCGTCGTGCCGATCTCATCCATCGCGCTGCAGATCTCGTTCCTCGTCGTTCTGGGGGTCGGCGGATTCCGCGTGGCGTCGGGGGCGATCGGTATCGCGGACCTGGTCGCGTTCATCCTGTTCCTGTTCCTGATGATCGGGCCGCTCGGTCAGGCCTTCGGTGCCGTGACGAGTGTGAACAGTGCGCTCGGCGCTCTCGGCCGCATTCAGGAGATCATCGCGCTGCCGAGCGAAGAGGAAGCCGATGCGGGGCTGACTCCCGCCGCAGCGTCAGACGACCGCGCCGCGATCTCGTTCGAGGGCGTGCACTTCCGCTACCCCGAGGCCGCCCACAAGACCGAGGCCGAGAAGGCGATCGCCGAGGTGGTCGGGGAGCAGCCGCGCGACACGACAGTGCTGCGCGGGGTGTCGTTCGCCGTTCCGCAGGGCTCGCGCACGGCGCTCGTCGGCCCGAGTGGCGCCGGTAAGTCCACCGTGCTGGCGCTCATCGAGCGGTTCTATGACCCGACCGAGGGTGTTATTCGCATGGCCGGCGTCGACATTCGCGCGCTCGACCGCACCGAGCTGCGCAGCCGCATCGGCTACGTCGAGCAAGACGCCCCCGTGCTCGCCGGCACCCTGCGGGACAACCTGCTGCTCGGCACGCCCGGCGCGAGCGACGAGCAGTGCATCGAGGTGCTGCGGCGAGTCAACCTGAGCGCGGTGCTCGACCGCACCGAGGCCGGGCTCGATGCGCAGGTCGGCGAAGACGGCGTCATGCTGTCGGGCGGCGAGCGTCAGCGGCTCGCTATCGCGCGGGCGCTTCTGGCGGCTCCCCCGATCCTGCTGCTGGACGAGTCGACGTCATCGCTCGACGGGGTCAACGAGCAGCTCATGCGCGATGCGATCGACGCCGTCGCGCACAACCGAACCCTCATCGTGATCGCCCACCGGCTGTCCACCGTGATCGACAGCGATCAGATCGTCGTGCTCGAACACGGTCAGGTCATCGGCACCGGGACCCACACCGAACTCGTGCGCGACGTGCCGTTGTACCGCGACCTGGCGCAGCATCAACTGCTCGTGCCGAAAGACCAGGCGACCGACGACTGAGCGCTCGCTACGAGCGCCCGGCCACCTCGACACGGCCGCCCGCCTGCGCGATCTCGTGCAGGGCGGCCTCGCTCGACTCGGCGGCGACGCCGGCGACCAAGTCGCGCAGCACCCGGACCTCACGACCCGAGCCCAGCGCGTCGAGCGCTGAGGCCCGAACGCAGTAGTCGGTCGCGATGCCGACCACGTCGACCTCAGTCACGCCGAGGGCGTCGAGCGCAGCCGGCAGGGGTCTGCCGTCATCCGTCGTCCCCTCGAAGATCGAGTAGGCGGGAACACCCTGCCCCTTGCGCACGTGAATGTCGATGAGGCCCGTGTCGATGGCCGGGTGGTATTCAGCGCCGTCGGTGCCGGCCACGCAGTGCGGCGGCCAGGTGGCGACGAAATCGGGTTCAGCATCCGGCTTTGCGAAGTGTCCCCCGTTGTCGTTGTCCTCGTCATGCCAGTCGCGGGATGCGATGACGACGTCGTACAGGTCGGGATGCGATCGCAGGTGGCTGGTGATCGCAGCGGCAACGGCGGCACCGCCGTCGACGCCGAGCGCACCGCCCTCTGTGAAGTCGTTTTGAACGTCGATGATGAGCAGTGCGCGGGACATGACGCCTCCGAGACGGTGGGGATCAGATGTTGGCGAGGTTGTCGCCGCAGCCGTGGATGGCGGTGGTGACAGTGTCGAGAGCCTCTCGGGCGCTGAAGTTCACGGGGCCGAGGGCGTAGAGGCTGAAGGCTATACGAGAGCCGTCAGACGCGGTCATGAGACCGGACAGGGTGAAGACGTTGTCGATCCAACCGGTCTTGGCGGTGACCCGGCCGGCGGCAGAAGAATTGGCCCCGCCAAAGCGGGTGCGTAGGGTGCCCGACTGTCCGGCGACCGGCAGCGATCGGGTGATGACCTGGAGCTCGGGGCTTCGCTCGATCACCGTGAAAAGCTGCGCGAGGTAGACCGGCGGGATTTGGTTCAGGTTTGACAGGCCTGACGCGTCGCGTATGACGAGCCCTTCGGTGGGAATGCCGTAGGCGCCGAGCGCCTGCACGAATGCCGGTGTGAGGCTCGCCGCCGTGCCGCCGAGCCCGTAGTGGCGCGAGATGACGCGGCCAATCGAGTCGGCGAGTGAGTTGTCGCTGTCGAGCACCATGCGCTCCATCAGCTGCGTCATGGGCTGCGACTGCACGGCTGCGAGCTGGCCCCCGCCGCCTGCCGCGCCACGCTCAAAGGCGGGAGCACCCCCCGGGTTGCCGGCCGCAGCGAGCGCCTGCGCGAACGCCTGTCCCGCTCGGCCCACCGGGTCGGTGCTGCGCGGGCTCTCCTGCACGCGCGGGTTCGCGCGGTCGGCATCGACCTGAAGGGCCGTCACCTCGGAGGCGTAGCCGATGGTCTGCAGGCTGCGGTTCCAACTGGAATCCCAGCGGTCCTCATCGGGGAAATATGACGTGTCGAGCAGCACCCGCGTGATGGCGGGTGCGTCGGGGTTGGCGGCGGCGTACGCCGCGACGGTCTGCGCGGCAAGGTCGGCGAGCTTCGGCGCACCGGGGTAGAAGCTCTCGTCCCCGGGCGGCAGCGCGCTCAGCGTGACGTCGCCGCCGCCGATGAGGACGACCGTTCCTGGTTCGTCGCCAGCGACGACCCGCGTCGTCAGGCGGTAGTCGGGCCCGAGCGCCGCGAGCGCGGCGGCCGCGGTCAGCACCTTCATGTTGCTTGCCGCGGGCTGTGCCACGTCGCCGTTCCGGTCGAACAGCGTGTCGCCGGTGGCGATGTCGATAACGTGCGCCTGGAACTGGCCGAGCCGGGGGTCGGCCACTTGGCTCGCGATCGTGCAGGTGCGCAGCGGGCTCGGCGGGACGAGTTCGTCAGGAACGGGGCGGGGGTCGGGTTCGGGCTCCGGCTCGGGTTCGGGCTCCGCCTCCGGCTCGACCTCCTGCTCAAGGGCGACAGCGGCGGACGCCCGCTCCTCACCGACCGCGACGCCGACGACGATGGCACCGGTCGCGAGCAGCGCGAAGACAAGCGACAGCGCGGTGGCCGTCACGGCCACGGTATGGCGACGCACCCAGGTGGCGAAACCGTCACGCTCGGGGCGGGCCGCCCGTCGCGTGCGAGGCTGCTCCCGGTCAGTCACCCGGTCATGATACCTAGCCAGCCTGCGCGGCCTCGGCCGGGTAAACGAGCCCGATCTGCGATCTCACATCGTCGAGTAGACCCATGATGGCGACCGACTCGTCGAACGGCAGCACGGTCGGTGCGGCGCCCGCGACCCGCGATTCCAACTCAGCGGCCTGGAAGTGCATCCCGCGCGTCGCCACAGGCTGCTCGAAGCGCTCGACGACCGACCACGAGCGGTCGTAATGCGTGAAAGACGTGGGCGTGTAGAACACGCGGTCGATCTCGATTGCGCCCTCCGTCCCGATGATCGCCGCCCGGTTGGGGCCGGCCGTGTCGAGCGCGGTGTGTAGCACCGCCTGGCGACCGTCGGCGTAGTCGAAGATCATCGCGGTCTGGCGGTCGACGCCGGTCGCGGTCATCGAGGCGTGCGCGCGAATACCCTGCGGCAGGCCGAGTACGTCGACGGCAAACGAGACGGGGTAGATGCCGAGGTCGAGCAGCGCGCCGCCCCCGAGCTCGGGGTTCTGCAAGCGGTGCTCGGGATTCGTCGGCAACGCCTGGGTGTGGTCGGCGAGGACCGTGCGCACCTCGCCAAGCACGCCGCTCGCGAGCAGTTCGCGAATGCGCACCATGTGCGGCAGGAACCGCGTCCACATCGCCTCCATGACGACGACACCGCGCTCGGATGCACGATCCGCGATGCGCTGCGCATCGCGCGCATTCAGCGTGACCGGCTTCTCGATCAGCACGTGCTTGCCGGCGTCGATCGCGAGCAGCGCGTTTTCGACGTGCATCGGGTGTGGCGTGGCTACGTACGCGACGTCGACGCTGTCGTCGGCGACGAGAGCCTCGTAGCTCGCGTGAGCGTTCGGGATGCCGAATTCCGTCGCGAACGCGCGCGCAGCATCCTCTCGCCGTGATCCGACCGCCGCGATGCGGAAACCCTCGCGGGTGAGGTCGGATGCGAACGCGTGGGCGATGCCGCCCGTCGCGAGAATGCCCCAGCCGAGGTGGGTGTGCGCCATTGCTGCCTCCATTTCGCGGGGGGAACGACAAACGACCCGCGCGCCCAGCCTAGGGCGCGCGGGTCGTTCGGTGTCAGTCGACTAGCAGTTCACCCAGCGGGCGGCGGCGCGAGTGAAGCTGTACGGCTCGTTCGGCACACCACCGTGGCTCATCGCGAACAGGATGCACACCCCCTGCACGCTCGTACCCGGCTTGTACAGGGAGGCACGGTGACCGCCCGAATCCCACCAACGCTGGGCGGCAGCGGCTCCGGTGACGCCGGAGCCGCCGGCGAGGTTGCCGTCGCAGCCCGTGTCGGGCACGCCGTCGCTGCGCGTCGCCTGACCCTTGTGCCCCCACGCACTCATGGGGTCGGTGCTCGGGTCTTCGGCCATCCAGAACAGGCGGTCCTCCATGCAGGAGTCGTAGCGGATGTTCGACGGCGGTACCGGCGGCAGGCAGTTCGCCACGCGGATCGCGTTGAAGCGCTGTGCGAAATCGTTCAGGTCGGCGCTCGTCGTGCCGCCCACGCCCTGCGCGGACGTGCGGCCGGGCGCGCCCGGAGTCGACCCACCGATCGGGCCGGGGCACGGCGGCGGGGTGGGAGCAGGCGGCGGCGCAGGTGCGGGCGGAGCGGGCGCTGGGGCCGGCGCTGCCGGAGCGGGAGCGGCCGCACCGCCGCCGGAACCGGCGTTCGAGGCACCGGAGGCGCTGGAGCCGCCGGAGCTGTTCGCACTGCCTGCGTTGTTCGGCGCGGGCGAGCCGGAGGCGGGTGATTCAGCCTCGGCCCCGTCAGCAGCAGACTCGTCCGATTCAGTGTCGTCGACATCGGCGGCGGCTTCGACCTCGTCGACGTCGGAGCGGTCAGCATCGCTTCCGAGTCGACGCTCTGCGAGGTCGCTGATGGACATCCGCGACAGGTCATCGGGATCGACCGTAGCGGTCGAGATGACGGGTACCGGCGCTCCCCCCGAAGCGCCAGCCTGTGCCGGTGAATCGCTCGGCGGAGCGCCCACGAACGGCATCACTACCAAGATGACGGTCGCAAGCGCCGTCCCTGCGAAAAAGGATCGCAACATAGAAGGCTCCCCCCAGAACCTGTGTGTGTCCGATCCCCCCGACCGGACAGTCATCACGCTAGAGAGCCTTCTGGGTTCTGCCAAGTGCGTGTAGTCGAAAATCGAACAGAACCCCCCTTTATTGGGGGCGTGTCGCGAAGTTCTTCACCCCCTCTTGGGGGTATTGCCTATTCGACGCGCGTCAGCAGGGGGTTTGGTGCACGCGAGATGCAGGTGAGCTGAGAGCCGACTGCGGGACTCGAACCCCGGAATGCGCGCCAGCATTCCGCTAGAGAGCCGACTGGGGGACTCGAACCCCCAACCGCCCGATTACAAGTCGGGTGCGCTACCAATTGCGCCAAGCCGGCCAGGCACCCGAAGGTGCCGTTTTCAGGGTACCGCCGCCCGAGCATCCCATGGGGCGGCGATGAGGCGAGGGCTACTCGTCGCCCTCGTCCCCTTCCTCCTCGGCACCCTCCTCGGGCTCGGGGGTCGGGTTCAGCGTGAAGTCTTCGCCCGCGGCCTGCAGCACGAACTGCTGGAACTCCGTGGGGTCACCGATGTTCGCCGGCAGGTACTGATCGCCGTTCACGAGTACGGTCGGCGTGCCCTGGACCGATTCCAGATCGGTGCCCTCGAGCGGCAGCGGGCCGGCGAGCGCGCGGTTGGTCGCGGCGGTCACCCACGACGAGAACTCGCCCGAGGTGATGCACTCGGCGACGGCGGACGAACCGGCCCCGACGCTCGCCGCAAAGTCGATGAGCTGCTCGTCGCTCCACCCGGTGCCGTCGCCCGGCTGACTCGTGAGCAGCAGTTCGTTGTAGTCGAAGAAGCTGTTTGGCGAGCGGTCGGCGACGCAGGCGGCGGCATTCGCGGCGCGTTGGCTCGCACCCTGGTTGCTGAGAATGGCGATCGGGTGGATCGTGACGGTCGCCGTACCGGTGTCGATGAGAGCGCGCAGCGTCTCCGCATTGGCCTGCTCGAAGGCTCCGCATGCCGGGCAGAGGTAGTCCACCCAAATGTTGACGGCCACGGTTCCGGGCTCGTTCGCGGGCAGCGGTTCGGGGGTCTCCTCGGGCTCGAGGCCCGGGGTGCTGACGGCGATGTAGTCGGCTCCGATCGTGATTCCGTCACTCGCCATGTTGCGCGGGCCCGCAGCGGCCGGTTGCGTGGAGTTCAGGATGAGCGCAACCACGACACCGATCACAGCAATCACGCCCAGCGCGATGCCCCCCTGCAGCAGCAGCGTGGTGCGCTTCTCCTTTTTGCGCTGTTGCTCACGCAACTGGCGCGCCTTGTCGCGGGCTTCCGCGCGGCGCGCGTTCTTTGTCTGACGCTCAGTGGCGCCGTCGGCAGTCGACATGGATGCTCGTGCTCCTTATATTCCGCGGCGTACCGCGGCGGGTCGTCGGCGCCCGTAGCGCCCCACCGATGGTACGACCGGACCTGTGGCCCGCGCCAACTGGCGAGAGGTGGCATACTGTCCCGAGCGGGCGATGGTGCCCGTGGGCTCGTTTGCGCGGGCCCCATCCATTCACTACGGATCGTCCGGCACGTACCTGCCGGTGAAGGAGAAAAGCAGTCATGGCAACTGTTAAGTACGACAAGGCCACCCGCCTCTACCCGGGCAGCACGGTTCCCGCGGTTGACGCCCTCGACCTCGACATCGCAGACGGCGAGTTCCTCGTCCTCGTCGGCCCGTCGGGCTGCGGCAAGTCGACGTCGCTGCGCATGCTCGCCGGCCTCGAAGAGGTCAACGCCGGCGACATCTACATCGGTGACCGCAACGTCACCGACGTTCCGCCGAAGGACCGCGACATCGCGATGGTCTTCCAGAACTACGCGCTGTACCCCCACATGTCGGTCGCCGAGAACATGGGCTTCGCCCTGAAGATCGCCGGCGTCAACAAGGACGAGCGCGCGAGCCGCGTGCTCGAGGCCGCGAAGCTGCTCGACCTCGAGCCCTACCTCGACCGCAAGCCGAAGGCGCTCTCGGGCGGTCAGCGTCAGCGCGTCGCCATGGGCCGCGCCATCGTGCGTCAGCCCCAGGTCTTCCTCATGGACGAGCCGCTGTCGAACCTCGACGCGAAGCTGCGCGTGCAGACCCGCACCCAGATCGCCTCGCTGCAGCGTCGCCTCGGCGTCACCACGGTCTACGTCACGCACGACCAGACCGAGGCCCTCACCATGGGTGACCGTATCTGCGTTCTGAAGGACGGCATCCTGCAGCAGGTCGGCACCCCGCGCGACCTGTACGAGACGCCCAACAACGTGTTCGTCGCCGGCTTCATCGGCTCGCCCGCGATGAACCTGTTCCCGGCCGAGCTCGCCGACGGCGGTGTGAAGTTCGGAAGCGCCGTCACCCCGGTCGAGCGCTCGGTCATCGACGCCGCCGGCGGCAAGGTCGTGACCGTGGGGGTGCGCCCCGAAGACCTCATCGTGTCGACGAGCGGCGACGGCCTGCCCGTCGAGGTCGACATCGTCGAAGAGCTCGGCGCTGACGGCTACCTCTACGGCCACGCCGACGTCGTCGGCCAGCGGGTCGACATCGTCGCCCGCGTCGACGGACGCGTTCACCCGCACAGCGGCGAGACCGTGTACATCACGCCGGAGCCGAAGCACATCCACGTGTTCAACGCCGAGTCGGGCGAGCGCCTGAACGCGGCGGTCGTGGCCTAGCGGCTCACTGCTCCACGGCGGGGGCGTTCGTGTCACGTGCGACACGGACGCCCCCGCTTCTCTTTAGACCAGGATGGACATCGTGAGCGCTTCGTTGAACATCACCTCCGCCGTCGTGGATCCGGCGCTTCTCGACTTGCCGTGGAACCTGCCGCTTGACACGTGGCCCGACGACGCGATCGCATCCCTGCCGAAGGGCATCTCCCGCCACCTCGTGCGTTTCGTGCACCTGAGCGGCTACGTCGTGGCCATCAAGGAGACGACGGAAGAGATGGCACGGCGCGAGTACGACATGCTGCGCACGCTGCAGCGTCTCGACGTGCCCTGTGTCGAACCGGTCGCCGTCATCACCGGCCGCGAGTCCGACGACGGCGACCCGCTCATGCCCGTGCTCGTCACGAGGCACCTGCGCTTCTCGTTGCCGTACCGCGCGCTCTACTCGCAGACACTGCGCCCCTCCACCGCGACCCGCCTCGTCGACGCCCTCGCCGTCCTGCTCGTGCGGCTGCACCTCGCCGGCTTCTTCTGGGGCGACGTGTCGCTGTCGAACACGCTGTTCCGCCGTGACGCCGGAGCCTTCGCGGCGTACCTCGTCGACGCCGAGACCGGGCAACTCTACGAGGGGGGCCTGTCGAACGGGCAGCGCGAGAACGACCTCGAGATCGGCCGGGTCAACATCGCTGGCGAGTTGCTCGATCTGGAGGCGGGCGGACGCCTCGACGAGAACATCGACGCGATCGACGTGTCGAACGGCATCGTCGACGCCTACCGCTCGCTGTGGAGCGAATTGACCGGCTGGGAGGCCTTCGACCAGGCCGAGCGCTGGCGCATCACCCAGCGCGTCGAGCGACTCAACGACCTTGGCTTCGACATCGAAGAACTCGCCATCACGACGGCAGGCGACTCCACGCAGGTGCGCATCAAGCCCAAGGTCGTGGATGCGGGACACCACTCACGCAGGCTGCTTCGCCTCACCGGCATCGACGCCGGCGAGAACCAGGCGCGTCGCCTGTTGAACGACCTCGACTCGTACTCAGCCGCGACCTATCCCGGCGCCGATGTCGACGAAGAGCAGGTGGCCCACGAGTGGCTGAGCCGCGTCTTCGAGCCAGTGATCCGCGCAATCCCCCGCGACCTGCGCGGGAAGCTCGAAGAGCCCGAAGTCTTCCACCAGCTACTCGAGCACCGCTGGTTCCTATCGCAGAACGAGTCCCGCGCCATCCCTCTCGCCGAGGCGCTCAGTTCGTACATCGACACGGTGCTGCGCCACCGGCGGGACGAGGCGACGGTCATCGCGCCGACCACCGAGTCGATCGGCGTGCCCACGCTCGATACGGCCGCGATGCCCGTCATCGAGGATGCGGACGCCGGGGCGCCCGGAAGCTGGCGCGACAAGGTCTAGCCAGCCCCGCGCATCTCGTATCGACGTCTCGTTGCGCTACAGGTTCTTGACGGCGCCGAGCACCTTCGTCAGCGACTCTTTGGCGTCGCCGAACAGCAGCGTCGTCTTCGGGTCAAACAGCAGGTCGTTCTCGATGCCAGCGAACCCCGGACGCATGGAGCGCTTCAGGAAGACCACCTGTCGCGCGTCCTGCACGTCGAGGATCGGCATGCCGTAGATCGGCGAGCCGGGCGTCGTCTTCGCGGCCGGGTTCACGACGTCGTTCGCCCCGACGACGAGCGCGACGTCGGCAGTCTTGAACTGCGGGTTCACCTCGTCCATCTCGGCGAGCGCCTCATACGGCACGTTCGCCTCGGCCAAGAGCACGTTCATATGCCCCGGCATGCGGCCAGCGACGGGGTGGATGCCGAACACGACCTCGATGCCCTTCGCTTCGAGCGTCTGGGCGAGCTCGGCCATCGTGTGCTGAGCCTGCGCGACGGCGAGTCCGTACCCGGGCACCACGACCACCCGGTTGGCGTAGCCGAGCAGGATCGCGACGTCGTCAGCGCTGGAAGAACGCACCGGCCGGTCGCTGGTCGCGGTCGACCCGGCGCTGGAGGCGCCGCGGAACGCCCCGAACAGGATGCCCGTGACGCTTCTGCCCATCGCCTTCGCCATCTCGCGGGTCAGGATCGACCCGGAGGCACCGACGAGGGTGCCGGCCACCAGCAGCAGCGTGTTGTTCAGCACGAGACCGGAAGCCGCGACCGCGAGCCCGGTGCCGGCGTTCAGCAGCGAGATAACGATCGGCACGTCGGCGCCGCCAACCGGGAGCACGAGCAGGATGCCGAGCACCGAGCCGACGCCGAGGCCGGCGACGGCGGCGCTCCACTTCAGCCCGCCGAGCCCGACGCTGGCAAGCCAGGTCTCGGGCAGCACGATGATCGCTGCGGCGGCGAGGCCGACGGCGGCGAGCACAACAATGACGGCCGCGTGACCGGTAAACACGATCGGGCGGGTCGGCATCAGCTCTTGCAGCTTGAGGAAGGTGATGACCGAGCCCGAGAACGCGATCGAGCCGACGAGCACCGTGAAGGCGACGGCGAGGTACGCGCCGAACGAGACAGAGTGCTCGAGCTCGAGCAGCGCGACGAGTGCGGCAGCGCCGCCGCCGACGCCGTTGAACAGGGCGACGAGCTGCGGCATCTGCGTCATCTTGACCATGCGCGAGGCGGGCACGGCGATGATCGTGCCGACCGCGATGACACCGAGGATCAGCGCGAGGTTGTCGAGCTCGGTCGACAGAAACACGACGACCATGGCGATGACGGCGCCGAGCGCGCCGATGAGGTTGCCGCGGCGCGCCGTGCGCGGGCTGCCGAGGCCCTTGAGCGCCAGGATGAAGCAGACCGCGGCGACCAGGTACAGGAAGGCCGTCCATTCGGGGGTGAGCACGGCCATCAGGCGTCGCTCCCCTCTCGAGCGGCCGGGGCGGAGCCGCGGCCGCGGAACATTTCGAGCATCCGGTCGGTGACGACGAAGCCGCCGACCAGGTTGATCGTCGCCATGAGCACGGCGATCAGCGCGATGACGAGGGTGAGCGGGTCATCGGCGGTGCCCGCGACGATGACCGCGCCGACGAGGATGATGCCGTGGATCGCGTTCGCGCCCGACATCAAGGGAGTGTGCAGGGTGCTCGATACCTTCGACACGACCTCGAAGCCGATGAAGACGGCGAGGACGAAGAAGGTGAGCAGGGTGATGGCCTCCATCATCGGGCTCCGTTCCGCTCGGCGACCGCCTGCGCGGTCGGCTCGTGACGGACGGCGCCGTCGTGGGTGAGGCACGCCCCGGCGACGACCTCGTCGTCGACATCGGGCGTGAGGGCACCGTCGACCGTCATGAGGCCGATCAGCTGGGCGATGTTTTGGGCGAGCAGGCGGGAGGCGTCGAAGGCCATGGTCGACGCCGCGTCTTTCATGCCGACGAGGGTGATCGCGCCGCCGTCGACGGCGATCGCCGTGTCGACGCCGGCGACCGCGCCCTCGACGTTGCCCCCCGACTCGGCGGCGAGGTCGACGATCACGCTGCCCGGCGTCATGCCGGTCAGCATGTCAGCGGTGATGAGGCGCGGCGCGGGGCGGCCGGGAATCGCCGCCGTCGTGATGATGATGTCGGCCGCCCGCACGTGCGGGGTGAGCAGTTCGCGCTGGCGGGCCGCGCGGTCGGCGGCCAGCTCTTTCGCATAGCCGCCCGCCGCATCCGCATTCTCATCGAGGCCGAGGTGGATGAACGTGCCGCCCATCGACCGCACCTCGTCGGCGGATGCGCTGCGCACGTCGTACGCGGACACCTTCGCCCCGAGGCGCTTCGCCGTCGCGATCGCCTGCAGGCCGGCGACACCGGCGCCGAGCACGAGCACCTTCGCCGGGGGGATCGTGCCGGCCGCTGTCATGTAGAGCGGCAGGAAGCGCGGGAAGCGCGTGGCGGCCTCGAGCACGCAGCGGTAGCCGGCGATGAGCGCCTGCGAGGTGAGCGCATCCATCGACTGGGCGCGCGAGATGCGCGGCACGAGCTCGAGCGCGAACGCCGTCACGCCGCGGTCGGCGAGCGCCGCGACAGCCTCCAGCTCGCCGGCGGGCGCCGCGAAACCGACCGTCACCGCGCCGGGCGTCAGCGCGGCAATGGTGGCGGGGTCGAGGGGCCGCACGTGGGCGAGCACGTCGGCCGCGCCGAGGTCGACCGCGTCAGCGAGTGTCGCGCCGGCGGCGGCGTACGCCTGGTCGGGGTAGCCGGACGCGGCACCCGCGTCGCGCTCGACGACGACCTGGTACCCCTCCCGCACGTAGGTCGCGACGGTCGCGGGGGTCGCGGCGACGCGCCGCTCCCCCTCGATCGGCTCGCGCCGGATGGCAATCTGCATGGGTCACCACTCACCTTTGAGTCGACGAACACGGCACCGGGTCAGTGCGAATCTACCGCGGCATACGGAGGCGATCGGGGACCGCCGCTACCACCCAGCGGCGGACCCCGATCGGATCTGGCGTGACGCTCCTACGCGAGGATCGTCAGCGGGTTCTCAATACGCGCGACGAAGGCGGCGAGCCAGCGTGCGGCGAGCGCCCCATCCCATGCGCGGTGGTCGGCCGAGAGGGTGACCGCCATCACGGTGCCCACCTCGAGCGCACCGTCGACGACGACCGGCGCCTGCCGGGCCGCCCCCACCGCGAGAATTCCGGCCTGGGGCGGGTTGATGATCGCGCTGAACGACTGCGTGCCGAACATGCCGAGGTTCGACACCGAGAAGCTGCCGCCCTGCATCTCGTCGGGCTTCAGGCCACCCTCACGCGCGCGCGTGGCGAGGTCGGCGATCGACCGGCCGAGCGCGCTGACGCTGAGTGCCTCGGCCCCGCGCACGACCGGCACGACGAGCCCGTCATCGAGCGACACCGCGATCCCGATGTCGACCGCGGCGTGCCGCACCATTCCCTCGTCGCTCCAGGTGCGGTTCGCCTCGGGAACGTCGAGGAACGCCCCGGCGACCGCCTTCACGACGAGGTCGTTGACGCTGATCTTCAATGCGACGCCCTCGTTCAGACGCTTACGCAGGTCGAGCAGCGCGTCGACCCGGCACTCGGCCTCGAGGTAGAAGTGCGGCACCTGGTTCTTGCTCTCCGTGAGCCGCCGCGCGATCGTCGCCCGCATGCGGCTGTGCGGAACCAGCTCGGCGCCCTCGGGCACTGCGGCGGCCGCGCCACTCGCGGTCGACGCCGACGAGGCGGGCGCGGATGCGCGGGGCGCGTCGCACGCACCCGTCGCGGCGGCACTCTGGCCGCCTCCGCTGGCGATGAGCGCCTCGAGGTCTTTACGCACGATGCGGCCGTCGGGGCCGGAGCCCTGAACGCCGTCGAGGCTGATGCCCTTCTCTCGGGCGAGCCGCCGCACGAGGGGGCTGATGAACGGGCGTCCCCCGCTGGAGGCTGAGGCCGGGGCGCTCGGCGCCTCCGCGGGGGCGCTCGGAGCATCCGGGGTCGCGGGCGCGCTCGCGGCCGGTGCCGACGCGGCCGGTGCCGACGCGGCCGGTGCCGCGGGGGCCTCCTCGACCGTCGGGGTTTCGCCTGCCTCGCCGACGACCGCGATCGGTGCACCGACGTCGACCGAGTCACCCTCGGCGACGACCAGTTCGAGAACGGTGCCGGCCGTCTCAGCCGTGTACTCGACGACGGCCTTCTCGGTCTCGATCTCGGCGAACGGCTGGCCCACCTCGATCGTGTCTCCGGGCGCGACGAGCCACTTCTGCACGGCGGCCTCGGTGACGTTCGCGAGCACCTCCGGCATGCGAATGGTGGTCGACATCAGCGCGCTCCCCCCGCGTGGCGCCGCACGGTCTCGAGGCCGGCGACGACCTCTTCGGTGCGCGCGATGGCGGCCCGCTCGAGCACCTTCGAGATGGACGGCGACGACTCGGCGCCGGTGACGCGCTGCACGGGCTGGTCGAGCCAGTCGAACAGGCGCCGCTGGATTTCGTCGGCGAGCCAGCCACCGTAGGACGTGCCGACCGCACCCTGCTCGACGATGAGCACCGCGTTGGTCTTCTTCACGCTCGCCTCGATCGTCTCCCAGTCGAGGGATGCGCGGTCGAGCCAGCGGAGGTCGATCAGTTCACCGTCGATGCCGGTTTGCTCGATCGCCTCGAGGCTGTGCTTCACCATCGACAGGTAGCTGATGACGGTGACCTCGCTGCCCTCGCGGCGCACGGCCGCCTTCCCCGGCGGGATGATGTAGTCCATGTCTCCGTCGATGACGGTGTCTTTTTCTCCGTACAGGTCGACGTGTTCGATGACGAGCACCGGGTCCTGCAGGGCGAGAGCGGCGTTCATCAGGCCGACGTAGTCTTCGGCGCACGACGGGGCGACGATGCGCCAGCCGGGGCTCGTTGCGAAGATGCCGGCCGGGTCCATGAGGTGCTGCGAGCCGTAGCCCGAGCCCATGGCGACCTTGGTGCGCAGAACGAGGGGCACGGGGTTCTCGCCACCGAACATGTGGCGCGCCTTGCCGATTTGGTTGAAGACCTGATCGGCGGCGACCCACATGAAGTCGGGGTACATGAACTCGATGACCGGGCGGTAGCGCCCGTCGAGGGCGAGCCCTCCCCCGAGGCCAGCGAACGCGTTCTCACTAATGGGCGTGCCGAGCGTGCGGTCGGGGAACGCGGTCGACAGGCCCTTGGTGGCGCCGTTCGTGCCGCCCTTGAGTCGGTGGACGTCTTCGCCGAGCACGATGATGCGCTCATCGCTGCCCATGCGGTGCTCCATGACACCGGCGACGGCGTCGACGAACTTCAGGTCTTTGCGCGGGCGGGTGTCGGCGGTCGGCTCGAGGGCGGTCAGTGCGTCCAGCTCGCTGCCGTCGCCACGCACACCGATGTTGACGAATGCGGGGTCGGGCCACAGCTCGGGGCGGATGCGGCGGCGACCCTCCTTCTCGGGGTCGGCCTCCAGCAGTTCGGCGGTGGCCGCATCCATCGCCGCGATTGCCTGCTGGCGCACCTGCTCGACGCCGGCCTCATCAATGAGGCCGAGCTTCTGCATCTCGTCGGCGACCTTGATCAGCGGGTCGCGCTTCTTCCACTCCTCCTCTTCCTCTTTCGTGCGGTAGCCGAAGGCGCTGCCCGGGTACGGCCCGTTCTGGTGGAAGAAGCGGTAGACCTCGGCCTCGATGACGACGGGGCCGTTGCCGGCCCGCATGTGGGCGGCGGCCTCCTCCATCGCGAGGTGCACGGCGAGCGGGTCCATGCCGTCGACGCGCCACGAGGGGATGCCGAAGCCCTGGCCGCGCACCGACAGACGCGTGTCGGCGACCGCCTCGGTGATGTGGGTCGAGACCGCGTACATGTTGTTTTCGACGAAGAACGCAACCGGTAGTTGCCAGGCCGCGGCGAGGTTCATCGACTCGAGCACCGAGCCGATCTGGGCGGCGCCGTCACCGAAGTAGTTGATCGTGAGGTCGTCGGTGCCCGAGCGCTTCTGCGCCCACGCGTTGCCGGTGGCCATGGGGGCGCCGCCGCCGACGATGGCGTTCGTGCCGAGGGCGCCGGCTTCGAACCACTGCAGGTGCATCGAGCCACCGCGTCCGCGGCAGTAGCCCTGGGCGAGCCCGAGAATTTCGGCGAGGGTCTTCTGCAGAACCTCCTGGATGCGCGGGGTCACCAACTCGGACGGGTTCAGCCCGTCGGGCGCGACGTGGGTGAGTGCTTTGGCGAGGAACTGGTGGTGGCCGCGGTGCGAACCGTTGACGGCGTCGGAGGAGCGCAGGCCGACGATGGAGCCGACCGCGCCGCCCTCTTGGCCAATCGAGGAGTGCGCGGGGCCGTGCACCAGGCCTTCACCGGCGAGCTCGAGTACGCGCTCTTCGAAGGCGCGAATGAGGTGCAGCTGCCCGAGCATCGTCTGCAGCAAGCCCGGGTCGGCCTTCTTCCAGTCGGCGGCGGTCGAGCTGAGCTCGATCCAGTCGATCCCGGTTTCCAGACGTCGGCGCTTCGGCATCTTTGCGGTCCTCCTCGTGCAGGGCTCGCGTCGTCGCGGCCTAGTGCGCGCTACTGTAACAGTCATTGCATCCAATGTCATCGGTTTTTGCGGTGAATCCTCGCCAATGCCGCGACAAGCCCGGTATATTGCATCCACGCGCTCGATCGAAGGAGAGACGATGACGCACGGAATTCCGGGCCTGCGCGGCACCGAACACATCGGTTTCACGGTGCCCGACCTCGACGCAGCGGAAGACTTCTTCGTGAACGTGATTGGGTGCGAGCGGGTGTATTCGCTCGGCCCGTACGTGCGCGATGACGAGTGGATGACCGAACACCTCAACGTGCATCCACGCACCGTGATCCGCGAGCTGCGGTTCTTCCGGTGCAAGCACGGGCCGAACTTCGAGATCTTCGAGTACGAGTCGGCCGATGGACAGAATCCGCAACCGCGTAACAGCGACATCGGCGGCCACCACCTGGCCTTCTACGTGGATGACATGGATGTAGCGGTCGCTTACTTGCGGAGCAATGGAGTGCGCGTGCTCGGTGAGCCGACGGCGAGCACGGCCGCCTCGGAGGGGCAACGCTGGGTGTACTTCCTCGCGCCGTGGGGCATGCAGCTCGAACTTGTGAGCTTCCCGAACGGCAAAGCGTACGAAGCAACGAGTGACGTGCGGCTCTGGGACCCGCGGAACCCGAGCGCATGAGCGCGCTTGATCAGCCCGCGCGAGGCCCGTCCCGCGACGGCAACGCGAGCGCGCGAGTCGCGGACGCTCTGCGCGACGCCATCAGCGCCGGCACCTATCCTCCGGGGTCACGGTTGCGCCAGGAAGAGATCGCCGCACGCTTTGGCGCGAGCCGCGTGCCCGTTCGCGAAGCGCTCAAGATTCTGGAGTCGGACGGTCTCGTCACGCTCGTGGCCAACACGGGCGCCTGGGTATCGCGCCTGTCCCTCGCCGAATGCGAAGAGGTGTACCAGACGCGTGAGCGAGTGGAACCCCTCCTGCTTCGCCTCTCGGCCCCGGGCCTCACCCCGGTCGACATTGATCGACTCGAGCAACTCGCCGAGCGCATGGCTCAGACGAGCGACGTCGAAGAGTTCTTGCGACTCGACCGAGACTTCCATACCGCCACCTACGCCGGCGCTGACACGCTGGTGCTCGGTGACCTGGTGCGTCGTCTCTGGAACACCACGCAGCCCTACCGCCGGGCGTACACGCTGCTCATCGACGCCCACAGCCAGCGCATCGTGCACGATGAACACCACATGATCGTCACGGCGTTGCGCGACGGAGACTTGGACACCGCCGAGCGGGTCATCGAGGGTCACATCCGACGCACCCGTCGGCTGCTCGCGCAGCACCCCGAAGTGTTCTCGCCCAGCGAGACCACCGACCATCCGGCGCCCGCGCGCGTCGACGAATGAAAGGCACAGTATGACCACGCTCGGATTCTTGGGGCTCGGCAACATGGGCCAGGCCATCGCCGGTCGGCTTGTCGCCGCCGGCTACGACGTCATCGTGTGGAACCGTAGTCCCGGCGCGGCCGACGAGCTCGTCGCCGCCGGCGCGCGGCTCGCCACGGATGCTCGTGAGGCGCTCGCCGCGCCCGTCTCGTTCTCGATGCTGGCCGACGATGCGGCGGCGGAAGCCGTGCTGTCGGAACAGAACCTTGCCGGCGACGGTGAGGGGCGCGTCCACGTGAACATGGCGTCGATCAGCGCGGCGGCGGCCGACCGCATCCAGGCGGTCGCCGAGTCCGCAGGCGTCGGCTACGTCTCGTGCCCCGTGCTCGGTCGCCCGAACGTCGCCGCGGAAGGCAAGCTCAACCTGCTTGTCGCGGGCGCCCCCGAGCTGTGCGACGCGGTCGCCCCCTACCTCGAGCACTGCGGCGTGAAGCAGTGGCGTTTCGGCGACACCCCCCGCCAGGCGAACGCCGTCAAGGTGGCGATGAACTTCACGATTCTGCACGCGCTGCAGGCGATGGCGGAGTCGATCACCCTCGTCGAGGCGCACGGCGTCGACGCGAGCGACTTCATCGAACTGATGTCGAACAGCCTGTTCGCCGGCCCCGTGTACGCCGGATACGGGTCGATGATCGCCGAGCGCCGGTACAGCCCTCCCGGCTTCCGCATGCCCCTCGGGCTCAAGGACCTGGGCCTCGCCGAAGAACTCGCGTCGGAGAAAGCCGTCGAGTTGCCGACCGCCCCGATTCTGCGCGACCGGTTCGAGCGTGCGCTCGCCGACGCGGAGCTCGCCGAGCTCGACTGGTCGGCCGTCGCCGAGGTGACCCGCCGGCGCTAGGAGCGGTCGCCGCGCAGGCCGCGCATGACCTGCAGCACGTCGACGGCCGACGCTGGCGCCTTCATCTGCTCCGCGGCGTCGCCGACATGGCCGTGATCGTGGTCGAGCTCGTCGAGGGATTCGATCGTGACGTCTTTGCGGGCGATGACGAACCAGATTCCTCGCGCCGGAACATCCCCCTCGTTCACGTACATGTGGGGCTTGATCGCGTCGAAGCAGAATGAGTCACCGGGTTCGAGCTCGTAGCGGTCGAACTCGATGCGCAAGGTGAGCTTGCCCTCGAGCAGCACGCCGTACTCGGTCGCAGCGTGGCGCATCATCTTGCCCTCGACCGACGAGGAGCCCTGCGGCTGGTACGTCACGATAAGGGGGTCGGCGATGGCCGACTCTCCCACGGACAACCGCTCCCAGGTCACCCCGTTCTCCATCTCGATGACGGGGTTGTCTTCGCGCCGCTGGACGACATGATCACTACGTCGTGCCGGATCGCGGGGCTGGTCATCGTCGGCAGAGCCCAAGCCGAACGGCGCACTCGTCGCGGGGCCATGGCCCATCAGACTGTCGAGCGAAATGCCCAAGAAGTTCACGAGCGCATACAACGTCGACACCGACGGTTGCGTCTTGCCGGTCTCCACCTGCGACAGCAGGCTGGCCGATACACCTACGGCGCTCGCCACCGCTCGCAAACTGAGCTTGCGGGCTTCTCGAACCTTACGTAGTTCTGATCCCAGGTCGAACTGCACCGTTGCACCTCTCCCCGCTTCGCCGCAGCTACCGGCGTCTCTGTGGTGAGCAGTCCAAGTGAACGCTCATCGTGCATCCATGCTAACCGTCGTTCCGTGCATCCACGGATCTATCAGCGTCCGCCACGGCCGTCGACCGTGTTGAGGTGCGACTGGCTGTCACGCAGCGTCGAGAGCTCGCCGCCCACCGAGTAGTAGCGCTTGCCCGCAACCAGTAGCTCCTCGGCCGGGAACTTCGTGATGACCTCGCAGCCGTCCTTCGTGACGACGACCTCTTCCTCAATACGCGCCGCGCCCCACCCGTCGGCCGCCGGCCAGTAGGTCTCGAGGGCGAACACCATGCCCTCCTCGAGCACCTCAGGGTGGTCGAAGGAGGTCAGGCGCGAGAAGATCGGCTTCTCCCAAATCGAGAGCCCCACGCCGTGCCCATATTGCAGCGCGAAGGCGGCCTCCTCGTTCGGGAAGCCGAACTCTTCGGCCTTCGGCCACACGGCGACGACGTCGGCCGTCGTGGCGCCGGGCTTCACGAGAGCGATGGCGCGGTCCATGTACTCGCGCGCCCGGGTGTAAGCATCCTTCTGCGCCTGGCTCGCTGAGCCGACCGCAAAGGTGCGGTAGTAGCAGGTGCGGTAGCCGTTGTAGCTGTGCAGGATGTCGAAGAACGCCGGGTCGCCGGGGCGAATCAGGCGATCACTGAAGACGTGCGGGTGCGGCGAGCAGCGCTCACCCGAAATCGCGTTGACACCCTCGACGTACTCGGAGCCGAGGTCGTAGAGCGTCTTCGCCACGAGCCCAACCGTCTCGTTCTCGCGGACGCCGGGGCGCAAAAACTCGTAGAGGTTCTCGTAGGCCGCGTCGACCATCGAAGCGGCCTGAGTGAGCAGGCGGATCTCGTCGTGCGTCTTGATGCGGCGGGCCTCGAGGAAGATCTGCTGGCCATCGACGACCTGGATGCCCTCGGCTTGAAGCGCGAACAGAATCGGCAACTCGATGACGTCGACGCCGAGCGGCTCGTTCGCCAGCCCGAACTTTTCGAGCTCACGCTTGACCTTCCGTGCGACCTCCTGAGCGATGCCGGCGTCCGGTGGGAACGCGCCGCGCAGGGTGGAGATGCCGGCCCGTGACCCCGACTCGAGGCGAGGACGGGTTGCGCCATGGTGCGGCGCGTGCGGGTCGGCGTCGGCCTCCGAGTGCGTGTGGTCGAGCCACGGGTTATAGAGCGAGTGGTGCTTGGCAGCCGAACCGAAATCCCACACGATGGGGTCGGTCTTTCTCGTCAGCAGCGCGAACCGAATGAGCTTGTCCATCGCCCACGTGCCGATGTGGGTTGCCGACATGTAGCGGATGTTCGAGAAGTCGAAGGCGAGGACGGCACCGACGTCGGACTGGTCGAGCTGCGCTTTCAGTCGCATGAGCCGCTCGGTGCGAAGGCGGTCGAAGTCGACGCGCGCCTCCCAATCGACGGCGTTCATGCCTGTAGTGCCGGTGCTCTTCATCGAGTCCTCCAGATCGGTGCGCGTGACGCGGTGACGCATGTGGGTCATGTTTACCACAGATAAACACCGTCCAGCCAGAACTGTCAATCTCCGCACAGCATCCGCCCCGCCGAACATTTTTCGGGCCAAGACTTCACTCTGAGTGCACGCAGATGTATAGTCACGCTGAATAGCACCACCCGGACGATCACCGTCGATCTCCGGTACCCACGATTTCAAGGGAGAAATCAGATGAGGCGTTCACCCATCGCACGCCGCGGGCGCTTGTCGTTCGTGGCATTGGCCGCCGCGGCGGCCCTCACCCTCGGTGCCTGCACCAGCGACGCTGGCGAGACCCCGGCCCCGGGCGGCGACAACACTGCCGCCCCCGCCCCCACGGAAGAGACCCTGCAGGTCGCCTTCATCTCCTTCGCCGTCGCGAACACCTACGACGAGCCGATGCTCGCCGAGATTCAGCGCGTCGCCGCCGAGAACAACATCGAGATCACCGTCTTCGACGGCAACCTCGACCCGAACCTTCAGGTCACGCTGATCCAAGACGTCATCGCGTCGGGGCAGTACGACGGGCTCATGACGCAGCCGGTGTTCGGCCCCGCACTCGTCGACGTCGTGCAGCAGGCGCTCGACGCGGGACTCACGGTCGTCAACGTCGACCAGATCTTGGGTGACGACTTCACGACGGGAGCCACGCAGGTCGACGGCCTCGCCGCCAACGTCGTGTTCGTCCCCTCGGAGATCGGCATCAAGTTCGGCGAGCAAGCCGTCGCGGCGTGCGCCTCGGCGAACCTCGACCCGTGCAACGTCGCGTTCCTGCACGACGTCAAGGCCTCGGCCATCGGTGTCGCACTCTATGACGGCTTCACCTCCGTCATCGAGGGCACCCCGGTTCAGATCGTTGCCGAGGGTGAGACCTTCTACAACCCCGCTGCTGCGCAGGGAGCCGTTGCGGACATCCTGTCGGCCAACCCCGACATCGACCTCATCGCCACTTCTGACCAGGGTCTGCAGGGCGCGGTCCTGGCCATCGAGGCCGCGGGGCGCTCCCTCAGCGACTTCCTGATGATCGGCTACGGCGGCTCCGCCTGGGGCAAGGAGCGGGTGTCTGAGGGCGTCGTGTTCTCGAACGTCGTGCAGGCGCCGGCCACCGAGGGCCGCCTCGCGATGGAGGCCATGGTCGACGCGCTGCGCAACGGCGTCAACCAGGGAGACATCGACCCGTTCGCGGACTTCCCGAACAACGGCGTGATGACGCGCGACAACGCCGACCAGTTCACGGGCGAGTGGGCCGGATAGTCCATGCCTGACACGGCAACCGCTGGCACCCCGCAGCTCCTCGTCGAGCTGCGGGGTGTCGGCAAGTCCTTCGGCGGCACCCCGGTGCTGCGTGACATCGACCTGACCCTCACGCCCGGGAGCGTGCACGCCCTCGTCGGCGAGAACGGCGCGGGAAAGTCGACCCTGTCGAAGATCATCTCGGGCATCTACACCGCCGACGCCGGGCAGCTACTCGTCGACGGAAACCCCGCGCACTTCACCTCCCCGCGCGAGGCCCTCGACCGCGGCATCGCAACGATTGCCCAAGAGTTGGCACTGGTGCCCGAGCTCACCGTCGCCGAGAACGTCTTCCTCGGTCGTGAGCCGCGCACCGCAGGCTGGATCGACCGCAAGAAGCTGCGCGCCGAGTTCGTGGCCGTCGCGGAGCGCACCGGCTTCGACCTCGACCCCGACGCCGTCGTGGGCGGCATGCGCACGGCCGACCAGCAGAAGGTCGAGATCCTTCGCGCTCTCGCCCGAGGTGCCTCGCTCATCATCATGGACGAGCCCACCGCCGCGCTGTCGAACCACGACGCTGAACTGTTGCACGGCGTCGTTCGCCAGCTCGCGAACTCCGGGCACACCGTGCTGCTGATCTCGCACTTCCTCGCCGAGGTGCTCGAGCTGGCCGACACGGTCACAATCCTGCGTGACGGCCGGCACATCCGAACTGCCAAGGCGGCGGACGAAACGGAATCGAGCCTCATCGAGGGCATGCTCGGCCGCAGTCTCGGCTCCGTCTTCCCCGACAAGCCCCCCGTCGACCCCGAGGCCCCCGAGGTGCTGCGCGTCACCGACCTCGTCGCCCCCGGCGTCAACGGCGTCTCGCTCACCGTGCGAGCCGGCGAGATCGTCGGCCTGGCCGGCCTCGTCGGGGCCGGGCGCAGCGAGATCGCGCACGCGATCTATGGGTCGGTGCCCCGTGCATCCGGCGTCGTCGAAATCGACGGCATCACCTGCCCCGCCGACGTCCCGCGCACGCTGAAGAAGGGCATCTTCCTCATCGGCGAGTCGCGCAAAGAGCAGGGCCTCGTGCTCGGCCGACCCATTCGCGACAACGTCACCCTGTCGAACATGGCGCAGGTGGCGCCCGGCGGATGGGTGCGCACCGGCGACGAGCGACGAGCGTCGCGCGGCTTGCTCGAGCGCGTGACCGTCGCCGGCGACGACCGGCGCGCCGTCTCGGCACTCTCGGGCGGCAATCAGCAGAAGGTGTTGTTCGGCCGGGCGTTGCAGAAGGCCCGTCGCCTGCTCATCGCCGACGAGCCGACGCGCGGCGTCGACGTCGGCAGCCGGCGCGCGATCTACGAACTCATCGCTCAACAGGCCGAGCAGGGCATCGGCGTGCTCGTCATCTCCTCCGACGTCGAGGAGGTTCTTGGCCTCGCGCACCGCGTGCTCGTCGTGCGGGCCGGACGCGTCGTTGCCGAACTCACCGGCGACGAGATGACCGAGGAAAACATCATCACGGCGGCGTTCGCCGATCCGACCCCCGTTGGGAGCTGACCACCATGAGCATCGACACCCCCGAGAAGACCGCACCCGCCGCACCCCCGCCCGCCTCGCGCGGCGGATCGTTCGGCGACAACGCGGATGCTGTGCAGCGGTTCCTGAGGAACGTCCCGTGGCGCTCGGTCGCGATCGTCGTGCCGTTCCTCCTCGTGTTCATCGCACTGTCGATCGGGAGTCCGGCCTTCCTGTCGGCGCAGAATATCGGCAACGTGTTGGACCGGCAGGCCGGAATCCTGATCATTGCCGCGGCCGCCACCCTCGTCCTCATCGCCGGCGGTATCGACCTCTCGGTCGGCGCCACCTACATGTTCACCGCCGTGGTCTGCGGCACGATCATCGTCCGGGTGGGCGGCGAAACGGGCGCCGCGCTGGGAATCGCCGTGGGCATCCTCGCCGGCCTCGCCATCGGGCTCATCAACGGGATCATCAGTACGTATCTGAGGATCAACCCCCTGATCGCCACCCTCGCGATGAGCTTCATCATCCTGGGCGCGACGAAGCTCGTGTCGCAGTTCGGCAAGGAGGGCGTCGGCCAGATCCGTGTCGACGTGCCCGAGTTCCGGTGGCTCGCGCTGCTTCGCCCCCTCGGGGTGACCCTGCCCACCTGGATCGCCGCCGTCGTGCTCATCGTGCTCGGCGTCGTGCTGTGGCGCACCACGTTCGGGCGGTACGTCTACGCCGCTGGCGGTAACGCCGAGGCGGCCAGACTGGCGGGTATTCGCATCAACGTGGTGCGCATCGCGACCTTCGCGCTGGCCGGCACTGCCGCGGGCCTCGCCGGAGTCATCGACCTCGCGCGGACCCCCTCGGTGCCCGAGAACGATGCGATCGCGACCACGCTGACCTTCACGGTGCTCGCCGGCATCGTCGTCGGTGGCACCTCGATCCTCGGTGGCGCGGGCGCCGTCTGGCGCACTGTGCTCGGCATCCTGTTCATCGCCATGCTCTACAACGGATTCACCCTGCTGCGGATTGACCCGCTGTTCCAGGGCATCGCGCTCGGGGTCATCATCCTCGTGGCTGTCGGCTTCGACGCCTGGTCGAGGACCCGCAGGAGGTAAAGACCCCGGCCCCGCGGGTGGTGCGGGGCCGGACCGAGTTACGGGTTCGGCGCGGGTGGTGCGCCGACCCCGTTTCTGCGTGTGCGCGGGGAGTGCCGGATGCGCGGCCCCGCCGCCGAGGCCCGTCAGGGATGCGCGGCCCTGCCGCCGAGGCGCGTCGGGCGGGCGGCCCTGCCGCCAAGGCGCGTCGGGCGCGCCAGCATGCCGCCGAGACCCGTCGCGCGCGGGCCAGCCGGCCGCCGAGACCCGTCAGGCGCGCCAGCCTGCCGCCGCGACCCGTCGTGTCGCGTCACCCCGGCTCACCGACCGCCACGCCGCAGCGCGGACGGTGTGTCCGCCGCGTCAGCGGGACTTCGCGACACGCGGGTCGGAGGGCGCAGCACCCGGCGCGCCGCCTCGCTGCGCCAACCTCGCGGACACCCGGTGGCGTCGGATGCGCGGGATGCGCAGACCAGGACGAGGGGTGGCGGGATGCGCGGGCCAGTACCAGGGATGCGCGGGATGCGCAGACCAGGACGAGGGGTGGGCGGGATGCGCGGGCCAGGACCAGGGATGCGCGCCCACCCGGTCGAGGCACGTCAGGAGTGTGCCAGCCGCCCACGCCCCGCAGGGCGCCGGGACGCGCGAAACGGCGGGTGGCCCCCCAGGGACCACCCGCCGTCAGCAGCGGTTCAGAGCCAGGCGAGCCCTACTTCTCCTCGTCGAGGTACATGTAGGGGTTCGCGATGGGTTCGTCTTCGGGCAGGGCGGGGTTCATCCACTCGGCCCAGGCGTCTTCGCCCAGCTCGCCCCGCACGTACTCGACCGAGGCCGCAACGCGGTCGGCAACGGGCTTCAGCGGCAGACCGATGCGCTCACCGTTGTACTTGACGACCTTGCCGTTCACGACGACGGTGTGCACGTCGGCGGTGCCCGCCTGGTACACCACGTGGGCGTAGGGGTTCAGGATCGGCGTCATGGCGGGCGACTCGTCGTTCTTCAGCAGCACGAGGTCGGCCTTCTTGCCCACGGTGATCGAGCCGAGCTTGTCGGCCATGCCGAGGGTGTGGGCGCCACCCATCGTGGCCTGCCAGACGGCGTCTTCCGCCTTCATGCGATTGACGTTGACCGTCTCACCGGCGTTGTGCGCCTCAAGGTGGTCGCGCGAGCGGAACGACGAGAGCGTCGCGCGCATGGCCGAGAAGAAGTCGGCGCTCCACCACACGCTCGTGTCCATCGACAGCGACGCGGTGATGCCGTACTTCTTGGCGACCCACGCCGAGGGGTAACCCTGGCCGGCGCTCTGCTCGCTCTCGGTGGCGATCGAGATCGTTCCGCCCGTGGCGGCGATCTTGTGGTAGCTGTCCGGCCCGAGCGACGACGCGTGCACGTACGTGATCTGGTCCGTCATGAACCCGTGGTCGTACATGTACTCGATGTTCGGGTCGCCGTTAACGCCCCACACACCGGCGTGCGTGGTGACGCGCAGGCCGAGGTCACGCGCCGCCTCGAAGGCACCCTTCTCGTGGAAGTCGGGGCCCGAGTTGACGTCGAAGGCCACCTGCAGGCCCATCATGTCGGAGGCCTTAAAGTTCTTGACCCAGTTCTGGAAGCCGGGGTCGTTCATCCACTCCCACGGCGCACCGAGGTAGTTGCCGTAGGCGAGCACGAAGCGCCCGGGGATGCTCTGCAGCGCCTCGACGGCGGCGTCGGCGTAGTCGGGGGTCCGCAGCGCGTGGGACCAGTCGACCGTGGTGGTGACACCCTGGTCGACCGACTCCAGGGCGCTGAGCTGGTTGCCGGCCGCGATGTCTTCGGCGCGGAACACGTGGCCCCAGGTCAGGTAGTAGAAGACGAAGTACTGGCTGAGCGCCCAGTCGCCACCGTAGCCGCGCAGCGCGGTCTGCCACATGTGGCGGTGGGTGTCGATCATGCCGGGCATGAGAATTCCGCCCTTCGCGTCGATCTCGAGCGTGCCAGCCGGCACCTCGAGGTTGTGCCCGACGCCGGCAATCGTGTCGTCCGTGATGAGCACGTCGGCGTTTTCGAGAACGCCTGCCGAATCGACCGTGATCACCGTGGCGCCTCGGAAGACGACGGGACGGCCCGGCGCGAAGTCGTCGGCGCGGGGTGCGACGGCATCGGTCATGAGTTCCTCCTCGTTGAGCAATTCAATAAAGGTGTACGACTGTGTACAGCCAGAGTGAAATACTAACGCCGTCGCGACCGATATATCCAGTCGTATCGACTTTTCTCCGCCGAGAGGATGCCCAGAATGTCGCCCAGCCCCGACGACGACGGGATGCCCGCCGCGCGCGCCACCGAATCCCCCGTTCCCGAGGCGCCCGGCTGGGGCCGCCGGGTTGCCTCAATGGCGGTGATTGCCGCCACCGGCGTGGCGATCATCTACGTCCCGCAGCCGATTCAGACCCTGGTTGCCGGAGAGTTCGGAGTGACCGGCGTCGCGGCGAGCGCCGCCACGATCGCCGTGCAGGCCGGGTACGCGCTCGGCATCGTGGTGCTCGTGTCACTGGGCGACCGGTTGTCGGCCAGGCGCCAGGTCACCATCCAGCTCGGCATCACCGCGGTGGCTCTGCTCGGCGCCGCGGCCTCCCCCGCTTACGGGGTTTTCGTGGCCCTGTGTTTCGTCGCGGGCGCGACGGCGACGATCGGCCAGCTGCTCGTCGCTGCTGCACTGAAGCTCGCGCCGCCTGCGCGTCGTGCGCGTACCGCCGCGGTATTGCTCGGGTCGTTCATCGTGGGGCTCTTCGTGGTGCGCACGGCCCTCGGCGGCATTGCGGCTGCCCTCGGCTGGCGCGGCGCTCTCGTGGTGATCGCCGCTGTCGTTGCGGCGCTGATTCCGCTCAGCCTCGCGGCCTCCCCCCGCGAGAAGCCGACCGACCCACCCCGCTACGGCACGATTCTGCGCACGATCCCGGCGGTGGCCGCCGCATCCGCAACCCTGCGGCTGCTCACCGCCGTTCACGCGCTCTGCTTCATGGCGTTCATCGCGCTCTGGTCGATGGCGACCCTCTACGCGGTGGATGAGCTCGGCGCGAGTGTCGGCCAGGCATCGCTGCTGGGCCTCGCCGGGCTCGTCGGCGGGGTGCTGACCATCTTCGGAGCTCCCCTACACGCGCGGGTGGGGGCCCCGCGCTCGCTCGCGGTCTGCATCGGGGCCGTCGTGATCGGGACCGGTCTCATCGTCGCCGCCCCGAGCATCCTGCCGCTGGCCGCCGCGGGCCTCCTCCTCGTGTCGGCGGGCATGTCGAGCGAGCAGGTGTCGACGCAGCCGATCGCGCTCGCCTCGGTCGACCCGGCGCAGAACGGTCGAGCGAACACGGTGTTCATGGCTGCGGCGTTCTTCGGCGGGTCGGCGGCGACGGCGGCGGCCGCTCCCCTGTTCGCGCTCGGCGGCTTCCGCGCCGTCGCGGCGCTCGCGCTGGTGGCTGCCTTAACGGCCGCATCCCTCGCCGTGGTGGCTCACAGACGAGGGATGCTGGGCTCGCGTCCCAGCCGAACGGTTGCCGGGACCGCGAACGGCTAGGTGAGGCGCCAGCCGCGGTCGACGTAGAGGCTGGTTCCCGAGACGCCGCGATTGTTCAGGAGGAACATGGTCGCGTCGACAATGTCGGCCGTGGTGGCGAGCTTGCCGCCGGGCGTGCGTGATTCGTAGGCCTCGATGACGCCGGCGGGCTTGTCGGCCCAGAATGGGGTGTCGCCGATGATGCCGGGGTGCAGGGCGTTGACGCGCATCGGGGCGAGTTCGAGAGCCATCGAGTGCACGAGGCCTTCGACGCCGCCGTTGATGGTGGCGACGGTCGTCGAGCCGGGGTACGGCGCGTCTTTCGCGCGACCGCCGAAGAGAACGATGCCGGTGTCGACGGTCGGCTCGAGCCGGTCGAGCAGCGTGTGCACGACCTCGGTGTAGCCGACGAGCTTCAGGGTGACGAGGCGCCGGGCACGGGCGATGTTGTAGTCGCGCACGCTGTTCGCGTCGCGTTCGATCGCCGCGAGGACGAGACCGTGGATCTGCCCGCAGCCCTTCAGGGCCTCGGCGATCGTCTCGGGCTCGGAAATGTCGAGGGCGAGGCCGAACGCGTTCGGGCCGATCGAGGCGGCAATCTCGTTCGTGCGGTCGGCGTCGCGGCCGGTCAGCACGACGTTGTCGCCGCGAGCCACAACGGTCTTTGCGATCTCGAGGCCGATGCCGGAGGTGCCTCCGATGACGGCGATGGTGCGGGTCATTGCTCCTCCTTGAGCTTGTCGGCGAGGTACTCCCAGTCGCGAGAGAACCGGTAGGCGTGGCGGGCGGGCATCTGCGGCGCCTGCGTCTCGAGCCAGCGCACTTCGGCACCGACGGCCTCGAACGAGTGCACGCAGCCGACCCCGGCCCAGGCGATGTCGCCGGGCACGAGGCGGTAGTGGTCGCCGTCGAAGGTGGCGTCGACCTCACCGTCGAGGATGAGGTACACCTCCTCGAGCGGGTGGTCGTGGGGGCCGGCCTTGCCGGTCGGCTCGTACTGCACCATGAACATCGAGCCGCTCGTCGCCCCCAGGTCGGAGTCGACCATCATCTTGAGAGTGATGCCGCTATAGACGAGCAGGGCGGTGCGCATGCTGGCGGAGACGGCGAGCAGCTCTTGTGACTGCTTGCCGGGGTTCATGTGCTCTTCCTGGATGTTGCCGAATGACCGGGTGCGCGGGTCACGCGCGTCGACCGTGATGGGCTCGATGATGGGGAGGTCCGCGACGCGGTAGGTGTCGAAGCCGTACTTCTCGCGGGCGGGCGGGGTGAAGAGGTCGGCCCACACGGCGTCGGTGTCGCCCACGGCGCGCCAGGCGTGCGGCACGCCGATCGGCACGACGCCGTAGTCGCCAGCGACGAGGTGCACGGTGGCTTCGGGGGTCGCGATGATGACTTCGCCTTCGAGGACGTGGAACTGCTCCTCGAAGGAGTGCAGGTGGGTGGGGATCTCCCCGCCGGGGGCGAGCTTTGAGACGCCGAAGTCGCTGTGCACGGCGCCGTCGGCGTAGCCGACCCCGAGCCAGCGGGTGTAGCCGGTCGAGCCGGGGGCGAAGGGGCCGGGGTCGCGGTAGTCCGCGTCAGCGGCCCGACGAACGACGTAGCGTGCGCTCATGGAGCTTCCTCACTCGATGGGCGACGCAGGACCGCCGCCATTGTTCAGCCATGCTGAACACAGTGAACAGCCAGAGCGGCCACTTGTCAAGCCGTGGCGCGCCGCCTCGCCACCTCGTAGAGCGTCACGCTCGCCGCGATGCCCGCGTTCAGCGACTCGGTCGCCTCCGAGATCGGGATCGAGACGATCGCATCGCACGTCTCCGCGACCAGCCGCGACAGTCCCTTCCCCTCGCTGCCGACCACGATCACGAGCGGCTGATCGGCGAGCTCAAGCCCCGGAAGCGACACATCGCCGTCGCCGTCGAGGCCCAGCACGAACACGCCCTGCTGCTTCAGCGCCTTGAGCGTCTGCGTCAGGTTCGCCGCCATCGCCACGGGGGTGCGGGCCGCGGCGCCGGCCGAGGTCTTCCACGCCGATGCGGTCACGCCGACACTGCGGCGCTGCGGCACGATCACGCCGTGCCCGCCGAATGCCGCCGTCGAGCGGATGATCGCACCGAGGTTGCGCGGGTCGGTGATGCCGTCGAGCGCGATGATCAGTGCAGGCTCGTCGCGGTCGGCGGCGCGCTCGAGCAGGTCATCGGGGTGTGCGTACTCGTACGGCGGCACGCTCAGCGCGACGCCCTGATGCACCGAGTCGCCGGTCATGCGGTCGATCTCGGGCCGGGTGACCTCGAGAATCGGCACGCCACGCTTGGTGGCGAGCGAGAGCGCCTCCTTGACCCGGTCATCCATGTCGATGCGCACCGCGATCGTCAGCGCGGTCGCCGGGATGCGCGCCCGCAGCGCCTCGAGGACGGAGTTGCGCCCCGATACCACCTCGGTGTCGCCGCTCTTCTTCGCCGAGCGGGGACCCCCGCTCGTGCTCGTCGCGGCGTTCGGCTTGCGCCCGCCCGTGCGCGACTTCGCAGCCTCGAGCCGCTCCTTGGCGGCCTTGCGCTTACCGGCCGGGTGCCAACTGCGGTCTTCGGCCTTCGGCGTGGGGCCGCGGCCCTCGAGCTTCTGGCGGCCCTGGCCGCCCGACCCGACGGTGGCGCCCTTCTTGCTCTTGCGGGCGTTGGGGTGTCCGTGCTTAGCCATCGAGTCTCCACTCGGTTGAGGTCGCCGTGTCGTCGAGCTGGATGCCGGCGGCGGAAAGTTCATCGCGAATGCGATCGGATTCGGCGAAGTCGCGCCTCTCACGGGCAGCGCGGCGCTCCGCGATGCGCGCCGTCACGAGGGCATCGAGCGCGCGCTCCGCGGCGCCGCCCGCACGAGACCCGGGATGCTCGCCCGCCTCCTCGAGTCCCAGCACCGTGATCATCGCGCGGGTCGCGTCGCGGTGGGCGCGCGCGGTGTCGAGTTCGCTCGCGTCGAGGGCCGTGTTGCCGGCGCGGACGGTGTCGTGCAGAACGGCGAGCGCCTGGGGGACGCCGAGGTCGTCGTCGAGCGCGGCGGCGAAGCGCTCGCGCACCCGGTCGGCGAGGGGGGCGGCAGCCGCGGTGTCGGTGATCGTGTCGCCGAGGGCGGCATCGGCACGCGCGAGGAATGAGGTGATGCGCTCGCGGGCGGCCTTCGCCTCGTCGAGCGAGGTGGGCGTGTAGTCGATGGTTGAGCGGTAGTGCGCGGATCCCAGCCAGTAGCGCACGTCGGCGGGGTCGTGCTCGGCAAGCAGTTCGGCGGCGAACACCGAGTTGCCGAGCGACTTCGACATCTTCTGCCCGCCGACGCTCACGAGCCCGTTGTGCACCCAGTGCTGGGCGAACGGGTGACCCGCCGCGCTCGACTGGGCGAGCTCGTTTTCGTGGTGGGGGAAGCGCAGGTCGAGCCCGCCGCCGTGGATGTCGAACGCCTCGCCCAGGTACCGGGCGGCCATCGCCGAGCACTCGATGTGCCAGCCGGGGCGACCCCGGCCCCACGGTGACTCCCAGTGCGCGCTCTCGGGCTCGTCGAGCTTCGCGCCCTTCCACAGGGCGAAGTCGCGCGGGTCGCGCTTGGCGCGCGCCGGGGCGTCGGCCGCATCCTCCATGTCGTCGGGCGACTGTCGGGTCAGCGCCCCGTAGGTGGGCCAGCTGCGCACGTCGAAGTACACGTCGCCCGAACCGTCGTGGGCCGGGTACGCGTGCCCGCGCGCGATGAGCGCCTCGATGAGGGCGTGCATCCGGTCGATGGATGCGGTGGCGCGCGGTTCGTACGTCGGCGGCAGAATTCCGAGGGTGCGATACGCGTCGGTGAACTCGAGTTCAACGCGGTACGCGAGCGCCCACCACGATTCGTCGTCCGACGCGTTCGCCAGAATCTTGTCGTCGATGTCGGTCACGTTGCGGATGAACGTGACCGTGTAGTCGCGGGCCGCGAACCAGCGGCGCCAGAGGTCGTAGACGAGGGCGCTACGCAGGTGCCCGATGTGCGGGGCGGACTGCACGGTGGGTCCGCAGACGTACATGCCGACGCGGCCGGGCTCGCGCGGCGTGAAGTCGACGACGGCCTGCTGGAGGCTGTCGTAGAGGCGGATACTCACCGCGCCAGCCTACCGGCGGGGCTCGTCGGCCGAAGGGTCAGCTGCGGTGCGCGAGACGAGCGCCGTCGCGATCGCGGTGACCCCTTCGGCGCGGCCGGTGAAGCCGAGGCCGTCGCTGGTGGTGGCCGCGACGCTCACCGGGGCGCCGAGGATGGCGCTCAGGTGCTGCTCGACCTCGACGCGGCGCGGGGCGAAGCGGGGGCGGGCGGCGACCAGCTGTACGGCGACGTTCTCGACCCGGAAGCCCGCATCGGCGAGCAACGCGAGGGTCGCGGTGAGGAAGACCTCGCCGCGCGCGTCGGCGAAGCGCGGGTCGTCGACCCCGAACCGCGAACCGATGTCGCCGAGGCCTGCGGCCGAGAGGAGCGCATCGCAGATCGCGTGGCTGATGGCGTCGCCGTCGCTGTGACCGGCGAGGCCCGCCTCGTTCGGCCAGAACAGTCCGCCCAGCCAGCACTCCGCTGTCTCGTCGTACGCGTGGACGTCGATCCCGACGCCGGTGCGCAGGGCAGGGCCTCCGGTTGCTGACGCGTCGCGGCCGCCCGCGTCGCGCACGGGCACGAGCGCGCGCTCGTCCGCGATGAGCTCCGCGCGCCGCAGATCCCACGGCGTGGTGATCTTCAGCGCCGCCTCGTCGCCGGCAACCGTCACCACCGGATGCCCAGCGGCGGCGAACACCGACGTGTCGTCGGTGTGCCCCGCCTCGGCCGCGGCGATCGCCTCACGGTAGGCCGCGAACGGGAAGCCCTGCGGGGTCTGCAGCACGGCGAGACGTGACCGGTCGGCGACGCCGGTGATCGCGTCGCCCCCGTCGGTCGTGGCGACCGTGTCGACCATCGGCAGCGCGGGAATCACCCCGGCCGACGTGTCGCGCACCCTCGCCACCACGCGCGCGAACACCGCCGTGGGGGTCAGGGCGCGCGCGGCGTCGTGAATCAGCACGGTGTCGATCGGCTCGCCCGACTCGGCGAGCGCGGCGATGCCGGCCGCCACCGAATCTTGGCGCTCGGCTCCGCCGGGCACGACGGAACCGTAGCCCGGTGCGAGAACGCGGTCGACGATGTCGCGGGCCGCATCCAGCCGGATGCTCGGGGCCACGACCACGACGCGCGCCTCCTCGTCGAGGCGCGCGATCGCGGTCAACGCGTGTTCGAGCAACGTCACGCCGCGTAACGCGACGAACGCTTTGGGCTCGGAAGCGCCGAGCCGGGTGCCGCTACCTGCGGCAACGACGACGATGCCGAGCCGCACGGGTGCGTTCAGGAGGCGAGAACCTCGTCGAGCACGCTCGACGCCTTCTCTTCGTCGGTCTTCTCGGCGAGCGCGAGCTCGGAGATTAGAATCTGACGAGCCTTGGCAAGCATGCGCTTCTCGCCGGCGCTCAGGCCGCGATCTTGGTCGCGACGCCAGAGGTCGCGCACGACCTCCGACACCTTGATGACATCGCCCGAAGCGAGCTTCTCAAGGTTGGCCTTGTAGCGACGCGACCAGTTGGTCGGCTCTTCGGTGAACGGTGCGCGGAGCACCTCGAACACCTTGTCGAGCCCCTCCTGGCCGATCACGTCACGAACGCCCACGAGATCGACGTTGTCCGCGGGAACCTCGATGGTGAGGTCGCCCTGCGTGACGTTGAGCTTGAGGTAGATCTTCTCTTCGCCCTTGATGACTCGGGTCTTGACTTCGGTGATGGTCGCCGCACCGTGGTGCGGGTAAACGACCGTTTCTCCGACAACGAATTGCATGGGTGGTGGTCCTTCCGCAGAACTCCTATTCTACCACAGGAATTTCTCAGCAAGCCGCCTCGTCTGCCGGGCATCCGCCGGGGCCGCGCTCGCCCGCGAAGGGTCGCCACGCCCGCTAGACTGGTGGAGGTCGCGCCCACGCAGGCGGGCTATGCCCGGCCAGCGACCGCCGAATAGACGACGGGCACTGGAGGCATTTCGTGAAAACTCGCTTGGCGGCAACCATCGCGCTCGCCGCCGCGGTCATGGTCGGCGTGAGCGGTTGCACCTTCTCGGCGAACATCGCCACGCAGAAGGAATACGACCCCTCAGACGGTGTCGGCACGACCATCGAACAGGTCTCGGTGCGCAACGCGATGCTGATCGGCGAGTCGAACGACGAGCTCAACCTCGTCATGACGGTTGCGAACAACTCCGACGAGCAGCAGACGCTCTCCGTGCAGTGGGAGGCCGGCGGCACCCGCGAGACCGAGACGGTCACCCTCGAGCCGCTCGGCCTGACGCGCGTCGGCGGCCCCGACGACGAGCAGTCGATCATCGTGACCGGCACCGGCGCGACGATGGGCGGCCTGCACCCGATCTTCTTCACCTACGGCGACGCCGAGGGCAGCGAGATCCTCGTGCCCGTTCTGGACGGGTCGCTGCCCGAGTACGAGCTCTTCGTCCCCTCCGCGATCGAGCGCTAAGTGTAACGACCCGTGAGGTTGTGAACGCGGCAAGCGGGCGTGTGACCGCCGAGGGC
>VFQQ010000520.1_pt1 | contig 74532 bp, 108 predicted proteins | sample 3512341 | NCBI WGS metagenome assembly VFQQ01 (sample SAMN10412373, study PRJNA504923) | tailings metagenome | isolation source: Relicate 2 Philex TSF1 revegetated site | place: Philippines: Tuba, Benguet | collected 2017-08-29
TTGCCTGATTGTCCACTCAATGTCTCCTTCCTGTGCAGGGCATCTCCGGCTGGATCGTGCCGAGTGAGATACGAGTGTCAGATTGCCTGATTGTCCACTCAATGTCTCCTTCCTGTGCAGGGCATCTCCGGCTGGATTGTGCCGAGTGAGATACGAGTGTCAGATTGCCTGATTGTTCACTCACTGTCTTGCTCATACGCAGGGCATCTCCGGCTGGATCCTGTTGCAGCTTACGTCCCACCCTCCCAATTTTCACTAGTTTGCACCTCGACCTGTGCAGGGCATCTCCGGCTGGATCGTGCTGTTTGGCGCGCTGCAGCTGCTGCTGAGCCAAGCGCCCGACTTCCACTCCCTCTGGTGCGGCGGCTTGTGTACTTTGTTGCCCGCTGAATACAGTACAGCTATTGCTTCGTCTGGGGGCGGCACTCATGGTCAAGCTGCAGGGAGTGAGGGCTGGGAGGCACAGTGCAGTGCTGACTGGGCTGATGGCGAGCCGCTTCTGAGCAGCATGAGTGACCAGTGTGTGCACTTGTTGTTCTTGCATCTCACGCTCGCTTGTCTGTCCCGCCGTCTTCGCTGTGCAGGTGGATCAGCCTGCTGGGTGCTCTGATGAGCTGCGGCTACTGCTCGATAGCAATCGTCATGTCCATCCTGCACAGCGCCACGCACGGCCCTGCCACACAATGGCGGCACGAGGGCATCAGCCAGGTGAATTGAGACAAGCCTCGAGTTGCACGATTACCTCATACTGCACTCCAAGGGGCAAGTAGCTCCGTCCTTGTGTGACTAATTGCTGAGCCCGCTCTGCTGCCTGCAGGCCGACCGTGTGTTCTCTGTGTTTAATGCGCTCGGCTCGGTAGCCTTTACCTTTGGAGGTGCGCACAGCGCTGGCGGCCTGTTGGCATGCGTGCCAGCAGCCGCGATGTTCCACTCTGCATGCTGTCGTGCATGCTGTGTGATAGCAAGCTGTGAAAGCGAGCGGTCGGAAGCTGTTTGATGTGCACATATTCAGGGGTGAATGCTGCCTGGCTGCATGCGTCCATGCTGCTGCTACTGGTGCCTGTACAGAGCCGCAAATGCTGCCTGGCTGTTTGCTGGCATGCTGCTGCAGGCCAGGCGGTGCTCCCAGAGATTCAGGCCACCCTGGCCAGACCCTCTCGGGAGCAGTCGACCGCACCCACAATGATGAAGGTGAGTGGGACGCTTGTGGAAGCAAGTAGGGATGTTGTCCTTGCAGCCTTCAACCCCGATGGCGCTTGCAGGGCAGTTGCATATCCCTGCGGCAGCTTGCGCGCATGTTGACCAGGTTGCTGCACTCCACCCCTGCCGCCTGCAGGGGATCTGGATCTCGTATGTGGTGGTTATCATTGCATATTACGGCACTGCGATTTGCGGCTATGCGGCCTTCGGCGCCACCGTCAGCTCAGGTGGGGGCAGGGCAGGGGTGGCAGGCAGGGGGGAAGGGAGGTGGGGGCAGGGCAGGGGCAGCATGCAGGGTGCGTGGGAGGTGAAGGCAGCGCAGGGGTGTCGTACAGGTGGCAGACACCTGCCATGCAGGGTGGCAGACACCTGCCATGCAGGGCGGCAGATACCTGCCTTTAGTGCCAACTGGATGTGCCTGCAATTGCAAGCAACGGCTTCCGTTCCCAACTCCCTTGCCCGGCTTCCGTTCCCACCGCCTCGGCCTCTTGCCCCTCCCTGCAGACGTGCTGCTCAACATCAAAGAGCCAACAGGGGTGATGGCGGCAGCCAACTTATTTGTCGTGCTGCACGTGGCGGCCGCCTGGCAGGTGCGCTGCTTGTGGGGCATGGGTGGCTTGCTCTTTGTTTGGGTGCTGCGGCACGTGGCGGCCGCGTGGCAGGTGCGATGTTGCATCACACTGGTGGCTGGCTGTCTGGTGGATTGCCGCTGCCGAACACCGATGGCATGGTGCGGTGGGCACGCTGCAATGAGCATCATCAGCCTCCTAGGGGGCTGCCATGTGTGCAGCAGTGCTTGCTGGCGGGCGCACATCACTACCCTACATAACGTACATACATATTACCTACCCCTCACAGGTGTTTGCCATGCCCATCTTGGCGCCGCCGAAACCGGCATGTGCAAAACTGCTTGCAGGCGGGCACACCACATTTTCACTGTCATCTTTGCTCGCAGGTGTTTGCCATGCCCATCTTCGACGCCGCCGAAACCGCGATCCGGCGGCGCCTGGCCTCGCCGCCCCGCCCCCTCACGCTGCGCCTGCTCTTCCGCTCGTCCTACGTGGCGGCCGTCACCTTTGTGGCCTGCCTGCTGCCCTTCTTTGGGGAGCTGATGTGAGCTGGTTGTTTTGGGGGTGCTGTGGGTGGTTTGGCTGGACGGCATGCTGTGAAGCGTGTTGCCACGGCTGGCGGTGATCCTGCCATGTGCTGCTGCCGCTTGCTGCCGCTTGCTCTTATCGCTGTGCCAACTCATGCCGCTGGCACTTGCTGCTGCTGCTGCCTTTGTTTGGAAAGCTGATGTGAGCTGGGTTTGGGGTTGCTGTGGATGGTTGGGTGCGCTGCAGGGTGTGTTGCTGATGCGTCCACCCTGATTCTGCTGCCGGTGCTGTTTCTCGCCGCTGCTGCCGTTGCCGCCTCGCTGCCGCCCAGCATGGAGCTGTCCTTGTCCTTTCTGTCCTGGTCCTTTCTGTGGACCCCTTGCTTTGCCTGATGCATCTGAGTGCAGTAACAGACCTGCCCTGCGCCAATAACCCACCCCTCCTTCCCCCTCCCCCTCCTGCCCACCCCCTCAGGGGCCTCATCTCTTCAATCGGCCTCATGCCCGTCACCTTCATCCTGCCGCCCATCATGTGGATGCGGGCACGCTCGCCAGCTGGTGCGGAGCGCGCGCTGTGCCTGCTCATCGTGGTCGCATGCAGCATCATCGCGGCGCTGTCGTTTGTGGGCAGCGCACGAAACATCGCGGTGCTGGCCAGCCAGTTTGGCCTGTTCTCCGGAGCGCGGCGATAGTAAGCGGGCCGGTCGGGCGGCGTGGCGCGAGGCGGCGGCACGTGCACGCCCGCTGCTGGCTTGGTTAGTGCGACTGCTTGACCCTGTCCTTAGTGCTTGTTCCTCACTTGCTGCCAAGCAGCGGACACAAGCGCCCCCTGCCGATTGAGGTCCCACATGAATTTCGCACTTGCTGTACTGCCCATCTGATCTGTTGCTTCTGTTGCTCAGTTCCTGCTCTGCTGTAAGCTATGCTTGCTCACCGGCATGCTGTAAGCAAAGTGGGTTGGCTGCGGAAACCGGCATGCGGAGGGCTGGATGGCATTACAAGCCACTCTGTGGCAAGGCAGGGGATGCATTGAGGTGGTAGGCATGGGAACTCTCCAGGCAGCAGGCAGCATTTGTTGCATGCAGGTGCATTCGTCATTGAAGGAGGTGGAGGGCACTTCAGCAAAATTGCAACTCGATTAGGCAGCGGCTGGCATGTTTGGTGCAAGTCAGGCCGCCCGAGCCAGCGGCCGTCACCGTTGTGCTGCACGGAATTTGCCTGCTGCACTCAGCGTCATGTGTTTGCGGCGCCGCCCCTTCGCTCGGGCACTGCCCTTTTGCTGCCCATTCACTTGGGCGCTGCGCTTTCGCTCAGGACTTGATGTCATTCATGTCGTTCTCGTGCACCTGAGGAACGGTGGGAAGGGCGGATCAGGCATGTCGGGTGCGGCAAGCTGGCAACGGTGCAGTATCAACCGAGCATGGCCTGCACTGAGCAAGGCAGCGAATCGGCGGTTCTGCATAACACCAGCACTGCTTTACTACGCTGCGCATGCTTTTCCGAGCAGGCAGGCCGTCAGGACCACTCTGATCAAGCAAGCTTAAGGTCGCACCTTGGTGGGCACATCGTTGTCGCCGCCAGGCTGCAAAGGCAGTTGGGTTGAGGGCAGCAGCAGGCTCAGGTTGGCCGCAGAGTGGCTCGTGGTGCACAGGTCGGCTGGTTGCCGCCGAGCGCTGGGCAAGCAGGGCACGCTGCTATCAAGTGCCCCCACCCCACTGTCACAGACAGGCAGCGCATCCGCCGCTGCATGCTGGCCGCCGTTGCATGTGCAAACACGGCTCAGCACCACCCCCCCATCGTTCGCAGCTCACCACGGGCTCGTCGTTCTCGCCCAGCTTAGTGGGCTGGTCATTCAGCACCTCGTGCTTGGCCTCGTTCATGATGGCTGCAATGCTGCCTGGCGCAGCCTGGAAGCCCTCCTTGATCGCCTCCTCGATTTTGTGGACCTGCTCCATGGCTTTCTTCCTGCGGGGAGCGTACCCAAGCGAGTGCAAGGTGGTACTATACTTGAGGGGCGGGAGCGGCGGCGGGGGCGGTGGCGCCGACGGGGCTGGTAGCGGTGCCTGCGGCGCGCGGCGGGGCCAGGCTGCAAGCGCTGATGCGTTTGTGGGGTGCGCAAACAAGCTTGGAGGCCCGCGGAGCCCGGTTGCGAACCCTACGCACTTGCGAGACGGTCCGAGAATGTCGAGGCGGCGGAGGGCGCTCCCAGACTGATCGCAACGCACCGAACATGCAGCAGTGGCGTCAGATCGCGTATCTGAGAGCGATCCACGTGGCACCGCTGACTCAGCACGGTGCTCCAGTACCCCTGCGTCGATGCTCCTCTTGCTTTGCACCAGCTTTACGGCAGCCAAGAGCATGCCTCTCAGCAATGCAGCACCCTGGCACCCTTCTCATGCCAGACCACAACACGCCAGAAAGAAGTCTCATTTCACAAAAGCCAGTGGTGAGGGGCAGGTTGCAGGGGGGAAACAATCATATCATGCATCTGCTGCTGGCTGTGGCGGCTGGGCCCACTGCCGCCCACTGTCCGTCGCAGGCCAGGCGGCAAGCCACTGCTCAACGTACTCCAACGCTGCATCGTCGTCCGCCGGCAGCCGCCGCTGGCTGTCATGCAGTCGCATGCGGCGCAGCAGGTGAGGCAGCCCTTCAACTGCATAGGTCAGCACAACACCGCCGTCCTTGTGCCGTGGCAGCGGCACGCCGTGCTCGGTCAGCAGGAAGTAGCGGCCGGCCAGTGCGGTCAGGCCGGACTTGAGGTAGGTGAGGTGGGATTTGCTCAATGCGCGCTCCACGGGCACGCTAGCAACCTGCACGGACAATGGAAGTTTGTGACAGATGTTGGATTTGCTTGCCATGGCAAGAAAAACAGTGATGCAACAGTGACACTCGACAGCAGCTGCGTGCAAGGCTGCCAGGAAAGCCAGCTCATGGCCCAGCATAAACGGCCGACACACCTGGGTCAGGAAGGCCAGCTTGTGCTGGGTCAGCGGCCCTGCCAGGTTCATGAAGAATGGCTGCGGCCGGGCTGCGACTAGTGCCAGAAACTGCTGGCGGCTGAGGCTGAGCGGCGGGCCCATGAAATAGCGCTTGCTCGCCTGCAGGCTGGCGGCTGGGGCGGCCAGAAGTTGTGGGCATTTTGCCAGCACAGCCTGCGCCTCGCTGGGCTGCGGGAACCAGCTGCGCAGCACGTCAGCTGTAGGCGCAACCTTGTCTGCTGTGAGCTTGGTCAACACCATGGAAGCCCGCTGCACCAACTGCCGCAGCTGCTCCGGCTGCAGCTTGCCCGCCCAGGCTGCCTGCAAGGCTGCCACCTTGCTGTCCAGCGTTGCTGCCGAAAAGCTCAACAGCTCTGGAGTTTGTCGCAGCATGCTGACGGCCCCATCTTTGCTGCCTGCAAAGCTGACCAGCCACTGGATGGCGGCTGCCAGTGTTGCCTTGGTGCCAGTGAGCACAAGGCCAGCTGCAATCATCTCTCCTATCTCTGCTTCTGATTTGCCCAGCAGCTGCTGCACAAATTTTAACTTGCTGGGGAGGTCGGGCAGGAGCAATAGCCGATACCGGCTGGGCTGGCCGCTGAGCAGCACTGCCATCGAAGTGCTGCCCTTCAGCGGCCGCTGCTTGGCCGCCTTGCACTGCTGCTGGTAGGCCGCCAGCCGGCTGTCTGCCAGCTGCCAGTTGGCCGCAAACACAGGCTGCCAAGTAGGCCACTGCCGCATGAATGATGCATCGTTGCCGCAAACGCGCACCACCAGCTGCACCGCCTTCAGCGGCTGCATGCCCCGTCCGACAAGCCACTGCAGCGGTGCTGGCACCAGCTGGTCAGCTGCTGCACCCAGGACAGCAGACAGCTTGCCTGCCAGCTCTGCTGCCTTTGCCCGGCTGATGCCGCTCTGCTGCTGCAGGTATGCCTGCAGCCGCTGCCGGGCAGCCATAATGTCCTCTTTCCTGTCTTTGCTCACTGAAGGGCTGCGGCGACGGCCGCTGGGGCTGGGGCTGCTGGGGCTGCCACTGCTGTCTGCTGCCCCGCCTCTGGCTGCCAGGCTGTTGCTGCCATCCGGCTGCTGCTGGCTGGCCGCTTGCGCTGCTGCTGCCACTGCCCGGTGCAGCGGGTGCCGAGGTGCCAGCGACCTACGTGGGCAGTGAAGTCGCATGCAGGGCTTAGTGTGTACATATGCTGAAAAGGGATCAATCCCGTGAGAGGTACAAGGTGGGCTGGTGGAGGCACACATGGCAGCAGCACAGACCAGCACCAAGCTTGCCTGCGAGCGCGGCGACGGCGGCGGCGGTCGGGGTGGGCCTGCCGCAAGGCGCTAAGCACGCCGTGCGCCGCAGTGCCACGCAGCACGCCATGCGGCCCTTGTCAGGTGACAGGCTGCGTGGCGGTGCTGCGGGCTGAGGAAGGGCGAGGGTGGAGCAGCGGGAGCAGCAGCGCGGCTGAAGTTGCTGAAAGCGCCTGACAATGACAGAGGTCCGCTCCGCTCTGCTCCCGCTTGCCCTCACCGCCGCCGCCACCGCCGTCGCCGCCTCGGGCTCAGCGGGTGCCGGCGGTGCGTTAGACCAGGCGCCAGAGGCTGCACTGTTCCCCATGTGAGAACCCAGGCCATGATGCGCCCTTGATAGGTCAAACGCATAGGTGTGTGTGCCACTCGGAGTGAATCTGACTATAGATGGACAATCAAGGCCGGTGAAGTTGGGGGGTTGGGGGATCGCGCCTTCGCCGCCGCTTGCTGGCCGCACAGCGGACTGCCGACAGCCCAGCCCAACTGGCCTGCCTGATGTGCCGTGCAGCGTCTCCAGCCAGCATGTGCTCTGTTGACCAGCATGCAACAATACATTGCAATTGCTGTGTCTGCACTGGCTGGTGAGTTGGGCCAAGCATGTTGAACTGCTGGTGTTCCTACCGGCCAAGCAAGGATGGTACTCACGGCTACCAGACTGCTCTTGATGCACTACTGAGCAGGGTCCTTCCCTCAAAAAACAACCGATATCGAATCTTACCAGCCATGGCAGAACAGGCACACATGGGCAGACCAGGACGACCCATCTTTCTTCGGGCAAAGCAGCAGCAGCAGCAGCGGCAGCAGGCAGAAACAAACCGGCAGACACATTTGCCCGCTCGCCCGAGCCCGCATGGCCGCCACTTCCCTCTGGCGGCGATCAACAGGGTCACTGATCTTGTTGCCCTGATTGCAGAGCAGCTGCTGGCCGTCTCTGCCCCACTACAGGAGTGAAGCAGCCATGTCTGGCCAGGAGGCAGGGCAGAAGAAGAAGGGCTTCCACTGGCCGCACTTCAAGGCGGCGCCCGGCTCGGAGGCCGAGCTGGAGAGGGTGAGCCAACGTGCCAGCAGCCTTGGACGGCGCTGCGCACCTGCTTGGCTGCTCCAGTGCTGCCGCCGCCGCTCCCGGCTGCCACCGCCGCGGCAGCAGATGCCGCAGGCAGGCAGCTTCTTCGTGGCGTCCCCACCTGCCAGGTCGCACATTCGGCTCGTAATATGCTTCCTTTGACTAGTGCGAGGTTGCTGGGTGTTGTATCTGCAGGATCTGAAGCACCTGCACCGAAACGAAGACCCCGTGCGCGACCCGGCGCCCACACACATCGTGCGCAACGGTGAGGCGCCGCCTCTGCGATGCAGTTGAATGTCTTGTCCTCTGTGTATATGTTCTTCCCTATTGCAATCTGCAAATGGCGAGATGCGCCACCGCTGCCTGCCCCCCATCCAGGCAAGCTTGTTGTGGTGCTCCCAGCTCTGCGACACTGGCTTGCACACCTTGTGAATCGCTGCTGCGGGGTGCCGGGATTGCGGCCACGTGGCTTTGCTGCCATTGCTGCGCTGGTGCCCCCATTTGATCCCCTGAACCAAGGTCAACTCCTGTAACTGCAGAGTATGGGCCGCTGAACGATGCCCACGACCCCAAGGTGCGCTTCTGCTGATTCGTCGCTACTGGTGCCGCTGTCCTGCTGCCGCTGCCATCGCCCAAGCTGCCCAGCACTGCCCCCTCTTGCCGCCGCCGCTGCACTGCTGCTGCCACTGCTGCTCTGCTGCTTTTTTGGGCTCGTCCGCGTTGCTTGTGTTGTTGGAGTACTTTCAACTCAAGCTGGGCGGCGCGCACTGTGGATGTTGAGACCGCCGGTGCTTGCTCCACTTCTGGCTGAAAAGCAGCCAGCGGCGAAGAGGCAACATGCAGTGCCGGGCAGAGGTGGCCGCTGCCTCGGCCGCCAGCAGTAGCTGTTCTGCTGGCTGGCTGGGCTGGTGTGTAGAGCAGGTGGCCACAAAGGCCTCTGCCTGCTGGCCCGCAGGACTGGCCTTTCCGAGCCCGGTCAGATCGAGCGGTCTGGCCGCAGCACGGCGGGCAGGTGCGGCGCACAGCACAGCAGTTAGGAGGCCCGCTGTCTGAACAAGCTGACCAGCATTTTTAACAGCAACCTGTCACCAACTTGGTCGACATACCAACACTGAAAGCATCCCGCACTCCACGGTGTCAACTTGCCTGACCCCAGCCTCCCCTGCCCCCAAAATTCTGCCCTGCATGCAGAGCGCGGGGCACCTGCACAGCAAGGGAAATCAGGACGACTTCTGACCAGCGCTGCAGAGGCCCGGGCACGGCGCTTCCATACAAGTTGATCAGCCGGCATGGCGGACGACTGCAGGACGTGCCTGAGGGCCTGCTAGCTAGCAGCATGCTGGCGTGCACCAGACCGGCAGCTGCAGCTGGGTGTGGCGCAGCAGCGGTCGCGCCGGCGAGCGGCATGCACCCGTGAAAGCTTGACATTGGCAGCAGCAGCAGCAGCAGCAGCTGTTGAGTGTTGACTTGTTGTGACTTGGTACGTCTGTACACACACACAATGTGTTGATGTAAACATTGCAGCAGGCTTGTTGCGGCGAGGCGGAAGTGCCCACGCGTCTCCCTCGCAGCCGTCCCAGTAGGACAGCGGCTGCAGCGGGCGAGCATCTGCCTCTGGCCCCGCTCTTCGTTCAGCCTCTTTGCCTCAGTGAAGTGTGCGTTGCATTCGTAACAGCTCAGTTGTGAAAGAGTGATTCAAGCAGCAGCCATGGCTCCCCCGGGGGCCCCACAGCCGCCGCCGTCAAGGTGCAGCCGCTGCCGGCGCCCGAGCAGGCCAAGCAGCAGCCGCGCGAGTTCTCGCTGTGGAAGCAGGCGAGCGAAGCTGAATTATTGGAGGCGGGTGGAATGCAGCTGGGCAGGCGCCAGGGGAGGCAGGCCCGAGTGGCAGCGGCGGCGCTGCCGCTCGGCAGCAGCCGCCTGCCAGCAACCTAGCCGCATCATTTGCACACTGCCGTGCTTTCCAAGCTGCGGTATACGGTCTGCCTCCTTGCAGGCCTGCCGTGAGAACGGCAGTGAGTCAGAGGCGCCCAAGGAAGCGCTGCAGAAGGTGGTGCGCCAGTATGGATCGGACGGCCAGCAGGAGCTGCTGGGTAGGCTGGGCGCGGGGCAGGGGTGCGGTGCAGCGGAGCAGCTGTAGTTACTGCTTGCTGTAGAGGCCATGGGGCTTCAGCCGGCATTGCTGCACGGTTCTGGAACCGGTTGCTGCTTATCCAAGCTGTGTGGGCGCGCCCAACCAAAGCCCAGCCGCCACCTGCCGCTCGCGCAGGCGAGCTGGCGTTTGACAAGCTGGCACAGTCGCTGCACCGCGGCTGCTCCCACCCCGACGCCAAGGGGCTGGACGGCAAGGGCAAGGGGTCGGGCAACTGCCTGGGCTTTGCGGCGCACGACAAGTCAGGTGAGCGGGGAAGGTCATCCCAGAGCATACGAGCATGCATGCTTGGCTGAGGCCGCCACAAATGCAGACAGGAGAGCTGCCATTATTCGGCAGGCCCATGGCAGTTTAGTGGTGCTGCAGCATGTGCCATGCGCCAGGGCTGCTGCCTGTCCCCCCTTAACCATGCAAGCGCACTCTAATCCATCCTGCCTGCTGGGCTCCCTCGCTTGCGCTTGCAGGCACGCTGACCGCGGTGCGCTTTGAGCGCCGCAAGCTGCGCCCGCAGGACATCCGCATCCAGGCAAGTTTGAAGCGTGCTGCAGAGGTGTCCGGCTGCTTGAGCGTGCAACAGGCGGCTCAGCAGGCTCTGGAAGGGCAACATGTGCGGCAACAGGCAGGCCGCCTGCCAGATCAGTGATCCACGGCGTGCTGATTGTCTTCCACTGCCGCCTGCTGCTTGCAGATCGCCTATGTGGGCATCTGCCACTCAGGTGGGCTTGGGCGGGGTGAAGTGTGCATGCTGGGCTTGCTTGAAGGGACCAAGCTTGAGGCACACTGGAGGCACCAGCCTGTACATCTTGGAATCGCTTTATGGTGCTGATTTGTTTCCAACTGCCCTTCCCAGACCTGCACAAGATCCGCAACGAGTGGGGCGAGTCCACGCGCTACCCCTGCATCCCCGGTGGGTGACATTTTATGCCGGTAGTGCTGCGTTGATATGCATGCGTTCAAAATTTATTTAAGATGCTGAGCATGTGGTGCTGCACCAGCACCAACTGTATGCCACACTGCTCGACGGTTCGCCACAGTGCGAGGCGGCCCGAGCAGACGTGTTTGCCCGGCTGCCTTAATTGCCACCCATGCACGCGTGTGCTCACCGCGCTGCCTGGCCTGCTTGGCTGGCTGAATTCAACACATATGCTGCGCATCATGCCGCAGGCCACGAGATCGTGGGCATCGTCACAGAGGTGGGCCATCGTCAGCGCAAGCGGCTTGGGCACCTTTGGTGCATGCACCCGCGCTGGGCGCGACATGAAACGCCGTGCGCCAGTCATTGGAATGCCTCCAAAACTGAAGCAGGCACTGCGCAGACCAAAATGCCTGTACCACAGACGTACCTGGGCTGCCTGTTGCACCCTGCAGATCGGCTCCTCGGTGGGCAAGTTCAAAGTGGGCGACCGCGCCGCGGTGGGCTGCATGGTAGGCAGCTGCGGCAGGTGAGCGGCAGCCAGAGTGCGTTGGGATTTGCGGGGCTGCTTGCTTTGGGCTCCCGCTAGCGCCTGCCTGCAGGTGTTGAGGGAGCTGCAAGGGGCTCTGCAGCCTGCCAGACCTCCCTGTGCCCTTTCCATCACGGCTTCCCTGCGTTAATTCTTTTTGCCCTGCCAGGTGTGAGGACTGCAGCAAAGGCCTGGAGCAGTACTGCAACCCCACCGGCCCCATCTGGCAAGTTGCTATTCACTGCTGCTTATCAAGCGTAGTGGTGTCATTACTTGGTCACTGGCCGATCGTGCACAGCGTGCATGTGCGCAGCCCTGCACCACATCAGATGCATGTGCTTTTCTGATGCTAAACTACTCCTTATCTCTTGCCCACTGACTCGCCAGCTGTGCCCTCTTGTTGCCACTGCAGGACGTACGACAGCGGTAAGTGGACCTCAGGCACTGCAACTGCACCTTTCTTGGGGGGCGATGTCATCGCTGCTGGCGTCATTCGAGAGCCTGCGCACGCTGCCCATCCTCCCAAAGCTGGTTCGCTCTGCTTTACTTGACTGACTGCCATGTGCTCCGCCCTGCCCACAGAGGACACAGCAGAGGGTGGGGCCATCACCCGGGGCGGCTACAGCACCCACATCGTGGTGCAGGAGAGGTGTGCATTCCTGCTGCCAAGGGGCATGCATGGCTGGCATGCAGTGCCTTGCCGGTGTGCACAGTGCATGCACGCTCCCAGTGATGGAACGGTCGGTGATGTCTGCCGATCATCCCTGCCCCGCCTCCCTCCCTCCCCTGCAGCTTCGCGCTGCACCTGCCCGCCAACCTGCCCATGGACGCCGCCGCGCCCCTGCTGTGCGCTGGTGAGACAGCGCGTCAGGTGGAGCTTGGCGGGGAGGATGCCTGCTTGGTTGCCCGTGCTGGTTGGCAACACAGCCTCTGTGCACCGTGCCGCGCAGTACACATGTGCAGGCGCGTGCGCCTACTTTCTGTTGTCGCTGGTTTCATGACAGGAATTCAAACATGGTAAATCGTCTGCAGGCATCACCACCTACTCCCCGCTGCGCCACTTTGGCCTGGTGAGTCGAATGACGGACATCCGGCATTTGCATGCAGAGCGGCCATGCTGTCGCAACATCTTGCTGCAGGGCGGCCACATGACCCGGCACTGGCGGGGTTTGCATCCGCCTCTCAATGAATGTACATGTATTGCAAGCGCTTCGTTCTGCTTCCCAACATGATGGCAATTGCAGGACAAGCCGGGCAAGAAGGTCGGCGTGGTGGGGCTGGGCGGACTGGGACACATGGCGGTGAAGCTGGCCAAGGCATTCGGCTGCGAGGTGTGTGGTCCAGGGCTGTTTGTTGTGCGGGCAATGGGATGGGGTGGCTGCGAGCCTGGGGCACATGGCGGTGAAGCTGGCCAAGGCCTTTGGCTGCGAGGTGCGTGCCGGGCAGTCGTGTGCACCGGTTGTGAGGTGCAGCACCAGCGGTTGACAACATTGGCTGACATGTGTGCATGCGCCTGCCGATTGGGCTGTATTGGCTGGGAAGGACGGTGCCCGCAAATCCCTGCGTGCACAAACAGTGAGCCGAATGGCTGATGTGCTGCAGGTCACCGTGATCTCCACCTCGCCCACTACAGCTCTCCCTCACATAAACCCCTGTTTGTTGTGCTGCAGGTCACCGTGATCTCCACCTCGCCCAACAAGAAGGAGGAGGCGTGCTCGCGCTTGGGAGCAGACAACTTTGTGGTGAGTCAAGACGTGGTGCAACTTGCACGTTCATTGAATGGCAGCAGTGACGAGCAGGCACCAGAGTGTCGGCTGCACAGTGAGCATGGGGCCAGCGGGGCAGCTGGGTGGCAAAGCGCTGCTGGTCTGGCACCTGCGGTGCAGCCTGATGCTGCAAGTTGGCTTGTTGCGTTGTTTGACCCATGTGGCAGTAGACCAGCAGTTCCAGCTCACTCATGCCTTTACCTGCATACGTGCTGCCCGTCCTTCCTTGCACGTGAGCAAGAACGAGGACGAGATGAAGGCGGCTGCTACATTGGCCAGCAAAATCAACACGAACCGTTCCTGCCGCTTCCCTTTTCCCTTGCTTCGCAGGTGAGCAAGAACGAGGACGAGATGAAGGCGGCCGCTGGCAGCCTGGATGGAATCATCGACACGGTGTCGGGTGAGCAAGCTGCCCTGCAGCCATGGGTGTCGGGTCCGCAAGCTGTGCTCCGAAGCACGGACCGCACTTGCAAGCGCTGCCGCTATGTAGGGAGCAGTTTGCCTGCAGGCGGCGCCGCTCAGCGAGCCCCTGCTTTGCCTCGAATCGCAAAGCGGGCAGATGCTTGCTCGCTTGGATCCTGCATCCTCACAACACGAGTCTTCTCAAACACACCACACCCTTCCGTTTGCCTCTGCAGCCAAGCACGACCTGCCCAGCTACCTGTAATGAGTGACATGCTCCACTGAATCCAAACACCCCCTCCCCACCCCGCAGCCAAGCACGACCTGCCCAGCTATCTGTCCCTGCTGAAGACCGACGGCGCGCTGGTGATGGTGGGGTGAGCGCCGCGGGGCGTCATACAGGTCCCTCCTTTTGCTTGCATCCGCACCAACTTGCAACTGTGGGCAGCAGCAGAAGCAGCCTGCGTGATGGTGGGGTGAGTGGCGCGGGGCGGTGCACACACAGGCGTCCGTGCGTCTGTGTCGCTTACACTCGAGCAGTTGTTGCTGTGGCTCACGTTATGTCATGCAGCCCTGGCCAGCAGGAGAGGCAGCTAATGTGCGACCTGTTCAGCACCACGTGTGCCGCCCAGACGCCATCTATCCAGCCGCTCCTGCAAGCTCTGGCTCAACCACTGTTGGCCTCCCCCTCCTTCTGTCGATCCCCATGCAGCAGGCTTGCTTCCCGACCCGCTGGAGGTGGCGGCCATCTCCCTGACCTCCCGCCGTCTATGTCCAGATCCAATCTGATTTGATTTGCTCTGCCCCTCCTTGCAGCTTGTCGCCCGATCCGCTGGAGATTGCGGCATTCTCCCTCACCTCCCGCCGCCGCATGCTGGCGGGCTCGGTGAGTGCTTAGCTGCAGGGCGCTGTACGAGCGACTGTGGTGCACGTTCGCAACGTGCTGTGCACGCGATGCGTGCAACCCAGATGTGGGTGTTCGGGCGTCGGCAGGCACAGTAAACTGGAGGATGCACATGCAAAGAGGTCCAAACCTCAGTGCACACACATGTTTGCCCTGCTCCTGCAGGGCATCGGCGGCATCAAGGAGACTCAGGAGGTGCGCCTGACTCTTTGAACAGCAGCTGCTCGCTTATAATGCGATCGCTCAAAGGTTGAGCATGTATGCGTAATGCGGCAGCCGTACATGCAGCTCGATGCCTGCCCGGTGTGGAACACTGATGCTTGGCAGCCCTACATGCGCCTGAACCCCCCGGTCATGCTTGCCACAGATGCTGGACTTTTGCGGCGAGCACAACGTGACGTGTGACATTGAGTTGATCCAGATTGACTACGTGAACGAGGCGATGGTCAGCTTTGGTAGTTTGGAGGCTGGGCGACGGCAGTTAAAGACATAAATTCTCTGCTTGCCTGCTCCGCCCTGCCGTGCCCACTGCCCTCCCGGGAGGGCCCATATGCGCCCCGCTCTTCCTATCTTCCCCATGCTGCAGGACCGCCTGGAGAAGAACGAAGTGCGCTACCGCTTCGTGATCGACATCCAGGGCAGCCTGGTGGCCTGAGCTCTGCGGCAGCAGCGCCGGCAGCAGCAGAGCAGCGGCAGCTGCCGTGCACGTTGTGCACCAAGAGGGAGCGGCGCCTGCGCGGCAACGCTGTTAGGCTTGGTGCGGCCAAGCTTGCGCCGCCTGCGCCACCCTTCCAAGTTGAAATGCTTGCTTGCGTGAACCAGCTGAAGTTTCTTGCCTGTAATTCGCAACTGCAGTTGGCACGGGAAGGCAGACGCGTGGGGCGAGCATGAAGCCAGACCTTGCGGCAGCTGTCGGCCCGGCAGAGTCCTCCTATGATCCTACAGGCGCCAGGCGGCTGACCAGTCTTGTCTGTTTGCTCGCCTCTGCTGATTGATACCGCCAAGAAGCGCACAGACAGCCCAGGAGAGCCCGCCCGAGTCTCAGCCGCGCCCGCGATGCAGCTGCAGACGCGTATGCAGCGTGAAGTGCGGATGCTGCAGACGGACCCGCCGCCAGGCGTGTGGGCGGCGCCAAAGAACGGCGAGCGGCTGACCGAGCTGGAAGCGCAGATTCAGGCGAGCCTCTCGGGAGGCGTGCTGCCTCTCTGGCGGATGCCGGTAGCGGCAGGGCGCGATCAGAGGCGTGCGCCGACCGTGGGATGCTGCCCCCGTCGCCGCCGCCGCCGCCGCCGAAGGACGTCTCCGCTTCTACGCCTGTGTGCAGGGGCCCAAGGACACTGTGTATGAGGGCGGCCTGTTCCATCTGTCGGTCGACATACCCGCACGGTGCGCTGCGCTGCTGCCTTGCCGGTTGCTGCCGCATTCGGTGGGTGCTGCCGCTGCCGCAATCACCGCACCGTGCCGCAATCATGCCGCCTGCGATGGCACTCCTCCGGCCCCCCTGCAGCTACCCCTTCGAGCCCCCGAAAGTGAAGTTTGTGACTCCTATCTACCACCCAAACATCGACCCAGGTGCGCATGCTCTCTCCGCGCACCCCCTGCCCAGTGGGTGCTGGTGCGGTGAAGCAGGGTCGGCGGAGACAGCTGTCCGGCTGCACATCCTGGACATGCCTGCCCATGAGGGCTTGGCTCCCACGGCATTCTAGTCCACAGCCCCACGGCGCTTGCCAACCATTTTCCCCATTCAAACCGCAGAGGGCCGCATCTGCCTGGACATCTTGAACATGCCTCCCAAGGGCGGCTGGAAGCCCGCGCTCAACGTCTCCACCGTGCTGGCCTCCATCGGCCTGCTGCTGGCAGAGCCCAACCCCGAGGACGGCCTGGTCACAGACATTGTGCGTTGTTGTATGGGTGTGTGCTGCACACTGTGCTGTCGCCAACGCCTTCAGTCACCCAGCAGGCCCAGCTTGTCGCCTACTGTATGTAGCTCATGGTTGATTGTCCAACTACCATCACACCCTGATCGTTCTGCCGCACGCCCTGCCGCCACCCTGCTGCAGACAGCCGAGTTCAAGCACCAGCGCCAGGTGTTCGATTCAAAGGCACGACAGTGGACGCAACGCCATGCTATGCCGAGCAACGGCGGCGTAGAGGCTGCAGCCGCTGGGTGGGAGGCGGCGGCAGCAGGCGGCTGTGATGACTCTGCTGAGGTGGGTGGTGGGGCGGAAGGAGGCTGCTGCCACTCATGCCCTGTGGGCGACTGCTCGTTGGCCTCTGTGCTATGACGCTGCACTCCTTGCACCCCTGAGCAGCTGCTCACGGCTGGATGTGCTTTGCACCTGGTTGGCTGACCCTGTCGCAGGCGCGTGCGGGCGGCGAGCAGCAGCAGCAGGAGCAGCAAGCACAGCAGGCGCAGCAGGTGCAGCAGGCGCAAGACGAAGGCCCCAAGGAGAACAGCAATCCAGCTGCAGCAGCGGAGGGCGGCAGCGGCTCGGCTGCCGTCGGCAAGCCTGACCAGGCAGCAGCAGCAGCAGCAACAGCTGTGGCAGGAGAGCAGGCGGCCGCGCAGCCAGCAAAGCGACCGCGCCTGGCCCTGCGGAAGTGAGCTGGAGTGACCCTTTGATCCCGTGCGCATGTCTTGAATGGCCGATGTGCAGCCAGCCGCTTGTCCCTGCCTATTGGCATTATCTGCATATCTACCAGTCACAACTTGAAACGCTCGGGCCAAAGGCGGCGGCAGAGCATGCATGTTTGGACAGTGGGGTCGTTAGTTGGAAGGGTGATGTGTGGCATGAGTTGTAAGGGATGGGAGGCGCCAGATCACGTGTGCTGGCAAAGGGTGGCGTGAGATAAAAGTGAAAGAGGGGTTGATGTTTTGATCACACGGCAGTGTTCGCTCAAGAACAGTACTGCAAGCGGGTTCAAGGACTGAGCTGCAAGGGGCCAGAGGGGGGCTACGCACTGACTGAGCTCAGCAGAGTGAGACACGTAAACAGGCATGAAATATGGATAGATGGGCGTGCATGCATTAGGTGTGGGCACTGGTGTGCTGCCAGGTCGAGATGCATCAATGTCTCGAAAGGCGGCACCAAGGAAGGCAGCGTGTGCATCAAGAGAGGTACGTTGCAGCAAGGGAGGCATGCATTAGAGCAAGGGCGCTGGCACCAAGGCCGCGCTACCAAAGTTTGTGCGTGAGGCAAGGGAGGCATACGTTTGAGAGGTTGCCTGCTCGTATGGGTTGATCCAATACCTAAGAATCTTAGGATCAAAACATGAGCGCACAGCCAGCAAGGGATTCAGGGTGGCGGGGCGGCGCTGCCCAGCCGCCCAAGCATGCAAGCAAGGCTGCGTAACTGAGCAGAGGGCTGCTGGCCAACAGCAGCAGAGCTACCAGTCGATCAGATCAAGCAGGTCAGTATCCAGGGAGGGCAGATCGCAATCAAGGAAGGGCAGCAGCAGCTGCTGCTCTGTGAGCTGCCCCTCCAGCCCTGGCGGCAGCTGCAACCCATCATGTGCCGGAGCAAAGCCGCTCCCAAGCGCGATGGCGCCCGGCGGTTCTGGGCCTCTTGGCTGCAGCATGCGCGCGCTGGGCAGTGGGGGCGGCGGCGGCAGTGGCTCCACGGGCTGCAGCAGCGGCTGAGCCTGGCAGGGGGGCAAGCCCTGCACCAGGCTGGCATTCTGCTGCCAGGATTCATACGCAGCAACAGACGGCTGCAAGCCGCTGGGGGCCAGCGGGCTGCCCAGCTGCGGCTGCACGAAAGGGTTGGCGGATGGCAGCTGAGCGAATGTGTCGCCTGGCGGCAGCTGCGACAGTGGGCTGGCCGGCGGCAGCTGCGACAGCAGCCAGGCCAGCTCAGCGGGTGGCGGCGGGCGCATGGGCCGCTCTGGCACCTCTGCTGCCAGCTGGAGGGGGGAGGCGGGGGGCTGCACAAGCCTGGGGGTGCCTGGGCGGCCGTCTCCAGGGCTGCCCAGGCCTGGCCGCCCGTCTGCAAAGGGGCTGCTGCCGGGGGCGGCGCTGTAAATGCCATCTGCAAAGGGGCTGCTGCCGGGGGCGGTGCTGTAAATGCCATCTGCACAGGGGCTGCTGCCAGGCGCAGCGCTGTACATGGCTGGAGAGGCTCCATAGGGAGATGGGCTGCTGGGCGGGGTGAGGCTTGAGGGTCCATAGCCCTGAAGCCCGTAAGCTTGACCCAGCTGGCTGCCAAGCTGCGGGAAGTAGCTGGGTGGCAGCGGCGCGGGCGGCGGGGCCGCTGGCTGGGTGGCGAAGCCGCCACGCGGCGAGAGCGGCAGGCGCACGGCCACAGGAACCACCGGTGGTGGCTGCTGAGGCGTGGGGGGTCCGCCGCAGCGCACCACCCAAACGTTGGGCAGCACCTGAGTCGCGCCTGGGAGCGGCATGGACAGCGTGCCCTGCGGCAATGTAGGCACAGGAAACAGAGAGTTGTGGGGCGTGAGAAGCGGGCCCTAATTGCGGTCACCAGGCCATGCTGCGATGCAACCAAACTGGACGGCCACCACACCGGTGCAAAGCAAGCCAGCTGGCGCAAGCTCTCACCCAAGACGCCTGCTGCGCCAGCAACGCCTGCTGCGCCTGCTGCGCCTGCTGCGCCTGCTGCGCCTGCTGCATGCCGCTCTGGGCCAGCCATGCCGCCTGCGCCTCGCGCGCCAGCTGCATGTCCAGCTCTTGAGCCAGCTGCTGCGCCTGCTGCGCCTGCAGCGCCTGCTGCACCAGCTGCATCTCCATGCCCTGAGCCAGCTGCTGTTCCTGCTGCACCTGCTGCGCCTGCTGTACCTCAATGTCTTGGGCCAGCTGCCGCTCCAGCATGCCTGCAGCCGGCGCGGAAGCAGCCAGGGGGGTGGCAGCCGCTGGCACAGCCAGCGGCGGCGGCGCCGCACCGGCGGGCAGCGCCAGCCCTCCCATCAGCTCATTGCTGCCTCCAAGGCCGTTGCCACCTGGCTTAGTCGCCGCCGCATCAGAGCTGAGGGTGCCGCGCGAGTGTGGCGACAGCAGCACCCGCGTGCTCTGTCCGGACAGCAGCAGGCGGGGCTGGCCTGCCGCCTGGGGCGGGGTGTCCGGCAGCATCTTCGGCTCCTGGGCCGCCGCGTCACTGCCGCTGCGGTTGCCTGCACGGCCCTGCTGCGCAGGACAGTGTGCCAGGTACCCCGCGCAGGCGGCTGCCGCTGCGTCGCCCGACAGCAGCAGCTGCTCAAAGCTGCGTGCAGCGCCGCGCCGGCGGCCGGTGCGCTTGCGGACGCACCGTGCTGCCGGTGTGTGCAGCCTGCTGGACACCGAGTCCTCGTCCTGCTGGTGTGGGGGAAAGGACTCATGAGAAGGTTGGTTCAGTTGCGAGGTGTGTATGGCGCACCAGATGTGGCAGCAGGTTTGAAGCGGCCTTGAAGACGCTGCAAAGAGCATCCAGCACTGCGGCACAGCACCCACCTCAAAGGCAGCAGGCCCTCGTGCTGTACGTCTATGCTTGCGTTCCAGTTTGACCATTGCTGTGCATCCGCGCCTGCAGTGGGCAAGCGGGGACAATGTGCCAGAAATGATCTCCGCAGGGGGCAGAAGCGGCGCACGGCGCCGACAGCGGCCGGCGGTCCTGTAAGGGCAGCTCACCTCAGCGGGGCGCCTTCAGGAACAACAATCTCCCTTCTGGGTGTCTGTGGGCTGCCTGCAGCGGCAGCGAGGGGGCAGACGGCCGCCGAGCGCTGGGACGCGGGCGCTAGGCGGGTTTTGGGGAGGTTCCTGCGCCCCGATCGAGTTCACGCGCCCGCAGTGTGGTTCTGCAAAGGCCAGAGAGGCCACAGCGTGAGCGGGCGTACCTTGCGGCGGCTCTTGAGTCCCTGTGGGGTCTTGTGGGCTCGCAAGCTCGTGTAGACGCGTGGTGAGCGTCAAAAGAAAGTCGGAAGCACATGTGCCGCGGCGCGAGGGCCTGAATCTTTCCAGGTCTGGCTGCCCGCTGGCTGCCGCAAGGCGCGCGATGTGCCCGTTGCTCACCCCCAACTGTGCATCTTGCAGACATTGATGAGCAAGGCCCCATGCATGTGTGCTGTGGTCACACCACGTGACAGGCTATCAGCTGGACAAACTCTCTCAATTGATCGCCGCCTCCTCGTTGTGAGCAGCGGGCATGCGGTGCATTGTACCGTCCTCCCGCGCCTTGCGCTCAAACAGCGCATGTTGAAAATAATCACAGTAACCAAGCATACACAAAATAGCAGGATTGCGCAAACGGTGAGCCTCTGCCGCGTGAACCCCCTGCAGTGTGCCCCTCGCTCCCTGCTGCCGCACCCTACGGAGCGCCGGCCGCAGCACCCGCCAGCTGCGCAGCCTCGCTATCTGCCTCAGCGCTGCCGCCGCTCCTATCACAGTGGCTGCCAGTCGATGCCGCAGGCCTGTCCACAGTGCCCAAGTCACCACCATCGGCCGCCCACATGCCGGCATCGCCCATGCCGGCCTCCTGCCGGCCCTGTGTGTCCGCGCTTCCGTGGACACCGCAAGCGCCGCCACCGTCCACCGCAGCCGCGTCCGCCGTCTGGCCACCAAACCGCAGGCTGGCTGATGCCCGCTGCGTGAGGGTCAGCACCTCTGCGCTGTCCGCCGCTGCCACGCTGGCAGCACGCTCCGCGCTGGCCTGCACTCCCTCTGCCTCTGCACCGGCCGGCACTGCTTCTGCCTCTGCACTGGCCTGCACTCCTTCCGCAGCGGCCTCCACTGCTGCGCCCGCCACAGGACCTGGTGCTGCATCTGCGGCTGGCCCCTCAGGCTGCGGGCACGACTGCGCACTGGCGGCTGCATCTGCTGTGCCGGCTGCTTCACCAGCAGCAGCAGCTGCATCCTGCACCTGGCCAGCCTCAACTGGCGGTGCCTCAGCGGGGTCGCCTGCCAATGCGTTGGCAGATGCGGATGGCTCTCCGGTTGGCGAGTTCCGCTCATCAGGCTCAGCCAATGGCGAGCGCAGTTGGGCATCCTCCCTTGCCGCCACCTGCTCGCCTGCACCAGGCACCAGCGCCTGCTCCTTGCCTTCACCCAGCCCCAGCTGCTCCACTGCCACCTTCACTGCCACCTCTGCCTCCTGCTGGCCTGCCACAGGTGCAGGCCCAGCCGGTGCAGGCGCTGCCGGCGCCTCCTCCGCCACCTCTGCCTCCTGCTGGCCTGCCACAAGTGCAGGCACTACTGGCGCAGGCACCTGGGCCTCCTCCACAGCAGGCTGCACCTCAGCCGGCATTTCTTCTGCCCTATCGGCCTCTAGAGCTGCCTCAGCTCCGTCGGGCGCCACCTCAGTTGCCGCTGTTGCACTGCACGCATTGGCAGCTGTCTCCGGCTCTGGTTCATCAGCCAGCACGGCTCCAGCACCACCCTCTGCTGATGGCAGCGGGCCCGCCTTGTTCTGGTGGCCTGCCTCGCTTGCCGCCTCTGCCGCAGCCGCCGGCGCAGCTGCTGCTGGCATCGCGCCCGCGTCAGCCACAGCGGCCGGCACAGCTGCTGCTGGCTCGCGCGCCACTGCTGCCATAGCCGCTGGCGCATCTGCCCCCGGCACAGCGCCCGCTTCAGCCTCAGCCGCCAGCATCGCAGCCGTGACAGGCTCCTCCGTTGCCTGTGCAGAGGCAGGTGAGCCGCCACGCTCCTCAGTGGAGCTGCCATTCGCTGAGCAGCGGCTGACGCCGGCACAGCCAGTTCTGGCGTCCACAGCAGGCTCAGCAGCGCTCAGCTGGCTGCTGATGCCGCCCGGCCGGCCACCTGCACCGCAGGCCTCCTCAGCAGCGCCTTCGTCTTCCGCAGGCGGCTGATCCTCAGACCCTTCCGTGCGGCTGGGAGCGCTGCTGGCCACAGCTGGCACATCCTGAGCAGCCTCCTCCTGAGCAGCCCCCTCCACTGCACCGCTCTCGCCGCTGCCTGCGGGCACCACAACTGGCTCAGCTGCTGCCTCGTTGCCAGGCTGGGCATCAGATGCAGCCAGCTGCTGGCCGCCCTGGCTGGCTGCCTCCATGCTGGCAGCTGCTGCGCTGTCTGCCGCCTCTCCACCTGATGACTCGGCATGGCTCAGGCTGGCGCCGCTGCCCAGGCTGCTTGCACGCCGGCTGCGGGGCAGAGCCGCCGCATCCTCAGCCTCTGAGTTTTCCTCAGATGCTGACCCTTCATCAAACACAGCAGCTGCCGCCGCCGGTGCGGTGGGCGGCTTGGCAGCTGGGCGGGCGCCTGCGCTGGAGCTGGCCCTGCTGGAGCTGCTGGAGCGAGTTGCTGGGTGCAGCTGGGTGGCATCCTTTGCCGCGTCCAGCGGGCTGAGCAGGGGCGCGTCCGCTGCCTTGGCCGCCTGCATGATGCGGGGTTGTGCAGGGAAAGGGCAGGGTGAGGCACTAGTGAATAGCACACCAATGCGCCACTCAATCCCGGTCCGAATCGGATGGATACAACCAGCCTGACCAGCCCGCCAGGCACGATGCCTCTTATTCCCCCCAAAGCCAACTTGCCTGGATCTGGTCGAACACTTGGTCCACACACTTGGCTGCGGCCGCCTGCCGCTTGCCCTCCCAGGTCAGTCGGCCGGCGCCCAGCTTCGGCGCCCCTGCCGCTGGCGCAGCAGCATCCAGGCCTGCCTCCAGCCCAGCATGCAGCGTGCTGAGCGCACTGAGGCTGCTGACGCCGCCCACCGCCTGCTGAACGGCAGCCAGGCCGGGAGAGGCGGGGCAGGGTGGCCGGCCTGCCAGCTTGCGCAGAGCGGCGGCTGTGGGGCTGGCTGGCTGGGCGGCGGCACGCGCCTTCTGCAGCGATGGCAGCTGCTGCACCCGCTGCACAGCCAGCTCGCGTGCCCGGGCCGCCGCTTCTTGCACCCTGCGGGGTGCCACAGGTTGGGAGGCAGACAGCAGGAAATGGGTGAGCACCCAGCCTCCAAGACATGCCCTGCCAGAGCAATGCGCATCGCATTCTAAGGGCAGACCGGTGCTGAGCAGTGAAGCAAGCAAGCAAGCAGTACGCCCTAACCTGCGGTGCTCCTGGATCTTCTTGGCTGCAGTGGCCTCCAGGCGGTGCTGCGGGGACAGGTGGCGGCAGCGGCAGGCTGCGGAGGTCAGCTTTCCTCAAACTGAGGCCATGCGAGTGATCTGGGGCTGAAGTTGCGGCTGCTGACAAAAAGCAACCTATACACTGCAGCCTTTGGGAAATGCAACTGTGAGATGGACAGTCATACAGTCATGCCATGCAGCTCAAGGTAACCCGCAAGTTGCCAGGCTGTAAGCTGTATTGATCAAGCTGAATGAATTAGCCTCACCACCAGGTACGCCTCCCGCTTGGACTCGCGCGCCGCCAGCGCGTCCTCCAGCTGTGCAAAGCGGCGCTCCTGTGCATGGAGGTGTGCGAGGGATGTTGGTATTGGTAGATGCAAAGCACGGGTGCAATGAACAGGGCTGGTGGGCAGGCAAATACGGCATGTAAGGCAGGCTTGCGGCTGTGCAGTGCTGCTTGCAAATGAGACCAGGATCCTGAGTGTGGTTCCGGCATCTGCAGCCTAGCAACCTATAGGTGTAGCTACACCCAAGATTTTGCTGACCTGGGCATCCACCAGCTCCTCCTCTCGCTCCTCCCACAGCGCGCGCTCCTGCTGCGCCAGCCCGCCTGTGGGTGCTCCGGTCGCTCCAGTCGCCGCATCGCCGCCACTGGCGCCGCCGCCGGCGCGCACGTTGCGCGAGTAGGTTTTGGTGGGGCTCTTGGAGAACTTGGGGGCAAAGGACTCGGCGGTGCCGTTGCGGGTGTAGTGGGTGCGCAGCGTGGCGATGAAAGCCCCCTCGGCTGCACACAGGGAGGCGATGAAGCAGGGGTTTACCCCGGGAATAGTTGTCAGGCGCAGCATGGCAGGATGGCCATTTGGTCAACAATGTTTTCACACAGCGTATCAGCGGATGGCCCACCGTCAGCAGCAGCACGCACCCTCGCCATTGTCGAGCAGGACGCCGCCGGGAGGGCGCGGGCCAGGGCGGGCCCTGGGCTTGCCGCCACTGCTGCCTTGCACGCCACCGCCTGGCCCAGCCGGCCGCTTGGGGCTGCCGCCGACAGGACGGCCAGATGCAGGGGCATCAAACAGCGAGCCGTCAAGCGTGAGCGTCTTCACGCTGCACTGCTGCCGCACCGCCGCCGGAGAGGGTGGCGGCGGGCCGGCGGCGGCCCCGCTGCAGGCGCCGCCGCCGGGCTTGCGGCCGCTCATCGCGGCTTGGGGACGCGCTGGGGCCGGCCTGGCGTGACGGTTGCCCGTACGTCAGGTCCAAGGCCGCCGGTAAAACGGCCGCCTGTGAGAAGCCTTGCAGAGCCGCCTCACAGAAAATTACAGGTGAGCTGGTGGACAGGAGCCGCAATTTGCAGAAGACAAGCCCAGGGCACCTCTCACTCATGCACCCGGCGTGCACAGGTCCGCCACTCCCATGCCGCAGCTCTCCGTTCTGCCTCCCCATCCCTTGAATGTCAGGCTCTCTTGTCACAAAAGCCGGCGGTCCGTCAAAAGGTCGTGCATGTGGGTGGGGCACGTATTCAAAGCGGAGTAATGGAGCGGCGGAAAGTCTGGAGCGGCGCCCGCACCGCCAGGCGTTGCTGGCCAGGTGCGGCGCGCCGGGCAAAAGATGAAAGCGGGGCAGGGCAGCAAGGGGTTTGGCTGGCGTTTTGGCCGTGGGGGTTAGTATCAAGGCGGGCGATGGTTGCATTCAAGCAGGGAGTGGGTGAAAAAAACAGACAGAGGTGGCAAGTGTCAAGTCAATGCTGCGGGGCACATGCGCCCGGGGGGCAAAAGGGGCTCATTCGAGCCGGCAAAGGCAGTACAGCAGGCAGCGGCCGTCCAGATTAAACTGAAATGGACGACGTGCCGGGGAGCCGCGGAAAAGTACAGAGGTTGGTTCGGCATGGCATATAATCATCCATGGTTGGCAGGGTAACGTTCACACGGTGTGCTTGGGGTGCGGGCGGCGGCTGAAGGGGGAGGCGCCGCCCGCAACTGGTGCGGAGATGGAGTGGCCTCAACACTCCAGGGCCTGGCAGGCCAACAGCAGGCTTCCAGCGCAGGGCTGACTGTGCAAAAGGCCCTTAGGGAGACACCAGGTCGAAGCGCGGCGGGGTGAGGCAGCCAGGCGAGGACCCAGCTGGCGATGAGCCGGTGGGTGATCCGCCCGCCGGCTTGCCGCTGCGCCAGCCGCCGCTGCCGTAGCTGGGCAGCGAGGAGACGGAGCTGTGCACGGGGCGGCGCAGCGGCTTGAAAGCCGAGGAACCCAAGCCTCCGGGTGTGTCGGGGCCCGTCTGCCGCCGCACCGCCGCCTGCAGCTGCTGGCGCTCCTTGTGGGCCAGCAGGCCGCCGAGCGTAGCCATGCCGTAGCACGCCAGGCAGTGCCAGGCTGCGAGGGGCGGAGGCGACGCACGCAGCAGGGTGTGAGCGGGGGTGACAGATAGTGCGAGGAGCGAGGACAGGGGTGGGGGCGCGGCAGAGCGTGAGCACCTCTAGCAGAGTAGCAGGTATGCAAGTGCGGTGAAGGAGCAGTAGCAGCAGCAGCAAGTGCGGTGCTTGGAGGTGGTGGGTGGCGCTGGCGGGCATGGGTTAGCCCCCAGCTAGCGCAGAACAGCACTCAACAAACCTGGCTTGCTGCACTGCACACTCAGCCTGTTCAGCACTCGTGCCTCGTCACTTTAAAGCTCACCTGAATGCACGTAGCCGCCCCAGCCGGTGTACATCACAAGGTCTTCTGCAAAAAAGGCACCCACGCCCAGCGCTGCCGCGGCATAGTGCCGCTTCAGGTCCCCTTGCACAGCCTGCACGGGCAGGGGCAGGAGCGCAGGTGGAAGCTGTGTGGGCAATTTAGGGAGGTGTGCCCCGGATGGGAGTGCAGCTGGGAAGCCGTGCGCCAGCTTGGTAAGATGGGCAAGCATCGCAAGATGCCCGGGTGCTGGGCCCTGGATGGACAAGCATGTCGTGCGTTCGCACGTAGCGTTTGTAGCCCTGAGGCAAGCAGCCCTTCAACGCCCAGCAGCCCAGCAGCAGGCTGGCTGCACCCATTTCCCACCTTGTGCGTCATGGCCTGCCGCGCAAACTCTGCCTGGGTCAGCAGCAGGTTGGCGGAGGAGACCGCGAAGGGGCGGAAGGGCACTGCCAGCAGCGACAGGTTGGCAGCGCGCCGCACGCCGGGGCTGCATGGGGGTTTGCAAGGGCAGGGACGCGAGGGTTAGTGATGGGAGGAGGGGTGACGCAAGAGTGGTGTGGCGCAAGGTGAAGGAAGCATTGAAGGGTTCTTTCGAGCAGTTGTGCCCAGAGCCACAAATTGTGCGAGGGCCTGCCTTGTGCCCTCGAGATCGAGCCTACCACTGCGCAGCACCCACCCACCCACGGCCATCACTAATACCACCAACGCACCTGTCGGCATACACGCTCTTCACCATCGCGGCTGAGGACACTGCGATTGTCCAGTAGTCGATCTTGCGTGCGATGCGGCGGGCGCGGCCAGAGGTGGCGTGGTACAGCGTGGCCGCAGCACCCACCGCCATCAGGCTGAGGGCATGCTGCCGGCCCTCAGGCGTGAGCCGCTGCCTGCAACATGGCAGAGTTGAGGACAGCTGGGTGTGGCGGCTCGCCAGGGGTACGGCAGGGTGGATGGGTGCTGCTGCAGCAGGCGGGTGCTGGGTTGGGCGGAAGGCAAGGGGGTGGCAGCAGCTGGCGCAGTGGGGCACGGCCACCAGGGCTGGGATGTGAGATGTTTTTGACACAGCTGCCGCCAGCGCAGCAGCACCCACCCACCTGTGCATGTGCCAGCCCAGCGCCAGGAAGGGCAGGGAGGTGAGCACGTTGGCGGTGCGCTCGCCCCAGGTGGCATCGCCCGGTGCCTCGCCGCTCGGCTGGGTCAAGTCGCCCACCCGCAGCGCCAGCCCCCGCAGCCGCTGGCCCCAGCCCGCTGCTGCCGGCGAGTCCGCCTCGCTGCTGCTGCTGCTGATGGGGAGCGGCGCTGCGGGCGGCTGGATGGCTCGCAGCTGCGCGTTCAAGCGGGCGGCGTCGTGGGAGGGCGCCGCGTGCGGCGTTTGAGGTGGGCGCGGCGCCGCCGGCAGGGCGCCATGCTGCTGCCCGTGAGCCTTGTGCTGCTCTGGGTGGGTGGGTGAGGTGGCTCGCCGCGCGGTGCCAAGCAGGAGGGCACCAGCAGGGTCAGCGGCCGCAAGCTCAAAGGCCAGGGCCGGCCCTGCCACGCCGCCCCGCTGCTGCAGCGTCATCGCGACGGCGGGGGAGGCGCAGGAATCGAAGGGGAGCCCCTGGGCGCCGGTTGTTGTGGGGGTCGTGCTCCGAGCGCGTTGGGGGTGCGCCTGGGGTGCACCACCCTTGAGCCAGCAGCTTGTCAGGCTTGGCTGGTCCCGGGAATGAGCGCAGAGGGGTGGTGGGCAGCCTCGTATTTCGCATCTCGCCGATGCCGTGGCCTGCCAGGGTTTGTCAAGTCACCCCGCCTTGTTCCCCGCCCGTGCATTCTTTACCGACAATTGGGGGAGTACGTGCGGGTTGTGCGGGAGCCTCCGCCACCCGCCTGCTCAAGGTTGGCCGCCGCCGGGCGCTGGGCTGTCAACAGAGGGCCGATCCTGCACCGGCACACCATACACGTGCCGATTCTGCGGCCGCATCTCCACCAGCAGCCGCCAGCAGCCCACCGCCGCCGCTCGGCGCCGCCACCGCTGCCGCCTCGTGCTTTGCAGACTCCACAACCGGCGCCCTGACAGCTGCAATCCGCAGCAGCATGCAGAGGCAGGAGGAGGAGGCGGTGGCGGAAGCCGTGCGAGAGAAGCTCAAGGTGCGGCGAGCAGCAGACGGCCACCACTGCTGCTTGCTGCGGGAAGCTCGCTGGCGCCGGCGCCCTGCGCAACCGCCGCCCACAAATTGCAAGCTGCCCAGCAATCCATTCTCAATGCCATGATCCATCCGGCTCGCCAGTGTTCGTGCACTGTAGGCGGTGCTCTGTGGCCAGCACGAATCGATGAGGCCCACGGCTTACCACCTTGCTTTTCCTCCCGCCTACCCCAACTCAGGCGGCGGTTGAGACGGAGCGCAACTACCGCTCCATTCTCGCCTTCACCGCCTTCATGGCGCTGTATCTGGGGGTGCTGTGGCTGCAGGTGAGGAGGTTTGCTCAGTTTGATTCTAATTTTGCTGCAAAAAAGGTGCGCCGCCGCAAGTGGTGGCCAGGTCAGCACTCAACGATCGTGCGGGTGGCAGCTGAACCGTTCAACACCGGGTGTTGCGATTGCAGGCTGGCCAGCTGGGGCGACTGAGATGGGCAGCGTTTCCACGCGCTGGGACACTCATCCTGCATTTCACCCATGTTGTTACCACCACGGTGCGTGGCCATGGCCTCTCCCACGAGGCAGCTGCTCCTTGTGCCCTGCAGGCTTCTGCCTTCCGCACATCAGAAGTGGTGTCCACGCTTCGCGACCTGCTGCTGCCCGGTGGGTGCGCAGCAAATGCATGCATGACATATGTATGGAAGGCGCATGCTTGTGCGTGTGCGGAAGGCACGGCAGACACTCCCCTGCGCGCCTTGCTCTCATGCTCAATCTGATATCCCTGCAGGCGGTTCAACAACTGCCTCCTTCAGGTCGTCCGACGAGGTGCTGGACTGGTAAGGCGACATCTGCATGCAGTGTAAGGTTTGCTTCAGATGCCTTTCAAAGGCCAGGGCATGGCATGCGGCACAGCATTCATGGCATGGCATGGCATGGCATGTTGCCAAAGCTAGCACATACATCGTCCCTGCATGTGCACTGGCTGCAGGATTGAGGAGCAGTTGGTAACACCGTTTTGGCGCGACCCGCAGTGCGGCGATGGCAGCTGCGAGCAGCCATTTGAGTTTCCGGCATGGGGCCGCTTTGGCTGCAGGCGCGTACGCTGCTGCTGTCAGGAGTTGGCTCTGCTGCACCTGTCTCCTGCCATGCTATGCACCGTCTCTGCACACTGCTGAGGCATGCCTTGTTCTGTTGCACGGGGTGCATCAGCATAGCAGAGTGACGCCACCCACTGGCATGACATGACATGGCATGGCATGCCATGACGCGTGCTGCAAATGGCATGCACGGCATGCGCATACCTGCTTGCTGCTCCGAACACCATTCAGCGCCTGTCTGCCTGCGCGCTGCCACTCCACTTGTGCTGCAGGGCAGATTGCGGGCTGGAGGCCAACACCACCCGCATCCTCGTGAAGGCAAGTGGCATTGGCTAGCTAGCGATCCTGGTGACACCCTTTTGCGCCCTCCAGCCCCTCCTGCTCACACTTCCCAATCGGAGTCATGGGTGGGAGCTTTGCATGCCGGTCAGCCATGCAGCATGCCCGTCCTGCTGTCACAACGGAACCCGCTGCGCAGGCGTACAGCTGCCGATCTGCTCCCCCTCATGCCTCCCATGTGCATGCCCGCAGGTCAGCTCCAACTTTGCGGGGCACCTTGCAGCCGTGCGGAAACCTGATCCATAGGCATGTACAGCTGCCATCTGCTCCCCTCTGTGCATGCCCTGGCCCGCAGGTCAGCTCCAACTTTGCGGGGCACCCGCTGCTGGCGCCCCGCCTGCTCATGTCGGCGGCTCGCTGGAACCTGTGCCTGCTGGACGCGGCAAGGCGGCAGCGCGGAGACCCAGACCTCTGCTGGTGCGCAGGGCTTCGTTGCAATGGGCGAGATGCCGCACTGTTTGGGCCTTTTGGTCGCAGGGCTTTTTAGGGCAACGGGCGAGATGCAGCACCGATTGTTGGTGGCTGGGTGCGGTGCATGTCGGGGCCCATGGCGGATGGCATGGCAGTGGCATGGCATGGCATGGCATGGCATGGCATGGGATCGATGACCTGAGGTGGGGAGGGCATGCCAGTGACATGGCGGCGGGATGGCGCAGCATGGACCACGCATTGCATGCAAAGGGGACCGCCTACAAGCAGCCCACCCTGCCACCGTGCCGCGCCCACTCCCGCCGCAGGTTCGAAGCTGACCAGCCGTTCACGGAGGTGGCAGCTACGCGGCTCGAGACAATGGATGTCGTGGACGGCAGCTGGTGCGTATTGTGATCTGTTCAGCCGTGTGGACAGCCATGCCGCTGTTGTTGCTCGTGGCCCTGCGTGCTGGGGTTTGCGCATGGGCCAACTGCATCACTGCGCCATGCCCACAATGCATCATGGCTCGGCTCTAAAATGCGGCACAGCCACTGCCGTGATGGCATGCCCTGTTGCAAGCTCGATCTGGCTCAACCTGGCTTGCCTCCCCACCCCCTGTGCGGCAGGTATGTGCTTGTGCAGGGCGACTATGCCGGTCGGGTGCAGGGGGCTGTGTATTCACTGCAAGACCCCGATCGCCCGCAGCAGCTGTCGCTGCAGGTGGGTGGGTGGATCAAGAGCAATGGTGCTGGTCCTGCCAGGTGACATTTTCTTGGTCTGCGTTTTCAACCTGCCTGCTAGCTGGTCTGTGCCGCACCACAAAGATAAGTAACGTGTGACATGCCTTTGCCCCTTGCTCGTTACCAACCCTTCGCAGCCCGCCTGGGTGGGTTGCAAGATGCCGCGTCGCAGCCAGCTCGTCAGCGCAGCATCGGCAGAGGCCATCGGCGCGGCAGTAGCCAGCCACGAGCGTGCCGCCAAGCAAGGCAGGGCGGGCAGCAAGGGGGCGAGCCCGGAGCGAGCAGGGCCGGCAGCGGCCGGCGATGGGCTCGAGTATGATGATACATACATTTGATAGTCTGATGAAGGGATAGTTCAGGTGTACAATCCATGCTTTGTGCTGAGTTTGAGAGTAACTCAGGCATGCAAGGGGTCGGCGAGCACGATCACGGCGGGCCCGCTGTCGCCTCACTCGCTGGGGCCGGCAATGACGGGATTGGCCTTCCCGACCGCACCGATCGCTTTGTGCGCATCATCCCGCTCGAAAGCCGGCACAGCGCCGGTCTGCAGGCAGCGGAGGTTTCTTTGCCGAAGGGCCCTCAAGGCCATGGCGCTCGCAGGACGTTTTGCAGCTGCGAGCGGGCGATCCTGCGCTGTGTGTCCAGCCCGTCCAGCGCGGAGCGCGCCTGTGGCAGCCCGAGCGTCCAGCGGCGCCGCCACGCCGCCGCCACAGGCTGCCACCGCCGCCGATGCGCAGCCGGCTGTCTCGCCCGCAGGGCTGCCCCTCAGCCGGCGCGGCCTGCTGAGTGGCGCTGCTGCGGCGGCGTCTGTGGCTGTGTCAGGGGCTGGCACTGCACTGGGCGGCGGCTGGGCAGCACCCCCTGCAGCTGAAGCAGTCGAGCTGGCGCCGCTTGGGCCGGTGGAGCGTGTGGGTGGAGACAAGCTGGTGGGACTCACTCCAGAGCAAGTCAAGGTGAGTTCATGTGGGGTGAGGTTCAGAAGAGTGTGGTGCAAGGCAGGCTGCGAGCTGTGCAAGTCACAGCGGCAGCTGTGGCGTGCACAGCAGCTGGTCTGCGGATGTGCTGTAGAGGACCGTATATCCATTGCATCGCGGATTTGTGATCGCTTGCAGGACATCCTGGCTCGGAATCTGCGTGAGGGCGAGTACTTCATCACCGGAGACCTGACTCCTGAGGTGCGCATCCGTGCAAGTGCCACAGTCACACGTGGCCATCGCCACGCACGTTGCCATGGCTCTTTGTGCACCCCGCCCAGCCTGCTCGCTGCCCGTTGTCTGGCGCAACCGCAATCACTTGCCTGTTGCTCTTGCCATAGCAGCGCTGTGACATCTGCTGCAAATGCGACCCTCCGCAGATCTTTGCCGACGACTGCGTGTTCAAGGACCTGCTCTGTTCACAGACTTGTTCATTACACCTTCCTTCATGCAATCTTTTGCAGATCTTTGCCGACGACTGCGTGTTCAAGGACCCCACCAACGAAACCAGGGGGCTGTCGCGCTACGTCAAGGTGGGCTGGCTCAGCTGGTTGCCAGTCGGGCAAACCAGCACTGATTTGCCCGACTGCCAACCAGCGCGTGCGCGCCAAGGTTGCAACCTATTGATTGGGCGCGTTGCTCCAGCTGCATGACATCTCACATTCACATCAACAGGCCCCCTTGGCTGCACATGGTGACTTGCTTCTCCAGGCGGGGGGCCTGCTGCCCGGCCCCTGTTTGCGCTGTGCAACTGGTGGGCAACTGACTATTGCTGAATAGACATGCTCAGGCTCACCCCTCTTCTTTTGCGTTTTACTGCTTTCCACATGTGTGCAGGCGCTCGGGCTGCTGTTCGACCCCTCAGTGTCTGCGGTGCAGCTGGTGGACATTGAGGTGACCAGCCCTCGCACCATTGAGGCGCAGTGGCGCATGGGCGGGTACCTGCGCTTCCCCTGTGAGCTTTGCAGAATTCGCACGTGCTGAATTGGGAGCAGCTTAGGGTGATTGCTTGTCGGGCGTGAGTGCGCAGCTATCAGCAGGCACCTGAGAGGGAGTGCGGTGTGATAGCAGTGGTGGGGTGGGTGTGATGGTGTGATGCATGCACGGTTGGGCTGGCTGGCACGTGTCTGCATACCTGCTGTGACTGCCCTCCCCACTGCCTCTCTTGCTGCCGCAGGGCACCCGCGGGTGGATGCTTTTGAAGGTGAGGCATTCGAATAGGCTGCTGGTGGGAGAGCCGTGCCTGAATGTGCTTTGCAGCAGGCAGCCCCCTGCCAGCAGCGCATGCAGGCTGACCGCGCACGTGCTTGATCTTACTGTGGAGTGTCTTCAGGGCATTGCTGACAGCGGCGCTTTCCGCTTGCAGGCCGCACCATCTACACCCTCAACTCTGAGGGCTTGATCGCCCTTCAGGTGCGTGGGGGACCAGCTTACTTGTCTGCGCCTCGCTTGCCCTCCCCATGCATGAGGCAGGCATTTTAGGTGGTGCCCCTGTGCGCGATGTGTAGGATCAGCGGTGGGTTCTCTTTTGTTGCAGGACCAGACGTGGAGCATCACCGCGGGGCGGGCGCTGGCAGAGAGCTTCACTCCCACCCCCGGCGTGAGCGATGACATCAAGCGCCAGCTGTGCGGCTGAACGGCACCCATCGAGTGGAAAGCCAGCTGCGCGGCTGAGCAGAGGTCAGACGCCAAGCGACAGCTGTGCAGCTGAGCAGCGGTTGATACGGCAAGAACCGCGCTGAGTTTATACTATCCACAACAGATATGAATCTGCATCAGTGAGAGACGAGAGCTGTCTGTGCCTGGCCGAGTTTTGAGTTTCTGCTGCCACGAACGTGCCTTTATCTGAGCGGCCAGGAGATTGTGTCAGACTTTTGTGTAACGATCCAACAAACCGGACAATTGGCTCCTGTGCATTGCGTTGTGGCCAGGGGGCTGCCACACCTCGCAGCTCCACCGCTGACTGAGGCTCACGCTCTGCCGGCCACTGCCGCTGCCGGCGGCACCGCACAAGGCTCGCACCTCTGCACGCCACTGCTGATCTTGACACGTTGTTCCAGCTGATTTGAAGCTTTTCCCCAGCCTGAAACGAAGCAAATCACCTTGACCGCCCCGCTGCGAGCCCGACCCATCGCACAGCGAAAATCGTGTCATCGGATCGGCCCCACTCGCAATTCCTGTGCACAGAGACGTGGGGCGAGGTGAGGGACCACTCGGTCAGCTAGCGCCCGCTGTGTCTTTTTGCCGGTGCTGCATCGACGAGCATCGTGGCGGACTGAGGATAGCGATGAGGTTTGACGTAGGCCGCCATGCCGCTGTGCCCCCTGCCGCCACCGCCGCCGCCGCACTGCCGCCCAGCGAATGCCGCCTTCCCTCCCACCCGCAGGCGGCGATGTCGCAGGTGCAGGTCAGCAACGTGCCCACCTCGGCCAGCCCTGAGGAGCTTCGCCAGCTGTTTGCGCAGCTGGGGCCGGTGAAGAGCCTGCTGACCAGCTTTGAGGCCACCAAGCCGGAGGGCACGGTGAGCGAAGCTGGGTGCAGCAGCCCAACCGCCCCAGCTGGGTGCAGCACTGCTGATCGGCACTGCTGATCGGCAGTATGAGAGAGCTGCTGCAAGCGGGCGGGCTGTGTGGGTGCGGGCAGGTGGATTGGGCTCATGCAGCCGGGCAGACGCGTTGGGTGCTTGGCCTGTGCAAGTGGAAGCGCTGCAGCGCCCAACAGGCTTTGAGCCCACCCGTTCTGCTAGCCCAAACGGCAGCGCTGCGGCCGCTCCCACAACGCCTGCAGGCGCTCGTGGTGTATGCGGATGCAGCGGCGGCACAAGCAGCGGTCGAGCTGCTGGACGGCTACCCTCTGGGCACCAGCCTGCTTGAAGTGCAGGTGAGCCTTGAGAGCCTGGTGGGTGCAGGTGGGAATGACAGGTAACATGAAATAGAGGAATGGAACAGGCCCTGCCTTGTTGGTGTTGACGCATCGCTATTCATGCATGTCGGGACTTTCCTTGCACCTTGCAGACGACAAACCGAGACAACTTTGTGGGGCGGCTGGTGTCCAGCCTGCTTGCGCTGCAGATGGACAGTAGCAGCCGCAGCGGCGGCGGCGGCGGCGGCGCAGCACCCACAACAGCCCCAGCTAGCAGCAGCAGCGGCGTGGCGGCGCTGGAGGAGGAAATGCGGCAGCTGCAGCTGCAGCTGCAGCAGCAGGCGGACAGCATACAGGCGGGGGCGTGGCAGGGAGAGGAGTCGCCGCAGCGGCAGCAGGCAGCTCCCGCGGCACGAGAGGAAGACGAGTGGCAGGAAGCGGCTCGGCCGCAGCGGCGGGGAGCAGGGGGGCGGGGCGCAGGCCGCACGGGGCCCATGCCTGCGGCCGGCAGGGGCTACGGTGCAACGCCTGTGACAAACCCAGGTGGGAAGGGCGGTGTCACAATTTGAGCTGTGGGGTTGTGCGCTGTTCAAGTCTTGGCGCATGCATTTCTGAAAGGCTGGCTGTTGCAGTGGGTCCAGCAGCAAGCAGCTGTGCTTCCCTGCTGCCATCAAGCGCAGCCTTGTGCCTGCTTGGGTCGAGCGTCTGTCTGGGCTGCCTGCGCATTTGCCTATTGGCTATGAGCTGCTTTCCTTGTTACCACATGCAGGCCTGTGGCTGGGCTGGATCGACATGGCGGTGGAGAAGCCGCAGCTGGCACAGGCGCTGTCGCAGTGAGCTCTTCCATGTGTTGGCTGAGCCATCCCGGCCAATGCCCTGTGCCAGTGTGGCTTGTTATTCATCTGTGCCAGCCTGGCACACGCGCTGCCCCAGCGTGTTTTGTGTTTTTTCGCCGCCACCCGGGCACAGGCGCTGTCGCAGTGAGCTCTGCACCGGGCAGGAACCAGTTTGCAGCTTGCTGACAGCCCTGAAAAGAGCCAGCCATATTGGCATGTCGCGCCAAGCAAGCTTGCTGCGCATCGCAGAGCAACTGCTAATTGTCCTACCTGTCTGTTGTGGGGCGCAGGTGGGGCCCCGTCTATGTGGAGTCACTGGTTTCTGCAAATGAGCTGGCGAGCAACGGCAAGCGCTACAAGGTGGGCAGCTTGCCTGGCTCAAGTGCCCCTTTCTGTTGGGGGAATGTTGTGGGAATGGCAATGCCTTTGCTGGTGGCACTGCTACACGCTGTGCAAAGCCAGCACGCAGGCCTTGCCTCATCGCCCTGCCCTGCCGCACAGCCTGCGTGTGCTCAGCTGCTTGTGCTTGCCTCAAATGCCCGGAGAGCCAAGGCCAGCTGTGCTGAGCTGTGCAATTCTCTACCGATTGCGCATTGGGCAATCATGCTCTCCGAGCGGGTGCAGGACGTGCCGGTCCAAACTACACTTGTGACTTGCAAATCTGTGCCTTTCAATTGTTCTTTGCAGTGGGCCATCGTGTTCTTCGAGCGGGTGGAGGACGCGCAAGCAGCCAAGCGGGACCTGGACCGCCAGGTGCGCCTTTCCACAGCATTCCACACTTCCTTTTGCCATACACCGTACGAGGGATGCGGGAAAGTGATGCTTGGGAGGGCTGAGCTGAAGTGCAAGCAGCCAAGCGGGACCTGGACCGCCAGGTACGCTTTCATGCAGTACTCTGCACAACTTCTTGCCATACACCGCGCAAGGCACGCGGGCGAAATGGACCTTGGTTTGAAGGCGACGCTGCTCAGCCGTTTGAAGCGCCGCCCGTCACAAACTGTTCTGGCTCCCTGCTGCCAGGACTTGGCCAAATGATACATATCCTTATTCGGTTGTCTGCTATTCAACACCCATTGTCCTACCACTTCCCCTGCAGCCGCTGCCGGGCATCAGCCATGGCCTGAAGATCATGCCGTATGAGCCGGGGCGGCACGGCGGGCGGAAGTGATGCAGCGGGCCTCGCGCAAGCAAGGCCTGGCGCTCAAGCCGCAGGCACCTGCTCCCAGCACCTGCGCAGTGCTGTTGGCATTGTTGCCGAGGACGGCGTGTGGCCTGCTCCATTCCCTGCTGGCCTCGGCTGTAATGCCGGATGCGCGCCAATTACACTTACAGATTGGCAGGTCAGGGTGCTTGGCGCGGTGCCAGCGACAGAAAGACTGGAAATGAATAGGTCGTAGGGAGAGGGGGTAGTGCGATAGGGAGTGTTGAAAAGTGCCTAACGACAACAGGCGCAGCGCACTGCAGCTGGTTTTGGGTGTTGAGAGATGGGTAAGCTGCTGTTGTCTGCAGCATTGCGGCACACGGCTGTGCCACCAGACTTGTGGTGGCTGCACGCATCGGAACTGGGCTGCGAGTTGTGTGCTGCAGGACCTCTGGCCGGGGCGCTGCTGACCACACTTCAACCTGCAGCGCCGCTGGCCAGGGTGGCAGCTGGCCGCACACAGGCTGCAGCCGCCAGTGAACAGCAGTTGGCGCTCTAGATCTGCAGCGCTGCTGCAATGGGCTGCGCCAGCGACAGCACTTCAAACGGCGCTCGGTCGGTCACGGCCGTCACGGTGGCGGGGCATGAGTCGGTGATCCAGAAGTACCTGCATTGTGTGAGGAGAAATGAAGAAAGCTAAGTGGCCAGAAGCGAGCAAACAGATGGACGGGGCATGAGTCGGTGATCCAGAAGTACCTGCGTGGGAACAGCCAAGTTAACAAGTTAGATTGATACTTCAGTTTCAGTTGAGTGTGTGATGTCAGACTGGAGGGGCAGGGGTTGGTGATCCAGCAGTTCCTGTATTTGAAGAGTGGCAGAGAGACAGAAACGCAGGGGTTGGGCGTCGCATGAAATGTGCGTGGTGGTGGCAAGCCATTGTATGCATTGTATGGATTGTGCACAAGGGAGCTAAGGTATGCGAGCTGGGGGTGGCCCGTCAGCAGTGCGCGCGGCTCAGAGAATTGTAGTCTATTGTTGAGGCACCACGGTTGTGTGTCTGGCAACGGATATCAGAAAAGTCCTCACAGCCGGCACTGCTTATTAGCAAATGCATGGCAAATGCAGCAGGACAGCCTCAGGCAGCACAGCAAACGAGGCACGAAGGGTGGAGCAGGACAGGGGCAGGGTGCATGCATCGTCTGCAGCGGCATGCATGCATGGCAGCATACAAGTCGGCAGGCACAGCCAGGCGTGCATGCATGCAGGGCTGTGCAGGGCAGGTGCTGCTCAGAAAGAGAGTTTGAACTCATGCGAGCGGCTGGCCGCCCGCGATCGGTAGTCTAACATGCATTGATTGGTGTGTTCCTCACGGCAGCATGCCCAGGCTGGGTAGTGCACACTGTGAATGCAGCTGGGGTGCACCAGCGGGACATGCAGTGACATGCAGCCAGAAATGTGGCTGCTGGGACACTCCAGGCCCACAGTCCCCCTTTTTCTTACGCTCCAGCCATCTGTTGGTGGCCTCCGCCCCACCGCTGCTACTCTCGGCCCCAGCCCTCCCCACCCTGCACCTCCCGTCAGCCAAACTCACTTGAAGCCGTCGGCCGCGCCGTTGCTACCCTCGCCCTCGAACCGCCGCCAGCTCTCCTTGGGGAACACGCCGTGGGTGACGTACGCGCTCACGTGCGCCGCGCCCTGCGTCGCCAGCAGCTTCTGGCACTCGATGAGCGTGCCGCCTGCGGGAGGGGGAGGAAGGATGCAGCACGCGAGATGCAGAAGTTGGCGGGCCTCCTGGATGCTTTAGGTCAGCACATTGGACCAGCGTTCCCAACAGCACAGCGTGGACGTCGCACTGTACACAAACAGATAGGCCAAGAAAGCATTGAACACGCACCCGACTGCACCAGGTCGTCCACAATGACCACGTGCCGCCCGCGCGCCGTGCCCTCTTTCAGCCGCACAATGCGCTTGTCGCCGTCGCGCACCTTGGTGCAGATGACCTGTGCAGCACAGGAAGGGTGTCAACCAGCAGGGTCAGTGGAGACAACACTAACTCAAGCAACCCAAAACAACCTTGGTGCAGATGACCTGCAAACAGGGCAGCGCTTTCACGGAAAGTCAGCAGATGCCGCGCCCCTGAGCCGCACGTTGCGCTGATCGCCACCTTGGCGTGCAGATGCCTTGAGCGGGCAGCTGATGCCTCAACGCGCCCACCTCTGGGGGGGGCGCCAAGCTGGTCGTGGAGGCGCTTCCAGGCGCCCCGGCTCCGTACATTTCAGCAACCAATAATTCCACTGATCAAATCATCTATATGTACGCACCTCGGGGTAGTCGCCAAACTGGTAGTGGAAGCGCTTCCAGGCACCCTCGTCCGGGTAGGCAATTGTGATGTTCTGGGCGTCGGGCAGCTGGCGCAGGCGCTCGCGCAGCAGCGGGATGCCGCTCTCAAACAGCGGCAGCACCTGTGGGGAGAATTGAAAGAGGGGTGGAGAGCATAGCCTTCTGAGCACGGAGGCATCTACGTGCCGCCAGCCACAAGCGACCTGGCAGTGCCCCGGCCGTAGCACAGCTGCAACACCGCAGCAGCACCGGGGCCATGGTGTACAAGAGCAGGCATCCCACCTGGTCCCCAAGTGCTTAACATCAGCACTATACAAGTGCGTAACATCAGCCCTGATCCCCCAAATCACACGATATAAGACACATAGGATCCCACCTGGTCCCCAAAGTAGAAGCGCTCCTGCAGCGCGTGGATGTCAAAGATCACCACGCTGGCTGCACACAACATGGCAGGATGTACAACTTCGGGCTAGACACCACAGCGGCAGCACATGGATGTCAAAACTGACCACGCTGGCTGTATGTAGGGAGGCAGGGTAAGCTGATCAGCCCAAGTCTAGACAGAGGGCACCCGCAGCACAGCAAACCCCAAGCGCCAGCGCCAGCGGCAGCACAACAGCAGCAACGATGAAGAGCATGCTGCCTGCTGAGCAGAACAACTGCCCACCTGGGCCGCCGCGCGCGAGCGGAATGTTGGAGATGATGCGCGCGAGGGTAAAGGCGGTGGCCACATCGCCCTCCGCCTCCACACGCTCCGCTGCAGCACAACAAGCATAAGGACAACTGTGGTCAGGGTAACGGCTGCAGCACATCCAGGCAGGCGTGAGCCACTGCTGCAGCTGCTAGCAAGCAGCCGCTGCTGAGCAGGGCAGCGAGACGGGCAGCCATGCTGCATCGCAGCCACTGGCGAGCACTGCAGTCAAGCGCAGCTGGTGAAAGTAGGGCAGCCAGGCATCCTGCGACTGAGCCAATCCAATTACACTGCAGCTAGACTTGGATGGCAATGCGCACCCGTTCCGGTGGGGAAGTAGGGCAGCACGAGGGTGAAGGAGCCGACAAAGAGGCGGGGCAGCTGGTAGATGATGGAGATCTGCTCAAAGATCACGCCTGCAAGGGCGAGAGAGGGGCGGGGTAAGCTGCAGCTGGTCCTGGAGGCAGGAACTGGTCCACCACCATGGAGGAACCGCACACATACACCCAGCAACAATTGCAGGCAACGGCAGACAACCGCAACACACAGTTCATTCTTGTGAACAGCACCCACCAGGCTTGTGGAACGAGGCCAGGAACGCGACGTGGCGGTTGCGGATGCGGATCGCGTCCTTCACAAACAGGTTGGGGAAGCCGTCCGCAAACCGCCTGCGGTCACAGTTTGAGGGAGCGTTGTGTGCAGTTGAGGACGGCAATAGTAGCAGTGGCAGCCAGAGGCAGCAGCAGCTGCAGCTACAGCGGCTGGGCTGACGGCTGCAGCGGCCAGGGAGGCAGGTGCAGCGGCGGCCAGCCCTGTGCTCTGCCAACAGCCACGTGTTCACGCACACAAAGCCGCGAAGCACTCCAGTCCCTTGCTGCAAGAGCAGTCCTTGGCACGCCCCTGTTGGCCGATCGACCGCAGCCAGCTAGGGAACCGAGAGTGCACTCAGTTCCACGCGATCTCTGCGAGTTCAACCCCTCCTGCTGCACTTGTGCACTTGCCCTTGCTGCAATTGTGCACTTGCCCTTGCTGCAATTGTGCACTTGCCCTTGCTGCACTTGAGCACTTGTGTACCTCTCAGGCTGTTGGCAGTAAAAGAACCACTTACTTCCAGGTGATTTCTGCCAGTTCCACCTTGCCCTCGCTGCACTCGGCCACGCGGCGCGCCAGCTGCTCGCAGTCCGGGTAGTAAAACAGCAGGCAGTCGCGCTTGAGGTCCTCCGGCACCTGCACAAGAGGCAGGGGAGGGTGGGCAGAGGGTTGGCAGGGTGAGCTTGCAGTCACTTGGGTGTGGCGGTGCTTGCAACACCCATTCATGCATGGAAACATTATGCTGCAGCAAAGGACAGCATGCAGGATTTTCAGGAGAGCAGCGGTGAACAAAACAGCGACCGCAGGCGCTCCCGAGGCGGCATGCGTGGGTGGCCCGCATGCAGGCCGCATGGACCAGGCAGCGGCCATATTGCATGCAGTCGGGGGAGCATTCCAGCAGGGCAGACTGCTGCCCAGCTAGCAGCACCTAGTGCATGCAGTGATGCACGATGTGCAGCAACCACGGAGGCACAGCTGCTGAGGAACATGGGACAAAAGGGCAGCAGGGCCGGCCGCTGCCGCCGACCGGGCGGCGCACCTCCATCGCCTCCACGTTGGGCGCCTGGATGCGGTAGTCGCTGGTCTCGGCGTCGTGCGAGCTCACGGCCGAGGGTTTGAGCAGGATGTGGTTGCTCATGGGGGCTGGGCGGGCCTCGGGCCGCGTCTGCTGCTGCAGCGCCGCTCCGGGGGACAGGGGGTGGCGACGGGGTGCGCGGGGCCTGAAAGCGACTGCTGGGAGGTCGCGCTGGCTGTGGGCCGCGGGTGAGGCGCCGACCTGCTGGCTATGGAGCGGGCGCGAGGACGGCTGCGACAACATGCACGCGCAGGGCTGCCTGCGGGCACAGCAGTCGTGGCGCAGGAGTGCCGATGGCGATGCGCCCAGCGATGCGCGCTTTTCTGCGGCCTGGGCCCCGGTCGCCAGGTGGCACTTGCATGCTTGCATGGGCAGCAAGCTCAAAGCCCCAGAGGCACTGCCAGCTGACTGCATCGAGCTGCTGGCGATGCCAAGGTGCAAGTGTGCACAACCCAGCAGCCACACCCCTCACTGAAGCCCTCCTCCCTTGTGCGGCACCCGTGCACGCCCTGGCAGCCTGCAACAAGCTTGCACATTGCTAAGCAGCACACAGCATCCCGCGGCAGCGTCTGAGGTCCACCCCAGCCGCGTTCTAACGAACTGCCCCAGCCAGCGAGGCCCCAGACGAGCGGGGCGGCACACAGCAGGCGCAGGCAGGCCCACAGACGTGCAGCAACAACCGGCGTCGCCTTTGGGCGCTAACCACACCGTGGCGGCGGCGGTGGCGGCGGCGGCAGGAGCAGCCGAGGCTGCGGCTTGAACAGGCTGCGCCATGGCGGTGGCTGTAGTGGTGGATGCAGAGTGCAATGGCACGGTGAGCTTGTGAAGTGCTGACATGGCTTGCAACATCCGATTATGCTGCATGCGTGCTGCCCAGCACAGTGCCTTGCCGCCTCGGTGCCCGCTAGTGTCCGCCCGCCTCTCCTTGCCGCTGCCTGCTGCTGCTGCTTGCGCGTGTTAGGCTGGCTGTCTGCAGTGCCTCACACTGCCTCGGTCCTGTAGCAGCTAGTGCGGTAGTTTTGGCAGCGTGGTACTGCAGTAGTCTGTGCCCACGCTGCCATGCTGGCTTGCCGCCTGGTACCATAGTGTGCTACGTGCAGAGCAGGCACAGAGGTTGCCACCCGGCTTTGTGCCAGCTGCTGCGGCTGGATTTGCCTGACCCCCTGCCCCTGTTGCTGCCCTGCCGGACAGCAGGCACACGAGGCGGACAGCAAAGTGCGGCGGCACCCCACCACAGGCGCATACATCCGCTCCCTCGCCTGGGTGAGTCGATGCTGTTGCTGCATCTAGCTGTGTCGTTTGCAATAGAACAACCTGTGCTGCCAAAGCTGTGCTGCCCAACGCTGCTGCGTATGCCGCCGCCGTGCTTGCTGCTGCACCTTGTTCGTCAGTTTCACGTGTGTCACCTACCTGTCAGACGCTCAACCCCTGCCCTTCCCTGCGCACTAGCCTCGTCACTCATCTACCGACCCATGCCTGCCCCTCCTCCCGTTTTGTTTTCACCCGCAGGTGCGGCCCGTGCTCATTCTGACGGCGCTGTACGTGGCGGCCCTCAGCCTCATCGTGCTGCTCTTCTCGCGCCTGCCAAACCTGGAGCAGATGGCAGGTGTGCAACTTGCTTGGCTGCTGCTTGCGTTGCTTGCATAGTGGGGTGTTGGCAGGCAGGCAGTGCCGGCTGCGCTAGCCCATGTTACGCCCATCCTGCTGGCCCCCGCTCGATCCGCTTGCCTGCTCCTCACCTCTCGACCCGTCCGTTCACCCCGTTTGCCACGCAGAGCGGCACGGGCCGGGGTCTGGCACAGGCACAGAGCAGCTGCAGCTGTCGCTGGCGGCACCGCACTCCTTTGACGAGCTACGGGCGGTACGGCGCACTCTTGAGCTGTACCGCCAAAACTACGCAGTACACGTGGCCGCCCTGCTGCTGGCGGCGCACATCTTCCTGCAGGTGAGTGGCTGTGGTCCTTGTCGGGTAGCCGGGTGGGTTAGTTTTGGTGGGCTTGCAGGGACGGCGGGGGGTGGTGGAGCTGCCATGCTGCTGTGGTGTGGTCTCCATCTGGCCTGTCGGTCCCGGTGCTCCTGTGCACAACACGCTTTGCTGCTGCTGCACGCAATGCTGCAACACCCACTGTGGCCGCCTTTTTTTATTTGACCTACAGACGTTCATGATCCCCGGCTCGATTCTGATCAATGTGCTGGCGGGCAGCATGTACTCGCTGCCAGGTGAGCCAGCACCCAGCTGCCCCTGCGGTTGCAGCCCTCCACACAGCCGACAGCTGTGCGCTTGCTGTGCTTCAGTACCAGACCGTGCAGCACTTCAACCCAGCAGCGCTTCAACCAGCACTGCTCGCGCTGCTTCCGCTGCCGCTGTGGCCGCTGCATTTGCCTCGCAAGCCGCTTCGAGCCGCGCCCTGTGCATCTGCGGCAGCCGGCATCCCCTTGCAAGCCGCCCTGAGCCGTTCCCTGTGCCGCCTCACTCCCGTCCCGCAGCCGCCACGGCGTTTGCGGCCACTGTGGACGCAGCGGGAGCCTCCAGCAACTATTGGCTGGCCCGCTGGCTGCTGCGAGACGTTGTGGCGGGCCTTTTCCCTGCTCGCGTGCATGCATTTGCGCTCGAGGTGCGTCAGTGGTGCTCCGGCAGGAGCAGGCAGCAGCTGGGCGTGCTGGCAGGCGGCAGGCTGGTGGTACTGGTGACTCAAGCTAGATCGGCCAGCTGGCTCACGGTGTGCCTGCTGTGCAGCTCGGCGGTGCCCTGCGGATGCAGCAGCATCAGGCCAAGCCTCTGTTCTGTGGCAGTTTTGTTGTGGGAGGGCTTGACTCCTTTGTTTCGCTGCGGCCCTTCCCCTTGCGTCTGTGCAGATGCAGAAGCACCAGGCCAACCTGCTCAACTACAACCTCTTCATCCGAACGGCGCCCATCTTCCCCAGGTGGGGCAGAGAAGCTTACTGCCACCCTTGCAGCATGCAGTCCCGCCAGCTTCTGGTCTCTGGGGGGGTCGCAAGCCGCTAGCTGCCACAGCGCTGCTGCCATAGCTTCCACGCTTCCACAGCTGTCACAGCCTCCGCAGCGCTGCTGCCCGTTGTGTGCCAGGCACTGTTGAGCCAATGCTGATTGCGCTGCCGGCCCCGCTACGGCAGCTGACGTGCTGCCGACTCTTCTGTCTTCCCTCTGCTGCCGCAGCTGGGTCATCAACCTGGCGAGCCCCATTGTGGGCGTGCCCTTCCGCGTGTTCATCCTGGCACTAGTCGGCGGCCACCTGCCCATCAACTTCATATCCGTCAAGGTGCGCTGCTGCTCTTTCCATTATCATGACAATCCTCCATAGTTTCAAAGTGGGGCCACCCGCGCACGCATAAACTTCATCTCCGTCAAGGTCGGTGAGTCGATGAGTCGGCCAAAGCTGGCCAGCCAAGCATGGGCTGCCTCCCCCCCCCCCCCAGCCCAACAAGCCACCCATTAACCACATGCCCCGCTCTCCCCCGTTCCCCTCCTTCCTCCCATAGGCGGGCCACAACCTGGCCACGATGCAGTCGGTGTCAGACATGTATTCAGCAGGCAACGTGCTGTTCTTAGTCTGTGCCGGCTCCCTAGCACTGGTGCCCATCCTGCTGCGGCGGCTGCGGCGCGGCGACCGGTCGGCACGAGGGCACGCCCGGCCCGCTGCGCGCGCTGTGCAAGTCGTGTCCCTGCTGCCGATCACAGCGCACGCGGGGCCGGGCGGCGGCAGGGCGGCAGCAAACGGCGGCGGCGGCAGCATCGCTGTCGTCAAGCAGCAGTTAGGGGCGCTGGCCAACGGCACGGTGCCAAAGCTGGCTGTGCCGGCTGGGCCTGGGCTGCAGCCCGCCGCACCCAAGCTGTCACCGGCAGCCAAGCGCACAGAAGGCCAGCACGTGTTGTAGCGCTGCCATGTAGAGGTTAACCGCAGTGTGTAGCATTCCTGCACCCTCCCCAGCCTGGCAGCTGGGCTGCGCCGCCCAGCTTGTGACAGTATGTAACTTGCATTGACGCCCCATCCCTGTTGCTCCTCACTCCCAGGCCCGTTGCACGCTCTCCCTTGCCGCCGCTGCTGTAAGCTGTGACCTTACTGATAGTGCTTTGAGTGCCCCTTTTGAACCTACTGGCCACCTCAAATTCTGCTCTACTTCAGCGCACGCATACTTGTGCCACTTGCATCTCAGAGCCCAAACCGAACGAGCGACTGCCCCGTACTGCCGTATTCCCTTTCCAACCATCAACCAGTTGGTGTGCTCACTCGGAGGAGCCTGTGTGACAGCCACCTGAGAGGAAGAGGTTGAAGGCCCAGCTGCCACAGCTGCTGCTCGGAGGCGTGCTCCCACTGTTGCCTCAGCACTTCTGCCGCCGTTGCTAAAAGTCAGCTGCAAGTGCCAGCAGTCGCTGGCCGTTGCTTAGGCTTGTAGGAATGCTGTGCAAGTGATGGCAGGAGAATTGTGGAGGGTGAAGAATTGTATGCAGCAGCAGCACTGAGCAGCCCAAATGCCAAAACGAAATAACGAAGCAAATGCCCAGGTTTCGGCTGCTGCACACGCTGCCGGCTGGGCCCCCGCTCACTAGAGCATGCAACCGCAGAAGAACGATTCACACGTTTGATAGATTTGCAAAGCATTATTCGGCCCCACCTCTCCACCCTTCTCTGCTGTCCGGCAATTCGCATTCAAACAACCGGCATGCCCAGCATTGCAAGCGCGTCGCGTCAGGTGTGCAGCGCGGCGAGTTGGTTTGGTGTTTGGTGGGCGCCCAGGACGCTGCGCATAGAGTCTGCGAACGAAGGTTATCACCATTGACGCAATGCAGGCGCCCAGCGCGCAGCTGGCGCCCGCTGCCTGGGAGCGCCGGCGCCTCCGCCGCCTGCCGCCCGCCGCAGTGGCCGCGGTGCGCGCCACACTGGCGCTGTGCCTGGCGCCACTGCTGCTTGCCGCGCCAGCCGCCCAGGCAGTGGAGCGGGCGGCCATTGCCGTGGCGCAGGCTGCGCCGCCGCCAGTGGAGCAGGCGGCCATTGCTGCTGTGCTGGCAGCTTCAGACGCGCTAGACGCATTGCGCACCGCCATCAGCCCCAACCCACACTGGCTGGCCTTGGAGGACAACCTGATGACGACAGTGTTCTTCTCGATGGTCGCCATCTGGCTCGCCAAGCGAGTCCGCATGCCTTTCACCATCACCATCGGCGCTGGGCTCGCCGCTGCCTCCCCCACAGCCGCCGAGTTGGCAGGCACCGCCGCCGCCAGCCGGTCCGCGGCGGCCGCCGCTGCCTCCCCCAGCCCTGCCGAGTCGGCGCGCGCCGCCGCTGCTTCTGCCCAGGCTGCACGTGCTGCAGCCGCCGACGCCCGGGCTGCACTAGAAGCCATCAAGGCCATCAAGGCGGCAGCGGGCGCGCAGGAGTCCACGGGAGATGACTAGGCTCCTGAGCTGCCCGCCCTGGCGGGCAGCAAGGACTGTGCGCCCGGTGAGGGATGGGCTGGCGGCTGGGGGAACAGGGTGCGGTCGCATGGCCAGGGCTGCCGCCAGCACTGCAGAGCCGCACATGAGGTGCCGGGCTCGTCTGGCACTAAACGCCATCTTGTGTCGAGTGCCTCCCTAGCTTTGCTCCAGCGGGCCAATGACGCTTTCCGCCTCTGCCGCGCCCGGTTGCTGTCGTACCTGCAGGCCACTGGCGCCTATCGTTCGGCGGAGCGCGCCCCCGCTCGAGGCCTGGAGACGTCATCAGGCGGCGTATGCTTGTGGCAAGGCTAGCGGAGATCCAGTGCCAGGCTAGCGGAGATCCAGTGCCGGCAGGCCAGTGGGGCGGCAGCACGTGCTGCTGGCTGCCAGCTTGTCTGCAAATACTGTCGAACTGACGGTGCTGTTTCATGATGCGTTGTGTCTTTGGAATCTTTAGCTGCGACCTGACCTCAGCCACAGGCAAGCAACCGCTGCTGTCCTGCCCAGCAACAGCACCTGCCAGCCGCACCAAACCATCTCAACCCGCTCCATCTGTGCGCTCAAACCGGTGCAGCAGCACAACTACTACAGCTTAGTATGCTCAGGCAACGTGCATGCTAAATTGAAAAAAAAACATCCATTTAGGCACTGTTCCGCATCGCCTTGCGGCGGTGCCACTGCCGCCCGCTGTCCGTCTCCAGCCAGTCCTTCAGCCATTGATCGATGTAGGCCAGCGCTGACTCATCGTCCGCCGGCAGGCACTGCGGGCTGTCGTGCGCCTGCATGCGGCGCAGCAGGGTTGGCAACCCTTGCTCAGCGTAACTCAGCACAATGCCACCATCTTTGTGCCGTGGCAGCGGCACGCCGTGCTCGGTCAGTAGGAAGTAGCGGCCCGCCAGCGCCGTGGTGCTGCGGGGAAGGTAATCAATCTGGAACTGCGACAGTGCGCGCTCCAGGGGCACGTCGCCAACCTGCAGGAGGCATAGCACAGCATAACATGTGCATTCAGCGTCCCTGCACTGTCACATGCCATCCAAAATGCTGACAACTGCACAGCCTGGCAACAAGCTCACCCACCTGGGTCAGAAAGGCCAGCTTGTGCTGAGTCAGCGGTTCAGAAAGGTTGGTTAGGAACGCTTGTGGCCGGCTGCAACCAGCGCCAGAAACTGCTGGCGGCTGAGGCTGAGCGGCGGGCCAGTCATCCAGCGCTCGTTGGCTTGCAGGCTGGCGCCTGGGGCGGCCAGCAGCTTCGGTGCCTTGCGGAGCATTGCAAGCAGCTCTCTGGGCTGCAGAAACCAGCTGCGCAGCACGTCAGCCGATGGAGCGTATCGGCAGGAGTCGTTCATGAGGACGGCAGGAAACTGTTGCACCAGCTGCCGCACTTGCTCCAGCTGCAGCGTGCCTGCCCACGCAGCCTGCAGCGCTGCAGCCTTGTTGTCCAGTGTGGCTGCTGGGCAATTCAGCAGCGATGGCGCTCCTCGCAGCATGCTCGTTGCTGCCTCCCTGCTGCCCGCAAAGCTGACCAGCCACTGGAGGGTTGCCGCTGTCGTTGTTTTGCTGCCTGTACAGTCCAAGCCGGCTGCAACCAGCTGCCCCACCTCTGCATCCGTCAGCCCCAGCTGCTGCTGCACCAGCATCAGCTTGCTGGGGAAATCGGCGGCCCGCAGCAGTTGATACCGGGCGGGCGGGCTGGACAGCATCACCGCCATCGACCGGCTGCCCTTCAGTGGCCGCTGCTTGGCCGCCTTGCACTGCTGCTGGTAGGCAGCCAGGTAGCTGTCTGCCAGCTGCCAGGTGGCCTCAAACACGGGCTGCCACGTGGGCCACTGCCGGATGTATGATGCATCCCTGTCATGAATGCACGCCAGCAACTGCGCTGCTTTCACAATCTGCATGCCGCGGTTGCTGAACCACTGCAGCGGCGGAGGCGCCAGCTGGTCTACCGCTGCACCCAGTTTGACCGAGAGTTCTCCTGCCAGCTCTGCTGCCTGCGCCCCACTGATGCCGCCCTGCTGCTGCAGGTATGCCTGCAGCCGCTGTCGGGCCGCTACAATGTCCTTCTCGCTGTCCCTGCTAATGATAGATGGGCGCCCAGGACGGCGTGGGCTGCTGTCGCTGATCGCATCGTCGTTGGAGTCCCTGCCTTTGGCTGCGGGGCTGCTGCTGCCATCCGGTTGCTGCTGGCCGGCCGCTTGCGCTGCTGCTGCCACTGCCCGGGGCTGCGGGCGCCGATGTGCAAGTGACCTGCGCGGGCAGTGAAGTTGCATGCAGGAGCTTAGTGTGTGCATGTGCTGAAAAGTGATCGATGCCGTGAGATACAGGGTGGGCTGGTCGACGCACACGGAGCACCAGATCAGACGAGCAGACCGAGCTTGCCTGCGAGCGGCGGCGGCAGCGGCGGCGGTCAGGGTGGGCCTGCTGCGAGGAGTTGCCCACGCCGGGCGCCGCAGTGCCATGCAGCACGCCATGCCGCCTTGTCAGGTGACACGCTGCGTGGTGGTGCGCAGGCCGGTCGCAGGGCGGCCGGCTGCACACGGCCGTGTGGCTGGCTGGAGCAACACGTGTGGCTTCCAGCTGCTTCAGGGCGAGATGCGCTGCCGATTGGAGCGACCAGTGCGGCATGCCCGGACGACCGCAGCAGCCGCTGCCGCCTATGCCGCCGCCTCTCGCCGCAGAGCGCGCTGCGCCCGCGCTGCAATGCTCCTGGAGCAGCAAGCACAGGCAAAGGCTATGCAGGTGAACATAAGGAAATGCAGGCTGTGTGTACTGCATCCGGAGAGGCGGCGACAGTTGCTGCGGAGCGGTGGCAACACCAGAAACCATCATTCTGCTGCGTGCCAACATTACGGAAGAAGGTGTGTTGCCAGACAGCACATACCACTAGGTGCAGCGGAACGGCACCAGGGGCTGCGGTAGGCTGGGGTCACTGTTGAACACCAACATGTGCAGGAGGCTCCAGCATTGGCACGAGCGCCCTCGTCAAGATGCGCGTACCATTTGCACGTCGGTTACAGGCTGCCAGGTGGCCAAAAGAATTCTAAAATCATGCATACTTATCACTGGTACTACAAAGATACATACAGCATACAAAGGCAGGTCTTCCAAGGTCTCTTCTCGGTGTCAAGATACATGTAGCATACAGCGGAAGGTAGGTCAAGGTCTCGTGTCCGAGAGTGTGCGGGCTCTATGCAGCGACGCCATGGTGTGAGGAGGAGTCGCCCTCCGCTTGCAGCAGCTCCTCTACATCCCTGCGCAGCAGCGGCGGGGCGTTTGATTATTGCACGGCACACCTACATTGCAATGCTTCCAGAGCCAGCAAGCCGGTGGACCAGGCCCACCATCTGCAACCGCAGGACGGGTTCAGTCAGGGGCAGTGGGACCGGGGAAGAGCGGACGCGCGTTGTGCTGAACTGGACTTTATGCAGTATCGCTGCAGCATTGCATTAATTAATCTGCAGCATGATACGTGCCGCACACTGCATGATGATGATGATGATGCCGCTGGCCCAGTGAGCAGCTCCAGGCAGCCACTGCACCAGGGGTAGCCCCCATGGCAGTGCGCACTCACTTCACAATGTCGGCAAACGGCGGGCGGTGCAGGTGGTCCTCCTGCAGGCAGCTCTCCAGCAAGTGCTGCGGGGAGTAAGCAGTCGGGGTGTGCATTCAATCTCAGTCTTTGAGGCAGGCGTTCCGGTGCCGTGGCATCAGTTATCAACCGTGCTTTGGCAAGTGCAGTGGTACGGGGTGCTGGCGGCAGCTCGGTGTCGTCCGTCGCATATGCAGGTGGTTCAGTCCAGGTTGCTCAGCCCCGCCTTGCAAGACGGCAGGCTCAGCATACGGCCCACGCACCCGATAGCCAGGCGGGCAGTGGTCCGGCACGTGCAGCTGCTGCCGGGCCTCGGTGCGTGCAAAAAGAATCTGCATCAAGGACCGCTGCCCAGTGAGCATCTGCAGGAAGAAAGAGGGAAGCAAGACCTGAGCGTCTGCAGACTTGTGCAGCCCTGGTGGATGTGGCACGGGATGTGCTTCGGGCTGGCATCAAAAGGGGGCCATGTGCAACGCAGGCATGGGCCACGTGCTGTGCACGCTGGAACGACCAGCGTTGGGCACGGTATAGCAGGCAGCAGGCGCATGGCATGCAGGCCTGCGTCCCTTGCTGCCTGTCTTGCGGCACAGGATCCAATGCTGCAGAGGCGGCATGGCACGAGCATGTCTCTGCATGCATGTCAACAACTAATTTCGCGAACAAAGGAAAACCGCCGCTTGCCTCGTGGCACAGCACACCAAAGCTGAACACATCCATTGCGCTGGTCGGCAGGCCGCGGCTGATGAGCTCCAGGGGCATGTTCTGCAAGGCGTTGGGTGGGAGTGAGGGTCGATTAAAATGCTGATCACCTGCTTGTCACCACAGATGGGGCTCGTGAAGCTCCCACTGTGTGTGCTGTGCAGCATTCCTCACCCTGATGCTGCACGCTGCAGTAAGCAGTGCAGCGCCCACAACCACGCGGCTGCAGATTGCAGCGTACAGTGCTGCGCTCACAGCGCTGTGTCGCAGTGTGCAGTGCAGCCCTCACCGTCACTGTGCCGCAGGTGGAGGTGGTGAGCTGGCCGTGGTCCATGAGGCGAGACAGGCCAAAGTCTCCGACCTGTTGTGGCAACAGGGGTGGAACTTTGGTTGCAGACTGGCAGCAGCAGCAGAACAATCGGCTGTAAGACGCGCGCCAAGTAACAGCTCCTGAGCAAAGTGTGGTGGGCTGCGATGCGCGGCAGGGAGCCGCCATGACAGCACAGCTTTTGCTGCCACAACGCACTGCATGCCGACGTTGACGACATCAGTGCACATTGCATAACAATGTTCAGTGGGGGCTTGGTGTCAGCCGCCCACCTTTGCCACGAAGGGCCGGCTCCCGGGCTGCCGCTGCGTCATCCCAACCAAGAACACGTTGCTCCCACTCAGGTCGCCATGCACTATGCCATGGCTGTGCAAGTACGCGAGGGCCGAGGCAACCTCCTGCAGGCGGCGGCGGGCAGCAGCTGTACCCTAGGACCGTGCATGAGCGCAGCACGCGCGGTGGGAGCAGCGCGCGCGGCATGCGACCGCCAGGGCCGCCAGGACCGGGGTTTAACACACCAGTGCATGCATGCTCGTCAGGTGCCATGTGTGCCATCTCTTGCACACTTTCTTTCAAGCGCACCAGTGTCGTCTTCAGGATGTGCGGCATGTTCGGCTGGCCGGCCTGCGGGCCGTCCCTGTGCCGCAGCCAGCCACACTCGATTGCATCAGCCAGCGTGCCGTGGTTGGCGTACTTTCAAGGCAGACACAGGGGGTGGAGAAATGGGGAAGGGTATAAAGGGGCGGGCAGCACACACGATCGACATTATACCGCAAATACTGAAAGCTGGGCAGCTCATGCAGGCCTCGCAAAGGCGCAGCGATGCTAGTGAGCTGCGCCGCAGCAGCACGCACAGATGCGCCGCTGGTGTGTTTGGCCACTCCTGCATACGTGCTGCATGCCATCCCTGTGCTACCGCACCTGCTGCACAATCCAGACCTGCTGGTAGACGCGCCCCGCACATGTGGAAGCCTCAGCGGTGCGCCGTTCTGGCACCTGCTGTGGACGAGGGGGAGCAGGGCAGTTGAGAGGAGGTGGGTGAAACGCTAATGGTGCTGCGGCCATCATTTCTGTGCCAACTGAGGCAGACCAGACGGTTCGGGGCAGGTTCTAGGGCCCCTCCGAAAGGCGCAGCTCCGGGCGGCAGTGCTGTGCGCAGCTCGCGAGGATAGGGCAATGGCAGACAGTTGCGGCAGCAGCAGCGCATTGGGTCGATGTGCACCGTGACAACAACAGCAACAGTGGATGCAGTAGCGGCATCTGGAAAGCAGCCCGTACCTCAGCATGCTTGACGCCGTACGCAAAAGTCTGCAGCAGTAGCGGTGGCAGGAAAGCAGGGGCAGCGGTAGGGCGGGTGAGCATGGCGAGAGTGGGCAGCCGGCGAGTGGAATGTGGGGGCTGAACCGTGCGGCGCTTGGTGCAAGGCATGGTGTCAATGCCACCGCGGCCGTCGCCTGTGTTTTCCTTCGCCATGTAATTGCGGCCAAGCGTTGAAAGGGCAGTGGAAAGGCGTGCTGAAGGCTGCCTTGCCTCCCCACCAACTAGCCTGAAGGATGTTGGGGTGCATCAGGTTCTTGCTGCATGGGGGCAGGGCGGCACGCGCAAACCCGTTTGAGGCTGATTGAGCCTGGGCACGGCATGCGCCGTGTTGGAGGGAGGTGCGCTTTGCGGACCGAGCCTCCTGACATTGAACGTCTGCCGATGGAAGCAGGGTAGGCAACCCCCCCACCACATCCCAGCTATCACCGCCACTCGTCCGCGCACTTGCCTGAGCAGCCCCTCCAGCATCGGCCCTGCCAGCTCAGCTGCATTTTGGTCTGCCCAGAACTTAACAATCTGAGGCAAAGAGGGGATGCAGGTCAGATGCAGCATACATGATGTGCTCCTTCATGCGCACTGAACGGCTGGCAGGCGTTGTGCATGCTGCCTGCGCGGGCAGGCCCAACCGACCGAATGCCAGCTCTGCATGACCGAGGCGGCGGTGCAGCATTGCAGCTTTCGCCTGTGCATGTGGCATACCATCGCCAGTGGCGTACCTTGACTGCCACATCGGCACCCTGCCACGTGGCACGGTGCACCTCTCCAAAGGAGCCGCGCCCCAGCAGCCGGCCCAGCTTGATGCCGGCCAAGCCCTGGGGCGCCTGCGGCGGCACCCATGCCAGCACAGCACGGCGTAATGGCAGCGGGAAGGGAGTGAGATGAAAGAGGCAGATGCTACCCGGCTAAAAAAAAATTAAAAAATGACGCTACCCGGCTCGGTGGTTGATGCGGGGCCCTGCCCAGCATGCAGCCCTGCTTGGCCATCCACCCCCGCACCTCACAACTGACCCGACTTGCACTGCTGACGACTGCATGTGTCAGTGCATGATTGCGGGCCGCATTCGTGCAAGGGCTAGTGCAGCAGCCCAGTTCTATGCCAGCGGGGCTTACCTCCACCATGTCTGCTGCTGAGGAGGCTGCCAGCCCCGCCTCACTCAAGGGCCCCAAGCCCAGCCTGTGCTGCTGCAGCTGGCGCTGCTGAGCCTCCACCAACAGTCCATAGTTGGGCTGCTGCGCCTGCTGCGCCTGCTGAGCGCGCTGCACCTGCTGAGCGTGCGGCGATTGCTGCGTTTGCTGCACATGCCGCGCCTGCTGCGCCTGCTGCGGCGGCGGCGGCTGGTGCTGCTGCTGCTGCGCCTGCTGCTGTGCTGCCTGCGCTGCCTGCGCAAGCGGGATGGAGGTGGCGGGGCTGCCAGTTGAGCCAGTCCAGCTTGCTGTGGCTACAGCGGACTCCATGTGTTGCCCCGGGGAGCGAGGCGGCAGCAGCCTGTCGCCAGGCAAACACGGAGGGCTCTCCTCGCCGTGTGGCACAGCAATGCCTGCCACTGCCGCGGCCGCCGCCGTGGCTGGTGACGCCGCAATGGCTGGTGACGCCGCTGCGGCTGGTGCTGGTCCCGTTTGCTTTGTGGTCGCCATCCTCTGGAAGGGCGACACAAATGTGTGCCGCAGCATCTCTGCTGCGCCCCACAGAGTGCTGTCTGTGCCAGGCGCTGAGCTGTCTGCACGAGCATGCCGCACATGTCCCCCCTGCCCCTCCGGCTGCCCCTCCGGCTGCCCCGTTGCTGGAACCATCGGAATATGCAACGAAGAGCCCTGCCGCTCTTCTTCCTCTCGAAAGTCCAGCTCAGCCTGCTGCCTTCCATGCTGCGCATGCTGTGCCGAACGAGCCGCGCCTTGTGCATTGTCCAGACTCTGTGGAAGACGAAGTGAAAGAGAGGTTAAGCTGGGCTGGGGATACGAGTCCTGAAGCTCACGGGCCGGCTGCTATGACAAGGCTCTGCAGCTTGACTTGCAAGGTCCGGAACAGTGAGTCATGCAGCATTGATGGCCCAACTTGGACTGGCGCAACGCTTCCTGCGCAGCGCTGCCACAGCCTGCTTGACAGCCGCAAGCCAAACCTAGGCCCCCGCCCCTGCTGCATGAACGGCGTGCCTGGGCCCACCTGCAGCGTCTGCCGCTGCTGCTCTGCTAGCTCGTGGCGCTGCCGCTGCTGCTGTGCGCTCAAATCCAGCACCTGCTGGCCCTGCACACTGTCCAGCTGCTGCTGCGCAGCCGATCTATGCCTGCTCTGCGGCGTCTGGGCAGCCATGCCTGGCCCCAGGCCCGCACTGCAACCTCCCTGCCCGCCTGCCTGCGCGGGCAGCAGCAGCCCGCCCCGCCCGGAACCGCCCACCCAGGCCTGATCGGCGGTGGCTGCAGCCAGGCTAGGTGATGCTGCCCGAGAAGTGCCGTCTGCTGCAGCTGGAGGCGAGAACGCCTCCCTGACCACCGCAAAGTAGTGCTGGATATCGAGGGCCTCTGCCACGCCCTCGTCTGCATTGCAAGCAGGGAGGGAAGGCGCAGCGGCTGGGTCAGTTGAGCGGGAGCGGCAGAAGTGCGCAAGCAGCGCGAGCAGTGGTTGGTGCCTTGGGATCCATGTCACCTGCACTGCTGGTGCTGGTTGGGGCTGGGGACCGATGTGCAACAGGCACACAACCCTAGCGACCAGCTGCTGTTTTACAAGGGGACCGTGCTTGGAGCTCACCCTCACTGCCGTGTCTGCCCAACCCCAGCAAAGCTTACCCATTTCCTCAGCAAACGCGACATCCCCCTGCCACGGCGCCAAAGAGCTGAGGTGGTTGGCGGTGGCGGGGCGGAATTCCAGGCGCAGATGGGTGCAGGTGCCACCTGCATGCGGGGCAGGTTACCGAAGCTCTTCAGCGGAAGCGCATGGCATGGTGTGCTGGCCAGCTGTGCAAGGATTAGCTAGGTAAGGCGTGCAAGCAGCTCTGGTAAGGCCACCAAAGATGCCACGGTGGCGCCACGCATGCAAATCCGAGCACATGTTGGGCAGGGCTCCCCACCTGCCACCGTCAGCACAAAGGGCTGGCGCTCCCGGATGCCCCAGTCTGCGCGCGCTGAGCTGTCGCCATCGGCGGCAGAAGAGAAGAGCTCCCAGAAGCCGCCAGAGCTCAGCAGGGTGCGCTCCGACAGGCCTGCACCAAGATGGGTGCAAAGGCGGCGGGGGCGCTTGTTATCAGCGTCAGTTGTTCAAGAGTACTGGGTCGGGATGCCCACACGTGAGCACGCATGCAAGCAATGAACATGCAGGAATACATGCCCCATCGCACGAGTCACGCAGCAAACAAGCACACATCCTCACCCACCTGTTGTTTGCGTCAGCTGTGCATTCGCCCAAATAATGGGCCACCCCTTCTTCACCACGTTGCACAGCAGCGCAGGCTCCATGAAGCGCAGCAGCGCCCGCACTGCGGGGAGGGTGAGCGGGAAGAGGGGCGTGCAAGAGGTGCCCGCAGACCCCCCGTGTGCCCCGCATGCTATGCAGCACACAGGAGACAGGGCAGCCGCCTGCACACGAGGCACAGGCAGCCCTCTCCCTACAACCAAGCTGCCTCAAAGGCAGGTGCCCACATGTGTGGTTGCGGACCAGTAGAGCCGTCTCGCCCCGGCTGCGCTGCTCCCTTTGGTCGCCCTGCTCCCGCTCCAGCTCTCGAGCCGCCATGCTGGCCAGGAAGCACAGCGCGCCAGCCGCATCTGCAAAGCAGTCAGGGTGGGCAGGAGGTGGGGTCTATTAGGTTGTACGCGCCGGCGGGGCAACAGGTGTGCAGTGAGCAGCTAGTAGAGTGCTGTTAAGCTCAGTAACCTGCATACGCAGCATAAACGCCAGAAACCCTACACTGGCCTGCTTGGTGTGCTTTTGGCGTGCCATCCAGCACCTCCAGGCTGCCCACCACCTGACCATCAACACTAAGCTGCAGGCACGGGGCTTTCAAAGCGGTTTCAGGCGCTGGCTTGCTGGCGGCTGCCCGCATGGCACGCAGGCAGGGAGGACAGCGGCAGCTGCAGGCGCTGCTGTGCAAGCGTGCTGAGAGGACGGCGGCCGCTGGGTAGCAACGTTGCCATGTTAACATGGGGTGACAACTCCTTGAGGGGAGGCCAAGGCTGGTGCTTTGGCTGGATGCGTCAATCACTACGCAGTCGTGCACTCACCATTGGCACCGCTGCATAGAAGCGCGTGAGAGGCGGCCAGGGCACCAGCTGCGATCCCCTGAACCGGCTGTCCCTGCTGGTGTCCCAGACGATCAGGGCTGCGGGGCAGTGGGGGACAGGGCGGTGGGTGGTGTTATCAGACATAATTCGTGTGGTGGATTCACGGTTGGATGCACTGTGTTGCAGGAGCAGGAGAGGCCAGGATGGCGCCGCAGGTGGGCCAGCCTGCTGCACAGCTCCAGTGCATGCAGCCAACCAGATGAGCACTCGAGCTTGCGTTGCGCATGCAGCGGCAGGGCACTTGCACTTGGAAGGGCCAAGCACCAGCCTGCTCTGCACAGAGGCTCACGCTCGTGCGGCTGCAGGCCTCCCACAGACTGGAACCACATGGTCCGCTTCTGTCCTTCCAGCAGGGTGATGCGGGCTGTTGGTGCCTGCAGAAGAGCGGCGCAGTGCCGGCGCAGGGGGCTGTTGGAGGGCGCCGAGCGGCGGCGCGGTGCGGTGCAGGGAGCAGGCGGTGAGGCAGGAACGCTGCCGCAGGCGCCCCGGCGGCGGAAGACTGTAGTAGTTGGGGCAGCCGCCAGCTGAGCCAGTATGGGAGGAGCAGCGCTCGCGTGGCATTGCTGCTCTGCTCCGCAACAGGCCGTGCCCTCCCTGCTGGATCCCCTGCCGCAGTTAAGGCTGCTCATGATCAACACGACAAACTGATGAGGTTTTCGGTATTGTGGGAGGTCTACCAATACCATTCATCACAAAGAAAGAGCAAGTTCACTACGGACATACTTGGAACAGCTCCTTTGCACCCTCAATGATGTGCTCGAAGCGAGAGTCGAGGCTGGCCGTGCTGCAGCAGCAGGGTTTTGTAGAGGGCAGGGCACCAGCACGATGAATGTTTGCCGCACTCCGGCTGCACAGCAGCAGCATACACATTACGCATAATCAGCGTGTGCAGCACGCGGCGGCGGCCCTGTTACTTATTGGACTGAATGGGTGCTGACCTGGACGGCTGGGTGAGGGCGGTAGCCGAGCTGGCGCGGGTGCCGGCAGCCGGCTTGCCATCGCTGCGGGAGCTTGCCGAGCCAGTGATGGTGATTTCAGTGTCGGGAGTGCGTTGCAGTGTGGTGCCACTGGCGCTAGAAGGCACAGCAGGCAGGGGAACCGCCTGCAACCTCTAGGGGTGGGGCGACGGAGCGTGCGGCGGCGTTGAGCGGCGGCGGCGGCGGCGGCGGCGGCGGCGGGCCTCCAACGTGCACCGGCGCCGCCGCTCTGAATGTCTGACCTGCCCGCACGGCACCGTGTGACCCGCGATCAAGCACCAGCGAGAGCGGCAGAGGAGGGAAACCCCCAGTGGCTCCCGCCCACCACACGAGCCGGCGCGGCGCGGTATAGCATTCCACAAACACATCCTTGCACCTGCTGCTTGCTGTGAAGGCAGCCCATGGGCACTGGGAGGCGCTGTGGCGCGCGCTCGGGGGCTAGCCTGCGCTCCTGTCCATTTTCTTCAGTCTGTTTCTCGCATTTTGCACATATGTCTCGTATGCGAAGCGGTCGAAGACACGGGAGAGAGAGAAGGTCGGGCTTCAAGCTGAAGGCACAAATTTTGGGCCCATTTTTTTGGCTGGCCGAGGCTGAGCTAAAATGGGACCCAGCAATCGGGCTGACCAGCTTGGTGCAGTTGTACTGCCCAGTGCCCCCGGCAATCCTGCCGACCAGCGTCCTGCGGCCCTGGTGACTAAGTGCAGCAGATCACAGCTGTTTCAGGTAAACAATACGGCAGGAGGGTGGTGCGCGTGTACAACTGCGTGCAGCAGCACTGATCAGTAACAGTCAAACAAACAAACGAAACGATCAAGTATCACTTTGCATGTGGCGCCTGCGCCCACTGCCGCCCGCTGTCCGTCTCCGGCCAGGCCGCCAGCCATTCCTCAATGTACTCCACCGCTGCATCGTCGTCTGCCGGCAGCCGCCGTGGGCTGTCATGCGGCCGCATGCGGCGCAGCAAGGCTGGCAGGCTTTTGATTGCATAGGTGCGCCGTGCTCGGCCAGGAGGAAGTAGCGACCTGCCAGCGCTGCGGTGCCGGACTTGAGGTAGCCCAGATGAGATTTGCTCAATGCGCACTCCACGGGCACGCCAGCAACCTGGCAATGTTGGGCAGCATGTGGCAGTTGTTGGACTTGTTTGTTTGCCATGGCAAGAAAGAGAGGTGACACAACCGCGACGCTCAACAGTAGCTGTGTGCAACGCTACCGGGTACGCCAGCTTATGTCCCAGCATAATTGGCCAACACACACCTGGGTCAGGAAGGCCAGCTTGTGCTGGGCCAGTGGCGCTGCCAGGTTCATGAAGAATGGCTGCGGCCGGGCTGTAACCACTGCCAAAAACTGCTGGCGGCTGAGGCTGAGCGGACTCATGAAATAGCACAGAGTGGCTTCCAGGCTGGCGGGTGGGGCTCGCAGAAGCTGCGGGCTTTTGGCCAGCACAGACTGCAGCTCGCTGAGCTGCGGAAACCAGCTGCACAGCACCTCAGCTGTAGGCGCAATCTTGACTGCTGTGACCTGGGTCGGCACCATGGAAGCCCGCTGCACCAGCTGCCACACCTGCTCCGGCTGCAGCGTGCCCGCCCAGGCTGCCTGCAGCGCTGCCAGCTTGCTGTCCAGCACCACTGCTGAGTAGTTCAACAGCTCGGGCGCTCCTCGCAGCATGCTGGCAGCTGCCTCCCTGCTGCCTGCAAAGCAGACCACCCACTGCATGGCCGCTGCAAGCGTTGCCTCACTGCTGGTAAGCACTGCGCCAGCTGCAATCAGCTGCCCCAACTCTGCATGCGTCACCCCCAGCTGCTGCTGCACCAGTGCCACCCTGCTGGGGAGGTCGGGCACCAGCAGTAGCCGATACCGGCTGGGCATGCTGCTGAGCATCAGTGCCACCGACCGGCCGCTCTTCAGCGGCCGCTGCTTGGCTGCCTTGCAATGCCGCTGGTAGGTTGCCAGCAGGCTGTCTGCCAGCTGCCAGTTGGTCTCAAACAAAAGCTGACAGCCGGTCCACTGCCGGACGATCGAGGCATGGAAGCTTGACTGGCACATGCGCACCAACAGCTGCGCCGCCTTCACGGGCTGCATGCTGCGGTCGACAAACCACTGCAGCGGCGCCGGCACCTGCTGGTCTGCCGTTGCTGCCAGGACAGCAGACAGCTCGCCTGCGAGCTCTGCTGCCTTTGCCTGGCTGCTGCTGCTCTGCTGCTGCAGGTATGCCTGCAGTCGCTGCCGGGCCGCTGCAATGGCTGCTGGGTCTGTTTCTGCTGCCTGCAGTGCGGCGGACATGTTGTCCAGCAGTCTCTGCTCTGCATTGCTGTTGCTGCCTGGCGCCTGCTGCAGGTGGGTTTGCAGCTCTGCTGCCGCTGCTGCCACAGCTGCCTCAGACGGTGCCGCGGCGGCATCACTAGTGCCGTTGCCACTGGTGCCGCCACTGGACTGTCGCCAACTGGCGGCCTGCGCTACCAGTGCTGCGCGATGGCGTGGGTGCCACTCTGCCAGTGGCCTGCACAGGTGCATGGAGATTGGGAAGTGAGTGGGTTTTCCTTTCCTGGAGCAGCATGTGCGAGCGGCAGCTGAGGCAGCAGCGGTGGCGCTGCTTGCATGCGAGCGCCGGGTGCCCAGGCGGGCGGACGCTGTAGCGCAAGCCATGGTGCGTTGTGCGGCCCCGTAGGGGACGGGCGACCAGGGAGCTTGCGCATTCAAGGCGACGGAGGGCTGGCTGGGGCAACAGCGTGCTGCTTGCAGCTCAGAGCAAGGATTGCTGCAGATTGGCGCGATCGAGGCTGCATGCTGCAAGGATGACAGCCGCTGCCGCCGCCGCTCGCTCGCTCGCCGCACAGCATGCTGCCGCCAAAGCTTGCTTTCTCATGCACACAAGAAACATTTCACAGGCTGTGCAAGGTGACCAGAACAAAGGCATGCACCGTGATGTCTCAAGTAGGTTTGCTTCCAAAGTACAGCGCAGTTGAAAAACGCGAGATGATTCATAGCCGGTCTGCTGACACGGTCGGCTGCCTTGCTGCATTACACCAGGCACCGACTCACTGCAGTCCACTTTTTTTGGTTGTGTCCTCCTCAAGCTACGCCCTGAGGCTCAGCCCATGCGGCTGTCGGTGCGGCGCCGCTTGCTGGGTGGCTGCACGTCCGCCATGGTGCGGGCCAAGAACTCGTCGTAGCACTGCAGGCAGGAGGATCCAGGGAATGCAGCATGAGGTTAACGTGTGACCAGTAAAGGATACAAGGGTGCGCCAATAACTCGTCGTAGCACTGCAGGCAGGAATGGAACTGGCATAGATTGGAAGTTGAACAGCAGGTGGCAGCAGGGGAGTGGCGGCCAGCAGGAGGGAAGCAGGGGCGGCACCGCAACAGGGAAAGCTGTAATCGCAGCTGGAGCTGGCTCGTGATAAAAGGGCAGCTGCACATGCTCGACACCACCAGACAACCAGCAGCGACACCCGACGTGCCCGCAGGAAGTCGGCAAACCCAGCCGCATCGTCCCGATCTTCGTCCATCAAATCGATCAGGCCCTCCGCCAGTGGCACCACCTCGGCTTGCCTGCAGGGCGGGCGAGAGGATGCAAGCGAACATTGTGAAGATGAACGGGGGACGGGTGGGTGGTCGGCCAGCAGCTATGCCAACCAATGGGGGAGGGCGGTGCACCACGCGTGGTGCCGATGGCAGCCTCGGCACCGCGCAGACAGCAGGTTGGCTCCAGGCAGGTTTGACAATGTGCAGCCAGCACAGCGAGAGAGGGGGCACACCTGAAGCCCCGGTTGCCGAGCCAGACCACCAGCTTCGCTAGGCTGACGGTGCCGTCCCGGGTGCCTGCAACAAAGGCGATGCAACAGTTTCAGCAGGCAGGCGCCGCAGCAGGCAGGCCTGTTGCCAGCCAAGTGCAGATGTACGGATGGAGGGCGCACATCTGCTCCAGGGGTGCCAACCGCCAGCCCCGTCTTCAAACCTCCCGCAAATCAGCCATTCCCAAATTCACCACAGGCATCAATCTCAGCAAACGCCTCGTGGGCGCGCAGCACGCGCAGCAGGCGGTGGCTCTGCCCCAGGCCCCCAAGCTCCCTGCAGGCAGGTGAGTAACGGGCAGCAACGTTTTGAGAGGTTGCTTTCAGGCCATGTCATGCTGCAGCTGCCGTGCTGCAGCATGACATGCAGACCCAGCTTGACACAGCATGCATCCATCGGGGCGGTAGGCAGGGACTGGCCTGAAATTCGCCAGCTCGATTGCCAGCCTTGCCCAGCTCACCGCAAGTCAGAGTCGGTGAGGCGCACGAATTCGGCGCCGCCAATGGAGCGCTCGGCCAGGCGAGAAGCCTGCGGGAGTGAAGCAGCAGCGGTACCGGCGAGCTCAAGGTGGCTCAAAAAACGTCAGCTGCCGTGCCGTGCGCATCAATGCCCTGCCTCCAGCAGTGTCTGCCTTGCATGCTCCGTTTCAGCATCAGACCCGGCTGCTAAGGCCACCCACATCAATGCCCTGCCCCTCCAACAGTGTCTGCCTTGCAAGCTCAAAACACCAAACCAACGGGTGTGCCGCTCACATCAATGCCCTGCCCCTCCAGCAGGGCCCGCAACTGTGCCGGCGACAGCGTGAGCAGCGGGCGGTTGGTGTCCTCCAGTTCTCCCAGGTTGGTCAGGACTTTCTTGGCCTGCAGTTTACGGTGTTTAAGCCTCGGAATGCCTGAGCTCTTCCCATCTGCAACAGCTCGGCGGACGCTGCACCATCAACCCATCCCATCGCAACATGATGAACAAACTGCTGTGTTTGTTTAATCCTGCCTCACCGCGGCCTTGAGCGCGGTCCACCCGCGTGCACCCGGCAGCAGCAGGCGGTGCAGCGCCGGCAGCAGGCCGGGGCAGGCGCGCAGGGCGGCGTGGTGTGCACGCCGCATGGACAGCGATCGCAGCAGGCCGGCCACGCTGCACCTGCGGGGTTGTGAGAGGAGGGGTGGCAGCGGAAAACAAGGGATGGAGGCCAGATATGTACCTGGGGGACTCAGGGCAGCCAAACATCGCAAAGCACTGGCGATGCCACAGCCGATGGACAGCCAGCAGGATGCACCCTGCTGCTTGCAGCAGGCACACCACACATTACAAACCCTGCAAAAGCTCACTTGATGGCCATCAGCAGCTCGTCCACCCTCCTGCCGCCCAGCTGAGCAGCCAGCCCTGCCGCCACTGCCGCTGCTCCCGGCGGCTGCAGCGGCACATCAGCGACCGCAAAGCGCGCCAGAACGGGCAGCATGCCTCGCGACACCAGAGCGTCCTGCAGTGCCTGCGTCTGGCTGCCGCCGCCGCTGCACAGTGCAGAGGCCACGGCGGCCGCATGCCAGCCGGCCGCCACGGTTTGCCCTCCGCTCAGTGCATCGGCCCAGGCGCCCGCAAGGAGGCTGGCTGCATATGCGCTCAGGCTGAGCTCTGGGGCGGTGGCGGCGGCCAGCAGCGGGCGCAGCAGGCCCAGCAGGTCCAGCTGGCTGGATGCGCTGCAAGAAGCGGATGGAAGCAAAGTGGTGGAGGAGAGTGAGGTGATCGAACAAAGGCAGAGCAGCACAGCAGGCCCAGCAGGTTTGGTTGGCTGGATGCGCTGCATGGGGCGGGCAGAAGCAGAGTACAAGGAGGGTGCTTGTATTGCCACCGCATGCAGGGCTCCGTCAGCCGAGCCTGGCGGCAGTCGCGGGTTCGGCAGAGAGGGCAGCAGCCGCAGCAGGCTCAGTGGCAGGTTCTAAGCAAAGTCGCGGGCAACAGGCGCACCTGATGCATGGCTCCGCCAGCTGAGCCTGGCAGCCGGGTTCAGCAACCAGTGGCTCCAATGCCTGTGGGGTGCCGGGCGATGGGCACAGCAAAGTTAGATAGATGCAGCAGGCGGTTGGCAGGAGGTTAGCAAGCGGCTCTAGTGCCTGAGAAGGGAGGGGAGGAGGGGTGTGGGGCGACGGGCGGGAGCGGCTACGGATTGGCCCATCATTGGTAGATACAGGAGAGCCCAGACCAGCAGGGTGGCAGGACCAGCGATGGAGGGGCGACCCTGGGCCACTGAGAGTGGAGCGGCTTCCCGCATGCGCTGGGTAGTTCAAGCTGGGCAGTTCAACACCCCAGCCTCACCTGCAGGGAGGCGATGGCGGTGCGGCGATCGCCCCCCGCCAGCTGGCTGCCCGCGTGCAGCAGCTGCAGCAGCGGCTTCACCGCTTGCGCCTCGCTGTGGGGGCAGGCAGGTGAGGTGAGGCAGGGATGCGGTTGCAACGCGAGTGGGGCAGCAACAGCACACCCGCAGAAAAACTTAGACGCACAGTACAGATACAACCCGCCGCGCAGGACCAGACTCAAGCCTTCAACTCGAGTTTTTGCAAGCAAGCAGCCTTGCACGGCCAGCTCTCACCCGACCGCCGCAGCATAGCTCGTCCCGTTGCCCGCAAACTTGGCGAGCACCCCGGCAGCTGCTTCCTTGCTTTCTTGCAGGTGCTCCCCCCGCCGCTGCTGCAGCACGCCCACCAGAGCGGGCAGCACAATGTCTGCCCACTCCTGCCTGACCGCTGCACCGCTGGGAGGGGCGGAGCTGGGGCTAGCAGCCGAGGTGGCAGTGGCAGCTGCCGCTATTGCCTCCTCGCCAGCGCCGTCCTGCAGGTGAGGCGCACAGTTGCAAGGAGTTGAGTGATGCTTTGCCCAACGCAGTGGCGCAGTAACACGCGCTAAAATTGCCTCCTCCTCACCGCACCACGCAGTCGATTGTAGTCCACTGTTGGGAGAAATGAATGGGAGAAATGCAACCGCACCTGTGCCAGCGCGGCAGCCAAATCCTGCAGCAGGCCCACAGCTTGCTCTCTTGGCTCCCAGCCCAATCGGTCGTCTTGAAATGCGGCCGCCAGCTCTGCTGCACCGCCAGCGCGCTGCAGCCGCAGCCGGCTGCGCCGGCTGTCTGCATGGGACAGCAGTGGCAGTGTCCACAGGACAAGCCGGACCATCAGTTATGTCCTGTTCAGTGAGCTTCAGAATGCACAGGGGCGGCAGCAGCACTACGCGCCAACAATCAGGACCATCCACCAGTCAGCAGCAGCAGCAGCAGCAGCGCAACCCACCTGTCAGCAGCACCAGCAGGGCATGCAGCGCCACTTCAGCTGCTTCTGCCGCCTCCTCATCACGAGGCAGCTCACGAGTGGCGGGCTGCTGCTGGCGGGCGGAGCGCAGCAGGCCCAGCAGCGCCTCGACACCGCCCGCCTCCCTGCGGTTAGGGTGCAGGGAAGGCAAAATGTGCTGGTGGATGTAGGAAGCAGGCTGCTGGCGAGCGGGGCGCGGCAGGATCACCCAATTCCTTGAAACTGCCCAGCCGGCGGCTTGTGCCCCCTTGGCCCCAGCCAAGCTGTCCCCGCGGCTCAGCAACAGCTTGCCACAGCCTACTCTTTCAGCAAACTCCTCACCCAATGCCGCTGGCCAGGCGGCGGCTCATGCCCCCCATCAGCTCCAACGCCCAGGCAGCTTCCCCCGCAAGCGGCCAATCGCCCGCGTCTGTGGCCCCTCGCAGGGCAGATACCACGGCGGCCGGGGCCCCTTCCTCATCCATCTGCATGCAACACATCAGGTGCACAGGGGAAGTGCGCTTGGGCGCACAGGAGGAGCGCGCTATGAAGCGGGCTCAGCTTTTGTGCAGGCCGGCAGTAGGCATGGGGGAACAGCCAGGCTTGCAGGGCGTGTCGCACTGGCGCAGCTCTGCACCAAAACGTGAGTGCAAGCAACATGCGATTGGGTGCATGCACACTCCACTGCCGTCACCCTGCCCCGGTTCAGGCACGCACTCACCGCTTCACGCACCGCCGGCCGGCGGGCGACCTGCCGAAAGAATCCTAGTGCATCCCACTTTGCATTGGGGCTGATTTCCACACTGGGCGCCTCCAGAAGGGCCGTCAGGCTGCCCACTAGCGCGCTGTCAGCCAGGGCGGCGGCGGCGGAGGGGGAGGCTGCTGCTAGGCGCGTCGCCAGCTGGGCGGCGGCCTGCATCATGAGAGGGCGAGCGATGGCATGGCTTAGGCAGAGATGGTGCCATGTCCAACTGGCGACAGTCAGCAAGCAGCACCATCTGCAGGCACCATGCAGAAAGCAGCGCAGGCAACCGCAACCCATGCATGGCTGATACAACTAAACAAGGGCGCCAAGCACAATACACGGGCAGCTTGCCTCGACGGCGGGCTCTGAGGGGCGGGCAGAGGGGCGCACCGCCTGCGCCGTCGCTTCCAGCAGCTCAGCATCGCTTGCTATGGCTGCAGCCGCAGCTGCTGCAGCCTCTCGGCCCTGCTTCTCAGCCTCAGGATCCACCAAGGTGGCCAGCTGCTGCAGAACCGCCTCGCGCTCCGCCGCCGCCTTTCGACCCAGCTGCCGCAGAGCTGCGGCGGCCGCTGCCAGAACCGCTGGGGGTGGCGGTGCCCCGCCTGGCCGCCATTTCCAGCTTCTACGGCCGGTCAGGAGGTCCAGGAGGCCCATCGGCCTGTGCGGCGCCGCCCACAGTGCCTTTCCTGCTACAGACGCGCTCAGAACAGTCTACTGAGGTTCAGGAAATGATGGTGAGCTGCGATCAATCGGGGGCGCACCTGGTAGGGCCAGGTGAGGCCCGCCGCCGCTGGCGGCGAAGCGCCGCCAGTGGGCGAGCATCGACAGTCATGAGCGCCCCTTCAAGCAAGCTGCCAGCTGTTCATGCGGGGTAATCTTACATGGTGATGCGCTGACAGCATCGTTGAGCGTCCCGGGCTGGGCGTTCTGCTGCAGATGTGGGGCAGGCGTGCCGCCGGCGCGATGGCACCGCGATGCACGTTAGCTGCGCCCACTGCTTGGAAGGAGCCCGCACTGCGCCATCGAGTGCATTGTTCATGTGTATGTCTAGCTTCCAATTCATGCACCGTCGGCAGCTCTCCAGAGGTCCCGCGGTTGGTGGTCCTCACACTCCGCAAACTTCGTGGGTGCCGCCGTCGCTGCCGCCCCGCTGGCGCCGATGCACGAATTGGTGGCTGGCGGCCTCGGCGCATATCCAGCAGGCACGCGGTTGTCAAACATCGTCCAGATCGCCGCATGGCTTAGGAAGCGGCGGGATGGCGGCTCGCAAGGAGCTTTTGGTCGCGGCGGGACACTACGCGGCGCAGAGCGGCCTGGATGAGCGAATGGCTTCTTCTGAGAAATTGCAGGCCCTGGCGCTCGCGCTCAGCCCCCAAGCCTTGAAAGCCGACATTGCGGGCGCACAGGACGCCGTGGTGAGCCCTCCAGCGCCACCTATCGCCTGAAAGTCCGAACCGATCACAGATGCAGCCACTGCAGGCAGCCGCCAACGCTGCCGCCGCCGTCGCTGCCGAGCTGCCGCCGCCTGCTGCCGCCTGTCGCTTTGGGCGCGCGCCTCACCCACCTGCGCTTGGGATATCTGGAGCAGCCGTCATGTCTCCCACTCCTGCGCTCAATCCCTCCACTCCAGGACTATGTGCGTGCGGTGCTCACGGCCGCCCGGCCCGGCCTGACGGCGTCGGCGCCGTCGGCGCAGGATGCGAGCCGCCTGGCGGCGCTGCGTCTGGCTGCCTACTGTGCAGCACTGGGCCTGTTGGGGCCCCAAGCGCCCGCAGACCAGGCGGGCAGCCAGGAGGGTGGCGCGGCGACAGCGCAGCTGACGGAGCGGCAGGCGGCGGCGCTTGTGTCGGTTTTGGACACAGAGCTGTCGGGAGTGACAGGGGCAGCAGACCTGGCTGAGGTGGGTGCTCAGGCTGTTAGATAGGCAGGTTTGCTTTTGCTGGCATGTTGCTGTGCTGTTTGTGCGGGGTCTGATTTGGCGGGGAGGCATGCTATTGCGGCCGTGCTGTGTGAAGGTAGCAGAGTTGCAATGCGCGTTGCATTTCAGGGCGTTGCGTTCCAAACTGGTCCGCTGTGCCGCACTGTCGTGCAATTTGTCAAAGCTGTTGTTCCCATTATGACTTGCAGATCGCTGAGGAGTCCATGGCGGCCTTTGAGAGCGATTCGCCGCTGGGCTGTGCAGCGCTGGAGCTGCTGCCAAAAGCGCTGGCGCTGCTGCAGGCGGGTGCTGGGTGCCGCTGGTTGGGTGCCCAGTATTCGCTGCTTGGCACAGCCTGTCCAGCACAACGTCACAGCAAGTGTCTGCTATGCTCTGCCCAACAAACTCCGACATGCACCTTGGTTTGTAACTGTCTGCAGGCGGCAGGTGGGGAGGTGGAAGTGCCAAACGGAGACGGCGCCGCCGCCGCGTGCCAGGTGTCTGGTAAGCAGGCAGGGCCGCGCCTTGCCAACCTGGCGCAACCATTTCGTTTTTGGGGGATTTCCTCGTTGCAAGATTAACTGGTGATGCGTCTGTGCATCCCTCTCCCTCTCCCTCACTCGTTTCACATCCGCCCCCTCAATCGATAATCCCGCAGACGTGTGCAAGGGCAACATCAGCCGCGTGTGCCAGCCCGCCTTGCTGCTGTAATTCCGCATTGCTCACAATGTCCCCTCGAATGCACCCCGCAGACGTGTGCAAGAGCATCATCGGCCGCGTGTGCCAGCACGCCTGGCCCCTGGCCTCCATCGCCAAAGTGCTGGCCTCCCTGCGCTCCTTCCCGCTGTGAGGGCTGTTTTGGCTTGGCACGTCTTCCTATGGCATGCCAGTGTGAACAATTCGAGCTTCTTTCCTGCTGTTTGGAGCTGGTCATAGGTTGGCCTCCCTGCGCTCTCAGTCCTGGTGCTCTTGCTGTCCCCACCTGTGCAGCACGGCAGACACCTTGAAGGATGCGGTGCAGCGGGCCACGCTGCGGGCGCGCCACGCAGATGCTCAGGCAAGCTGAGATGGCAGGCAGTTTCCTATCATCATGATTTGTCTTGTTGTTGTTGTCTGGCATGCTCTTGCACAGTGCCCTCAGTTGAAAGTGGATGCATAAAGCATGCTGCTGCCTGCTGCTGTGCAGGACCTTCCAGCGGTGGTGCACCAGCTGCTGATGATGTCGACGCGCGGCTGCCGCGAGCTCATCCTGCAGGTCAGGCTAGAGGGGGCTGAGAATTGTAGTACAGATGTGCTGCTGATGCAGTGGTCTGTCTACATGTATGCAAGGCACGGCAGAGCAACCAGACTCAGCACAGATGCCAGGCGCAACAGCCGCAAAGCATGTGGTTTGACTGGCATGTGCACCTGCCATGCGTCGCACAGCACAGCCACATCATTCTGCAGGCCAACACATGACTGCTGCTGGGTACCTCAGCCAGCCTCCGCCCCATGTTGCCCCGAACTATCTCCTGATCAACTGTTTGCACCCCGCTGCCTCATGATCAACGGTGTGCATCCTGCTCTGCAGGAAGTCATGGCTCTGTTTGAGCAGCGCGAGGCCGCGGTGGCGGACTCACCCAACCAGCGGCGGCAGCTGATGGAGCTTCAGGGCATCGGTGAGCGGCCTGCAAGCAGCGGCAGCAGCAGCGGCAGCGGCGGCAGCAGCAGCAGGCCTGGCACAGACCTTGCTTCTGCAATGCCGGCCCTCTTGCAACACCTGCTGCCTTGCACTTTGGTTGGTCCTCCCTTCTGCAGCGCTGCTGCTGCTGCTGCTGCTGCTGCCCGATTGGCATGGCTGCAAGTTTCCTGCTGTGCCTCTGCCTTACCTCCACTGCAGTGCTGCTTCATATTGACATGGCCGCCAAGCATGACATGGAGCTGGGGCAGGTGCGCTACCAATCTACACCGCAATGCACATGCACTGCGCCCTGCAGCTCGACCAGGTTGGCTGAGTGTGCAGTGGACTACAAACTGGTCCAGCTGCTTGCAAGCATTCACTGGTTTTTGGTGTCCAGGCACCTTGCTCACCTGCCTTTGCCCCAGTAGTTGCATGCGTTTCCCTGAGTTACTACGTGTCAGCTGCGTCCCTCACTTTCGCAGGCCTGGTTGCGCCAGCTGCGCGGCGAAGTGCCACCTCGCCTCTCCGCCTTCTCCCTGGCCGTCTGCTTCACACTTGCGGGCATCCAGCGCTTCGAGCAGCCCGTCACAGGTGGGCAGCTGTACACACACGTAGAGTGATGGTGGAGGGGCACCGCACCTCAGCCGCAAGTCTGATGCCGATTGTTTGGGGCTTTTAGCGGTTGCTTCACTCTTGCGGGCATCCAGCGCTTCGAGCAGCCTGTCACAGGTTGGCAACTGTCAACTTTTTTTACTCTAGATCGGTCATCCTTCACGGCTTGTGCGACCGCATACCATGGCCCTTCACTCAGCGCGCTTCAGTGTTGGCAGTGCCTGCAACGCTTTGCGCTCCTTCATCTCAACGTCTGCTGCCCCCCGCTCCTCTACCCCCTGCTCCAGACGCCCTCAAGTCGCTCTTCTTGGGTGCCTTTAAGGACGCCTCGGTCCTGTCAGCTTCCCCCTGGCTGCCCACAGCCAGCAGCAGCTCAAACGCCGCCTCCAGCAGCGGCGCCGGCCAGGCGGCCGCGCTCAGCGCCGCACTGCTGCAGTGCGCGCGCAACAGCGCGCACGGCCAGGGCGGCATTGTGCAGCCCATGGTGCAGCTGGCGGTGGCGCTGATCGAAGCAGGCGGCAGCAGTAGTGCTGGCTTTGGCGGGGCCAGAGGCGGCGCCGAGGGCGAGGGCGGCGCGGCCGCGCCGCCCGGCCGGCGCGCCGCTGCGCTGGGCGCTCGCCTGCTGCTGGAGGTGTATGAGAGCCAGCGTGACTTCCGGCGGGACATCATCCGCTTGTGCCACAACTCGCTGATCGGCGCCAAGGTGTGCTGTGCTGGAGGGTGACTTTTGAGGGGTCGCACCTGGGTGTTTGAGCGACGTGCTTGCTGGTTTTGCTATCAGTTTCCTCGATGCATGGGTAGCTGAATGCATGGGCTGGTGCCAACCTTGTACTGCAGGAGGAGGTGGCAGCCCCCTTCATCCGCCTGCTGGCCCAGCTGGTGCGGCGCAACGCGGCCACCATCGGAGGTGAGCATACTGTCAAACTGTAGTACGGGTTGTTGCGCCTTGCACATCATCTTCCATAGCCATCTGACCTGCCACTAGTTTGCACTCCCGTGCTTCCTCTTTGCCTGTAACTCAACATGAAGGAGATGGAGGTGTTAGTGGGGCACCTCATCTTCCTGCCACCAACCTGCTTTATTTGCTTGTTTGCTTCCCTCCCTCCCAATGCAGACCACATGAAGGAGATGAAGGTGTCACTGGAGCACCTCATCTTCCTGCCGCCGAATTCAGCGCTGGCGCTGCTGCTGGCGGTCTGGCCCATCTGCAGGCGCGCAGCACAGTCACATAAGCTCTTAGGGTTGTGGGCGAAGGAGGCTGCTGGTGCTTTCCGGCCCCTATGTGTGTGGTCCACGGCAGAGAAGCAGCAGCACACCTTGCTGACTGGCTGGCAGCCGGCCAGCAAGCGATTGGGGCTGCTCACCAACGCTGCTGGCACCGCGCCGGCCTACCTGCTGGTCACTTGTCCTTTTCAGTTGTCAGTCTGTCGTCCTTCTCCTGCAGGACTCAGCGGGACGCTCAGGACTATATCGTCATGCTGCTGCGTAAGGCAATGTTCAGGCGAGCGCATGCCGAGCTTTAGCAGCGTTTGCCGTTGTGCACATGCTGTTCCGACTAGCCGCACTGCCGACTGCCGTTCGATGGCCGGGGCTGTTCAGATGCAAGGCACTGCAGTGCCGCTACCCGCCTGCTGGCAGCCCGCGGCTTCCTGTACCTAGCCCATCGCACATAACCAGTTGCCTACCTGTTGTCCTAACACGCAGCCGGGAGCTGCACGCCCGCCTGCTGGCGGCTCGCGGCTTCCTTTATCTGATCACTCAGGAGCTGCGCAGTGGGGGCGGGGCGGCAGCGCTGGACGACCAGCCCGGGCCCAGCCAGGTGGGACAGCAGGGCAAGGAAGGCTGGGCACTTGGCCTTGGGAAGGTGACTGGGCGAGGGCAAAGCCATAGTGGCAGCTGCTGCCCAGCATGGAGGTCGTGCCATGTAGTAAGTGCGCACTTATTGGTTTAAATCGTCCGAAACTCTGCCTTCCATGCAGGCCACCATGAGCCAGCTGAGCGCGCTGAGCGGCGGCGGCGGCGCCACGCTGCTGCACGAGGTCATGTCCTTCCTGCGCCGCTGCCTCACCCAGGTGAAACATGCTTTTGGAATTCATGTTCTTACTCGCTTTCCCTCCTCCAGTCTGAGCTGCTGCACGAGGTGACATCCTTCCTGCGCCGCTGCCTCACTCAGGTGTTTTCAGTTACTGCAGTGTTCAGTGTGTGTGCTTGCTTGCTCCCCTGGTCTTGCAACAGCCTTGCTGCATGTGGCGCGCACCAACTTGCCTTGAGCACGATTCGAAGCATTTTCACGCGCCTGCCGCCCATGCCTTGCAGCAACCGGAGGTGCGGCGAGTTGTGTACGACGGGATGCCGGCCCTGCTGGTGGCAGACCCCTCGGTGCAGGTGGGCGCCATTGTTCATTTTGCTTTTCGCCCTCCCAGCACTCATGCCGGCAAGCGTGTATTACGTCGCAGTGCTGGTGGCGGCCTGCGGAAAGCCGCTGCTGCCGTACAGTTAGCATTGAACAACGTTGAGGCTTGTCAGACGGCAGTCAGCTGTAACTCAATGCTTGGAGCCTCTGGTTCCCACCATACATCTGCAGGACTCGGTGGTGGAGCCGCTGCTGCCGCATTTCCTGCAGTTCTACGAGCAGGATGAGCAGGTGTCGCCGCCCCTCAAGCTGGAGGCCTGCGCCCGCATCCAGGTGCGACTGGTGTGGTTGCTGCTGCATTCACGTGGTCAGCTTGGCGCGCAGCCTGGGTGCGCCTCTTGTATGCAGGAGGCTCCCAAGCAGGTGCTCTCAAGCAGCGGGGTGTTGCAGCCATGCAAAATTCCTGCCTGCTAGCACCCCTCCCCACCGCAGGGCGATGGCGTGCGGCTGGTCGAGCCGCTGCAGCACCTGCTGGCGGGCGTAAGCCGCGTACTGCTGGCTACTACTAATGCGCCGCCGGGCGATGAGAGCGAGCGGCCGCGCTTCAACCTGCTCGATACAGGTGGTGACACAGGTGGTGAACTGGTGGTGCAGCGCAGCAAAGCCTGCCTTTTTGTGAGATTTCTGTTCTACGCCTTCTTTGCTGTCATTGAGGGTTGAGCATGACTAACACTCAATCGCCCTCTTGCAACGCAGAGCTGCTGGACGGGCCAGCTGCCTCTGGAGATGATGCCAGCGCGACAGGCGCGCTGCGCACCCGCTTTGCCACGCTGCGCCGCCGCCTGGCGGACGCCACCATCGAGCACTTCAACCTGGATGCCAGCAGCGCGGGTGGGCGGGCCCGTGCTGCTGTAGGGAGAAGGCTTGCTGCTTTATTAGGAGAGGTTGCCCGCTCTGGCGATAAATCATGCACAACCATCTAGCTGTGTTTGCAGCCTGGTTGCCAGCGGCGCGGGTGTGCCTATTTACGAAGCTTCCAAACCCTCCCTGTGGGCTCTCCTTTTGGGCTCTCCATTTAAGTGCAGAGTTTGGCATGGCCACGGCCCACGGCCAGCTGGGCTATGCCACCGCCGATGTGCTGCTGGGCTGCATGGAGGTGGCGATGGAGGACTATGTGCAGCAGCTGACGGGTAAGTGTGCTTTTGTATTGTGCCGATTTGTAGTGCTGCTGCCAATGTGCTGCTGGGCTGCATGGAGGTGGCGAGGGAGGATTGTGTGCAGAAGCTCACGGGTAAGTGTGGTTTTTTTGGGCGTAGTGGGCAGCCCTGTGGTGCTGCCCTTTGCCGCTTGGTTGCCGGCTGCACTTAGGGCAGCTCACCGTGTTTGTGTCGCGAAGTTGCTGTCAAAGGCAGTGGAGTTGCAATTGCTCACCTGGGTCAGATGCAATGCCTGTTTGTTTTGCAGAGGGAGCCTCCCCCGGAGCAGACTCCAGCGACGAGGGCAACACCGATCCCGATGTAAGCTGGAAAGAAAACACAACATGGCAGTATCCATGCAGGGGCTTGCTGCCCAAGTGTTTGTTGCCGTGCAATGCAGGCCGGGAAGCAAGGTGGCCAGCATGCCAGCTCTGCAGGGCGGCACACCGCTGCCTTTTCTCTACACCTGTCAAGCAACGGCTACCTTTCCCCATTTCGCCTTCCCCTTCACCTCTCCATTTTCCAGGCCCTGGGCAACGCTCTGTTGGAGCTGTTTGGGCAGCACACGCGGCTGGTGGCGCTGGCAACAGAGGGAGCCAAGAAGAGCAAAAAAGCGGACGGCGGCACGCAGGCAAGCTGTAGAGGATGCTCAGCGTGGTGACAGCGGCAGGGCTGCAGTCGGCGACGGTTTGCTGCAAGATTGCACTCACATGCAAGGGCATTGCTTGGTGTTAGATTGTATGATGGAAGTTAGGATGGTCGCACTGCACACGTTTTGCTTGCTGTGCTCCCCTGCACGTCCTGCAGGCAGCGGGCGGCGCACGGCGCGGCCCCGGCCGCCCTACCGCCGCTGCTGCCGCAGGCGCTGCAGCGCAGGCGGCGGCAGCAGTGGTGCCAGTGGACCGACGAGTGCCGGTGTTCAGCCTGGGCTGCTTGGCCAAGCTGCTAGATGCGATTGCAGACGATGGATTCCAGCTGCCGCAGGTGGGTGGCATGTGATGCAACAGTCAGTCTTCGTCTGGCTTGGGGTTCAACTGGGGCATGTTGGCTTTTGTCTCGCTATTATGACGTTGTGTGATGCTGGCGTGTGCAATGCGAGCATTGCCACATGTGTCATGCTTTCCCCTATACAGGGCACCCAGGCCAGCATGGGCGCCGACACCCGCCTGTGCCGGCTTGCTTT